>Ga0137308_100099_pt1 | contig 154870 bp, 129 predicted proteins | sample Inofrocosms_June_FD_97181 | JGI IMG/M metagenome (GOLD analysis project Ga0137308, IMG submission 97181) | Mouse cecal microbial communities from Vienna, Austria - N-Acetylneuraminic and N-Acetylglucosamine D2O microcosms_June | ecosystem: Host-associated > Mammals > Digestive system > Large... | reverse complement strand
GGTAACTATTAACTGTATAGATGGAAAAAGATGGAGAGGGAGTCCTCTTAGAAATCATCCTACATCTATATCAAAAAAGAATAAGTCTATAGCCTGTTCTGACTGGCTATAAACTTATTATACGAGGAGGAATAGATTATGCAAAATTATTCAGGAGAAGTAGGGTTACAGTATCATTTACAGATTCGTCCAGGTGATGTAGGACGCTATGTGATTTTGCCGGGTGATCCAAAACGGAGTGAAAAAATCGCGAAGCATTTCGACGATGCAAAACTTGTGGCGGACAGCAGAGAGTATGTTACATATACGGGATATCTGGACGGTGAAAAAGTCAGCGTGACGTCTACCGGAATCGGCGGGCCTTCTGCATCGATTGCAATGGAAGAGCTGGTGCTTTGCGGGGCGGATACATTTATCCGCGTAGGCACATGCGGCGGGATTGACCTGGATGTCAAAGGCGGGGATATCGTGATTGCAACAGGCGCGGTACGTATGGAAGGCACGAGCCGTGAGTATGCGCCGATTGAATATCCGGCAGTTGCGGATTTTGAAGTGGCAAATGCGATTAAAGAGTCTTGTAAAGAGCTGGGGCTGCCGCACCATATGGGCGTCGTACAGTGCAAGGATGCGTTTTACGGACAGCATGAGCCAGAGCGTATGCCGGTCAGCTATGAGCTGTTAAACAAATGGGAAGCATGGAAGCGCATGGGCTGCAAGGCTTCGGAAATGGAATCCGCGGCACTGTTTATCGCGGCGCTTCACCTGCGTGTGCGCTGCGGGTCAAATTTCCTCGTTGTCGGCAACCAGGAGAGAAACGCGCTTGGAATGGATAATCCTATGGTACATGATACAGAAAGCGCAATTAAAGCCGCGGTAGGGGCACTGCGCAGATTAATCAAGGCAGATAAAGAAAAATAAAGAACTGGGGAGAGGAATTTAGAATGAAACTTGTAATGAGCCTGTTAGGCATTGTCGTTATTTTGGGGCTTTTATGGCTGTTGTCCTGGGATCGGAAGAACGTGAATTGGAAACTGGTAATAAAGGCGCTTCTCGTCCAGACGGTACTTGCAATTATTATTGTAAAAATTCCGCTTGGGCAGAAACTCGTTACAATCGCATCTGACGGGGTCACGGCTGTTGTGAACTGCGGAAAGGATGGATTGGAATTTGTATTTGGAGACCTTGCGGACGGCTCCAGATTCAGCGTATTTGTCGTACAGTCGTTAGGGGGCATTATCTTTGTATCGGCGTTAATTAACCTGCTGTATTATGTCGGCGCTGTCGGATTTGTCGTAAAATGGCTTGGAAGAGGGGTCGGCAAGCTGATGGGCACGACAGAGGTTGAGAGCTTTGTCGCTGTTGCGAATATGTTTTTAGGACAGACGAGCAGCCCTGTTTTAGTAAGCAAATATATCGGAAATATGACAGACAGCGAGATTTTTGTTATTTTAGTATCCGGCATGGGCAGTATGGAAGTATCTATTTTGGCTGGATACAATGCGTGCGGCATTCCGATGGAATATTTATTAATCGCCAGCGTTATGGTTCCGATTGGAAGCATTTTGGTATCTAAAATTGTTTTGCCAGAAAAAGAGGTTGCAAAATCTATAAAAGATGTTAGTATGGATAATAAAGGGAACAACAACAACGTCATCGATGCGATCGCAGAAGGCGCGGCTACCGGTATGCAGATGGTTATCTCCATCGCAGCTTCACTTGTAGCGATTATCGGCCTGGTAGCGCTTGTCAATATGATCCTGGGCATGGGCAACTTAAGCCTGACCAAAATTTTCTCCTATGTCTTTGCACCGTTTGGTTTCCTGCTTGGGCTGGACGTGCAGGACGCACTGTTGGAAGGCGCTTTGTTAGGTCAGAAAATGATGATGAACGAATTTGTGGCATTTGGCGATTTGGGCACCAAGATTGCAAACCTTGATCCAAGAACCGGCATGATCGCTTCTATTTCACTTGCAGGCTTTGCAAACCTGGGCAGCCTTGGGATCTGCGTATCTGGTATCGCAGTGCTTTGCCCGGAAAAAAAGAGCACATTGTCAAGGCTTGTATTTAAAGCAATGCTTGGCGGTATGTTAGTCAGTGTCTTAAGTGCAACGATTGTCGGGATTGTAGCGTTGTTTTAAAAAGATTGGTAAGGGAGGATGTTCAGTAAAATATGAACGGAAAAAAATATCGTCGAGTATTTACAATAGTAATTGATTCCCTGGGAGTAGGCGCGTTGGATGACGCGTCTTCCTATGGGGACGCAGGAACGGATACGCTGGGGCATATTTCCCAGAATGCTGACCAGCTTCATATTCCAAACCTCGTAAAGCTTGGAATGGCAAACCTGCATCCGTTAAAGCAGTCTGAGCCTGTGGAAAAGCCGATGGGCTATTTTATGAAGCTGCATGAGGCAAGTACAGGCAAAGATACGATGACTGGCCACTGGGAGATGATGGGGCTGCATATTACAACGCCGTTTCAGACGTTTACAGAGACCGGATTTCCAAAGGAGCTTTTGGATGAGCTTTCGAAAAGGACGGGCAGGACGATTATCGGAAACAAAAGTGCAAGCGGTACGGAAATACTGGATGAGCTTGCAGAAGAAGAGATTGCAACCGGGCATATGATCGTCTATACTTCCGCGGATTCCGTATTGCAGATCTGTGGAAATGAAGAGACGTTTGGACTCGAGGAATTGTACCGCTGCTGCGAGATCGCCAGGGAAATTACGATGAAGGATGAATGGAAGGTCGGGCGCGTCATCGCAAGGCCGTATGTCGGCAAGAAAAAAGGGGAATTCCAAAGGACGAGCAACCGTCATGACTATGCGTTAAAGCCTTATGGAAAAACAGCGCTGGATGCATTAAAGGATGCCGGGCTGGATGTGATTTCGGTAGGAAAGATCTTCGACATTTTTGACGGGGAAGGCCTGACCGAATCCAACAAATCCAAAAGCTCCGTACATGGCATGGAACAGACGATTGAGATTGCAAAGAGAGATTTTCAAGGGCTTTGTTTCGTCAATCTGGTGGACTTTGACGCCCTGTGGGGGCACCGCCGCGACGTTGCGGGATATGCAAAGGAGCTGGAAAAATTTGACGTCAAGCTCGGTGAATTTTTAGAACTGTTAAAAGAAGACGACCTGTTAATTATTACGGCTGACCACGGAAATGACCCGACGCATACAGGTACAGACCATACGAGGGAAAAGGTGCCGTTTCTTGCGTATTCGCCGTCTATGAAAGGCAGCGGGCGTCTTAGCGATACACAGACATTTGCAGTGATCGGTGCTACGATTGCGGATAATTTCGGTGTACCGATGCCGGAGGGAACGATTGGAAGCTCGATTTTGGAGCAGTTGGTATAAGAGCAAAAGGGGAGGAAACATATGGATCATCAGGATATTTTAAAAGCGTTAGACCATACGCTTTTGACACAGACGGCTACCTGGGAGGAAATTAAGCAGATTTTGGATGACGGCATGGAGTATCATGCGGCGTCCGCCTGCATTCCGGCGGCTTATGTCAAACAGGCAGCGCAGTATGTGGACGGCAGGCTGCCGATTTGTACGGTCATTGGCTTTCCAAACGGCTACAGCACAACCGCGGTAAAAGTATTTGAAGCAAAGGATGCGATTGCAAACGGCGCGCAGGAAATCGATATGGTAATCAATATCGGCTGGGTGAAGGATCAAAAATATGCCGAAATCGAAGAAGAGATCCGCCAGATCCATGAAGCATGCGGCGGGAAAATCTTAAAGGTCATTATCGAGACCTGCCTTTTGACCGGAGAAGAAAAGATCAAGATGTGTGAAGTCGTAACCAAAGCAGGGGCGGAGTATATTAAGACTTCTACCGGATTTTCCACCGCAGGCGCGACGTTTGCAGATGTGGAGCTGATGCGGGCACATGTCGGCAAGGAGGTCAAGGTAAAAGCCGCAGGCGGTATTGCGTCGGTAGACGATGCAAAAGAATTTCTGCGCATCGGCGCAGACCGGCTTGGAACGAGCAGATTAATTAAACTGATGAAACATACAGACGATGGTTCGGGGTATTAGGATTTTACAATGATGAAAAGGATGAGTTCTTTATTTGCGCTTAGCCTTGTGACAGCAGTGCTCTGCGGAATCTGGTCTTTTGCAGCGGAAGCGGCAGGGCTGCCAAGCTGGGCAGGTTTCGCAGGGTGTACGGCATATTTTGCAAGCGGCAAGCATGGTGTGGCAGGACTTAAGAAAGCGATTCCAACCAATCTGGCAGGCGTTTTGTGCGCGGTGGCGATTATCATGTTAAGCGACTGGATGCCTGCGCTTGGATCGGCGGGCGTCTGGTGCGCGCTCATTACATTTGTAATGTGCATCCTTGCAAAATATGAACTGTTTGACTACTGCCCTGGTACGTTTATCGGGTGTTTTAGTACGTTTGCCGCAGGCGGACAATGGATGATACTTGCCCCAGTGCTTGTGTTCGGCGCGTTTCTTGCCGCAGCATGTGATTACGGCGGGACGTGGCTGTACCAGGCAGTAACGGGCAACAGGCAATAACAGCAATCAGATCGGAGGAAAAAATGACAAACGAGCAATTAATTATAGAAGCGAAAAAAGCAAGAGAACATGCGTATGTGCCATATTCCAAATTTCAGGTAGGCGCCGCGCTGCTGACAAAGGATGGAAAGCTTTATCACGGCTGCAATATTGAAAACGCGGCATACGGGCCTACAAACTGTGCGGAGCGTACGGCTTTTTTCAAGGCAGTCTATGACGGGGAACGTGAATTTGAAAAAATCGCGATCGTAGGCGGCCCGCAGGGAGACGAGGCAGATGTGCTGTGCGCGCCGTGCGGTGTCTGCCGTCAGGTAATGATGGAGTTCTGCAATCCAAAGACATTCAAAATCGTGCTTGCCGATGGAAAAGACAAGTGGATCGAACGTACATTGGAAGAAATGCTGCCATTTGGGTTTGGACCGGAAAATTTAAAATAACGCGAAAAAACAGGAGCTGTCAGAAAACAAATGTTTTTTGACAGCTCCTGTTTGGCTTAGAGAAGCAAAATCCCATGCTCTGCACATGCCTGTGCCATCTGCGGATTCCAGATCGAGCACTGGACTTCCCCGATATGTGCTTTGCGCAGGAAAAACATGCAGATACGTGACTGCCCGATGCCGCCGCCGATTGTATATGGCAGCTCTTTGTTTAAGATCGCTTTTTGGAACGGCAGTCCCGCACGGTCTTCGCAGCCTGCTTTGGCAAGCTGCGCGCCAAGCGATGTTTCATCTACACGGATGCCCATGCTGGACAGCTCCAGTGCGATATCCAGTACCGGGTAGTAAACTAAAATATCCGCGTTTAACGCCCAGTCGTCGTAGTCAGGCGCGCGTCCGTCGTGGCGTTCTCCTCCGGCAAGCACGTCGCCGATCTGCATCAGGCAGACGGCGCCTTTTTCTTTTGTAATCAGATATTCGCGTTCTTTTGGTGTCTTATCAGGGTATTTGTCTTCTAACTGCTGGGTAGTTAAAAAATAAATATCATGCGGCAGTATTTCTTCGATATAGTCATACTGGACAGCCATATATTTTTCGGTTTTGCGCAATACTTTATAGACCATTTTTACTGTGTTTTGCAGGTATTCCATCGTGCGGTCTGCTTTGTCAATGACTTTTTCCCAGTCCCACTGGTCTACAAAAATCGAATGAATATTGTCTGTCTCTTCATCGCGGCGGATGGCGTTCATATCGGTGTAGAGCCCTTCGCCTGCATGGAAACCATATTTGTGCAGGGCGAATCGTTTCCATTTCGCAAGGGAATGCACGACCTCTGCAACCTTGCCGTCCATTTCGCGGATATCAAAGGAGACCGGGCGTTCCACGCCGTTTAGGTTGTCGTTCAGCCCGGATTCGGGTGTGACAAACAGCGGCGCGGATACGCGGGATAAGTTCAGCGTCAGTGCCAGCAGGTTTTGGAAAAAATCTTTGACTGTCTTGATCGCGATCTGCGTATCGTGCAGGTTTAATTGTGACTGGTAGCTTTTTGGAAGAATCAAATGTTCCATAACGTAAAGTCCTCGTTCTTTCTTAAATGTAATTTCCGCAGCGCTGTATTAGCTAAATAAAGTCGCGGATGTAAGGGTACAGTTTGTCACTGTGTATAATATAGCTTCCGTGGTCTTCGCCGGGGACGATCGAAAGCTGTGCATGGGCAAGCTTTTTGGCAATCAGCTTTGTGTGCGACAGCTTGATAATATCGTGCTCGCCTGCAAGCACCAGTACCGGAATCTGGATCTTTGAAAGCGCGTCAGGATCGATATCCGGCTCTTCGAGCATCATGCGGTCTAGTGGGCTGTCGCTCTTTTTGTAGTGCTGCTTGATTTTGTGCAGGAAGGTCATTTTCATACCGTGCGGATTTAAGTTTGCGCCGCTGATAATCAGCTTTTGAATCAGTCCCGGATAGTGCAGGGCGAGCAGCAGCCCGATAATGCCGCCGTCGCTAAAGCCATACAGGATCGGGGACGGGATCTCTAGGGAGGTGATAAGCTGCGCAATATCGTCTGCCATACCAGGATAGCTGTATTCCTCAGTCGGGTTGCTTGCGCCATGCCCGCGGCTGTCGATGGCGTAAACGGTATGCGTCCTGGCAAGCAGCGGGATCAGGGCGTCAAAGATCGTGTGGTCTTCGCCGTTTCCATGCAGAAGGAGCAGCGGATGTCCTTCGCCTGTTTTTTCATAAAAAAGTATTTGACGGTTAATATGAATATACATAGAAGCATCCTTTCCCAAATTTGCTGTGAATATGGAAGTCTGATACACATAACTTTATCACAAAATGATTGTTGTAGCAACCGCTAAAAAAATTTTGCTGTCAGCACTTGAGCATCGGATTGGTTATATGTTATCATAAAGCAAGAGGAATAACGTGACGAAGAAGCATAGGAGAAAGGCAGTTATGGAGAGGAATAGCATTTTAATCGCGGATGACCAGGAAATTAACAGAGAAATATTAAAGGTCATTTTTGAAGAGCAGTATGAGATTTTAGAAGCGTCCGACGGAACGCAGGCAATCGATCTGATCGAAGCGCACTGTGAAACGATCGTCCTTGTATTTTTAGACTTGCTGATGCCTGGTAAATCCGGTTTGGATGTACTGGCTTTTATGACGGACAAAGGGTATATGGATGCGATTCCAGTGATTATGATTACGGGAGAGGCTACGGCGGATACGGATGAAAAAGCTTATGAATACGGCGTGTCGGATATTATTTATAAACCGTTTGCGCCGAAGGTCGTGATGCGGCGTTCGATGAATATTATCGAGCTGTTTGCACACCGCATTGACATTGAGAGAAAATTAGAGGAGCGGACAAAAGAGCTGCGGGAGAGCAAGGAAAAGCTGGAACGCAGCAACGAGTTTTTGGTAAACGCGTTAAGCTCGGTCGTGGAGTTTCGAAGCCTGGAATCGGGAGAGCACATCCAAAGGGTCAAGCATCTGACAAAAATTATGCTAAAGTATGTCAGAAAGTTTTATCCGCAGTACCAGCTTACGAAGGAGCAGGTCGGGCTGATCGTAAATGCGTCCGGGCTGCATGACCTTGGCAAGGTCGCGATTCCTGACAGTATTTTGCTAAAACCAGGAAAGCTGACGGCGGAAGAGTTCGAGGAGATGAAAAAGCATACGATATACGGATGCGAGCTGCTAGAGCAGTTTAAGCAGGAGGAGACAGAATTTTACCGCTACTGCTATGATATCTGCCGCTACCACCATGAACGCTATGACGGCAGGGGATATCCAGACCATCTGAAAGGGGACGAAATTCCAATCTGGGCGCAGGTCGTGTCGATTATCGACGTCTATGACGCGCTTGTAAGCAAACGGGTCTATAAAGAAGCTTATGCAGAGGATGAGGCGGCGCGTATGATCCGTGACGGGGAGTGCGGTACGTTTTCACCAGTGATGCTGGACTGCTTTCGGATGGCAAAGTATGAGCTGCTCGAAGCGGCAGAGCAGAAATTTTCGTTTGCAGACAGCGAATCGGAAGAGATGGAGCCGGAAGAAATCGGAGCGGAAAAAAGAGATAGGAAATAAGGTTTAAAATATTAGGTTTTTGGCAGCAGATCGTTTCGAAAATAATAAAAAGCAGATTTTTTGTTTTATTGCTTGCATTTAAAAAGTGCTTGTGTTAAGATAAGTCACAACAAAAAAATAAAGACATAAAAATGCGTAGAAGGAGACTCTTATTTTCAGACACCGACAGGAATATGGCGCCGCCGACTGAGAGCGCTGTTTGGAAGAGGAAATAAAGGGAACACTCTGGAGCAGGCAAGCTGAACCACGGACACGTAGGGCATGATCGCCGTGAAAGCCACGCAGATGCTGCGGGCGGGAGATTTGTGCGATTGGTGTGATCCGGCGCAAGTAGGCTGGCACGTTGTGCGCGTTAAGCACAAAGAGTGGAGCGCAATGCTCAATGCGGGTGGTACCGCGGATAAGCTGTTATGACTTATTCGCCCCGGAATACAACAACAGTATTCCGGGGCTTTTTTAAACTCCGGAATCAGAAAAAAGGAGTGTGGAAAATATGAGCAGCATTTACAGGGATGGAACATTGCAGCAGGTGAGTGAGGATATGATCGGCAAAGAACTGCGTATCGCAGGATGGGTTGAAAACATCCGGGATCATGGCGGCGTGTCTTTTTTGGATATCCGGGATATGTATGCCGTGATGCAGGTCGTAATCCGTGACAGCAGCCTGCTGTCTGGCATACGAAAGGAGCAGGTGGTTTCGATCAAAGGAAGAGTGGAAAAAAGGGACGCGGACACTTACAACCCAAAGATTCCTACCGGGACGATTGAGCTGGAAGCACAGGAGGTCAAGGTGCTTGGCGATGCCTGCCAAAACCTGCCGTTTGAGATCCAAACGAGCCGGGAAGTGCGCGAAGACGTACGGTTAAAGTACCGGTATTTGGATTTAAGAAACAAAAAAGTCAGGGACAACATGATCTTTCGGTCAAAAGTGATCGCGTTTATGCGCCAGAAGATGACGGAAATGGGATTTTTAGAGATCCAGACGCCGATTTTGTGCGCGTCTTCACCGGAAGGCGCCAGGGATTATATCGTGCCTTCCAGGAAATTTAAAGGAAAATTTTACGCATTGCCGCAGGCGCCGCAGCAGTATAAGCAGCTTTTGATGGTGTCAGGATTTGATAAGTATTTTCAGATTGCGCCGTGTTTTCGGGATGAGGACGCAAGGGCAGACCGTTCGCCGGGAGAATTTTACCAGCTCGATTTTGAGATGAGCTTTGCTTCGCAGGAGGAAGTGTTCGCCGTTGGAGAGAAGGTGCTGGGCGCCGTATTTGAAACATTTGCGCCTATCGGCAGCAAGATCACAAAGGCGCCGTATCCGGTATTCAGCTATGAACAGGCGATGCTTTTGTTTGGCACAGATAAGCCAGACCTTCGCAACCCGCTTCGGATTCTCGATGTAACGGAATTTTTTCAACAGTGTACGTTTCAGCCGTTTCTTGGAAAAACCGTACGTGCGATTCGTGTCCGTACACAGATGTCCAAAGGGTTTCACGAAAAGCTGCTGCATTTTGCAACGGGCATCGGCATGGGCGGCCTGGGATATCTGGAAGTACTAGAAGACGGCACGTTTAAAGGCCCGATCGACAAGTTTATCCCGGATCACTTAAAAGCAGAGCTTAAAAGCCTTGCGGCACTTCAAAAAAAAGATACGATCTTTTTTATCGCGGACACGCGGCAAAAGGCGGCGTATTATGCGGGCATGATCCGATCGGAGCTTGGGGAAAAGCTGGATCTGCTGGAAAAAGACGCATTCCGGTTTTGCTATGTGAATGATTTTCCGATGTACGAAAAAGACCCGGAGACGAAAAAGCCGATGTTTACCCACAACCCGTTTTCTATGCCGCAGGGCGGGCTTGACGCGCTGGAACAAAAAGATCCGTATGAAATTCTTGCCTACCAGTACGATATCGTATGCAACGGCGTAGAGCTTTCGTCAGGAGCCGTACGTAACCATGATTTGCAGACGATGGTAAAGGCGTTTGCGATCGCAGGCTATGACGAGGAGACACTAAAGGCAAGGTTTGGCGCGCTTTATCAGGCATTTCAGTACGGAGCGCCGCCGCACGCAGGCATGGCGCCTGGAATTGACCGGATCTTAATGCTGCTGCGAGGGGAAGAAAACATCCGCGAGGTGATCGTATACCCGATGAACGGAAACGCGCAGGATCTGCTGTGCGGGGCGCCTGGCACAGTAACGGAGCAGCAGCTTCGGGAAGTACACATGAAAATACGGGATTAGAAAAGCAGGGAGGATGCTCGCATGGCAGATCAAAAGACAGATCCGATTACGGATGAAACATTAGAATATGTGGCGATACTGGCAAAGCTGGAATTGTCCGAGGATGAAAAAAAAGCGGCAAAACAAGATATGGAACGGATGCTTGCATATATTGACCAGCTAAAAGAGCTGGATACCGGACAGGTAGAACCTTTGTCACATGCGTTTGCGGCAGAAAACGTGTTCCGCGAGGATGTGGCGGTGCATACGGACGGGCATGAGGATACGCTTTTGAATGCGCCGCAGAAAAACGGACGCTGCTTTACCGTGCCAAAGACGGTTATATAATATACGATCAGAAGCGAAAACAGGAGGATTTTATGGATCTAACAGGCTTTAGCGCCATCGCGCTTGCAAAAAAAATCCAGGCAAAAGAGATCTCTGTAGAGGAAGCGGTCAGGGATACGCTTGCCCAGATAGAGAAAAAAGAGCCGGATATCCACAGCTTTATCACGGTTGATGCTAAGGGCGCTCTGGCGCAGGCGCGGGAAGTGCAGAAAAAAATAGACGCAGGCAGTTTGACAGGGGCGTTAGCCGGCGTTCCCATCGCGGTCAAAGACAACCTGTGTACAAAGGGGCTTTTGACGACATGCGGATCGAAAATGCTGTCTGATTTTGTGCCAGCTTATACGGCAGAGGCAGTGCAGCGGTTAAAACATGCCGGCATGGTGGTCGTCGGCAAGACAAATATGGACGAATTTGCGATGGGCTCTACGACGGAGACGTCGTATTACGGGCCGACAAAAAATCCCTGGAACCTTGCCCATGTGCCGGGAGGCTCGTCGGGAGGCTCCTGTGCGGCGGTAGCTGCCGGGCAGTGTGTCTGCGCGCTTGGCTCGGATACCGGAGGCTCTATCAGGCAGCCGAGCGCCTTTTGCGGTGTCACTGGCATAAAACCGACGTATGGTACGGTTTCCCGTTACGGGCTGGTCGCATACGGCTCCTCACTAGACCAGGTCGCGCCGGTGGCAAAGGATGTTTCGGACTGTGCGGCACTGCTTGAGGTGCTTGCCGCGCATGACCCGAAGGACTCCACTTGTGTAAAACGGGACGATACGGATTTTACATCTGCGCTCGTTCGTGATGTCAAAGGGATGAAAATAGGCATTCCGCGCGATTATTTTGCAGACGGGCTGGATGCACAGGTAAAAGAATCGGTGTTACATGCAGCGGACGTGCTGCGGGATCTGGGCGCGGAAGTGTCAGAGTTTGACTTAAGCCTTGTAAAGTACGCGGTTCCGGCATATTATGTCATTGCCTGCGCAGAGGCAAGCTCCAACCTGGAACGGTTTGACGGCGTAAAATACGGCTGGCGCGCAAAACAGTACGAAGGGCTGCACGATATGTACAAAAAGACCCGCTCCGAAGCGTTCGGTGCTGAGGTAAAACGGCGCATTATGCTTGGCTCGTTTGTATTAAGCTCCGGCTATTATGACGCCTATTACTTAAAGGCACTGCGCACAAAAGCGCTGATTAAGCAGGCATTTGACAAAGCGTTCGCGTCGTTTGACCTGATTTTATGCCCGGCGGCGCCGTACACGGCACCGAAAATCGGAGAGAGCTTAAAAGATCCGATACAAATGTATCTGGGTGATATTTATACGGTAGCGGTCAACCTTGCGGGACTGCCGGGGATCTCGCTTCCGGTGGGCGTGGATGCGGCAGGGCTGCCGATTGGGATGCAGTTGATCGGCGACTGCTTTCAGGAGAAAAAGCTGATCCGGGCGGCTTTTACGTATGAGCAGGAAAGCGCGTTTATGCGGTGCCCGTATGCGGGCGGCAAGGCGGAAAGGAGCGGCGGAAAATGAGAGCGTATGAAACAGTGATCGGACTGGAAGTCCACGTCGAACTGGCGACAAAATCGAAAATATTCTGCGGATGCTCCACGGCGTTCGGGGCAAAGCCAAACACCCATACCTGCCCGGTCTGTACGGGAATGCCGGGCGCGCTTCCGGTACTGAACCGGCAGGTCGTGGAATATGCGGTGGCCGTGGGCATTGCGGCGGGATGCGAGATTGCTTCTTACAGCAAATTTGACCGGAAAAACTATTTTTACCCGGACAATCCGCAAAACTACCAGATCTCCCAGCTTTACCAGCCGATATGCAGAAACGGCGGGATCGAAATTGAGACGGAGACATGCAAAAAAACGATCGGCATACACGAGATCCATATGGAAGAAGATGCCGGCAAGCTCGTGCACGACGAGTGGGAAGACATTTCCTATGTCGATTATAACCGTTCTGGCGTACCGCTAATTGAGATTGTCTCTGAGCCGGATCTGCGCTCGGCACAGGAAGTCATCGCATATCTGGAAAAGCTGCGCATGATGATCCAGTATCTGGGCGCCTCAGACTGCAAGCTTCAGGAAGGATCTATGCGCGCGGACGTCAACCTGTCTGTGCGCCCGGCTGGCTCCCTGGCATACGGCACGCGTACCGAGATGAAAAACCTAAATTCGTTCAAGGCGATTACAAGGGCAATCGAGCATGAGAAAAACCGCCAGATCGATATGATCGAGTCAGGCGGGACGGTGATCCAGGAGACAAGGCGCTGGGATGATGCAAAAGGAGAGTCCTATGCCATGCGTTCCAAAGAGGACGCGAAGGATTACCGCTATTTCCCAGAGCCTGACCTTGTGCCCGTCCGTATCAGCGATGAATGGCTGGCGCAAATACGTGCCAGGCAGCCGGAAATGCGGGAAGCAAGGATGGAGCGCTACCAAAAGCAGTACGGGCTGCCGGAATATGACGCGCAGATTCTAACAGGCTCCAAACGGATGGCGGATATTTTTGAACAGGCAAGCGAACGCTGCAAAAAGCCAAAAAAGGTGTCCAACTGGCTGATGGGCGAAACGATGCGCCTGCTGCGGGAAAACGGGCAGGAGCCTGATACCCTGTCGATAGATCCTTATAAGCTTGCAAAGCTCGTAGACCTGGCTGACTCCGGTGCGGTCAACAATACGGTGGCAAAAGAAGTGTTTGAGGAACTATTTTTGCACGACACAGACCCGGAACAATATGTAAAAGATCACGGGCTAAAAACAGTCAACGACGAAGGAAAGCTGCGCAGCGTGATCGAGCAGGTGCTGAAAGATTATCCAAAATCGGTGGAAGACTATCGAAACGGAAAGCAAAAGGCGGCTGGATTTTTGGTCGGACAGACGATGAAGGCGATGAAGGGCAAGGCAAATCCTGGGCTGGTGAATCAGATTTTAAAGGAATTGTTATAGTTTCTGCATTGACACAGCCCCTAAATTCTCCTATACTAAATGAAAAGGACAAATGAGCCGAAAATCGATAAAGGAGAAACTACTATGAAAAAATATGGATTTGGCGTAGATATCGGTGGGACGACGATCAAGATGAGCTTGTTTGAGATGACGGGCCATATGGTGGATAAGTGGGAGATTCCAACGAATACAAGCGACCACGGAAGTTCGATCTTGGATGATGTTGCCGCAGTGATCGAAGGCAGGCTGGTATCGGACGGGATTTCCAAAGAAGACGTCGAGGGCATCGGCATCGGTGTGCCGGGACCTGTTGTGGAGGATTCGGTTGTAGTGTGCTGTGTCAATCTTGGCTGGGGACGCGTGGATGTGGCAAAAGAGCTGGGTGAAAAGACAGGGCTTAAAGTCAGGGTCGGAAACGATGCAAATGTGGCAGCGCTCGGTGAAATGTGGCAGGGAGGCGGCAAGGGCTATAAAAATGTAATTATGATTACGCTTGGGACGGGCGTCGGCGGCGGCATTATTATAGACGGGAAAATTATTAACGGCTCGAATGGCGCAGGCGGCGAGATCGGGCATGTATTTGTCGATGAGGCCGAAGAGGAAAAGTGCGGCTGCGGCAAATGCGGATGCTTAGAGCAGTATGCGTCTGCAACCGGGATCGTGCGCCTGGCAAAACGGGCATTGGCGGCGGACGGGCGTGACAGCGCTTTGCGCAGCGTGGAAAACCTGTCTGCAAAAGCGGTTGCAGACGCTGCAAAGGCAGGAGACGCGCTGGCGCTGGAGGTTTTGGAAAAAATGGGCAAGATTCTTGGGACATCGCTTGCCAATGCAGCCTGTATCGTAGACCCGGAAGTGTTTGTCATCGGCGGCGGCGTGTCCAAGGCAGGTACGATAATTACCGAAGTGATCCGCAAATATTACATAGAGCGTGCGTTCCAGTCATGCAGAAATGCGGATTTTGCACTGGCGCAGCTTGGCAATGACGCGGGTGTTTACGGCTGTGTTTACTTACTGTTAAATAGCTGATAACGAGTTTGCTATGAAGCTGATTATTCAGATTCCATGTTACAATGAAGCGCAGACGCTAAAAACGGCGCTGGATGCGCTGCCAAAGCAGATCGATGGGATTGACCGGATCGAATATCTGATTATTAACGATGGAAGCTCGGATGCGACCGCGGACGTTGCCAGAAAATGGGGCGTGGATTATGTCGTTCATTTTCGTACAAACCGGGGGCTTGCAAAGGGATTTATGGCTGGGTTAGACGCCTGCCTGCGCAACGGGGCGGATATTATTGTCAATACGGATGCGGATAACCAATATGAGGGCGCGGACATTGAAAAGCTTGTCCGCCCCATTTTGGAAGGAAAATCGGATATTGTAATCGGGGCGCGCCCCATCGATGCAATCGAAGCGTTTTCCCCGCTGAAAAAAAAGCTGCAGCATTTGGGCAGCTTTATCGTACGAAAGGCGAGCAAGACAGACATTCCCGATGCGCCGAGCGGCTTTCGCGCTTACAGCAGAGAAGCCGCAATGCGTCTGAATGTGACCAATGAGTATACGTATACACTAGAGACAATCGTCCAGGCGGGCAGGACGAAGCTTGCGATGGATGCGGTTTTAGTGCGCACGAACGAAACGATGCGCCCGTCTAGGTTAATGAACAGCATGGCTTCTTATATTAAAAAGTCTGTGTTTACGATCGGGCATGTGTTTTTGATGTATAAGCCGCTGCAATTTTTTGTAACGGTCGGGAGCGTGATTTTTTTATGCGGGACAGCGGTTGGCGTGCGGTTTTTAACGTTTTATTTTCACGGCGTCGGCAGCGGGCATATTCAGTCACTGATTTTGGCAGCCGTGCTGCTTTTGCTCGGATTCCAGACGATCATCGTAGGGCTTTTGGCGGATATTATCGCATCGAACCGAAAGATTTTGGAAGATGTGCAGTACCATGTGCGCAGAATGGACTATGACGGCGTGAAACTGGATCAAAAAGAATCTGCGCAGGATCGATAGCGGATACTAAAAATCTGTGCAGGAGGGCGGCATCTTGGAGACGAAAAAAGCGGCGGGGATAAAAAAACGGGTGAAAATCATGGGCAATGCGGTGAGCGCGTTATCCATGATTTTTGTGTTTGCGGCGTTTGTCCGTATCGATTTTGATGATCGCTGGATTACAAACTGGCGCGTTTTTTGGCTGATTGCCGCGTCGGGAGTGCTTGTAAAAACAGTGACGGTATTTTTATCCGCGGGCGCGTGGTGCCTGTGGCTGGAATATTTTGCAGGAAGGCGTTGCGCGCGCAGGGAAGCGCTGCGCGTGTATGCAAAAGCAAATATCGGCAAATATCTGCCGGGAAATGTCATGCATTATGTCGAGCGCAACCTGTTTGCCGCAAAGCTGAACCTGTCGCAAAAGCAGATTGCGGCGGCAAGCATTTGTGAGGTGATAAGCCTTGTGCTTGCGGCTTTTTTGCTGGGAGCGTGCCTGGATTTTGCAGACCTTCAAACGGTGTGGCTTGCCGTCAGGCAAAGCCTCCTGCCCTTTTACCGCGGTGTGCTTGCGGGTGCGGTGTGCAGTGCTGTTTTTGTTATAGCAGCCGTTGGGCTGTATGCACTGCGGCATTTTGCGAAAAGGCAGGACGGTTTTTCTTTCCGGCAGTTTTTCGGCACGCTGTTTCGATGCTTTTGGATCTATGCGGCGGTATTATTTTTATTAGGAGCGATCCTTGCCGCATTTTATTTGTATATGGGTGGACAGCCGCGTTTAAGCAAGGTGCTGCGGCTGATTGCGGCATATATGATCGCCTGGGTGTTTGGGTTTGTGATTCCAGGCGCACCGGGCGGGATCGGCGTACGGGAGATGGCGCTGACGCTGCTGCTTGCGCCTGTGATGGGCAGGGACAAAATCGTCGTTTTAAGCGTGATGCACCGGCTGGTAACGGTGCTTGGAGATGTCTTAGCTTATTTTTTGCGTCATCGATTCGATAATGCACGATAAATAACAAGGAGGGATCTAGAGCGTGTTTGAAAAATGCTTTCTGCCAGATATATTTCACAATTTGTGGGAGATTTGCGCCAAATGAAGGGCGCATAGCGGGCTATGTAACCTGAATTTGGCGCAAATATCACGCAAAGTGGGGAATGCAGATGGCAGGAATGATTTTTCAAACACGCTCTAGGAAAAGATGGATATGAATTTGCAAATAACAGATATGGCGGATGCAATGCCGGAACATTCGACCGTGATTGTAAATTTCGTCGCGGCAGTGCGCAAACAATTAAAGCATAGTACATGCTATGTGTTTTAAGATAATGTTCAGTATCGGTTTCAAACCGATGACGGAGAAAATAAAACGGTGATACCAGACGCTTCGATTAATTGCCGTACCAAATCACGCAGGGGGAACACGTTTATCGATGCGCCGCGTTTTGTTATGGAGGTGTTAAGCCCATCTACGGAAAAATATGACATTTTCCGAATGTGAAAATAACGTTTGATGATTTATTTGACGAAGTGGATATGGATGCGTAGGAAAATAGATGTTCCAATCTGTTTTTTTGCTTGATTTTTAAAAAGGACTATTCTATAATGTTATCATCACATTTTGCAAATCGAGAGAAAGAGAGGTAGGAAATCTATGGAGCAGAAATTTTATATTTGTGAGCATTGCGGAAATATTGTTGCGATGGTAAAGGATGCAGGGGTTCCGATTATGTGCTGCGGACAGAAGATGAAAGAAATCGTCCCAGGCACGACGGATGCGGCGGTAGAAAAACATATCCCAGTCTATACCGTAGAGGGAAATCTGGTAAAAGTAACGGTAGGCTCTACCGAGCATCCAATGATGCCGGAGCATTATATTGAGTGGGTATCTTTACAGACAAAGCAGGGCAACCAGCGCAAAGCGTTGCAGCCAGGCGCTAAGCCGGAAGTATGCTTTGCACTGTGCGAAGGCGATGAGGTGACGGCAGTGTATGCTTACTGCAACCTGCACAGCCTTTGGAAAGCAGAATAAAAGAAAGATGGAAAGGAAAAACGATGAAATATATTTGTGATGTATGCGGTTGGGAATACGATGAAGAAAAAGGATATCCAGAAGGCGGGATTGCACCTGGAACCAAGTGGGAAGATGTGCCGCAGGATTTTGAATGTCCGTTGTGCGCAGTAGGAAAAGACCAGTTTTCGGCTGTTTAATTGGGCTGTTGTCCGGCAAAATACATGGATTGTGTATTTTGCCGGATTTTTTTATGCTTTTATGAAAGATATGCCAGCAAATCCGAAAACTGCCGCAGCTTATAATCAGCTTTGGAAAGCCTTGGATCTTCTTTTGCACCCCATAAGGCAAGCGCAAACGAAATGCCGCAGTTTTGCGCGCACAGCAGGTCAGAGTAAGTATCTCCAACGTATAAGGAAGTGTCTTTTGCACTTCCGGTTTTTTGCAGCGCGAGCGCTAACGGCTCTGGGTGGGGCTTTGGACAGCTTACCTGGTCTGAGGTAATAATAACGTCAAACATGCCGGTAATGTTGTGCTTGTTAAAGTCGTTTTCCATATGCTCCTTTGTCTTGGACGTGACAATGCCGGTTACAATCTGCCGTTTTTTCAGCTCCAGCAACGTCGAGACTACGAGCGGGAAAAGCGGAGGCGGCGCCGGGCTGTTTTTGACATATTGTGTCCATCGCTTTATGATGCAGTCCTGTTCTTTGGGATCTGCGGTAAACAAAGCCGCTGCTTTTTTCTCGTGAAGCCCGATAATTGCTTCAAGCTCTGCCAGTCCGCGGGAAATGTGCAGTACGTCGCGCAGGGCGCTTTGGAACGCGGTAAGCAGATTTTTTTCACTGTCTAATAAAGTGCCGTCGATATCAAATAATATTGTTTTGTACATAAGAACCTCGCTGTTTCTATTTTTCTAAGGAACTGTCCATAAAATATACAATAAACGATGTTCTTTATATTTGCAAAGAAATCGTTGTTTTCTAAACGAATGTTTACGTATCAAACAGCAGCTTTTCCTGTTCTAAGACGGCGGATACGCAAAGCTGCGGGCTGACTGGCTGGCGGCTTTGCAGCGTAATGCTGATCGCGGCATAGCCATAACGCAGGATCCGTTTCCATGACAGCGAATTTTGCAGCCCCCAGACAATCGTGCTTGTGAGCACAGCCGTGGCGCCTGCGGTATTGACCGTGCCGGGAAGCTTTTTTTTCAGCCGGATTTCCTGTGTTTTTCCATGAAAATACAGCCCTTCGTTTAGCGAAAATACGACGATATTTGCGATATTTTTCGTCTGCAAAAAACAGACGGCATGTTCGACATCGGTATACGGTTCTTTATAATAGCCGAGCAGCTCTTTTAATTCCAGCGGATTGGTAATTAGTGCAAAGATCTTTTGGTTTTCCTGGATCATCCGGTCATTTTTCTGGATCGAGGTCGTTTTCACAAGAAACGGTACGGTTACATGGGTATACAGATACTGAAAGGACTGTGCGGGAATATTTGTATCTGCGACGCAGTACTGGGATGCGTTGATCCGGTCTAAATATTTGGACAAAAATTCCGGCGTCATCTTTTGGTAAATATCCATGTCGTTAATGCCGACAAATTTGACGCCGTTGAAATCATCGATATACATAAACGAGGACGTATGCGCGCCGTGGATTTTTTCACAGCACTGGATATCGATTTTATGCTCTCTGCAATGGTTGATAAATCGTTCGCCGTTAATATCGTTTCCATAAACCGAGATAAAATAGTTGGAAACGTCGTATTTGGTAAGCGCGTAGGCGATATTGTGCCCGGCGCCGCCATAAGTATAGGATATTTTGCCGGGATTGGAATTTTGCACAATCAGCTTTTCTTTTGGAATGCCCAGAATATCGATATTATTTCCGCCGATCACAGTAACAAACTTAATATCGTTTAAAATATAGCCCTTTCCTTTGATGTAGCCTTTTTTCATAAGGTTGTGAATATGGGCGGCGACGCCTGAGCGGGTAATTACCAGCTTCTGCGCCAGGCTTTCCTGGGAAATCAGCGGGTCGTTTTTTAAGATTTCCAGTATTTCCAGTTCTCTTTCTGTCATAAACTTCTCCTGTCATTGCGGTACGGTTCTTAATATATAAACATTTGATTATATTGTAAATAGTTGTTTGATTTCTGTCAATGTTTTTTGTATAATGCAAGTATCGATCAGCGATTTTATGCAGGTAGTAAAAAGCAGGAAAGAGTAAGAAAAATAAGAAAAAGAGGGAGGTATAAAATGGCAGCAAATGAGGAATATGTTGTTGTAGTTGGAGGAATGAACCTGGATATCGCCGGAATGTCCGGGCCGGTGTACAGAGAACATGACTCCAACATCGGTAAGGTAGGGATGAATGTAGGGGGCGTTGGCCAGAATATTGCGCACAACCTGGCAAAACTGGGCGTACCGACTTACCTGGTGACCGTATACGGGGACGATTATTGGGGCAGGATTGTAGAAGAAGAATGTGAGAAAAACAAGGTGCTTTTGACGTATGCACAAAAGCTTGCGGGACAGAAAAGCTCGATTTATCTGTATATTAATGATAATAACGGCGACCTTGTGACAGCAATCAACGATATGGAGATCTTAACAAATATGACGCCGGCGTTTTTAGAGCCGAGGCTGGCCTTTATTAATCAGGCAAAAATCGTAGTGTTGGACTGCAACCTGCCAAAAGAAACGATCGAGTGGATCGGGCAGAATGTAACGGCGCCGATCTTTGTAGACCCGGTATCAGTGGCAAAGACCGACCGGATCGCCGGGATTTTGGATAAGATCGATACGTTAAAGCCAAATGGCTATGAGTCCGCGCTTTTGACAGGCATTGAGGTTACAGACGAGGAAAGCGCAAAAAAAGCAGCCAAAAAGCTAAATGAGATGGGTGTGAAAAACGTGTTTATTTCCCTTGGGGAACAGGGAATTTTATGTGCAAGGGACACGGAGAGCACCGTGGCGCACCCGCTTGCAAAAAAGATCGTAAGCACGAATGGCGCCGGAGATACGACGATGGCGACGATTGTATGGTCGCGGTTTGCGTATGGCAGCGATATCCCGCTTGAAAAAATCGGCAGGCTGACACAGGCTGCGGCAAGCATTAATCTGGAGTCTCCGCTTGCAGTGGCTGAGGAACTGTCACCGGAAAATATTTTGGCAAGACTGGAAGAACCATCTAAATAGAATACAGAAAAAAGGGTAAAAAGGAGAAAAATCATGGTAAAAAAACAAATCTATTCGATCGTAAACTACAACGAAGCTGTACAGGTTATGGACGCGGGCGCTGACCATATCGGACTGGTGCCAATGCAGTCAGGCGGCGTTCCGGCGCATCGCGTACCGTACGATGTTGTGGACAAGATCTTTGGCGAAGCAAAGCAAAGAGGGGTAAAGGCAGTTGCGATTATGCTAAACAAAGACCCGGAAGAGATCTTTTTTATCGTAAAAAGAATCAAGCCGGATATCGTGCATATCGCAGGTATGGATTTTACCGCAGACCAGGCGTTTGCAGACCGTCTGCATAAGGAATGCCCTGGCGTTGAGCTGATGCAGGCAATTTTGGTTGACGGGCCGGGAGCGATTGACCGGGCGAAAGAATATGCAAAATTCTGCGACTATCTGCTGACGGATACCGGGCTTGCAAAAGATACCGGCATCGGTGCAAGCGGCATGACGCATGACTGGGCAATCGATGTGGCGATCGTACAGGCGGTGGATGTTCCGGTTATTATCGCGGGCGGACTTGGGCCTGATAATGTGGAAGAGTGCATTCGTACGATCAAGCCGTTTGGCGTAGATTCCCTGTCAAAGACAGCGTTTAAGTTCGAAGACGGCGTGATTGAGAAAAATATCCCTGCGGTAAAGGAATTCTGCGAACGTGCGGACAAAGTGTCCAAAGAACTGGGGCTTTAATTTGGAGGTATTATGGTAAACTATAAATTTGAACAAAAAGCAAAAGTAGCTGTGACCGAAGAGCTAGACCAGGCGCTTTTGGAAACATTGCAAAGCAACCGCTGGTCTGCGCCGATGATCGTGATCGACCAGTTTCTGCTGTCCAGCGATATTATAAAAAAAGTATTGGACGTCTTAGAACACGCCGGCATCGGCGCGGTCATTTACGATAAAATTATCCCGGAACCGCCGATGGAGCTGATTGACGAGGGTGCTAGGATCTTTGCCGAAAAAAGATGTGACTGTGTCGTTGCAGTCGGCGGCGGCAGCGTAATTGACGCGGCAAGGGGCATTAATATCGTAAGGACTTGCGGCGGCAAGATCAAAGACTATATTTACGACAAGCAGGTATCGTCCCGCTGCTACGGCTTAATCGCGGTTCCTACTACCTCGGGCACCGGAAGCGAGCTTTCAAACGCGCTCGTTGTGACAGACGTCGAAAAGCAGGAAAAATTAGCGGTACTGGCAGACGAAGCGGTCAGCGAATATGTGATTTTAGATCCAAATCTTCCAAAATCCATGCCGCTTGGTTTAACGATCCAGACAGGGCTGGATGTATTTTCCCATGCATTTGAAGCATATACGTCCACACTGTCCACGCCTGTAGTAGATGCGATCTGCGAAAAGATCATGTTTTTAGTCGTAAAATATCTGCCGAAAGCCGTACAGGACGCAAACGACCTGGAAGCAAGGCAGCGCATGATGATCGCGGCAGCGCTCGGCGGCTGGGTCATCAACAACGGCGGCACACACCTGGCGCATTCGATCGGGCATATTATCGGAGCAAAATACCATATCCCGCACGGTATGGCATGTGCTTACGCACTCCCGGGCGTTATGTACCATACTGCGCTTGTAAAGCCGAAAAAAGTCAGGGAAGTCGGCAATATTTTAGAGCTGGGGCTCGCACAGGAGCTTTCAGACGAAGCGCTTGGAAAAGCCGTTTCCGAAGGATTTCGGGCATTCAGAGACGATGTGCTCGGGTTAAAAAGCTTTGCGGAGCTTGAGATCGAAAAAGAAAAGCTGCAAGAGCTGACCGATACGGTTATTCATGAGCGGTTTGCGCAGAATACGCCGTTTGCGCTTACACAAGATACGGTGTCGGAAATTTTGAAAAATTATGGTTAATTATTATATAGAAGTATAAAATTATTGGGGATAGCTGCATGAACATGTGGCTGTCCCTGTTTGTATGAAGGAATTGATTTTTAGAACAGATTTCAGGTTGCCAGATTTTCAAAATCTGTTATAATAAATATAATTACAGATGAAAATGAGGTGCTGTTTTGGAAAAAGATGTTTTTAAAAATACAATCTTAGAGATATATCCTTCTTACGTGAAAAAGGCGATTTTCAAACAGGCTGTGAAGGATGGCTTCGTTATTGATAACAAAAAGCACAACGGACAACTGACATTAAACTTAAATAATAGTGTAGATGTGACAGACGATAAGACATTAGATGATAAATTTCGTCATATGTTCGAACAGGATCATATGTTAGCAGTTGTAGAAGAATATGAATATGCAAAACCTTACAGACATTTTTGTTATTTTGGTTATAAAAACTTATGCATTGCCGAAATCAAAGACTTGGCAAAAAGCGGAGAAGTTCAAGTTTTTGATAAAAAAACAAAGTTTGTGGTAGATGATTTTAATAAACCTACGATCTCTATATTAGAAGATAAAATATTTTTTAAATTTTCTTATAAGCTGAATAATAATATTGGAAAAAGTATAAAATATGTGATTCTGGCGGTGATTGATAAGGAATATGAATTGCTGGAGATACGATTTGACCGGATTGGTATCGCATATAAAAATTCCAATACTTTTTATAAAGATAAGATTCAAGACATTTTGAATTTTTTTCGCGGCAAAACTGGATTGCAGATAGAAAATATAGATTTTAAAGCAGTTGTTGAGTATATGATGTCTGAAGAAAAAGATATTACATTTATGGCGCAGCGTATGACAAGAAAGGGAATGACAGCTTATCTGGAAGCATATGAAGATGAAGCAGGTATAATCCCGATCTTGGGTGAGTTGGAATCATTTATTGCAGAACAAAACGATCTTTTTGACAAAAATGCAGATACACGGCTATTGCGTGAAAAACTAAAAGCGTTTATTATGGAGATTGAAGTAAAATCTGATATTCCAATGGTAAAAATACGGATGGAACAGTCTGGTATTAAATTTGGTATCACACATAATTATAAAGGTACAGACTATAGTTTGTTTATGCTGTACGGGGAATTGGTTGGAGAGGAGCTGATGAGCAGTGTCAAAGAATACCTTATACAATGTTATAAAAAACTTAATACTGCAATATCAATTAACGCCTTACCAGCAGAAGAAAATAAATGAATTTTTTTCTGTCATCAAAGAAGGAGATTATATTTATGCAGGTCATTTTAAATCCAAGCTGGCGATATCGATAGATCAGGCTTATTGTATGCTTGAAGAGCTGAAAAGAGAAGGATTTCTGGCGAACTTTTATGAGGTCTACTGTCATGACTGTGGAAAAAGCTCTGGCAGGTTTTTTGACTCTTTAGAGGAATTTGACAACGATTTGTATTGTGATTTTTGCGAGAAACATTTTTCTTTGGAGGAAAATGTAATCGTGTTGTATAAGGTTATCCATATATGACAGAACAGAAAGAAAACTATAATGTCAAACAATATATGGAAAAAATCATTACAGATCAGTTGGAAAAATTCAAAAAATTTACAGAATGGACGACTAAAGATAAATCAGAATTCAAGAAATTACTGGATATATTGAGAATGCCATTTGATCAGAAAGGCGAAGCAGCAAAATACAAAGGAGATAAGTTAGAGGCAGTCGTTGAATTTATTATTCGTAAAAGTTACTTTTATGAGATATATAAAAATGTCCATTCACAAACAAATGAAATAGATGAAGTTATTGTTTTTTCTGACAGGGGAAGGCAGGCGTTAAAAACATTTGGAATATCCAGAGATTTAATTCCTATAAAAGAGGATGTGTTTTTAGGAGAGTGTAAAAATTACAAAAAAAATCTGGATGTGACTTATGTAGGAAAATTTTATAGTTTAATGACCGTTACCGGCGTATCGACAGGAATTATATTTACACAGAAGGGATTAACAGGAAGGTCCGAGGGAATTAAAGATGCCTATGGACTTACAAAAGTACTTCGGATGGTAGAGTTAAACAAAGATAAAAATAGTAACTTTTGTATTTTGACATTTACAGAAAAAGATTATGATAAATTATTGGAAGGATATTCATTTTTTGATTTAGTGAAGGCAAAACAATATGAATTGCAGTTAGCATCCGATTATTCTAATTTTTTGAAGGATCACCAGCATGAAGCGGAAGATAAAATCAAAAAAATTGTTCATAGCATTTAAAAAGAGCCGGTTTCCCGGCTCTTTTTTCATGTTTTAATTATAACCGAACCAGTACTACATCAAACAAAACCATCACATCGAGCTTATTTTAGCAACACTTACGAAGCACAGCCGGGAGAGGGGATCGTCGTCCCCCCCCCTTCAAATTTACCCACCACCCCACAATCGATTGTATTAGCACCCATTTTCTTTTATAATGAAACAAAACATGCGAAAGGGGCTAAAGTGTAAATGGATACAGCAAAAGGAAAAGTAACAGTCGCGATTACAGCAGCAAGCTACAGCGGCAACAAAGGAGCGGCAGCGATGCTGCAAAGCTCGATTGCCAGGTTAAAGCAGGCATACGGAACCAGGCTGCACATTTATTTAATGAGCGTCTATCCGGCAGAGGACCGCACGCAGTGCACGCACGAGTGCGTTACGGTTGTTCCGGCGCAGCCGCAGAGGGTGCTGTTTTTGGCGTTTCCGTGCGCGGTTTGCTGGCGGCTGTTTGGATGGTGCGCGCCTGTGCGGGCATTGCTGTTAAAAAATAAAATGCTAAAGGCGTATCAGGAAACAGACCTGGTTATTGACGAGGCGGGGATTTCGTTTTCGGACAGCCGGGGATGGATACTGAATACGTATGCATTTGCGTGCGCGGCAATTCCGCTGCTTTTGGGGGTTCCTGTTGTCAAATATTCCCAGGCATTCGGTGCGCTGCACCAAGGCTGCAACCGGATTCTTGCAGCGTTGGTTCTTCCAAAGATGAAGCTGGTAATTGCGCGCGGGCGGATTTCGTACAGTCATTTAAGGGCGGCGGGAATCCGGCACAATGTCGTATGCTGTGCAGACGGGGCGTTTCGGATGCCGCCTGCGCCAAGCGTAGAGGCGTTTGTGAAAAAACGCTGCAAAGCATGGCGTTCCCATACGGTAGCGCTGTCGGTCAGCTCTGTTGTGGAACGCAGATGCAAAAAGGCGGGGATCGATTACTGCCAGATTATGGCGGAATTTATCGCATATCTGACCGGGCGCGGCTGCCAGGTTTGGATGTTTGCCAACGCGGCGCGGACACATTCGAAAAAGCCGCGCAATAACGACCTGCTGACAGGCGACGCCATTGCCAGGGCGTACAGACAGGGATGGCGCAGGGAAAACAGGCTGATCTGGGAGCACAGGGAGATGGATGCCGAGGAGATCCGTGCGATGGCTGCGCAGTGTGAATGCATGGTTGCCTCGCGCTTTCATGCGATGGTATTTGCCTTATCTGAACAGGTGCCCGTAATGCTGATCGGCTGGAGCCATAAATATCAGGAAGTGATGGAACAGTTTGGCATTTCGGCGTATGCGTCAGATTATTCCAGCCTGAGCCTTGCAAAGCTTGTGCAGGATTTTACACAGTTTTGGGAACAAAAAGACCAGATCCGCCAGAGCATAAAAGCGCACCTGCCGGCGGTGCAAAAAAGCGCAGATCAAAATATGACGTATATTTTAAAAATATTAAAAGAAACCGCTAAGGAACCGCATAACAATCAAAAAGTGCAAAAAAGCAGGCGCAAGTTCCTGGCGGCAAAACAAAAGTATATGAACCATGTAATCGACTTAAATGATCCGAAGCGGTATATGGGAGCGCACCTGCTTTGCGGGATGGGATATGCAAGCGATCCTGCCATCCGTAAAAACGCGGCTTCCGGCGGCATGGTCACGGCGCTTTTGTGCAGCCTGCTGCAAAACCATGAGATCGACGGCGCATGGGTGGTACAGACGGCATTTACAAAAAGCGGCGCGCTTACTTATCAGACAAAAGTCGCGGTGACCAGGCGCCAGATTATGGAAGCGTCGTCCAGCGTTTATATGAAGCTGCCGATGCTGGCGCATTTAGACCAGATCCGGTCGTTTGACGGCAGGGTGGCGGTCGTGCTTACGCCCTGCATGATGCGCGCACTGGATGCGGTTTTGCAAAAGGATGCTTTGCTGCGGGAGAAAATCGTATGCAAAATCGGGCTGTTTTGCAGCGGCGCGCATGATAAACGGGCAAGCGAATTTGCCCTTGACCACTGCCGGATCCCGCGCGCAGGGGCAAAGCGTTTGTATTACCGCAGGGGGCACTGGCGCGGCAGTGCGGGCGTTGTCTATAAGGACGGCAGCGTGCGGGAATTTTCCTATACAAAATCGGTCTGCGCGTATAAAAACGCCTATTTTTTTATAGCCAAAAGCTGCCTAAGCTGCAAAGACCAGTTTGCGTCATATGCGGATATCAGCTTTGGAGATGTATGGCTTGCACAGGTGAAAAAAGCTCCCGTAAAGTATACCGGATTTGTCGTACGCAGCAAAAAGGCGCTGCAAATGTTAGAGCGTGCCCGTATGCAGGGAGAGCTCTGCGTGCTTCCGCTGTCTGAGGAAAAGCTGCTGCGAAGCCAGATGCGGGCGCTGACGTTTAAATACCGCGGCAGGCGGTGGAACCATGCGCTTGCCGGATTTCTTGCCGTACGTAACCGACAGTTTTCTATAGAACATCCAGAGCTTTTAAAACGCGTGCCGATGCGTGCCATTTATTATTATATGTGCGCCATACGGGTACTGTTAAGCTGGTAGAGGGCTGTTTTTAAAACTGAAAAATTACCACTTGACAAATGATATTATATAACGTATAGTATTAAACAACAAGTAATATCAAATACAAAATAATATAAGCATTAAGGAGTGATGGCATGGTTTTTAATACAGGCGCTGCACTTTTAGACGCAATCGTACTCGCGGTAGTATCCAAAGACGAGGAAGGTACGTACGGATACAAGATTACGCAGGATGTACGCAGGACGATCGAAGTGTCAGAATCCACGTTGTATCCGGTGCTGCGCCGCCTGCAAAAGGATGATTGCCTGCAAGTCTATGACAGAGAATGCGGCGGCAGGAACCGCAGATACTATAAACTGACATCCGCAGGCGAAGCACAGCTACGTCTGTACAGCGATGAATGGAAGAGTTATTCGAGAAAAATCAGTGCACTGTTTTCGGGAGAGGAGTTAGCATGAACAGAGATTTATTTTTATTTAAACTGGAACAGTTATTGTATGATATTCCCAAAGAAGAACGGGACGAGGCGATGGACTATTACCGCGGCTATTTTGACGACGCCGGAGCGGAGAACGAGGCGGTTGTGTTGGAAGAGCTAGAATCGCCGCAGGCAATCGCGGACAGCATCAAAGAAGCACTGCGCAGCACCGGCGATATGTCGGGCGGCTTGAAAAACCCTCCGCAGGTGCGTGACGGCAGGGAGCAGTCAGCCGGGCAGCGCAGAGGATATAAAAGCATTTTTTCAGGAAGTGATTTTCAAAAGAGCGAGCAAAAGCAGTACCAGGGGACGGATACTGCCGGAGAAGACGAACGGACGGGGGAGCAAAAAGAGGCACAGGGCGCAGCCTACAGGCGGTATGACCAGTACGGCGGCGCTGCAAGCGGCAGAAGGGCATTTTCTTCGGACAGAAGCGCCAAGTGGATTTTGTTTGTGATCCTTGCGGTATTTACTTCTCCGATCTGGGGGACGGCGCTTTCCGGCGTGCTTGGAGTAGCAGGCGTAGTGATTGCCGCTGTCGTTGTGCTTGCAGTCTGCTCCGTTGGCTGTGCAGTCGGCGGAATCGTATGTACGATCGCAGCGATTGTCAGGCTTTGTACGCTTGCCGTAGTCAGCGGGCTATTGCTTCTTGGAACCGGGATGTTTCTGATTGCGGGCGGCGGAATCAGTATGGTATTGCTGCTGCTGTTGTGCGGCAAGCTGCTGCCGTGGACGTTTCGGATGATCTCAGCGTTGTTTGGCAGGATCCTGCAATGGGGAAGGAGCGCGGTATGAACAGATTTATAAAAGGAATTTTGTATATTACAGCAGGCTGCATCGGCATCGGCTGTGCGGCGCTGATTATCGGCGTTGTATTAGGCGGAGGCAGCCAGGTATTGGATATGAGCTTTGGGCAGGTTAAAAATAGAGTCCGCGATTTTGTAATGACCGCAGACAAAGAGGCACATAATCAGATGACAGGGCATCGCAGCGAAGATGCGAGTATGGATCGTGTCATCGATAAGGAATATGCCGAGCAATATCAAGACTCGATGTATGAGGATGATTTTAGCGGGGACATGGGGATATTTGCGGCTGACGCGTCCAGTATCGAGAAGCTGGCAATCGACCTTCGTTATGGCTCTTTATCGATTGAAGAATCAGAGGACAGCAGGGTGGTGGTATCGGTTGATGGGCCCGCGGACGGGGTAGAGGCGTCCTGCTCGTCCGGCGTGCTTACGATCCAGGATGTACGTACAGGAAAAAAGGCGCGTGAGGATGCCTGCGTCTACCTGCAAATACCGGAAGGGATGCAGCTTTCCGGTGCAAGCATTCGCGTTGACTCTGGAGCTGTGGATATGGAGGGCAGCTTTTATGCAAAAGAACTGTCTGTAGACGCGGGTGCAGGCGAGATTTCTTTGATGGATGTGACAGCGGATACGTTTACGGCGTCTGTCGGAGCAGGGACTTTGGATATTTCTGACAGCAGCTTTCAGACGGCGAATTTTAACTGCGGCGTCGGCACGATGGATATTGATGCGGATATTAAAGGCGACGCGCAGATTGACTGCGGGATGGGAGAGATCTATATGGAGCTTGAAAGGGACATAACAAGCGTCAATTATGTGTTAGAATGCGGCGCGGGCAGTATCCAGATCGGAGACAGTACTTACAGCGGGATTGCGAAAAAGAGCCAGTTCAACAACGGTGCCGACGCGACGTTTACTGTAAGCTGCGGCATGGGCCAGATCTATATTGACTGATGCAAAGCCACGCGCATAGGATTTGGAAAAACTGCAAATAATACGATAAAAAAGAAGAACAGTAAAAGAGTGCAAAACAATTACAAATTACAAACGGAGGAAAAATAAATGGAGAAAAGACTCGTAAAATCAAATCAAAACCGGTTCATCTGCGGCGTATGCGGCGGGATTGCACAGTATTTTAATATTGACCCGACGATTATCAGGCTGATCTGGGTGGCGTTTTGCGTCGCCGGCGGCAGCGGGGTGCTTGCCTATGTAATCGCAGCGATTATTATGCCGTCAGAGTATTAACAGGCAAATCAAGAGCGAACGTGACAGCACCGGATGCGAAGGTACCTTGGCATCCGGTGTTTTTTTACGTATTTTGCGCAGATTGTGGTATTGCTTTTCAGGCTTAAAATGTTATAATGAAAAACAGCGCGGTTTTGCGTGTCTGAAAAAACAAAACAACGAAAGAGACGACAACAATGTACGTGATAGCGCTTTGCGACGATGAAAGAAAAGAATTGGATAAAACGGAACGAATGCTGGCAGCTTATCAAAAAGAGCATTCCGGCTGCGTCTTTGTAGTACGGCGGTTTGAAAGCGCGTCCGGGCTGTTAGAGGCGGTCAAAGAGGAAGGGTACACGCCGGATTTGCTGCTGTTAGATATTTATATGCCGTACCGGACAGGGATGTTTGCGGCACGGCAGCTACGGGAAATGGGAAACGAGGGCAGGATCATCTTTTTAACGACATCCAAAGAACATGCACTCGATGCGTTTGGTGTCGGCGCGACGCAGTATCTGGTAAAACCGGTTACGGAAAAAGAGCTGTTTCCGGTATTGGAAAAATCGCTTGGCGAGATCGATAATAAACGCAGCCGGTATCTGCTGCTTCGGATCGACGGCAAGATACAGCGGGTGGCGCTCGAACAGATCCTGGCGTGCGAGGCGCAGGGAAAGCGCCAGTGCCTGCATCTTGCCGACGGTTCCCAGGCGATTTTGCGCATGACGATTGCAGAGCTTTCCAAAATGCTCGCAGAGTATGAGGAGTTTGTAAAGGTCGGGGCTTCTTATATTATTAACCTGGCGCATGTAGACAGCCTGAACTGCCAGGAAGTCTCCCTGGACAGCGGAAAGAGCATCTATTTGCCAAGAGGCGCGTATGCATCCTTAAGAGAGCGTTATTTCCATTATTATTGCGGGGGGGGGTAAATTGTAGTTAGGTACTAATCTACGCAAAAAGAACAGAAAAGCATACGTATTTGAGAAAACACTTGAAAGAATGCTCCATTACGATTAAAATATAGAAACACAGTAGTAAGAAAATACCTGCCTTTGCATCTTGTAAAAGGCAGGTGACACCCAGACAAAGGAGAAGGAGAGATATGGTAGAGCATAAGAGCATTCAGGAAATGACCCGCAGAGAGTATTGCAGCTATGTCCAGCGCCACTACAGCAACGATCCACAGTGGGTGCGGACAAGACTGATTTCGAAATGGGACCAGGAGCATGAAAAAAAGAAAGGTGAGGGGACAGCACAGTGATAAGGACAGCCGAGATTAAACGGGATACGAAAGAGACGCAGATTACCGCCCGCCTGTGCCTGGATGGTACAGGAAAAAGCAGGCTGCATACGGGTATCCGTTTTTTTGACCATATGCTGGATGGATTTGCCAGGCATGGGCTGTTTGACCTGGAGGTAGACTGCCAGGGGGATCTGGAGGTAGACTGCCACCACAGCATTGAGGATACCGGAATTGTGTTAGGCAGCGCGATCAAACAGGCGGCAGGGGAAAAAAAAGGCATTCGCCGTTATGGATCCTTTATCCTTCCAATGGATGAGGCGCTTGTACTCTGCGCGCTGGATCTGTCCGGCAGGCCGTATTTTGTGTACGACGCCGCTTTTCGCGGGGAACGCTGCGGGCAGATGGACACGCAGATGGCGAGAGAGTTCTTCTATGCCGTCAGCTATGCGGCAGGGATGAACCTGCACATAAAGGTACTGTATGGGGAAAATGACCATCATATTATGGAGGCGATGTTTAAAGCGTTTGGCAAGGCGCTGGATCAGGCAACGAGCCTGGATACGCGCATCAGCGATGTATTATCTACAAAAGGGGTATTGTAAGAACTTTTCTAACTACACAATATCTTGTAGAATAATAGGTAAAATTTCATAAAATATACATAGATCTAGTATTTAGCATTGACAATGAACTCTTGTTTGGTTAAAATAACATTCATACAGCAATATGTTTGATTAGGAAATAAGGAGCAAGGTAAGCTATGAAGATTATTAAACGAAGTGGTTCAGAGATGACATTTAACATCGATAAGATCAGCCAGGCAGTAAGCAGGGCGAATTTAAGCGTGCCGGAGAGTGCCAGGCTGAATGAGCTGCAAGTCACATTGATTTCAGACAATGTGAGAAAAATCTGCGAGCAGATGGGGCGTGCGCTGAATGTAGAGGAAATCCAGGATCTTGTAGAAAATGAGATTATGAACCAGCGTGCATTTGACGTTGCCAGAAACTATATTACTTATCGCTATAAACGTGCATTGGTGCGCAAATCCAATTCTACGGATGAGCAGATCCTTAGCCTGATTGAATGTAATAATGAGGAAGTAAAGCAGGAAAACTCCAATAAAAATCCGACGGTCAACAGCGTGCAGCGCGACTATATGGCTGGCGAGGTCAGCAAGGATATTACCAAGCGGTTTTTGCTGCCGGAGGATATTGTTGAGGCGCATGAGGAGGGGATTATCCATTTCCACGACGCGGATTATTTTGCGCAGCATATGCATAACTGCTGCCTGGTCAATCTGGAGGATATGCTGCAAAACGGTACGGTAATCAGCGAGACGCTGATCGAGCCGCCAAAGAGTTTTGCGACCGCATGTAATATCGCGACCCAGAGCATTGCACAGATCGCAAGCGCACAGTATGGCGGGCAGAGCATTTCCCTGTCGCATCTTGCCCCGTTTGTGCAGGTCAGCAGAGAAAAGTACCGCAGGAGGGTGCGGGAAGAGTTTGCGGCGGAAGACTTAGAATTAGACGAGATCAAGATTAACGAGATTGCGGAAAAAAGAGTGCGTGACGAGATCAAGCAGGGCGTGCAGATGATCCAGTACCAGGTCATCTCCCTGATGACGACAAACGGGCAGGCGCCGTTTGTAACCGTCTTTATGTATTTAAACGAGGTGGAAGAAGGACAGACGAGAGACGACCTTGCGATCTGCATAGAAGAAATGCTGCACCAGCGGATCAAAGGCGTAATGAACGAGCAGGGAATCTATATTACGCCTGCATTCCCGAAGCTGATCTATGTGCTGGAGGAAGATAATATCCATGAAGACAGCAAATACTATTATCTGACAAAGATCGCGGCGCAGTGTACGGCAAAGCGCATGGTGCCGGATTATATTTCAGAAAAGATGATGAAAAAGCTGAAACAGGGAAACTGCTATACATGCATGGGCTGCCGTTCGTTTCTGACCGTATACAAAGACAGCAATGACAAGTTTAAATTTTACGGAAGATTTAACCAGGGCGTTGTAACGCTCAACCTTGTAGATATCGCCTGTTCTTCAGGCGGCGATATGGAACAGTTCTGGAAGATTTTTGACGAGCGGCTGGCGCTTTGCAAGCGTGCGTTAATGAGCCGCCACAACCGCCTGAAAGGGACGCCGTCTGATGTGGCGCCGATTTTATGGCAGCATGGGGCGCTGGCAAGGCTGAAAAAGGGAGAGACGATTGACTCCCTGCTGTACGGCGGCTATTCGACGATATCGCTCGGCTACGCGGGACTGTATGAATGCACAAAATATATGACAGGCAAATCCCATACGGATGCACAGGCAAAGCCGTTTGCGCTTGCCGTGATGCAGCATATGAACGACGCCTGCACAAGATGGAAGATGGAGGAAAAAATTGACTTTTCCGTCTACGGCACACCGTTAGAGTCTACTACGTACAAGTTTTCCAAATGCCTGCAAAAACGGTTCGGCAAGATCAAAGACGTGACGGACAAAAACTATATTACAAACAGCTATCATGTACATGTGTCCGAAGAGATTGACGCGTTTACAAAGCTGAAATTTGAAGCGGAGTTTCAAAAGCTCTCGCCGGGCGGCGCGATCAGCTATGTGGAAGTGCCGGATATGAAGACAAATCTGGAAGCCGTCCTGTCTGTGATGCGCTATATTTACGACAATATTATGTACGCGGAGCTGAATACAAAAAGCGACTACTGCCAGGAATGCGGGTATGACGGCGAGATTCATATTATCGAGGACAAACATGGCAAGCTAGTGTGGGAATGCCCGCGCTGCGGCAATAAAAACCAAAATAAAATGAACGTCGCAAGGCGTACCTGCGGCTATATCGGGACACAGTTCTGGAACCAGGGGCGCACTCAGGAGATCCAGGAGCGGGTGCTGCATCTGTAAAGAAACATCGAAACATAGATATTAAAACATAGATATCAAAACAAAAAGCTGCAGGAAAGTAAAACCGGATCCAAAGACTTGATTTGTAAAAAGTCCGTCTTTGGATCCGGTTTTTGATATTAATTCTGGTTTTCGTCAGAGCTTGCTTTTTTACCAGCATTTTCCGGGTCGGCGGCTTTTTTGCCGTCATGGGAAAGTGTTGTTAAGGTGTGGCGTACGACCGTGCCTTTTTTCAAATAACACCAGGAATAGCCATCGACCGCTTCACAAGTATAGATGCCGATAAACGCAGGCGCCTGATCAGGCTCTTTTAAGAGCTGGGTGCCGCGAAGCTGGTACTGCACGCCGTTTTCTGCATAAAAAGCATAGGCTGCATGGAGATAATTGGCTGTATTTTCATCCGTCGTACGAAACGTCTCTTCTTTGATCTGGTATTCGGTTGCCATCTCAGAGGATAAGATCTGCGTGCCCTGCATGGTCGTAAAGACATAGAGGGCGGCGGAGCTTATTACGCCGAGCAAAACGATAGAGAATATAATCAGGCCGTTTTCCTTTCCGGCAAGAAATTTTCTAAAAAACAGGAAAACCACAAGTAAAAAGGTAATTGCTGCAATTAACGTGATCCAAGTATAAACGCTCATAAAGCTGAAACTCCTTTAATTAAGAAATAAGGTATAAAATAAGGCAGGACAGCCCTGATTGATATTATAATATATTTTTTGCCGGATGAAAAGGGAAAATTTGTGAAATTTTGGGCAAAAAAACTTGCCGTTTCTTATTGACAAAAAGTTATCATATATGATAACTTTTAGATGCTGACGAAATTTGTCAAAATAAATCGAGTGATTGGAACAATGGAAAACGATGGATGAGGAAAAGCTGGAACCAAGGCTTGAGGTAATCAGCCAGATCAAACAGGTGCGCAGGGAGCAGCGGATCACGCAGGAAGTGCTTGCAGAGCGTGCCGGGACGAAAAAATCAAATATATCCAGGCTGGAAAGCGGAAAATACAATCCAAGCCTTGATTTTCTTATACGTGTGGCAGCATGTCTGGGAAAACGGATACATATTTGGATGGAATAATAAGGCAGGAGGGGAAATGGTATTTTCAGTATTAGACAAACAGACAATTCAATGCGTTATGAGCGAAAAAGAAATTGCAGATTATGGGATGGATAAGCGTACGATCTATCAAAACGACGCGCGCACAGCGGATTTTTTCAGGGAGATTATGAATCGGGCGCAGCAGGAAACCGGATTTACAAAAAAAGGGGGCAGCATCGCAGTCCACGCGGCATTTTTGGCAGATGAATCGCTGGAGATTACGTTCAGCATAGAGATGGACACATGCCCGCCGGAAATAGAGACAGCTATATTAAAGGCGAAAAGCCTGCATGGAATCATTGATTTTTGCGCCAGGGCGCTTTTTACAGACAGCACTTCTTTGTATGCTTATGAAGGCAGTTATTTTTTGCTGGCGGACGTCAGGGATTATAAATTGCGGGATATGGCAGTGCTGTTTTATGCCGCGGACGAATATATGGACGGGATCTGCTATACAAAAAGCATTGCGGCATTTGTAAAGGAGCATGGCAGGTGCATCATTAAGGGAAATGCGGCTGAGGTTTTGGGCAGTTTGTAACGTTCCATTTGGGCAGGAAACAAACCTTCTGGGCATTTTTTGCGCTTCCTGGCAGGAAACATGATACGATCTTGCTATCAAAACAAAAGGGAGTGTTTGAAAATGACAGATAAGACAGATCAGACAAAAGCAATGAAAACAAAAAAGCAGTTTTTGCTTTTTCTTTTAGTAGCATTTGGGGTAACCTATGCAATGGGGATCCTAACCTGGTACGGCAGTACCGCCGGCGCGGAGATGAGCGTCTTTCCGTCGGCGCAGATGTTTTATCCGGCGGCAGGAGTGATGCTTGCTTATGTGCTGACGCAGTGGCAGGAGCATTTGCTGCCAAGATGGTTTTACTTATGCTTTATGCTTGTAACCGTAATGATGCTTGTGCTGTCGGTGCTTTGCATTGCAATGCCGCAGCAGGAGATGACCGTATATGGGCAGCCGGTTTGTGCATGGGTAATCTTAGCGCAGTATGTGATGATCGGCGGGAGTGTTTTCTGCTGGATTACGCTGCTTGCAGCGGGCAAGAGCAGACGGGAGGCTTATGGACTTAGATTTCAAAAGTGGAAGGCATCGCTTGGCTGTGTGCTTGTATTTCTGATTTTGTATTTTGCAAGGGCATTGATCGGCTATGCAATGTCCGGGCAGGCAGGGATGTTTTTTGAATCTTTTCAAAATCCGCAGACATGGAGCTATTTGCTCATGCTGCCGCTTAATTTTCTGCTTGCGTTTGCACCGTTTTTCGGAGAAGAATACGGCTGGCGCTATTATATGCAGCCGCTGCTGCAAAAACGGTTTGGCATGAGGGGCGGCGTATTGGTATTAGGTGCTGCATGGGGAATCTGGCATGTATTTTTGGACTTTTTTTATTATACGACGCCGGACATGGGGCTTATGATGCTCATTTCCCAGATGATTACATGCGTCACGCTCGGCATCTTTTTTGCCTGGGCATATTTAAAGACAGGCAATCTCTGGGTGCCGGTGATCCTGCATTATTTAAACAACAACCTGACGCTTGTCGTTGCCAATCAGTATTCGATCGAAGTGCTTGAAAACCAGCAGTTAACCTGGTCAATGATTCCGCAGGCGCTGCTTTTGAACGGGATTTTATTTGGACTCTTTTTCCTGTCCGGGGAATTTCGAAAAACTAGTACAGCGTTGCAGGCTCAGTGAAAATATCCTCCTGCTGATGTATGACACGCCTTCTTTTTGGAGATAGTAAAGGATGTATTTCAGAACGAAAAAGGAGGCTTTTATGTCAGCAAGATTAGAAATTATAGACGTGTATGCCAGAGAGATTATGGATTCCCGCGGGAATCCTACGGTAGAGGCAGAAGTAGTCGTGGAAAACGGGCATACGGGCGAAGTGGTCTATGCATGGGCGGACGTACCTTCCGGCGCCAGCACCGGGCAGTTTGAAGCGGTAGAGCTGCGGGACGGCGAAAAGGCTTACCACGGGAAAGGCGTCCAAAAGGCAGTCGCCAATGTCAATGGAAAAATCGCGCAGGCGTTAATCGGCAAGGACGCGTTAAAGCAGAACCAGATAGATGAGCAGATGCTTGCGCTGGATGGGACAAAAAATAAATCTTCGCTTGGCGCAAACGCGGTGCTCGGCGTATCGATGGCATGTGCAAGGGCATGTGCCGATGCGCTTAAGCTGCCGCTGTACCGCTATCTGGGAGGCTGCGGCAAGGGGACGGTTCCAGTGCCGATGATGAATATTTTAAACGGCGGCGCCCATTCCAAAAACTGCATTGATTTTCAGGAATTTATGATTCTGCCAGTCGGTGCAAAAGGCATCCGACAAGGCTTACAGTGGTGCGCGGAAGTTTATCAGGAGCTGAAAAAGCTGCTGGATGAAGACGGGCACAGTACAGGCGTCGGCGATGAAGGCGGCTTTGCGCCGGATCTGAAAAACACATTTGAAGTATTGGACTATTTAATGAAGGCGGTAAGAAGCGCGGGCTTTGAGCCTGGCAGGGATATTTCCTTTGCAATGGATGCGGCAGCCAGCGAGCTGTTTCAGGAAGACGCGGCAATGTATTATTTTCCGGGAGAAACCAAGTCCCTGATCCGCAAAAATGCAAAAACGATCGAACAAAACAACACACAGGAGATCGAATGCAACTGTGAGGGGACAATGGTCGTAACGGAGGAAATCAAGGACGTGTGTATCTGCGAGACAGACTGCAACTGCCTGACGCCGGATACAGACGGACAGATGATTATGCGCTCCACAGACGAGATGATCGACTACTATGAAAAGCTGGTTGACAAATATCCGATTGTTTCGATCGAAGACCCGCTCGACGAAGAGGACTGGGACGGCTGGAAAAAGATCACCGAACGGCTTGGCAGAAAAATTATGCTTGTCGGTGACGACTTGTTTGTTACAAACGTAACCCGCTTGCAGCGCGGCATCAACAACGGCTGCGCCAATGCCATCCTAATCAAGCCAAACCAGATCGGCAGCCTGACAGAAACTATGCTCGCCATCCGTACGGCAAAAGAACACGGCTACCGTACCATTATGTCACACCGTTCCGGCGAGACAGAGGACACGTTTATCGCAGACCTTGCCGTTGGGATGCATACCGGATATATTAAAACCGGGGCGCCTTGCAGGAGCGAGCGCGTAGCCAAATATAACCGTCTGCTGCGGATTGAAGAGGAGTTAGAAGGGGCGCGCTGACGAAAATAAATGTGAGCATGTGCACGAAAAAAGAAAATGCCTGAATGCATGGCATTTTCTTTTTTTGGTTAAATATGGCAGTTATAGTGACACGAAAGTTTGCGGGTATGTTATAATAAAAAAATATAAGATTTCAGAAGGGGTAAAAGATGCAAACGAATGTAAAACAATACAAAGAAGAAATCTATGCGCAGGTACGAAAATATATGGTGAAAAGTGATGAGAAGCAGCACAATGCGGGGCAGTTGTCTTTTCTTAAGGGACTTTTTGTCAGCAATCTTGCGATTGCTGCGCCGGTGAAGGTAAGACATGCAGAAAATATCCTGGATCATCTAAAGCATACGATTTTTAATCTGCCGGCGGCTGACCTGCGTTTGATGTTTGATCAGAAAAAGAATATAGAGTCGTTTATAGACTCCGCATATGGGGAAGAATTGTCCAAAATACCTGGCGATTGGGAAGTAAATGAAGAGGAATGCCTGCCTTTTTTGCTGATTCAGGAAGCCCAGGCAAAAATGGAACAGGCGCTTTTGTATTATATTGCAGCAAAGAAAGAAAAGGAGTGGGCAATCATAGAAGAAGAGAAAGAAAAAGAGGAAGCGAGGAAAAAAAACAGGGATTTTTTAGAACTGTTATACAGTACGGCGTTATATGAGATATTTTTAAGGGAATTTGAACAGAAGCTTCGCCGGGAACCGGTTTATGCGCGTTTTCAAGTTGATGTACAAGAGGACTTACTGCCAGAGGAAGTACGTGTGGCGTTTGAGGGGCTGATACGGATACCTTTGTTGTTGTTTTATGAACAGTGTGTGTTGTATTATACAAAGCATATGCTTAACCTTTTTGCCGTCCTGCGGATACTGATCCTGGTAGAGTCTGTATCACTGAGCAGTATCCGAACCGGTTATGGCGGAAAATCGCATACTTTTTCAGACTGCGCAGCTTCTTGGAAAGAGTATATTGAGAAATGGGAGAACATGGATCTGCTTTTGCCGCTGAATAATAACCGGAATCTGTATGTGCCGCAAAACGTACTGTACCGCGTCTGCCAGGATTACGATATTTGTCCGCAGCCGAAAAAGAAACAGCAGGGCGAAGAGGAACGTGCGTGTGATTTTGACAAGGAACTTATGCAGTATTTAGAAGCAGTACAGGTGCGTCAAAGGCAAAAACAGGAAGAGAGAAACTTATGGGAATTGGCGAGCCAGATGGCACAGCCAATCGTTTCCGCGATGGAAGAAATTCTTGCGATACAGGAAAACGCGAAAGCGCAGAAAGCGAAAAATGCAAGAAACGGACACATGGATGATATGGATACAAAATGAGGTGGAATATGGCTGAGATTGAGATGAAACATTATTTTGAAAAGGAGTCTTTTGAAAATGAGATTGAGAAATTATTTTATGCAGTTATGTACCGTCAGTGGGAAATAGTGTCTCTAGTAGCTCAAACGATCAGAAAAAATGGGTGGAACTGGGAAAAACTGAAAACGGAGGCATTTCGTAAGACAGATATCACAATCGAAGATTGCTTTCGATATAATTTGGATTATTTAAAAAGTATGAAAAATAAACATACCTATGAAAAAATATGTAAAATCCTTGGAGAAGAATTTAAAAAGGTCAAAAATGAAAACGAAACCAGTCGATACGACGACAAAAGATTTTATAAAAAAGAAAAGCAATCGGTACTGGATGTGTTTTGGAATGGCGACCAGCCAGTTTTAAATCTGAAATATTATGAACAGCAAACGATGGCTGCCAGGCAGGTAATGAAACATCGTGCCTCTATGGTGTTGGATGAGGTCGGAACCGGAAAGACGGTTGCCGGTATTTTTACAATACAGCAGGTAATTCAGGAACAAATAAATGCTCAAAAGCAGGCGGCAATATTAATTATATGTCCTTATAATAAAAGAGAAGACTGGCATTCGGATATTTTAAGACAGCTTGGAAGGGAATCTGTTGTGATCAATCAATCAGATCATGGCAGGGTATTGATGAAGAAGGGATATCGGGGAGGAGTTCCAAAGATCTATATTTCAGGAAATATAGGCGGCGAAGAGGATGATGGTACACAGCAGTTAAAAAAATCCTTTTTAAATTATGGGAAAGATAGGCGGGATTGGTGGGATTTGGTTGTGATCGACGAATGCCATAGCTGTTTTGACAATTATAAAGAGGTAAGAGCAAAAAAAGTGTTGCTTCTGTCAGCAACGCCGATTGTTGTAAACAGCAATGGAGTGAGAACGTTTAGAGACTACGAAGTACAAATGAATGTTATATTAGGAGACTGGAATTACATCCGAAACGAAATAAATCCAATCGAAAAGGAGCATAAGAATGAGAATGTTTCAGAAGATGATTTCTTTGTCTGCAATTTCAAGGAACATATTTTTGAAAATATAAAGATCAATCGTCAGATTAAATTTGTAGAATGTAAAAGAGATCAGAGGCGCCAGAAATGGTTTGAAAAAATATATGATAAAAAAGGATTTTTTTCTGCAATCTATGCCGATCAGGATGACCAGCTTCTGGCGGCGAAGGCAAGTGAGATAGATGAAGGCAGGGATCACCATATTGAAAAAAATTATAAATTAGAAAAATTGGTTGAGATTGTTTATAAAGAAAATAAAAAGGATTCTTTTATTATCTTTTGTGAAACCAAAGGCGCAGTAGATCTGGTTTATGAAAGAATATCCGGGTATGCATCGGATGATCTGATGGTAGGCAAACTGCATAGCGGGATTGCTGAGATTAAAAATCATCAGACAAACAAAGATATTTTGATCTTTATGATGAGAGAACATATACGCAGCGGGAAGAAAGGCGTATTGGTCATTACAAGTAAAAGCGGCAGTACAGGATTAAATTTGGGTGAATTTCATGCTGTGGTTCATTATGAACTTCCATTTTCAAGTAATGAGTTAGAGCAAAGATTTGGACGGATCGAACGGGCGGACGAACTGATCAGGGAAGACGGTGAAAAACGAACAATAAAAAATAAAATGATTTTTCTGATTAATGAAGCGGTTGAAGGACAACTGGATTTTGTTACGAATCGAATGCTTTATTATGCTGTGAATAAAATAAACAAAACGATCGATTATATGCCGGTCAGAAATACAGTTTTATTTCATCCTGAATATAGGAAGAGAGTCATCAAGCAGGCACAGGCTGTGTTTGGCGAACTCAGTAACCATTTTTACATGGAAAATATGAAAAAAGACCTTAAGGATTACTTTACATATGCAAAGGCATGTGATCAGATTCAAGAAATAGTAGAAGATATAGAGGATGATGACATTACGAACAAAGTGAAAGAAAAAAGCCTGGAAGAAACGATTGGCATTTTGATGACAGAAGTTGCACAGGAAGAGATAGGAAAACATATGGAAACGATCAAGAGTTTGGATCGTACCTATCGAAAAGCTATGGAAGGACATACCGAAACGATGAGAGCGTTTGGCAGAAAGCTGGAAGAATATATAGAGTACTATCTTTGGCTGTGCAATACGTTATCTTTTTGGGGAAAGGACTACAGACCGGAGGATTTTTTTAACGAAATATATAATAAAGCAAAAACAAAAGCGATTGATAAAGCGGAAACAGAAACAGAAGACATAGCGGAAGCAGAAGAGAACGTTCAGGAGATGAAGTTCGATTTTTCAAAAGAAATTCTGCGTACTCTGAGAAAAAAAGAGGAAGAGGAACGGTATGTTTTAATGGAAGGATGCATTAAGAAGATGCAGGGGGCATTAGAACAAGCGGAGCCTGAACAGGAATATTCCGGTGTCTTTTATCGTAATAAGGACAAGCAGATCATAAATTGTAAAATGGAGAATAGAGATGAATAAAGAGGAAGAGATCAAAGCACAGAAGATTATCGATGCGATCCAAAGAGGTGAAATAGATGCCGATTTATCGGTAAAAACATTTATCAAACAGGCGGATGAATATCTGCTGCACAATGGGGAAAAGCCTGATTTTTACGATGCGTTTATTAAGATTACGTCTAGGGATTTGAAAACAACTGTGAATGGATGCGTGAAATCGAGGAACCAAGCCAAACACAGGGATGACCTGACAAAGTATAAAGAAGGATATTTTTATGAAATCGTTCAGAATGCAAATGATATTGTGTGGAAATCAGATCAAATTAAAAATCCGAAAATGACGGTAGCCGTAGCAAAAAAAGAAAATGGCGTATATAAAGTGACGTGTACGTATCCTGACGAGGGCTTTTGCCTGTTAAATATTTACGGCTTTTGTACAAAAGGCAATTCCGACAAGTCAGCAGAAAAAGGCCAGGAGGGAATGTATGGAATCGGCATTAAATCGCTGCTTTGTTTTGCAGATGAACTGGAAATAGACAGTAATATTTCCATTCAGATCCATGCGTCGGCGGATGGCAAGATACTAGATGAAGTACAGATTACCGAGCCGAAAAAAGAACGGCAAAAAAAGCAGACGTCATTATCGTTTACCTTTACCTGTCATGGGGACAGCCAGAATTTAAAACATGCAGGATTTAATACGAGAAAATTAGCGGATCTGATCGACGAGGTATATAAGGAAAACGACAGAAATTTTGACAGGTTCTTTTTTAATGGGAAGGATGATGAAATGGTGTTTGACACGAGATCGTTATTTTTCACCGAGCTGAGAGGAGAGAACCGGAAATACGAAAACAGTATCAAATGTTTGGAACTTAAGAAAGAAGGGCAGGACGGCGCAGTACTTAACATCAAGGCAACGGAAACAACGGTATGTATGGATGATGTTAAAATAGCAGAAATAAAAGGACATTTTAAATATATCATCTTCCACTATACGGATCAGCAGATTTCGGTCGCGTTTGAATACAACCAGAAACAGCAGGAAGTGGAGGACAGGCTGTATGCGACTTACTTTATCGGAACCTATGATCCGCAAAGATCGCTGCTTGGCAAAAAAACAGGCTGCCTGGTCAATACAACTGCAATCAATTCTTCAAGATCCGGGCTTGAACGCGAGAAAGAACAAGATCCAGAAATTTTGAAAAGTATAATAGAAAAAGGAAAAAAATCAGCAGAGACTTTATGCAAGATTCTTGCTAAAGATGAGGTATGCCTCGATATCCTGTGTCAGTTATTGTGGATATTTCGAGAGGAACGAGGTCAAATATTTGATGACCAGTTAGTAGAGTGCATACAAGATTCTATCAGCGATTGGTGTTTTGGCGACGGATGCAGATATATATTAAAAGAAGAGGACGAGATCATCGATAAGGAGATACGGAAAAATCGCCCGATAAGTTCGGATCAGAACAATTTAAAAGCGCTGTTTCGAATATATAAAAGGTATCTCCATCCAGAAAACAATAGTGATATTGTTTTATCTGATTCCGAGGGCTATGAGAAATTGACATCTGGGATTAAAAATTTATGCGAGGTGATATTTGACCAGAGTGAGGAAAAAAAGGAAATATGGATCACGCAAGAGTTGGGAAAGCTTCCTTTTTTAACAGGCGTTAAGGAGCTGATCGAACGCAGAATAGGCGGCAGTGGATTTGCCGAGATTCAGAAGTATTTGGAAACACTGGAGAAAGAAGACCGCATATTTATGAAGCAGTTGATCGCACGTTATAAGGTGAGCAACGATTTTGACCTTATGGGGAATTATACAGACAATAATATAAGAGCCTGGCTGTTTGGAGGTATGTCGTCTGATCCTGATTATGAAAAAAAAGCAGAAGAATTTGAATGTGAATACGGTAAGCTAAGAGATTTTGTAAATTCTATAAAAGAAGAAACAAAATATTTTGAACATCCAAGGTATGATATAAATGAGCTGTGGTTGGAAAATATCACATTTAATCCTTTAGAAAAAAGAACAGATGACGATGAAATAATTATATTGCTTTTGCGTTTGATTGCTTTTTCTAAGTTAAATATTGGAGTATTCTCTAATGAAGATAGATATAGGAAATTATTATTTGTGCATGATCAATTTCATAATATTGAATCAAGAGATCGTTATAGAGCCAATCCCAAACAATGGACAGACAAACTTCAATATTTCAAACTGCATATTTTACAACATGATATGTCGTCATTTGATCATTTTAAAATAGCAAGAAATGATGTGGATCAAATAGCTTCTATGTTAAAGGGCTCATTGAAAACGAAATGGGATTGTTGTTTTAAAGATCCATATCAGAGTGAGTATGATCAATATATCAGAAACTGCACTGTCCAGGAAATGAAGCTATCCGAATTAAAAGATGTTTTTAAGTGGCTGGCGGAATATGAACATGTAGATGCCATCGGGAGAATTACCATTAAACAGATAGATTTTGAGGAGCAGAAATCGGATGTATCCTCACTGATTGATTTTGTAAAACTGTTAATCGAGAAGGAAGATGTATTTATAAAAATCAATGTGATTCCCGCAGAAAATAACAAGAAAAAGTTTATTGGTTATGCGACAAATTTAAACGACAAATCGGGTCTGCGCGTCCATCTGTCAGCAGACGGCAAATTTAAGGAAATGGGAGCAGTGCCAGAAGAGGGAAAGAAATACCTGCTGATTTATACCACTTATGATAATGAACGGGAAGTCCTGTCAAAAGTTTTTAAAGATTTGAGTTACAAGGAAGAGATTTGCAGCTATATTGAAAATTTCATTAAGACAGGCAATATAAAAACGATGAAAATAGATATGTACCATAAATTTTTAATGCGGCGCAGGCAGAATGTCAAATTTCTTTTTGAAGACCTTGATCTGGAAGACTTTGATCTGGAGGAAGAATTTAATCTGCAACAGACGATGGATCTTTTGACAGGAGAAATGTCATATAACAGCCATTGCCCGATTTGCAGGCTGATACCAACCCTGGATTTGGAGGAAGCAAATATCCACAGGCTTGAAAACAAGAATTTTCTGGTGGCGATGCTGAAAGCAAAACACAACCAAAGTGAGAAATATGTAAAAATATTGTGCTGTAAAAGCTGCTTCAAAGAATATAAAGATTCGCTGACAGAAGCAGTAGTAGAAGATGTGGATAACGCGAAATACAAAAAATTGATATTAAAAAATACCATTTCCACAATAGAAATGTCACGCGATATGGAAAATGAGGTATTGATTTCACCGCTAAACTGGGAGATTATTCGCAGATTTAATGAAGAATAAATAAGTGCTGCTGATAGCTTTGAGGAATTACATCATGAACAACCACTATATTCCGCGTCTTCTTTTAAAACAGTTTGCGGTTTCAAATAAAGTAAATACTTATGATTGTGCCGCAGCTTCTTTTCAGACCCAAAAGCTGAAAAATACGTTTGTTTCCAAAGATATTTTTGACAAAGACCTGGAAGCGGCATTTGCAATAAAGCTGGAAGGGCCGTTTGGAGACCTTTTAAATCATAAGCTGCTGCGGGGCGATACCATTTCGATTGACCGCACGGAAAATATGCTGATGCGTAAATTTCTGATGATTCAAGCTTTGCGTTCTCCGTTTTCAAACTGTTCCTGGGACGAAATGGTGAGAAGGACGCAGACGCAGGATCATCCGTCTATGCAGGCAATGGAATTTTTAAAAAGGCATAATCCAGAATGGACACACGTTTTTGAGCGTAGTCTCCCTTCTGCCGAAACGTATATTCCTGTTTTAAGAAAAGCGATGGAGTTTGATTCGATCGAGGATATCGCAAATGCAGATGCCCGGGTGTATGTGCCAGAAACCTTGAGGTATGCGGCGCGCCATGCAATAGTGACGGTGGTCGCTTTTTGGGATACCAGCCAGTCGGGGCAGGAATTTCTGCTTCCGAAGCTGCCGGGGATCTCACAGATGGACCAGGTCAGTATATTTTATAAAAGAAGTGTGATTGAAAACCTCAGAAAACAATGGGAAAGAAAGGGGCTTAAGGACGACCTTAGAATGGCGCTGGACAGGCTGCTGCTTGGAAGTCTTGCCTATCCAGATAATTTTAGTATATATCCGCTGTCGCCGACAAGAGCGATGATCTGTTTTTCGCCGTATTTTAGAGCATTCTTTCCTAATGCAAACTTGGCTTATCCAAAACAGAGGTATCCGGCGCTGCTTGAAAAAGAACAGTTTGATAGACATTTTTTTGAGCCGATGCGGATGGAGCTGTTTCGTCCCTGTAAAAATGCGTGCAACAAGTTTTATCAGTACGACGTAAAGCAGCTTTACGCAGAGGAAGTGCAAAGCATAAACGCTTTGCTAATCAATATGGAAACAGAAGAATTTGTTTTTCGGGATTTTAATAAGATCCGGGATTCTTTCTGGTATTATGATAAAAAAGCGAAATTTGCGCAAAAGAAAAAACATGACTTCAGCCGCCTGGTATAATTCAGGCAGTTGAAGCCAGTTCTTTTTGCTTCATTTTGTTCTAATTATTCTAATAATTTTTTATAGAAGCAATTCATTTAGGCTGACTTGCAGTACTTCTGCTATTTTCAGAGAAGTCTGAAGAGAAATATTTTCACATTGCCCGTTTCGGTATCTGTTTACCTGGCGGGGAGATTTCTCAATGGCGTCAGCCAGTTGATTCACGCTGATGTGCTGCTCTTTGCAGAGGCGGCATAAATTATCAGCAAATTCGTATGGATGCATTTTCTCACCTCCTTCCTCAAGTTTCCAAGAGTCCAGAGGCTGTCTGCACCAACAGATATAAGTATAACAGAAACGCCATCGGATGTCATTCCCAAATTCAAAAAAAAGACTTATAATTTCCGAAAAGATCACAAAATTCCAGATCAGAAAAGGAGGATAAAATGACGAAGCTAGAGATGGCTCTGGTATGCTTTTTAAATACGCAGCATAAAAAGAATGCATATACGTATGAAAAATATCAGAAGCTGCATCATGTAAAATACCAAAAAGAAATGCCGTCTGAATACTTGCGGATGCTCAGAAGCCAGTATGATGGAGACAGCATAAAGACAGCTTACGAGCTTAAGACTTATTATATGGAAAACGGGATGCTTTCCAATACGATTGTACTAAAGATGCGTCCCAAATCACCGAATTCGCAGAAAATAAAAGCGATAAAAATTCACAGCGAATTAAAGAAAAGCGATCAGGAATACAGCTATCATGCGATAGAAGTGTTTAAAGAGCATGGAAAATATAAGGTGTTTGATATTTTGCACAGCGACCGGTCTGTCTGGCTGGAAAGCTACCTTGACAATGTATGCATCACAAACAGATGTCCAAGGCAGCAGCTACGGTACGATATGGCGTACCTGGCGCCCTGCCATGCGTTTGCCGATAATATGCAGGAGCTGTCTGATCTGATGCGGTATTTGGATAAAACATATGGTATTGGTAAACCAAGGCTTAATATGGTCAGCATCCAGGATAAATATAACAGGGTGTGTGAGGTTTCCGATGAGATCATTATGGATTTTGACGCGTTTGGCTGGACATTTGGAGTTACGGGAAAAGAAGTCATTGCAGCATGTAAAAGGATTTATGATATCCTGACGGGGATACGCTTCAATATACTTCATTTGCTTTGCCTTGGGCATGTGATGAATGACTTGCTGATCTGCGCTACGATGGAAGAGGCATTGTTTGATGACAGAATAATATGTGAGATGTTGGAATTCTATATGATTACTGGAAGATACGAAATGTGGGAGGATATAAAAAGCAATGAATTACAGTACGATTATTAACGAAAGCATTGAGAAAGTATACCAGAACGGAATCGCTACAAAGATATTGCAGCATATGGACAGGATACGCAATGTGAGCGATCTTGGACAGGCAAGAAGATGGATTATGGAGCTGTTGCAGAACAGCCAGGATACGGCTTATGACGGACAGGCAGTCAGGGTCAAGGTCATGTTGGATGAGGACAAGCTGCAATTTTTACATAATGGGAAGCCTTTTCGCACAAAGGATATCCTTTCGATCGTAAATCAGGTGTCTTCCAAAGACCCGGATGAGAATACGGTCGGCAAGTTTGGTACGGGATTTATGACGACGTATCAGCTTAGCGAGGTTGTTGAGATTCAGTCGGTCTTAAAGGACGAAGGGCTGCCGTTTAAGCCGTTTTCTGTAAAAATCGACCGCAGGGGTGCGGACAAGGAGGAAATATTACAAAGTATTTTTCAGACGATGGAAGAGTTAAAAAGCGCGGATGAAGCGCAAGAGCTGCATGATTATGATGCGGATGCTTTTCATACAAAATTTATCTACCATCTGGAAGAAGAACGGAGCCGCCAGGTGGCAAGGACGGGAATGGATGACTTAAAAGAAACGATCCTGTATGTGCTGCTGTTTTCAAAAAAGATCGGCAGTGTGGAGCTGGTATACCACGGCAAGGCAGGGACGGAAAGCATTTGCTACAAGCGCGGGGAAGACAAAGAGATCCGTGACGGCATCTGCCAGATGGTGATTTGGGAAACGACACAAAGCGGCGCTGGAAGCAGGCAGACACAGCATCGTATGATGTATGACAAAAAGGATGGGCTAACGATTGCGGCATGTATGGATGCGGATGCAGGATTTTTGAAAATTCCAGAATTGGTGCCGCGTATTTTTGTAGGGTTTCCGCTGATTGGAGCTGAGGATTTTCCGTTTCCGGTTATTTTAAACAGTGAAAAATTTTATCCAAATGAACCGCGCAGCGGGATTTCACTGGTAGATAATGTAAATTCAAAAGATGCGGCGGAAAATAAGGCGCTTATGGAGCAGGCGGTTTTGCTGTACAAGCATTTTCTGCATACGTTGGTGCAGCTTTCTTATACAGGGTTAGAGCATCTTATTTCCATGCCGGAATGGAAGCCGGACAAGGAAATGTCGGAAAGCTGGGTAAAAGAGCATTTGTACCAGGCAGTTTACAAAATCGTGTCAAAGGAGCCGATGATCGCCACCGCGTCTGGGTACTGCTGCCTGGAGACGGATGGGATGTACCTTGTAAGCGCAGAGACGAAAGCAGAGCAGGATGGTGTAAAAAAAACTGCTGTCTGCACTGCGGGGATATCTGGTGCCCGTGGGAGAAGATGGCTGGCTGGAAGCATTTGCAGGGTATGAGCAGCATCAAAACAAAGTGCTGCGGCTGCAAGACCTGCTGCGCCAGGCGCAGACGCTGCTTGCGAACCATCTGGAGGAAGAGCGGATGCCGGCGATGGAATGGTGCCGCAGCCTGTATCGGCTTGGCATGGAAAACCATGAACTGGCGGTAGCAATCAGCGCGGGCGAAATAGCTGTCTTTCCAAATCAAAATGCGCAGGACTGGCAGGAAAGAAAGCTGTTTCGAAAGAATGAGCTGTACCAGGCAGCCAATATACCTGAGATCTTAAAGGATGTCAGCGAAGCGCTGGATGCGCTTCCTGCACCAGAAGAGGAAATAAGCATACGCAAAAAACTGCTGCATCAGGATTTTATAGATCAGGACAAGCTGCTTATGGAGTATCCTTCAATGGAACTGTATAATTACATCGCAAAACGCACAAACAGGCAGTTTCGGGTATCTGGTTTCAGTGCAAGGCAGGCGCAGTGTATGCAGGCATGGCACAATGCGTGGCGGATGATGCTCGCCTGCTGTCCAGATGAAGAGATGTACCTGCTGGCAGAAAAAGGCTGGACGCAGGAGCTGCCGGAATATGAGCCGCTTGTGCAAAAAGCAGATGATTTTATGTGGAAAAATACGTATGTCGGCGTACTGTCCGAAATGATCGAAGAGGTGCAAAGCAAGGGCAGCCTGGAGCAGGTAAAAAGCCATTTTTCCAAAATCGGGGCAGAGGAATTTTATGACTGGTATAACTGCCTGCTGAAAAAAGCGGCACAGTATATTTTTTCGTTTAACGCCGCGGTCTATCCAAACCAGAACGGAGAGCTGCATGTACTGAGTGATCTGCAAAAGGATGAGATGGTGCACGGAGAATTAAAAGACATTGCGCAGGGTTTTGCGCCGTTTGACAAAAGCTGCGGCATATACAGCATACTGCTGGATCAGGAAATAAAGACAGATACGACGCATGTGCATGTGTGCAGCGACATGGAGGCTGCACGTAAAGTGAGTTCGGCAGTTACAACGCTTTTGTCGCAGCAGGAGCTTTCCGCCGCAGAGATGTCGTATCAGGAGTCGTGCACAAGGCTGCTTGCCTGGATTCAGGAGCATCCTGCCGAGGCACAGAGGCTATTTCCGGCATTTTGTAAAGAAGAAGACCAGATGCGGCTGTTAACGGCAAAAGCAGCAGTGGTGATCCAGAAAAAAGCAAGCGCGTATGAAGAGCTGCTTTCCGAGCTTGGAACGGATGATCCAGACAAGGCAATGGAAAAAATCATACAAATGCGTTCCGCGGCGGAGGCTTCCCTGAAAGCGGAGGAAGAATCGCACGGCACTCAGAAATCCGGCAGCTACTTTGACAATGACAATGATATTTTTTATGACGACAGCCTGCTGGAATACTGCCCGCAGGAAGTCTTGCAGGAAACGCTGCAAGAAATCGGCAAGGCAGGCGAGCAGTACGCATTTTTTAAGATCCGGGAATATTTGTCTGCGCACGGCTACGTACTGCTGCGGGAATCGGCGGCAGAGCTTTGCTTTGCAAAAGAGGAGGATGCGGACAGCCTTGCCGTCGTCACTTACCCGGACGCAGACGGATACCACCAGCCTGGATATGATATTCTTGTTACAGTAAGTGAAAAAGAGATAAAAAAGGCATACTATTTTGAAGTCAAAACACATACGACTTCCAGTATTGTGAAAAATATGCTGTATATTTCAAACGAACAGATGGCGCTTGCGGCGAGGAAACATGAAAGATACTATATTCTGAATGTGCAGTATCATTACCAGAAAATGCAGGGGGAGAGGGTGGAAGCCTATCAGGACCCGGTGGCAAGAATTGCGGATGGTACGCTGAGGAACGCGGATACAAAATATATTTTCCAGATTGCTTAGTGTGGGACGCCAGGAGCGTGGATTGGCACGCTCTGGCTGCTCTTCGTAAGTGCTACTAAAACAAGCCCGATATAGTTTTGTTTGTGTTTCAAAGGCTGTTCTTACTACATGACATACAGCTTCATCATTTTCGCAGATATGATTTTAAAGGGCTACATAAAACGTTAAAAAAATCAGGATATGTCGTAAAGGATTATTCTTACTTTTATTTCAGCCGTATCTTTTTGCGTATCATTAGTAAGAGAAAAACACAAAATCTTGGTATGTGGAATCGCTCGGAAAAAAGTTTGTTTACGATGATGATCAAGCGGTGTTTAAATATGGATTATCGTGTTTTACGGTTTTTGTCAGACAGAGGAATACATATAGGAGGGCTTTCTCTGCTTATAATATGCGAAAGAAGGAAAAAGAAAAGGAAATAACAGTATTCGTTTTCGTCAATACTATTTTGATATATTTCGAAATAGTATTGACTTTTCTTTTTTATATGATATAATTCTATTTAGATAAACATCAAAATAGGTTTGTAAAACACGAAAGGAGGAGACGGCATATGCAGTGGATCAGCGAGGTGAGAAAACGTGGGGATGCAGGAAACACTAAAAGCGCTCTCTGACCCGGTGCGGAGGGACATTTTGGAGCTGCTTAAAAGCGGGAGGCTTCCAGCCGGAGAGATTGCAAAGCATTTTACATTATCGGCTGCGACAATTTCACATCATTTGAGCCAGTTAAAAAAAGCCGGGCTTTTAGTGGAAACGAAGTATAAAAATTTTGTATTTTATGAAATCAATGTAACCGTATTTGAAGAGGTATTTCTTTGGATTTCAAGATTTATGGGAGGGCAAGAACATGAAAGAAAATAGTGGAAAAGGAAAGAAACAATGGATATTGTCGTCTATGCTGTGCCTGCTGCCGTTGTTCGTATCGGCAATGGTCTATCAAAAGCTGCCTGAGCAGATGGCAGTGCATTGGAATATGGCTGGAGTGGCAAATAGATTTGTACCGAAAGTAATAGGCGCGTGGGCAGTTCCTGTTCTGCTGCTGGGGCTTCATCTGGCAGTGGTGATACGGGCAGAGCACGGATTCAAAGAAGGGCAGGCAGCGCGTATGACAAAGCTTTTATGCCTGTGGGCAGTTCCGGCGGTCTCGGTGCTGACCGTTCCTGCATCGCTCCTTTTAGCTGCGGGATACCAACTGGAAATAAACAGGATCGTATTGTCTGTCATAGGGGTGCTGCTTGTTGTGACAGGCAATTACCTGCCGAAGAACATGCAAAACAGCGTTATTGGGTATAAACTGCCGTGGACTTTGGGTGACGCGGATAACTGGAATAAAACGCACAGGTTTGCAGGGAAAGCATGGATCGCTGCTGGATTTTTGCTTTTGGTCTTTGCGATGACAGGCATTCAGGCAGGCTGGTATTTGCTCGGAATCTGCCTGGCTGTCCTGCTGCTGCCGGCTGGCTATTCTTTTTTTATCGGTAGTTCAAAATAGGGATAGTCTAGTGCTACAGAAAAGAAATTTGAGTTGCTTTGGTATTTTTTTATAGGAAGGGACGCCGGGAAAGAGGATGTGCATCCTCTCTCCCGGCTGCTATTCGTAAGTGCTACGAAACAAGCTCAATATGGTTTGGTTTGTTCGCTCTAGTGGATTTTTGTTGTATTTCGTGGTATGCTGTAAAGGTGGGATGTGAAAAAATTATGGGATGCTTGTGTAAAACAGCCTGCGTAGGCTTTCGTACGGATGGAGGATGTTATGGGAAGATATTTGAATTTGGGAAATGCGGGGTTTGCATCTATTCGAAAAGATTTGTATGTAGATAAATCAGGGGTCATTTCACTGATTAACCGTACGCTTGGAACACAGAATAAACTGACCTGTGTCAGCCGTCCAAGGAGGTTTGGAAAATCTTTTACGGCAAAAATGTTATGTGCCTATTATGACAAAAGCTGTGATTCCATGTCATTGTTTTCGGATCTGGAAATAGCAGCAGATCATACTTTTTGCAGGCATCTGAATCAGTATGATGTTATTTATCTGGATATTACCTGGTTTTTATCGACGGTAGGAGATATCCAGGATACAGTAATGTATTTGCAGCAGGAAGTAATCCGGGAACTGTCGGAAGCGTTTCCGAATGTTACGGCACAGAAGCATTCCCTGCCGCTTGCTTTGTCGGATATTTGCCAGGCGGTTTCACGGAAATTTATTATCATTATTGATGAATGGGATGCATTATTTCGAGAGGCAAAAGAAAATGAACCTGTACAAAAAGAGTATATAAAGCTGCTCAGGAGCCTGTTTAAAAGCAGCCAGACAGATCTTATTGTGGAAGCGGCTTATCTGACCGGGATCCTGCCGCTGAAAAAATACGGCACACAATCCGCATTAACGGATTTTCAGGAATATACGATGATACAGCCAAAAAAGATGGCAAAATATATGGGATTTACGCAAGAGGAAGTGCAAAAGCTGTGTGACCGGTATCAGATCGATTTTCCTGAAATGAAAAAATGGTATGACGGCTATTCTTTCCGCACAATGAAATCTGTATACAGCCCCAATTCTGTAATGCAGGCTGTCAGAAATGAAGAGTTCAGCAGTTACTGGACACAGACAGAGACATACGAATCTTTAAAATGTTATATAGATATGAATATGGATGGGCTGAAAGAAACGCTGATACAGATGCTTGGAGGAACAAAATGTGAGATAGATACCGGCACGTTTCAAAACGATATGACAAGCTTAAAAAACAGGGATGATGTGCTTACGCTGCTGGTGCATTTGGGATATCTTGCCTATGATGCCGATCAAAAATCAGTCTTTATTCCAAATGAGGAAGTCCGGCTGGAGTTTTTACGGGCTGTTAAAACAGGAAGGCATAAGCAGCTATATAAAATTATTCAGGCATCGGAGAAGCTGCTGCAAGATACGTTAAATATGGACTGTAAAAACGTTGCGGATGCAATAGAGTATATCCATAAAATTCTGGCAGCGCCTACGTTTTACAATAATGAGCAGGCGCTAAGAAGTGTCATACGGTTTGCTTATATAAGCTGTATGGAAGAATTTCAGGAAATTCAGGAGCTTCCATCTGGAACGGGATATGCAGATGTAGTTTTTCTGCCGAAAAAATGTTCCCAAATGCCGGTGATGATTGTAGAACTGAAATGGAACAAGAGCCCGAATCAGGCTGTCTGTCAGATCAGAGAAAGAGATTATGCACAGGTGTTTGCCGGGTATGGATGTAGAATACTTTTTGTTGGAATCAGCTATGATACAAAGACGAAAAAACATAAATGTGTAATAGAACAGCAGCAGTTATAAATGCTAATCTGCATCTGAAAGCAGCTTTTTACAAACAACTGGGGCAAAAGAATGATTGGTTCTTCTGCCCACGGTTGTTTGCATGTTATAACAGCACCTACGCCTCAAACACGTGGTCAGACAGGCGCTTTAACGCTTCCTGTACTCTGGAAAGCGGCAGCGCCAGGTTCATGCGGATATGGCACTGTCCGTAAAATGGCCTGCCGTCCTGCCAGCCGACGCCGACGTCCCAGCCTTTTTGTACAAGCTGCTGGATGGAAGTGCGGTGTGCTTCGCACCATTGGGTGCAGTCTAAAAACAGCATATAGGTGCCCTGCGGCTTGGTTACAAAGACGCCGCTGAAATGGGACGTGATGTAATCGCAGGCATAATTGACGTTTTCGCTTAAGGTCTGGCAGAGTTCGTCTACCCATTCGGCGCCCTGCGCGCAGTAGGCGCCGGTCAGGGCGTGCATGGATAAGACGTTGATGCTGTTGTAGTGTGTTTTTGCTCCTTTGGACGTAATGCGGTCGCGCAGCGCGCGGTTGTAGATAATATGGTAGCTGCCGATTAAGCCGGCGAGGTTAAAGGTCTTGCTTGGCGCGTAAAATGTGATGGTATGCTCATGGGCGTAGGCGTTTACGGACTGGGTCGGGATATGGCGGCTTCCGTTTAGCAGGATATCCGACCAGATTTCATCGGAGATTACGGTCACTTCGTATTTTTCAAAAATCTCCATAGCCTGTTCTAACTCGGCGCGCTCCCAGACGCGTCCGGCAGGGTTATGTGGCGAGCAAAAGACGGCTGTGTGGATCTTTTGCGTTTTGATTTTTTCTTCCATATCTGCATAGTCCATACGATAGATGCCCTGGGCATCTTTTTTTAATTCGCTGCGAACGATGCGATACCCGTTCTGGGACATGCATTCGGTAAAACCGATATAGGCAGGGCTGTGCAGCAGTATGGCATCGCCGGGTGCCGCGCAGCTTGTCAGCGCGGAGATTACGCCGCCGAGTACGCCGTTTTCGTATCCGATCTGTTCTTTGGACAGCCCGGTGACGCCGTTGCGTGTTTTCTGCCACTGGATAATGGCATTGTAATAGTCGTCGCTGATATCAAAATAGCCGTATGCCGGATGCTTTGCACGCGCAATGATGGCTTCCGGGATCGTCGGTACGGTGGGAAAATTCATATCAGCGACCCACATCGGGATAAAATCAAAGCCGTCCTTTGGCGGTGTCGGCGCGCTGCCAGGCTGCCCTAATCCGTCGATGGCTACGGCGTCTTTGCCGCTTCGGTTCATAATAACAGTAAAATCGTATTTCATATGGATGGTTTCTCCTTTGCTTATCATTTTGTTACCAGTATACACGATTTTGCCTGGATGTCCAGGACCGGCTTTGTTTTTTTCGCAACAATGATTGCCAGAAAGTATATTATTTGTTATGATAGTAAAAACGAGAAAGAAAGGCGGCAGTATGGAAAGGACACGTATTTTACAGAATAAGGCGTATCTGTATCTTACAGAATTTTTTGCAGGAATGTCTGTGATGGCAGTGGAATTAGGGGCAAGCCGCCTGCTTGCTCCCTATTTCAGTTCTTCGCAGATCGTATGGACGATTATTATAGGGACGATTATGATTGCGATGGCGCTTGGCAATATATACGGCGGCAGGGCGGCGGATAAAAATCCCAACCCGGACAGGCTGTATCAGAGAATGCTTGTGGCGGCTGTGTGGATTGCGATGATCCCGGTGGTAGGAAAATATATTATCCTTGGGATCTCGGCGCTGCTCATTTTTTCGGTAAACAGCAATTTTTTAATTTGGGCGGCGTTTGCTGCCTGCATGGTGATTTTTGTATTTCCGCTGTTTTTGCTTGGGACGGTGACGCCTTGTTTAGTCAAATATACGGTGGACAGCCTGGAAGATAACGGGAAGACCGTAGGGATGCTGAACGCCTCTAATACGATCGGCAGCATTCTCGGCACATTTCTGCCGACGTTTGTGACGATTCCGGCAGTCGGGACGTCGGTGACGTTTTTGATCTTTGCGGGGATTTTGCTGCTGTTGTCTGTGATTTATTTTTTGAATGCAAAAGTGTTCGGCAGGGGGATGCTGGCAGGCATATGCTTGTATCTTGCCTGCTGCCTGCTTGGAAGGTCTGCAAGCTTTGCGTTTTGGGAAACCGGGCTTACGTACGAAGGGGAGTCTGTCTATAATTATTTGCAGGTAAAGGAGACGGACCGCAGTGTGATCTTGTCTACCAATGTGCTGTTTGGCGTGCAGTCCATTTTAAAAAAGGACAACAGCCTGACCGGGATGTATTATGACTATGCGCTGGCGGCGCCTTTTATGGCAGGCGTCTATGAAAAGGATGCGATGGACGTGCTTGTGCTTGGCATGGGCACCGGGACATTTGCATCCCAGTGTATGCGGTATTTTCCAAATGTCAAGGCGGAAGGCGTGGAGATTGATGAAAAGATCACCGCGCTTGCAAGAGACTATTTCGCGCTTGCGCCTGACGTTGCGGTAGCGGATTATGACGGGCGTGCATATTTGCAGGCATCGGATCATAAATATGATGTGATTATGGTAGACGCCTATCAGGATATTACGATTCCGTTTCAGATGTCGTCCGTGGAGTTTTTTACACTTGTAAAAAACCACTTGAAACGGGACGGCGTGATGGTCGTCAATATGAACATGCGCGGTACGAAAGAAGGCAATATCAACCAGTATCTTGCAGATACGATTTCGCATGTATTTGATAAGGTGTATACGATAGATGTCCCAGGCTCTACAAACCGGGAGCTGTTTGCATCAGCTTCACCAGATACGATAATAGAAGTGATGCAGGACAATCTGGCACTGACACCAGACGCGGCACTGTTTGACCTCGTCAGCGAGGTCGCGCAGGGGCTTGTTCCTTATCAGCCGGGCTGCTATGTGATGACAGACGACCGGGCGCCGGTGGAGCTGCTTGGAATGCAGGTGATTGACGAGCTGATCCGGGAAGAAGCAGCGTATTACCGTAGAATCTACGAAAAGGAAGGCATTCAGGGCCTGCTAAAGCGGCTCTGAAAAAAGGAAATAAAAGGAATCAGAGGAAATAAGGCTATGAAAAAAACACTTGTATGGGCTCACAGAGGAGCCAGTGCTTACGCACCAGAAAACACATTGGCAGCATTTAAACAGGCGGCTGAGTCAGGCGCTGACGGAATCGAGCTGGATGTGCAAAAAACCAGGGACGGGAGGCTTGTGGTGATTCACGATGAAACAGTCGACCGCGTCAGCAGGGCGACCGGCTGGGTAAAAGACTTCACGTATGAACAGCTTAAAAAGGTCAATGTCAACCAGCATTTCCCAAAGCTTGGCGTACAGGCTGTCCCGACGCTGGAAGAGGTCTATGAGCTGGTAAAGCCGACCAATATGACGGTCAATGTCGAGCTTAAGACGGGCGTTGTTTTTTATCCTGAGATCGAAGAGCAGGTGTTGGATGTCACAAAGCAGATGGGGATGCAGGAGCGCGTGGTTTATTCGTCCTTTAACCATTATACGCTGCAAAAGATCCGCAGGCTGTGTCCAGAGGCAGTGACGGGGATGCTCTATCAGGATGGGATCATCGGCGCTGCGGCATATGCCAAAAATACGGTGCAGGCAGACGCGCTTCATCCGGCAATTTATAACGTGCAGTATCCTGGCTTTTTTAAGGAGTGCAAAAAGTATGGGCTTAAAGTGCATGTGTGGACGGTCAACGAAGAAGCGCATATGCGCCTGTTATGTGAAAATGAGGCGGACGCGATGATAACGAACGATCCAAAACGGGCAAGGGAAGTTGCCGATGAATATGCAGACGGAAAGCTGGTTCCAGAGCTGGTGCGGGAACTCGAAAAGCTGCTGTAGCTGTCAGGGGATCATGGGGAATACGATGAAAAAAACGGACACACAACGAATCAAAATCAAATATTTGCAGGAAGATACGTTCAAAGAGCAGATGGAGCAAACCGCAGAGCCGTATTTGAAAAAATACCGGCGCTGCGGCAGGCTGGCAAGCTTTGACGGCACACAGCTATTTTACTGCATGTATGTGCAGCAGCAGGCAAAGGGCAGTATTGTCATTTCGCATGGATTCAGTGAATTTGAGGAAAAATACCATGAGGTTATTTTTTACTTTTTACAGGCAGGGTATTCGGTCTTTTTCTTAGAACACCGCGGCCACGGCAGGTCGCAGCGTGTGCTTTCCAATATGGGCAAAATCTATGTGCAGAGCTTTGCGCACTATGTGCGGGATCTTCGGATCTTTGTCAATACGATTGTCCGTCCTTTTCAGAATGAAATGATATTATTTGCACATTCTATGGGTGGTGCAATCGGCGCGCTGTATTTGGAGCGGTATCCAGATGATTTTCAAAAAGCGGTGCTCTCGGCGCCGATGATCCAGATGAAGGTGTCAGGGCTGCCGTATCCGGCTGCGATGGCGGTGGCAGGGATCTGCAAAAAATGCGGGTTTGGCAAGGCATATGCAGCGGGGCAGCATGGATTTTTTAAGCGCCCAAACTTTGAGCACAGCAGCAGCCTGTCGATGGAACGGTATCTGTACGCACATCAGATCCGGCTGCGCAAAAAAAGATGCCGGACAAGCGGTGCGACGTATGCCTGGGTATGTGCGGCGGGAAATGCCGCCATTTATTTGCAGGCAGCGCAGAATATCGCAAAGATCCAGATTCCGGTGCTTGTATGCGCGGCAGGCAGAGACCATATGGTAGATACGGACGAGATCTGCAGGTTTGCGTCAAAGTTAAAAAACGCGCGCCTTGCCTGGTTTTTGGATGCCAAACATGAAATCTTTCACGCGAAAGAGAGGGAAAGGCTGCAATTTTTTGATGAAATCTTTTCTTTTTTGCAGTAAACAAATAAAATGCCGAAGGGAGAAAGGCGTATGTCTGGAAAACGAAAGCTTACAAAAATGGAAAAAGCATGGATCTTATACGATGTAGGAAACTCGGCATTTATACTGCTGGTATCTACGCTGTTTCCCATTTATTTTGATGCGATTGCAGGTGAGGCGGGGGTTTCTCCGATCAATTATCTTGCCTATTGGGGCTATGCGGCATCGGCGGTTACTTTGATTGTAGCGCTGTTAGGGCCGGTGCTTGGTACGATCACAGATTTTAAAGGCTTTAAAAAGCCGATCTTCTTAGGCAGTATGCTGCTTGGCACGTCGGGGTGCCTGCTGCTTGGATTTATGAAATCGTGGCTGGCTTTTTTGATTTTGTTTGTCATCGCAAAGTGCGGGTTTTCCGCAAGCCTGATCTTTTATGATGCGATGCTTTCGGATGTGACAGAGCCCGAGCGGATGGACGAGGTGTCTGCAAGAGGGTTTGCATTTGGATATATCGGAAGCTGTATCCCGTTTGTTGCAGGGCTTGTGCTTGTACTTGGCGCATCTTCCTTCGGGATCACGCAGATGCAGGCGATGACGATTGCGTTTGTGATCTCGGCGGTGTGGTGGTTTTTGTCAACCGTTCCGCTGTGGAGGATGTACAGACAGGTGCACTATGTCCCGGCGCAGCGCAAAATGATACGCGCCAGCTTCGTTAGGCTTTTTGATACATTAAAAAATATGCGCAGACATCCGAAGGTGTTTTGGTTTCTGCTGGCATTTTTTTGCTATATCGACGGGGTGTACACCATTATCGATATGGCGACTGCTTATGGCACGGCGCTTGGGCTGGATACGACCGGGCTGCTGCTGGCGCTTTTGGTTACGCAGATTGTGGCGTTTCCGGCAACGCTTGTGTTTGGCTGGCTTTCCGGCAGCTATTCGCCGCGGGCGCTGATCTCCGTCTGCATTATTGCGTATACGCTGATTACGCTCTTTGGAATGACGCTGGATTCCCAGATCAAGTTTTGGATCCTGGCAGTCTGTGTCGGGCTGTTTCAGGGCGGCGTGCAGGCGCTGTCACGTTCCTACTTTGCAAAGATTATCCCAAAGGAGCAGTCGGGGGAATATTTTGGCATTTTTGATATTTGCGGAAAAGGGGCGTCCTTTCTTGGAACAACGCTTGTAAGCATAACAAGCCAGGTAACAAACAGCATCCACTATGGGATCGGGTCGCTTGTCATTTTGTTTATCCTGGGATTTTTTCTGTTTCAAAAGTCCTGTAAGGCAGAGTGAAAACATGAAAACATGGAACGTTATCGAAGGCTGCTTCATATAATAGGTAGAAACAGGAAGTAACGGGAGTCAGCATGAGGGAATTAGTTCCGGGAGACCAGGGGGTACTTGTACAGTACGTGCAGCTTGCATTGGCGCGCGCAGGATATCCTGTCAATATCGATGGCATTTTTGGGGAGAGGACGTGTGAATTTCTGCGGGATTTCCTGGGCGGCGGGCAGGACTGCCAGGTCGAGGAAGCGCAGTGGAATCAACTGCTTCCTTATCTAAAGGGGTATACCACATATCAGGTAAAACAGGGGGATACATTCTGGGGGATCGCAAACAGGCTGCATTCCTCCGTGCGCAGGATTGCGGGGGCAAATCCGACCGTAGATCCGATGGCATTGCAGATCGGGACGGTGCTGCTTGTGCCGTTTGATTTTCCGCTCGTGTCAGAACAGGTGCCGTATTCATCGCTGCTTACGAACTGGATCTTGGAAGGGCTGATGGTGCGGTATCCTTTTTTGCATGAGGAGCCTGTCGGAAACAGTGTGATGGGGCAGAAGCTGTCGGTGATCCAGATCGGGGAAGGGACAAAGCAGGTATTTTACAATGCTTCTTTTCATGCAAACGAATGGATTACAACGCCGGTGCTGTTAAAGTTTGCAGAAGACTATGCGCAGGCATATGCTACCGGGCAGAAAATCGGCGGTGTGCCTGCTTCGTGGCTGTATTATGGATACCGCCTTTATCTTATGCCGCTTGTAAATCCAGACGGCGTAGACCTTGTAAACGGTGTGCTGGATGACCCGCATTATTTAAACCAGGCGGTGAAGATTGCGGCGGGATACCCCGATATTGCGTTTCCTAAGGGATGGAAGGCAAATATCGAAGGAACAGACTTAAATCTCCAGTTTCCGGCAGGATGGGAGACGGCAAAGGAAGTCAAGTATGCGCAAGGCTACCAGACGCCAGCGCCAAGGGATTTTGTAGGCGAGGCGCCTTTGACAGCCCCGGAGAGCAGGGCAGTATACGAGTATACAAAGCGCAGCGATTTTTCCCTAATCCTTGCTTACCATACACAGGGAGAGGTAATTTATTGGAAATACGCAGACTATGAGCCAGAGGATTCGTACCGGATCGCCATGTATTTTCAGCAGGTCAGCGGCTATGCCGTCGAACAGACGCCGAGCGCTTCTGGAAATGCCGGGTATAAGGACTGGTTTATCAAAGCGTATAACCGTCCGGGCTATACGATCGAGGCGGGGCAGGGAGTCAACCCGCTGCAAATGGAGCAGTTTGCGGCGATCTATGCAGACAATCTGGGGATCCTGACAGGCGGCATGACGCAGCTTGCCTGAAAACAGCAAAAGATAGAAAAAGAGACATAAAGGAGAAAATAAAAGCAATGGAACAATTAAAAATCAGTTATAAAATCTATATGGAAGCAGAAGATATCGGACAGTCCAGGATTCATACAAGCATCGCGTTTGTAAAAAATCAGTTTGCCCGTTCGCGCAGTGTGTACCTGCAATCGGCGGCATTTGACGATGAAAGTGACCTGGACGCGTTTACGCTGCGGTTTTATGTGGAAAACGAGGTTTGCGAAGAGGATTGTACGTCGCTAGAAGATGCGCAGTCGTTTGTACTGGATCTGGCGCAGGTGTTAGACGAGACGGCAGCGGCACATTCGTTTATGGATCTGGAAGGGGAATTTTCCTGGAGCTTTCAGGGAGAGGAAAAAACATATACGTTCCGGTCTGAGAGCGGATGGGATTACTGTGATTTTAAAGAGATGTGATTAGTGAGACCGATATACAGAAAGCAAAACGTTAAAAAAGGAGCAGAAAAATGAAACAGTCAGAAGAATTGCAGGAAATACTGCGCCGGATTGACCATAGAGGTTATCCGGCGTATAAAGATACAGCAGGCGCTTACCAGTTTGCAAATTATGTGCTGAGCATCGACCATGTACAGGGCGATCCGTTTGCGTCGCCGTCGAAGGTCAGCATTCTTGTAGATGGAAAAAAGGCTGGATTTCCGGCAGAAATGACCGAAAAAAAGCATACGCGCACAGCACTTTGCGATGCGCTGCTAAGGAAGTTTGGCAGGGAAGCAGAACAATATTCGCATAAGGCAAAAGGCTCCGGGAAAAGCGGCTTACTGTCCGTCAGCCGTCCGGGGCAGGAAGTGTTAGAGCGAAGCGCCCTGGAAATCACGCCTGGCAGCGGGGACGTGCTGCTGCGCCTGGAAATCGGGTTTCCGGCAAACGGGCGTACGATCAACGCAGGGGAGCTTAGCAAGATCCTGTTCCGGTTTTTGCCGGAATGCGTACAGCAGTCGCTGTTTTATAAAAATGCGGACAAAAAGCATTTGCAGGCAGTGCGCGAGCTTGCGGAAGACCAGCAGTTTTTAAGGGAGCAGCTTGCGGGCAAAAAACTGGCTGCATTTGTTGCCGACGGTGCCGTGCTGCCGAGGGAATCCGGCGTTAGTGACCGTCCGATGAAACAGGCAACCGTCTTTGTGTCCCCGGAGTCGATGGCGGTAGAGATGGATCTGCCGTATGCCGGAAAAATGCGGGGCATGGGGATCCCGCAGGGCGTTACGCTGATCGTAGGCGGCGGCTATCATGGGAAGTCAACGCTGCTTAAGGCGCTTGAACGGGGTGTATATAACCATATCGCGGGAGACGGCAGAGAGTATGTAATTACTGACGATACGGCGGTAAAGATCCGTGCCGAGGACGGCAGGAGCATACAAAAGACCGATATTTCCATGTTTATTAACGGCCTGCCAAATGGCAGGGATACAAAATCATTTGTGACAGAAGATGCCAGCGGCAGTACTTCACAGGCGGCAAACGTGGTTGAGGCGATGGAAGCGGGAACGCGCCTGTTTTTAATTGACGAGGATACGAGCGCGACTAATTTTATGATCCGGGACGAGCTGATGGCGCGTGTCGTGCACCCGAAGATGGAGCCGATTACGCCGTTTATCGACCGGGTAAAGGAACTGTCGGATGAATACGGCATCTCTACGATTCTGGTGGCAGGAAGCTGCGGTTCTTATTTTTACAAGGCAGACCATGTCATCCAGATGATGCAGTACCAGCCTAAGGAGATTACGGAAGCCGCAAAGCAGGAAGCAGCGCGTTTTTCCGATATTACAAAGGACAAGCCTGCGCTTGCCCTGGCAGCGAAGCCTTCGTTTCACCGGGTATTCGCGGCGGGCAAAAAGGCGCCGCAAAATGACCGGATGAAAATCAAAGGCATGGGAAAAGATGCCGTGTCCATCGACCGGGATACGATCGAGCTGCGGTATGTGGAACAGCTTGTGGACAGCGAGCAGACAATGGCGCTTGGGTATATGGTAAAATACGCAAAGCAGCATCTTTTTGACGGAAAAAAGGATATCCAGACGATTGCGCGCCTGTTAGAAACACTGGTGCAGGAAAAAGGAATCGGCGCCGTCTGTGAGGGGCGTTATCTGCCGTGCAACCTGGCTGTGCCGCGGGTGCAGGAGATTTTTGCCTGCCTGAACCGGTGCAGGTCGCTGGATGAAACAGGAAGGGGCGCGCTTCATGGACGATACGGCAGAAAATAAGGCGGAAAAGCGGATTTGTGTTGGACTTTTGGCACATGTAGACGCCGGAAAAACGACATTGTCCGAGGGGCTTTTGTATACAAGCGGCAGCATCCGTAAAATGGGGCGTGTGGACAGGCAGGATGCCTTTTTGGATAACTATGAGATGGAGCGTGCAAGGGGCATTACGATCTTTTCCAAGCAGGCGGTGCTAAATTGGAACGGTTTTATTATCACGCTTTTGGATACGCCGGGGCATGTGGATTTTTCTGCGGAGATGGAGCGTACGTTGCAGGTGCTGGATTATGCGGTGCTGATTATCAGTGCCGCAGACGGGGTGCAGGGGCATACGCAGACACTTTGGAGGCTGTTAAAACGGTATCAGGTTCCGGTCTTTTTGTTTGTAAATAAAATGGACCAGGCAGCGGGACAGGAGGCGGACATACAATCCGAACCGTATCAGCTACATAAGGCGGAGCTATTGGAAGAATTGTGCGAAAGGCTGGATGCAAACTGCGTGGATTTTTCTTATCCGGGGCAGGAAGCGTTTTATGATGCGCTTGCCATGTGCCAGGAGGCGGCGATGGAGCAGTTTTTGGAACAAAGCATCGTAGAGGATGCGTGTATCCGGGAGATGATTTTAAAACGGGAGGTCTTTCCGTGCTTTTTTGGTTCGGCATTAAGGCTGTCCGGTGTGGAGGAATTATTAGATGGCTTTGCAGCATATGCAAAAGCGCCGCAGTATCCGAATGTATTTGCCGCAAAGGCGTTTAAAATCGCAAGGGATGAACAGGGGAACAGGCTGACCTATCTTAAAATTACAGGCGGTGCTTTAAGGGCGCGCACGGTTCTTTCGGGCAGAAGTACTGCTGACGGGCAGGAGAGCCGCTGGGAAGAAAAGGTGAACCAGATCCGTATTTATTCCGGTGCCAGGTTTGAAGCGGTGGGGCAGGCGGACGCCGGGACAGTCTGTGCGGTGACCGGGCTGACGCAGACAATGCCGGGGCAGGGCTTTGGAGCAGAACCAAATTCTGCGCTTCCGGTATTAGAGCCGGTACTGACCTATCAGGTGCTGCTGCCCGATGGCTGTGATGCGGCAGTCATGCTGCCGAAGCTGCGCCAGTTAGAGGAAGAGGAGCCGCAGCTTCATATTGTATGGAATGAACAGCTTAAGGAAATCCAGGCGCAACTGATGGGCGAGGTGCAGATTGAAATACTCACAGGGATGATCCAGGAGCGTTTTGGCGTATCTGTACAGTTTGGGAGCGGGAATATCGTATACAAGGAGACAATCGCAGACAAGGTCGAAGGCGTGGGGCATTTTGAGCCGCTGCGCCATTATGCAGAAGTGCATTTGCTCATCGAGCCAATGGAAGCGGGCAGCGGCTTGCAGTTTGAATCTTCTTGCAGCGAGGATGTGTTAGACCGCAACTGGCAGCGGCTTGTGCTGACGCATTTAAAAGAGCGGGAGCATAAGGGCGTTTTGACCGGGTCGGTGCTTACAGACGTAAAGATCACGCTGGCAGCGGGCAGGGCGCATTTAAAACATACCGAAGGCGGGGATTTCAGGCAGGCGACCTACCGTGCCGTGCGCCAGGGGCTGATGCAGGCGCAGTCTGTACTGTTAGAGCCTTATTATGAATTCCGGCTGGAGCTGCCGGAAGGAATGGTCGGCAGGGCGATGACGGATATCGAAGCCATGCACGGCAGCGTACAGTTGCCTGCTGTGGAAAACGGCACCGCGCTTTTAACCGGAAGCGCGCCTGTGGTCACAATGCGCGGCTACCAAAAAGCCGTGACCGAATATACAAGAGGGCTTGGAAGGCTCCAATGCACGCTCGGAGGATATGCGCCGTGCCATAATACGCAGGAAGTATTAGAACAAAGGCAGTACGACCCGCAGAGCGACCTGGCGCATCCGTCCTCTTCGGTCTTTTGCGCGCATGGCGCAGGCTTTGTCGTGGAATGGTATGAGGTAAAAGACTATATGCATCTGGAAAGCGCGCTTTTGGTTCCAAAGCCAGAGGAGGTGCGCCTGCTGGAAGAAGCGGAAAAATTAAAAAAGCACGCCTCGTCTGTCCGTAGCGAAAGCCTTGGCACCGAAGAAGTCGACCAGATTATCGCAGCCACCTTTCAGGCAAACCAGGGCAAAAAAGGAAAAAAAAGCAAATACGCTACGCAGCCAAAAAAAAGAGTGTACACTACGCCGGAGACAAAAGGGGCGCAAGTATCGAAAAAGCAGAAGCCTTCGGGCAGGAAAGAGTATTTTCTTGTGGATGGCTATAACATTATTTTTGCTTGGAAAGAACTTATCGAGATTGCCAAAGACAATATTGACGGGGCAAGAGGGCGACTTTTGGATATTATGTGCAATTACCAAGCGGTAAAAAAGTGCGAGCTAATTGTCGTTTTTGACGCGTACCGCGTGGAAGGGCATCAAACAGAATATTATAACTACCACAATATCCATGTCGTATATACAAAAGAAGCCGAGACTGCCGACCAGTATATCGAGCGCTTTGCACATGAAAACGGCAGGAAATACAACGTCACGGTGGCGACCTCGGACGGGATGGAGCAGATTATTATCCGCGGGCAGGGATGCGGGCTGATCTCCGCCAGGGAGTTAGAGGCAGAAGTGCATATGGAGAACAAGCGTATGCATACAGAGTATCTGGCGAAACAGCCGCAGGGCGGAAATATGCCGTTTGAAGAGGCGATTTTGAAGGGGGCAAAGGGTGTGTTTTATAACGGTTCGGATAATGGGCGATAAAGTTTTTAGGAAAGAACATGTATTTCATAAAAGGACGCCAGGAGAGAGGATTGGCTTGTCCTGGCGGCGTCCGTTCCAGAATGTTAAGAAACCCTAAGCATTCTGCTGCCACACTATGGCTGTGGACGGTCGCGGCACCTAGTTCGCTTCCGCCTGCCTGTCGGAAGCTAAAGGTGCCGCTTGGCTGCGCCCCCTGGTTTTCCAGCAGAAGACAAAGGGCTTCTAAACATTCTTCCAAAGCCGCCGCCAGGGCAAGCCAATCCTCTCTCCTGGCTGTTCTTTGTAAGTGTTACGAAACAAGGTGTGATATGGTTTGTTTTGTATGAAAACAACAGGGATTGCGTTGTAACATATAGTTAGTTTTGTTCGTTGTATTACTAGAATATGAGTAGGTGTTTCCTGGATAGCAAACGGTTAGCAGGTGTTTATCAGAGCCGATCGAAGCTAGAGCGAATAAACCAAACCATATTGAGCTTGTTTCGTAGCATTTACGAAGAGCAGCCGGGAGAGCGGATAGGCATCCCTTGGCGGCGGCTTTGGAAGAATGGTTAGAATCCCTTGGTATTCTGCAAAGCAACCAGGGGCGTAGCCAAGCGGCACCTTTAGCTGTCAGCAGGCAGCGAACTAGGTGCCGCGACCGTGCACAGCCACAGCGTAACAGCAGAATACTTAGGGATTCTTAGCATTCTGGAACGGACGCCGCCAGGGATGACTATCCGCTCTCCCGGCGTCCCTGTATTTATAATACAAAAAAGGACTGACAGAAAACAATTATCTGTCAGTCCTTACATTCAAAAGACTCTTATTTTGCAAGCAGCATCATAATCTCAGTACTTCTGGCAATAAATTTTGTCATAGCTTCCGGCGCGAGCGGCTGGTTGCTGATCATGGCAAGGTCATATAGCTGCTGGCAGAACGTCGGTACGTGTTCGGAGTCTTTGTGTTCAAAAATATATTTTACGAGTGCGTTGTTGGCATTCAGCGTCAGGGAAACATCGCCGCCGAACATTGAGGTGTCCATACCGCCCATGCCGCCCATAGCGTACATCTTCATCATCTCCTGCATCCGTCTGCCTTCTTCGGATAGGGTAATAATTGAGGAGACATTTTCGTTTTTCAGCTTTTCTACCTTGACGGTCAGCTTGTCGTTCCCAAGCGCTTTGCGGAACAGTTCGGTTAACGCGTCGGTCTCTTCTTTTAATTCTTCCGCAGAGCCTTCTTCTTTTAAAGATTCCGTAACGTCTGCATCGATTCGCATAAACTTGAATTTTTCGTTGCGGCGCTCTAACTGTGTAATAAAGGAAGAGTCGATATTGTGGTCTAAGATCACGGCATCCATGCCCTGTTCTTTGAACATATTAATATACTGGCTCTGCTGCTGCTCATCGGTGACGTAGTATACGATCTTGCGTGTGTCTTTTTCTTCTTCGTCATCTGGCTCGTCTGATGCGGAAGTGCCGTCTGGGTTTTCCACTTCGATCGGTTCGTCTGATGCAAAAGTGCCGTCTGGATTTTCCACTTCGATGGACTCGTCCGCCTTTAAGCATTCCGGCAGAGTCAGGTATTTGTGGTCTAAGTTTTTAAATAAGATATAGTCGTTCATCTTATCGCAGAACTTGTCGTCTCTTAAGCAGCCGTATTTGATAAACGGGCTGATATCGTCCCAGTATTTTTCGTAGTCTTCTTTTTCCGTCTTGCACATGCCGGTCAGCTTGTCTGCGACTTTTTTTGTAATGTATTCGGAAATCTTTTTTACAAAGCCGTCGTTTTGCAGTGCGCTTCTGGATACGTTTAACGGAAGATCCGGGCAGTCGATGACACCCTTTAACAGCATCAGGAATTCAGGAATGACTTCTTTGATGTTGTCCGCGATAAATACCTGGTTGTTATACAGCTTGATCGTGCCTTCGATCGAGTCGTATTCGGTATTGATTTTCGGGAAATACAAAATGCCTTTTAAGTTAAACGGATAATCCATATTCAGGTGAATCCAAAACAGCGGTTCTTTATAATCATGGAACACTTTGCGGTAAAATTCTTTGTATTCCTCGTCCGTGCAGTCCTTTGGCGTCTTTGCCCAAAGCGGATTGGTGTCGTTGATGCTAACCGGGCGCTTTACAATTTTTAACTTTTCGGTACGCGGGGATACTTCTACCACTTCTTTTTCCCCGTTTTCATTTTCTTTTTCCTCGGTCTTTGCCTCTTCGATAATGGTCTCGATTACCGTATCGTCGTCGCGCTTGTCTGCAGGATCGATCGTTTCATATTCCGGTTCTGCATTTGCCTTGTTTAAATAAATAGGGATCGGCATAAAGGAGCAGTATTTTTCAATTACTTCTCTGGCACGATATTCATTGGCAAATTCCAGGCAGTCTTCATTTAAGTACAGTGTCATCGTAGTGCCGACGCTGTCTTTTGTGCCTGCGGTCATATCAAACTCGGTGCCGCCGTCGCATGACCAGTGTACCGCAGCCGCGCCTGCCTGATAAGAAAGCGTATCGATCGTTACCTGATCTGCAACCATAAACGCAGAGTAAAAACCAAGCCCGAAATGTCCGATAATCTGGTCTTCGTTTGCTTTGTCTTTGTATTTTTCCAGGAAATCCGCCGCGCCTGAAAAAGCGATCTGGTTAATATATTCCTCGACTTCCTGTGCGGTCATGCCAAGCCCGTTGTCTGTAAAGGTCAGTGTTTTTTCGTCAGGATTGACGGTTACCTGAATGGTTGGCTTATAATCATCCGGCAGGGTATATTCGCCCATCATATCCAGCTTTTTTAACTTTGTAATTGCGTCGCAGCCATTTGAAATCAGCTCACGGTAGAAAATATCGTGATCGGAATATAACCATTTTTTAATAATAGGAAAAATGTTTTCACTGTTAATTGAAAGATTTCCGTGTTTGTTTTCCATGAAAATAGACTCCTTTTCTTTAAAATTTTGCATATGGTCACTATACTTGCCTGTACCTGTTTTTCTATGTGCAATAGTAATACTTAGCAGGAAAAAAGTCAATAGAAAATCAGCACTCTTTTGAATCGAGTGCTAACAATTTGCGAAAAAGGCTTATTTTTCAAGGATTTTGGAATTCTTAAAATTTTATAAAGTGGGGATTTTTCGTGTCTTTTTAATTTTTGACAATCAAAACAGCATATGCTACTATAATGCCAGACCATTTAGAAAAAATGAGGGAAGCAGCGATGAAGGAAAAAATACTGGTCGTAGACGATGAGGCTGCGATTGCGGATTTAGTGGAAGTGTATTTAAAAAATGAAGGCTATGAGGTATGCAAGTTTTATAATGGAAAGGATGCGCTGCGGTGTGTGGCACAGACGTCGGTGGATCTGGCGGTGCTGGATGTGATGCTGCCGGATATCGATGGCTTTTTACTCTGCCAGAAAATCCGTGAGAAGCACCTGTTTCCAATTATTATGCTGACGGCAAAGGTGGAAGATGTGGACAAGATCACCGGGCTGACGCTTGGGGCGGATGACTATATGACAAAGCCGTTTCACCCGCTGGAGCTGATGGCACGGGTAAAGTCGCAGCTTCGCAGGTATACGAGGTATAACCCGTTAGAGAACCGGGAAGTGAAGGAGCATGAGTTTCGGGGGCTGTATATCTCCAAAAGCAGCCATAAATGTATGTTAAACGGCAAAGAGCTGGTGCTTACGCCGCTGGAATTTGATATTTTGTGGCATTTGTGCGAGCACCGCGGTAATGTCGTATCATCCGAGGAACTGTTTGAGGCGGTCTGGGGTGAGAAGTATCTGGACAACAACAATACGGTTATGACGCATATTGCAAGAATCAGGGAGAAGATGCAGGAACCGGCAAGAAAGCCAAGATATGTAAAAACAGTTTGGGGAGTGGGGTATACGATTGAATGACAAAATATATGTACCAAAACAAGCACACAGAAATTCTTTAAAAAGCCAGGCGGTATTGCAGTATTTTGCCGCCGTATTTTTATCAGCCGTATTTCTTGCCGCAGCGGGGCTTGTGTGCTGGCGTGTGTGCTATTTGAGAGTATGGCGTGGGACAGAGTTTCTTTATCCGATTTTGACCTGGGTGAGAGATTATATTTTTGAAGTATATGTTTGCCTTTGGTTGTTTTGTGCCGTGGCATTTGGCTATTATTTTCTGACGAAGCCGTATGCGTATCTGGATATGCTTGTGCAGGCGGCAGAACATCTGGCGCAGCTTTCCGAAGATCCGATCCGGCTGCCGGGAGAGATCCAGCATATGGAGGATGAGTTAAATCTGGCGAGAGAGCAGGCGCTGCGCAGCTCCATGCTTGCAAAAGAGGCAGAACAGCGCAAAAACGACCTGATTGTTTATCTGGCGCACGATTTGAAAACGCCGCTTACGAGCGTGATCGGATACTTGACGCTGCTTAAGGACGAGCCGCAGATTTCGGAAAACATGCGGGAGCGCTATACGGGAATCGCGTTGGATAAGGCGCTGCGGCTGGAAGATTTAATCAATGAGTTTTTTGACATTACGCGCTTTAACCTTACGGCGCTGACATTGGAGCCAGAGCTTGTAAATATGAGCCGGATGCTGGAACAGATCACAAGCGAGTTTTTGCCTGTGCTGGCGGAAAAAGAGCTGGTATGGAACACGCAGATCGAGCCGGATGTAAAGATTTCCTGTGATGTGGATAAGATCCAGCGGGTGTTTGACAACCTGATCCGAAATGCGGTCAATTACAGCTATGAAAAGACACAGATTACGCTTACGATGGAGCTTTTGGGCGAGTCTGTGCGAATTTGTGTAAAAAATCATGGCAGGACGATCCCGCCGGAAAAACTGTCGCATATTTTTGAACAGTTTTTCCGGGCAGACGCGTCCAGGGCATCCGCAACCGGAGGAGCCGGACTGGGGCTTGCCATAGCAAAAGAGATTGTAAGCTTACATGGCGGGACGATCCGGGCGGAGAGTGTTCAGGAAACGATCACCTTTACTGTGGAGCTGCCAAGATAGCACTCGAAAAGCTTGCGGTATGCGGACAGTTTTTTTGCCGGTACTTTAATTTTGGCGGACAATGAAATGCCTTCGAACGCTTTGTCTGCCACGGTCTTTAATTTCTCGGACTGAATGGTAACCGTATGAAGCTTTGTGCAGCGGCTGAATGCGCCGTGCCCGATCGAAGTGACATTTTTTCCGATGGTAGCGGTCGTTAATTTTTTGCACAGGTAAAAGGCAAAGTCACCAATGGATGTTACTTTTGCAGGGATGGTAATGCTTTTGAGTGTCTGGCAGTTATGGAAGGCACGGTACCCAATCGAAGTGACATTTGCCGGAATCGTGATATTTTTTAAGCTGGTACAGCCGTAGAACGTCCAGTCGTCAATTTTTTTCAGCTTTTTGGACAGTACGGCTGTTTTCAGGCTTGTGCAGTCTTGGAACGCGCGTTTGCCGATTTTTGTAATACTGTTTGGCAGTTTTACAGAAGAAAGGCCAGAGCATTTGGAAAAGGCGCCCCATCCAATCGAGGTGACACCTTTCGGGATGGAAATATCTGTCAGGCTTTTGCACTGTAAAAACGCGTATTTGCCGATCGTTTTTACACTGTCTGGAATCGTTACGGAAGTAAGGCTGCATCCTGTAAAGGTAGATTCTTCAATCGAGGTAATACGATTTGGCAGTGTCACGTGTGTCAGCCTGCATCCGCTAAAAGCACTGTTTCCAATCGAAGAAACGCTGTCCGGGATATTTAGATTTTTCAGCCCGCAGTCACTAAAAGCATAGGAACCGATGCTTGTTAAGCTGCCTGGAAGGGTAAGCGCCGTCAGGCTTTCACATCCGTTAAAAGCGTGGCGTTCGATGGCGGTCAGGCTGTCAGGCAGGCGGATGCTTGTTAAGCTGCCGCAGTCGGCAAAGGTTCTGGCGCGAAGTGCTGTAAGCCCGGATGGAAGCGTTACCGAAATTAAATCCGCACAGCCTTCAAACGCGCTTTCGCCGATGGATGTTACGCTGTCTGGAATGACGACGCTTGTCAGGTTTTTCTTGTCTTTGAACGCGCCGTCGGCAATCTGTGTCACAGCTTTTCCGTCAATGCTTTCTGGAATGACAAGATCCGCAGCGTCACCAGAATACCAGGTGATCTTAAGCGTACCGTCAGAAAGGGCGTCTGAAGCAAATTCCTGCGAAACGGTGCTGCCTGGTGTCTGCGTAATGTCAGAAGCTTCCTCATGGAAAGCAGCGGCTTTGTATGCCTCGTTGCCTTCTGCGGTAACCTTGATCTGCGCCCGTTGTGCGGCAGTGCCTTCATAGTAAATATCCCTCAGGCTGCGGCAGTCTGAAAAGGCGCCGACTTCAATAGAAGTAACGCTTTTCGGCAGATATATGGAAGAAAGGCTGCGGCAGTCTGAAAAGACGCTGCCCATAATACGGGTTATTCCCTGCGGCAGACGGATGCTTTTTAAATTGTGGCAGCCTTTAAAGGCATCGTTCCAGATTTCCGTTACGTTTTTTGGAAGGGAAAGGCTTTTTAAGCTGCTGCAATCAGAAAAAGCAGCTCTGCCGATAAAGGTAAGGCTGTCTGGAAGCTCGATTGATTCCAGGCTGCGGCAGACAGAAAATGTACTATCTTGGATCGTTTTAACGCCTTGCGGGATCGTAAGGCTTTTTAAGCGGACGCAGCTTGCAAAAGCGCAGCTTCCGATTTCTTTGATCGTATCAGGGAGCGTCACGGTTTCCAGAAAGGCGCAGTCCATAAACGCAGAATTTCCAAGGCGTGTCACGCTGTCTGGAATCGTAATATTTTTAACATATGTACTTAAATGGGATTCTAAAAGCATTCCTCCGTAAAAATTGACCGAGGTTACTTTTTTGCCGTTTAATGTGTCAGGAATCGTTAAAGATGCTTCGGTTCCGTGGTAAGCACGGATCTCGATCGTACCGTCTTTTTGTACGTCGTATTCATAACCGCTTTTCTCATCGAAAAATTTACCGTTTCGAATTTCGTCTGGAATGGACGCTTCCTGAATCTGTGTCGGATTTTTTGCAGAGCCTGCTGTTTGCAGCGGATAAGCGGCGGATTCGATAGCAGTAAGAAGTGCCAGCAATAAAAGTACTGTTTTTCGTTTCATGATGTTCTCCTTTCGACGCTTTATTTATATGTTTGCATGTGTTTTTGTTTTTTAGAATACTACATTTTGGAAGTATGGTCAATGGTTCTTGCATAGGGAAATACTGGCACAGGCACAAGCGGAGTTTTGAAAGTAGTTTCATCAGAAATTGATATAATCTTGACAAATTGCCAGATTTCTATTATCATTTATATATCGTTTTGTGTAAAATCACGGAATTGAATGAAAAAGGATCATCGGATCTTTTGGCTGCATTCGGGAGTTGTTTTGCGGCAGCTTTCGCGTGCGCCTGAAAATAAAAAAGAAACAAGCAGAAAGGTGGACACACGTATGGAGTATTTAAAGCTTTTAGGAATCGTAATTATCATTGTCGGCTTTGCGTTAAAGCTGGATTCGATTCTGATTATTGTGGCGGCGGCACTGGTCACTGCAATCGCAGGCGGGCTTGGCCCTGTCGAACTGCTGGAAACACTTGGCAGCAATTTTCTTGCCAACCGGAGTATGGCTATTTTCATTATTATTATGCTTGTAACCGGGACACTGGAACGCAACGGGCTAAGAGAGGCAGCGGCTGCGTTGATTGGAAAGTTCAGGGGTGCGACTTCCGGGCTTGTGATCGGTATTTACGGCGTGATGCGCGCGATATTCGCAGCGTTTAACGTCGGATTTGGCGGAGTTGCCGGGTTTGTCCGTCCGGTTATTATGCCTATGGTAGAAGGCGCCGTTACGGCGCGCGGCAAAAAGCTGCAGGAAGAACATTTGGAGGAATTAAAGGGCATGGCTGCCGGGATGGAAAATGTGACCTGGTTTTTTGGACAAGTACTGTTTGTCGGCGGTTCTGGTGCGATTTTAGTACAGAATACGCTTGCAGGGCTGGGATATGAGGTAGAGTTAGGCTCGTTAGCCGCAGTGGAAATCCCGGTCTGTGTCATTGCCACTACGCTTACGATTATATTTTATTATCTGAAAGATAAGCGTATGCTGAAAAAATATGATTAGGAGGAGCTGACATGAGCTTTTTTTTGGATCCTGAGGTTACTATGAGCAATAAGCTTATGGAGATGATTTATATTTTTATCGGACTGATGGTTGTCTATACAGCAGTTAAAAATTTACGAGATAAAGAAAATCCAAGCCGTATCGGTACGTTTGCGTTTTGGTTTATACTTGGCATCGTACTGGCATTTGGTCGCTGGATGCCGTCTGCGGTCAGCGGGGCGCTTGTGCTTTTGATGTGCGTGCCTGCGATCTTACATAAGGTAAAAAAGGGAAAGACAGACCCTCCTTCTAAGGCGGATACGCAGAAAGCATACGAGGCAATCGGAATGAAAATATTTATTCCTGCCTTAAGTATTGGCGTATTTGCGGTAGGGGCGGCGCTGACCACAAATATACTTGGATTCAGCGCCTTAAACGGCGTCGCGATCGGCGTCTTTGTAGCAGGAGGGTTTTTGTTTGCGTTTGACCGGAAAAATACGCCGGTGATGTTGTTAAACGATTCAGAGCGGATGCTGTCTACGGTCGGGCCGCTGTCGATGCTGCCGATGCTTTTGGCTTGTCTTGGCGCGGTGTTTACAGCCGCAGGCGTCGGAGATGTCGTAGCGTCTTTAGTGGAACGGATTATCCCGGCGGGCAATGTCAATGTTGGAATTGTTGTGTATGCGCTTGGGATGATGCTGTTTACGATGATTATGGGAAATGCGTTTGCAGCAATTACGGTTATGACGGTAGGCATCGGAGCGCCGTTTGTACTTGCTTATGGGGCAAATCCGGTTGTCGTCGGTATGCTTGCGTTAACGTGCGGCTTCTGCGGTACGCTGTGTACGCCGATGGCGGCAAACTTTAATACGGTGCCGGTGGCGCTATTAAATATGAAAAAGCAGTTCGGCGTAATTAAAAACCAGGTGCCGATTGCTATAGTTATGATTATTATACAGATCATTATGATGATAATGCTGAAATAAAATCATGAATATACAAAATGGCGCAGAAATTATTATTCGCGACTGGGTGCGGCTGCGGGGCAGGGAACGTCTGCTGATTGTCTCCAGCAGGCGCTATGAGACAGAAATGCAGGCGCTTTTGGCTGCGGCAAGTCAGGTCAGCAGACATGTGGAACTTTTGGTGTTAGATGAATTGTCGATGTATGTAGGTACTTATTTTAATGAGCGGGAGGACGCATTTGACGCATATGACGCGATTATCGGTGCTTCGGAATATTCCCTGATTACGACAAAGGCAGTCAAGCGCGCGATTTCCCGCAGAAAACGCTTTTTGTCTCTTCCGCTCAGCACGAATGACGGAAATTCGATGCTTTCCTATGAGTTTTTGCGTGTCGATACGGCAAAGAGCAAGATTATGGCGGGGGCGATGCTCGACTACTATCAGTCGGCAAGCAGGATCGATATTAAGACGTCTCTCGGTACGGACCTGCATTTAAACATAAAGGGACGCCGTGCCGGATTTTTCAACGGCTGCTGCAAGGACGGAAGAGGACTTTCTTCGGCAAGCGTGGAAGTCTATGTATCGATTGTGGAAAACGACGCTGAAGGCACGTTTGTGCTCGACGGATCGATGGGGTATATCGGCATGGTCGACAGCCCGGTGGAAATCTCCCTGCACCACGGCAGGATTACGTCGATTGAACATAATAAAAGCGGAAAGAAACTTACGGAATATATCAGGCGTTTTAAGGATCCGCGGATGTACCATGCCTCTGAATTTGGCATCGGGCTGAATACGTATTCACGCTGTAGGGGCTGCTGTTATATCGAGGATGAATCGGCTTACGGCACGTTCCATATCGGCTTTGGCAGAAACATTGCCCTCGGCGGCGTGCACGACGCAGTCGGACATTTTGACCTTGTCGCGCATAACGCGGATATCTATGTAGACAACCAGATGATTATGGAGCAGGGCAGGATTATGATTTTGGAACCGCATATTTATATCTGAGAAAAATTAAAAGCAGAAAAAAGAAGGAGGAAAGTAAAATGAAAATTATAATCACAGGTTTTGACCCGTTTGGAGGGGAATCTGTCAATCCGGCTTATGAAGCAGTGAAGCTTCTGCCGGATGCGATCGGCGGGGCACAGGTAATCAAACTGGAAGTGCCGACCGTATTTGGAAAAGCGGGCGAAGTGTTGGAAGCAGGGATCAAAGAGCACCAGCCGGATGTTGTGATCTGTATCGGACAGGCAGGCGGGCGTTCCGGGATCTGCGTGGAAAAGGTAGCGATTAACTTCCAGGATGCCCGCATCCCGGATAATGAAGGCGCACAGCCATTTGACAAGGCCATCAAAGAAGACGGGCAGACGGCTTATTTTGCAACGGTTCCGGTCAAGGCGATGGTGTCAAAGATGCGGGAAAACGGCATTCCGGCATTTGTTTCCTATACGGCGGGTACGTTTGTATGCAATGAACTGATGTATGCGCTGCTGTATCTGATCGATAAAAAGTATCCAAACCTGCGCGGCGGCTTTATCCATGTGCCGTTTTCAATGGGGCAGACTGTGGAAAAGCCAATCGGTACGCCGGCGATGTCTTTGGAGTCGATTGCGAAAGGGCTGGAATATGCGGTGCTTGCTGTGGTGGAGAATGAGGAAGATATTTCGGTGTCTATGGGGACGACGCATTAGTATTATAGCGAATAAGTTTGAGTTGTTTGGTAAATTTTTACAGGAAGGGACGCCGGGAGCGGGAATTGGCACACCCTGGCGGCGTCCGTTCCAGAATGCTAAGAAGCCCTAAGCATTCTGCTGGAACGCTGTGGCTGCGTCCGGTCGCGGCACCTAGTTCGCTGCCTGCTGGCAGCTAAAGGTGCCGCTTGGCTGCGCCCCTGGTTATTTTGCAGAATACTAAGGGCTTCTAAGCATTCTTCCAAAGCCGCCGCCAGGGTGTGCCAATTCCCGTTCCCGGCTGCTCTTTGTAAGTGTTACTAAAAAAAGTCTGATATGGTTTGTTTGCTGTAGTATTAGAGGCTGTTTAAAAAAACAATTTGTCAGGTGTATTTTACAAGTTGTAGAGGATTTTCGGTAAATGAAGGGGCATGTCTTGGTTGCGTCCTGGTTGTTTTTCGGATGCGAATTTTCATTTGAGAATGTGGATAGATATATTCCCTTTACGGAACTGAATACGGAATTTGCAACAGGCATTTGTTATTGACCAAAAAGGTTAAGTGACAAGTGCTTTTGTTTTTTCAAAATATCAGAATGCCATGTGTAAAAATATAATTTGAATTACTTTTTAAACACGCTTTAGCGTCCCTTTCTGAGAACAAAACCCCATAATCCAACCGACAACAAAACAGTTCAAACTCATTCACCATAACACCAGATAGAGCGAACAAGCCAACTCTATCAAGGTTGTTTTCGTAACACTTACGAAGCACAGATGGGAGAGAGGATTGGCATCCCCTGGCTGCGGCTTTGGAAGAATGGTTAGAATCGCTTAGTATTCTGCAAAATAACCAGGGGCGCAGCCAAGCGGCACCTTTAGCTGCCAGCAGACAGCGAACTAGGTGCCGCGACCGTCCACAGCCACAGCGTACCAGCAGGATACTTAGGGATTCTTAGCATTCTGGAACGGACGCAGCCAGGGGATGGCAATCCTCTCTCCCAGCGTCCCTCCTTGTAAAAATTTACCAAAGTAACTCAAACTTGTTCGCTGTAGTACTAGTACTGCGCTACCTTCTAAAAAGGAATTTTTGATTATAATATTATTCATTTTAATTGCAAGCATAGTATTTATATTGAAAAATAAAAAGAGATTATAAAAGATCTAGCAAAATGAAGGGAACCGCGGAATTGGTATGCTGTTAAGTTATTTGGACTTGACAAAAGAATAACAGCATGTTATATTTTGGATGTCAACATTATGTTATACATTAAGGAGGTAAAGGAAGTGGTACAAAAAATATCGGATGCTGAACTTGAAATTATGAAAATTGTGTGGGGGAATCCGCAGGAGGTGACGTTGTTTTCTTATATTATGGACGGGCTGGCAGCCAGGGGAAAGCCGTGTCAGAAAAACACCCTGATTGTACTGCTGTCACGGCTGATGAATAAAGGCTTTTTGAATGCCAGGAAAATTGGACGCCGCAACGAATATACTACGCTCGTTTCGGAAACGGAGTATCAGACCGCACAGACGAAAAATCTGCTGGAGAAAGTTTATGAGGGGAGTGCCAAGGGGCTGGTTTCCAATTTGATAATGGGCGACCTGTTGTCAGACGAGGAATACGACGAGTTAAAAAAGATGCTGGAGAAAGGGAAAGAACAGCTATGAATGCGGTTTTCAAACTTTTTTTGTCGATGTCCTTTTCCGGTGGTTTGCTGATTTTGGCGCTGCTGTTGGGAAAACAGTTCTATAAAAATAAAATCAGCAGGCAATGGCAGTATTACATTTGGCTAGTTGTTGTGCTGCGGCTGCTGCTTCCGTTTGGCGCAGAAATAAATTTGCTGGGAAAGGCGTATGATGCGGTCGATCATGCCGTTACCCAGGCGGTACCTGATCTGGTGGGAGATCGTTTTATTTTTGATGGCGGAGCAGAGCCAGGCAGCGAGGATGAAAGCGGTGCGGCAGAGGATGTTTTCATCGCCCGCCCGCTTGCGGATATCGGGGAGCTGCTGCTTTATCGGATCTGGTTGGTTTGGCTGATCGCTGCTCTGGGATTTTTTATAAGGAAAATAACGATTTATCAGGGATTTTTGCGTTATATCAAGGCGGGATTGATTCCGGTTTCTGATATGAAACGCTTAGACCAGCTTTCCATTGCGGCTCAGCGGCTATCGGTAAAAAAGCCGGTTGAATTAGGTGTCAATCCGCTGGTTTCTTCTCCACTGCTGATAGGCTTTTTCCATCCGTGTATCGTGCTGCCAAGTGCAGATATTCCTGATAAGGATGTTCAGTATATATTGCTGCATGAACTGACGCACTATAAACGGCGGGATCTGTTTTACAAATGGCTGGTGCAGGCTGTGGTCTGCCTGCATTGGTTTCATCCGGTGGTACATCTTATGAGCCGGGAGATTGCCAGGGCGTGCGAATTTTCCTGTGACGAGGCTGTCCTTGCCAAAATAGGGAGCAGCAATGCACATGATTATGGGAAAACGCTGCTGAACGCTATGGCGGCAGTGGGGAAGTATAAGGAACATCTTGGAGCGGTCAGTTTAAGCGAACAAAAGCAGTTATTAAAAGAAAGGTTAGGTGCGATTATGAATTTTAAGAAGAAATCAATGGCAGTACGGCTTTTGACAGGAGCGATGACGCTGTGCGTAATGTGCGGGGCGGCATTTGCCGGTGTATATCCTGTCACTGCGGCAGCAAATCACGATGCAAAAACACCAAGGGCGTCTGTGGACAAAAAAACTGCGCAAGGAAACGAAGGAACAGGAAGTAAGTCTTCCCGTATGTTTCGTACCGCAGAAAAATACTATGAAGCGAACAGCCTGCCGCTGTTTCAAATGGTGTTTTCCCAACTGGACGAAGGGGAGCAAAGCGACTGGCTGGACAGGATTTATACAGACGGCAATATTGCCTGTTTTTCAACCCTTGTCCAATATATGAGCCAGGATATGTTAGAGGACTGGCTGGACAGAGCGCTGGAGGATCATCAGTGGGCGTTCCAGTCAGTTTTATACAACGCGCTTGGGCAGGAAGAGGAATTTCACGCGCAGAAAACAAAATGGGAAGAAGCGCAGGCGGCGGAATATAAAGCAGTGGGTGTGACGACTGACGGAAAAAATTATTACTATAAGGGAAAGCTGGTTCGCATTTTCCTCGATGTCTGGTCTGAATCTTCCTGCACGCTGAATCAGAACCCAAAAGGAACGGTCAATATCAAGATCGTCCGCGATAAAAAGAATAAGATCACAGGCGTTGCTTATCTGACTAAGGCGGAAGTGACAAAGCTGTTTGGAGAAAGCACAGATAACCCGGACGGTAAACTGAAAATCATTCCTGTCAATTTTAAAACGGTGGCGGCTGGCAAAACGATCCTATTAGGAGAATACAAGCTGTCCAAAGGGGATAAAATCCGGTATGATGTCTTTGCAAAGACAGGGAAGGGAATGCAGGTTTTTTTCGCAAAGGACAAGAATGAAGATGTTGTGTACTGGTCTGTGCGGAATATGCGCCAGCCGGGAGAAGCGCTGAATTGTACCGCAGATTTTACAGTCCGGCGTCCGGCAGAACCGGGAACTTATAAATTGTACTTAAAGGCTGCGGACGGCGCTTTGGGGGACGTAAAAGGCAGTATTTCCATTGCGTTTTCGGATGCGGCATAATTTATGATAATATCGTTACTGTGAGAGAAGGAAAAGCGCTGTCGCGTGAAGGGTGCGGCGGCGCTTTTTTTGTGTAGATTTTACAGGAAGGGACGCTGGGAGAGAGGATGTGCCTCCCCTGGCGGCGTCCGTTCCAGAATGCTAAGAATCCCTAAGTATCCTGCTGGTACGCTGTGGCTGTGGACGGTCGCGCCATCTAGTTCGCTGCCTGCTGGCAGCTAAAGATGCCGCTTGGCTGCGCCCCTGGTTGCCCCGCAGAATACTAAGGGCTTCTAAGCATTCTTCCAAAGCCGCCGCCAGGGGAGGCACATCCTCTCTCCCGGCTGCTCTTTGTAAGTGTTACGAAACAAGCGCAATATGGTTTGGTTTGTCTACCATGAACACAATCAACCATATGATAGAACAGATTCTAGGTTGTTTTACATGGAGAACCTGTACAAAATAATTCCTTGGAAAACGCAAATCAGATAAAATTCACTCTCGTACAGCGGACAAACCATATCGGGCTCGTTTGGCAGCACTTGCGAAGAACAGCCGGGAGAGAGGATGGGTACACTCTGGGGGCGGCTTTGGAAGAATGGTTAGAATTGCTTGGTATTCTGCAAAATAACCAGGGGCGCAGCCAAGCGGCACCGATAGCTTTCGGCGGACAGCCGGAAGCGGACAAGGTGGCGCGACCGGGCACAGCCACAACGTACCCATCCTCTCTCATGGCGTCCCTTCCTGTAAAAATTTACCAAAGCAACCCAAATTTGTTCGCTGTAGTACTAAATGATGGGCACATAGAGTGTCATGCATCTTGCATTTGACGTAAATTTCATGCAAAGTAGGGAATGCAGATAGCGGGATTGGTTTTGGAGACAGGATCTGGTGATCCATTCGGTCAGAAATCGAACTTCTGAGCTGCCTGGTTTGCACATCGCGTTGTAAAAAGTTATAGTCAATGCGCCCACATTGCCGTCAAATTTTGTCTGGCACTGACACGAACCAGACAATCTATAAGATTCATTTCTGAACAGATGGATTATTCTATAGCGCTTCTGCCATCTCTATATTTCTCTGCATAAAAATAGTATAAAAAAATTATGAAAGTCTTAAACTTTTACAGATTGACAAACTCAACAAAATATAGTATTTTGTATTAGTACATATAATACACCTGATACATACGATACTGATAATACAAAAAAGAAAGACTATATTCTACAGAAAGGTGCAAGCACTACAGCGAACAAAACCAACTATGATATTTTTATACAATCCCAGTTGTTAAATAAAACCAAACCAAATCTAGTACAGCGTTGCAGAAATAGCGGGTGCTGTATTCACCGTTATTTCTGCAATGCTGTACTAGCCTGTTTTGTAACATATACGATGAACAGCCGGGAGAGAGGATGGGCACGCCCTGGCGGCGGCTTTGGAAGAATGGTTAGAATCCCTTGGTATTCTGCGGGGCAACCAGGGGCGCAGCCAAGCGGCACCTTTAGCTGCCAGCAGGCAGCGAACTAGGTGCCGCGACCGTCCACAGCCACAACGTACCAGCAGGATACTTAGGGATTCTTAGCATTCTGGAACGGACGCCGCCAGGGCGTGCCCATCCTCTCTCCCAGCGTCCCTCATATAAACCAAACCACACATAAAAAAATTCATCAAAAGCAATTCCAACCTACTCGCTGTAGCAAAAAGAAAGGGAGTAAAACATGCAAACAAATCAACCAAACCAAAACAATCAAAAAATTAAAACGGCAGTTATTTTCGGCGGATGCTCATCCGAATACAGCGTATCCTTACAATCTGCCACCGCAGTACTGCAAAACCTAGATCCAGAAAAATATGAGCTGGTTCCAGTCGGCATTACGAAAGCGGGAGACTGGTTTTATTATACCGGTGCGTTTTCAAAGATCCAGGAGGATACATGGCATTTGGGAAATGACTGTATTCCGGCGGCACTCTCGCCTGACAGAAACAGCCGCTGCCTGCTGCTGTTTGAAAAAGGCGGGGTGCGCAGGCTTGCGGTCGATCTGGTGTTTCCGGTGCTTCATGGAAAAAACGGGGAAGACGGGACGGTGCAGGGCGCGGCGGCGCTGGCTGGGATTCCGCTGGCTGGGTGCGGGGTGCTGGCTTCTGCGCTTTGTATGGACAAAGACCGGGCGCATCGGCTTGTCGAAGCTGCGGGCGTGCGCGTACCGCGGGCGTTTGTATTAAAGGCAGGGACGGACGGCAAAAAAGCGCAGGAGTTTGCGGCGCAGACTGGGTACCCGGTGTTTGTCAAGCCGGTAAAGGCAGGTTCGTCGTATGGGATTAGCAAAGTTGGTACGCCGGAAAACCTGCACAATGCGCTTGTGCTTGCTTTTCAGTATGACAGCGAGGTGATTGTGGAAGAAGCCATTGACGGATTTGAGGTAGGCTGCGCGGTGCTTGGAAACGACGTGCTGGTGACGGGCGAGGTGGATGAAATCGAGCTTTCCGGGGGATTTTTTGATTTTACCGAAAAATATACGCTTAAGACATCCGCGATTCATGTTCCGGCGCGGATTGACCCTGTTCTGGCAGAAACCGTGAAAAAGACGGCAAAGGTGATTTACCGGGCGCTTGGATGCAGCGGCTTTGCGCGGGTGGATTGTTTTATAACGCCGCAAGGCGGGATTGTGTTTAATGAAGTCAATACGATCCCTGGGTTTACGGAGCATAGCCGCTATCCTGGCATGATGCAGGCTGCGGGGTATTCGTTTCGTGAAATGTTAGACCGGATTGTTGCATTGGCGCTGGAAGAAGAAGGGAATCGGTAAAACAACGATGCAGATGTACAAAACAGAAAGAAAAAAACGGTATGACAGCCTGGACTGGTTTCGCCTGGCTGCGGCAGCGCTCGTTGTGGCGATCCATACCTCACCGCTTGCGGATGTCAGCGCGGACGCGGATTTTTTTCTGACCAGGGTGCTGGCGCGGATTGCAGTGCCGTTTTTTTTCATGGTAACGGGGCAGTTTGTAACGGCAGGCTTTGCGGACAGGGGAGCGGGAGGTATGCCTGCGTATCTGAAAAAGATCGCGGTGCTTTATGGAATCTCGATTTTATTTTATTTGCCGCTAGGTGTTTATGCGGGGCATTATAAAGAAATTTCGTTTGCCGATGTGCTGCGTATGCTTGTCTTTGATGGGACGTTTTATCATTTATGGTATTTTCCGGCATGTATCACAGGCGTGTTGCTTGTGTATGGGATGTGCCGCTTTTTAAAGGAACCGCAGAGGCTTGTTCTTGCCGCTGTCCTTTATGGAATCGGGCTGTTTGGAGACAGCTACTATGGACTGGCAGAGCGGGTGCCTGCCGTTATGGAGCTGTATGAAGCTGGATTTTCGGTCTTTTCCTATACGCGCAACGGAATCTTTTTTGCTCCGCTGTTTTTGCTGTTTGGCGCCTGGGCAGGAGAGAGCAGGCTGAAAGATGCGCGTATTTTATGGGCAGGGCTTTGCGTTTCGTTTGTGGCGATGTGTGAAGAGGCGTTTTTGCTCCGGCATTTTGAGCTGCAAAAGCATGACAGCATGTATGTGCTGCTGCCGGTAGTTATGTTCTTTTTGTATAAAATTTTGCTGGAATCGTCTTTTACTTTGAAAAGCCGCAAAAGCGCGCTACAAACAAAGCTGGCGGTGACGGCGTCGACCTGGATTTATATCCTGCATCCTGCCGTGATCGTAGCAGTGCGAGGGGTTGCAAAAGTGGCAAAGGTAAAAGCGCTTGCCGATAACAGTTTGGTGCATTATTTTGCAGTGCTGCTGCTGTCTGCGGCGGTATCGTATGCGCTGGCTTTCTTTTTTATGTATTTTCATAAAAAAAGCAGAAGGAAAAAGGCAGGAGAACATCAGGACAGCGGCAGCCGGCAGGTGCGGACACAAGACAGGCGCGCCCGCGCATGGCTGGAGTTAGACCGCGGTGCGCTGCGCCACAATGTAAATGCCCTGCGGGAGAGGCTGCCGGATTTTTGCAGGCTGATGGCAGCGGTAAAGGCAGATGCGTATGGGCACGGTGCGGTACTGATTGCAAGGTTGTTACAGGAAGAAGGCGTGGATGCTTTTTGCGTGGCGTGTGTAAAAGAAGGCGTGCAGCTACGGAAAAAGGGGATTCAGGGGATGATCCTGGTGCTTGGATATACGCACCCGCAGCAGTTCGCACTGCTGGAGCGCTACCGCCTGACGCAGACGGTGATCGACCATGCATATGCGGTACAGCTCAACGCGTACGGCGGGACGCTGCACGTGCATATTGGCATTGATACGGGAATGCACCGCCTTGGTGTGCGCAGCAGTTGCCTGGAGGAAGTGGTCAATATTTATCAGATGGAACATCTTGCTGTGGACGGGCTGTTTACGCATTTATGCGTGTCAGATGCGGTGACAGAGCCTGGGCGCAGCTATACGAATGCGCAGGCACAGGCATTTTACCGTCTGATCAGGCAGCTTGAACAACAGGGATATTCACCTGCCTGCATCCATATGCAGGCGAGCTATGGCGTGTTAAACTATCCTGAGCTGGCGGGAGATTATGCGAGAGTCGGCATTGCGTTATACGGGGTGCTGAGTACGAAGGAAGATATGAGCCGATGGCACGGCCTGCTACAGCCGGTGCTTTCTATGAAAACACGCGTGGCAACGGTAAAAATGCTGTATCAGGGAGAATCCGCGGGATATGGAATCCGTTTTACAGCAAAGCAGGATATGAAAATCGCAACACTAGCGGCAGGATACGCCGACGGTATCCCGCGAATGCTTTCCGAAGGAGTCGGCAGCGTGCTGATTCGCGGATGCCGTGCACCCGTTGTCGGGCGTATCTGCATGGACCAGATTACCGTCGATGTCAGCGCAGTCCCGCATGTAGAAGCGGGGGATGAGGCGGTGCTGATCGGGCGGTGCGGAGATCTTGAAATCTCCGCCTGTGATATGGCTGCACAGGCGGGGACGATTACAAATGAGATTTTAAGCCGGATGGGGGCGAGGCTGGAGCGGATTGTGGTGTAACGGCTGTAGTTAGCTGCTCTTGTCAGCCAGTTCTTTTGCAAGGTTTTTATGTGCCGTAGACAGCATCAGCTTGATCCGGTTGAGCTGGTTGACTTCGCTTGCGCCCGGGTCATAGTCGATGGCGACGATATTAGACAGCGGGTAGCGGTGTCGCAGCTCTTTGATTACGCCTTTGCCTACGATATGGTTCGGCAGGCAGCCAAACGGCTGGGTGCATACGATATTGTTTGTGCCTGTATGGATCAGCTCGAGCATCTCCGCGGTTAAAAACCATCCCTCTCCAGTCTGGTTGCCTTCGGATACGATCGGGGCGGCATATTCCGCAAGCTTTTCGATGTGTACAGGCGGGGTAAAATGCTTGCTTTTTTTAAACTCTGCCCTTGCCGTATTACGCAGCCATTCCAGCAGGCGGATGCCAAGGTGTGCCCGGCGCACGTCTTTTTTCGGACGGCAGAGCATTTCTGCTTTAAAGTTCTGGTTGTAAAACGTATAGAGCAAAAAGTCCAGCAAATCCGGTACGACTGCTTCTGCGCCCTCTGCTTCCAGCAGCTCTACCAGGTAGTTGTTTGCGGCAGGCAGGAATTTGACTAAAATCTCGCCGACAACGCCTACGCGAGGTTTTTGTACCGAAAGCCTTGGGAGACTGTCAAAGTCGCGGATAATCTGGCGGCAGAGCTTTTTGTACTTATGGTGTGACAAATACTGGCCGGATGCCGAAAGAAATTTTACCGCTTTTTTTCTCCACTTTTCGTACAGTTCATCCGCGGAGCCTTTGACTGCTTCATATGGCCTTGTGGCGTAAAGGCAGCGCATAAAGATATCGCCGAGTACGACAGCGTACATGCCACGCTGCAATAGCTGCGGCGTCAGTGTAAATCCCGGATTTTTTTCGAGTCCGCTTAAATTTATGGAAATCACTGGTACATGCCCGTAGCCAGTCCGTTCCAGTGCACGCCGGATAAAGCCGATATAATTGGATGCGCGGCAGCCGCCTCCGGTCTGTGAGATCAGGATGGCAGTTTTGTTCATATCATAGGCGCCGGAAGTCACAGCGTCCATAATCTGCCCAACGACCATCAAAGAAGGATAGCAGGCGTCGTTGTTTACGTATTTTAAGCCGACGTTTACGGCGTCGCGGTTGTCGTTGCCCAGAATCACCAGATGGTATCCGGCAGTCTGAAAGGCGGGCTCTAACAGCCCAAAGTGGATCGGCGACATCTGCGGGCATAAAATCGTATAAGTTTTGCGCATTTCTTCGGTAAATATGGTGCGCTTGTAATCGGAAGTTATGATCTGGCGTTTTGCCGGATGCCTTTCACGCACGCGGATTGCCGCAAGCAGTGAACGGATGCGGATGCGTGCCGCGCCCAGGTTGTTTACCTCGTCGATTTTTAAACATGTATAAATCTTGCCGGATTTGGTTAAAATATCACTGACACAGTCGGTAGTGATCGCATCCAGCCCGCAGCCAAAGGAATTTAGCTGGATCAGGTCCAGGTTTTCCTGGTGCTTTACATAGTTTGCCGCTGCGTACAGGCGGGAATGGTACATCCACTGGTCCATAACGATTAACGGGCGTTCTACGCTGCCCAGGTGCGAAATGGAGTCTTCGGTCAGTACGGCAATACCGTAGGAGGTAATCAGCTCCGGGATGCCGTGATTGATTTCCGGGTCGGTATGGTACGGGCGCCCTGCGAGCACGATGCCTCTGTGCCCGGTCTCTTCCATCCAGGCGAGTACGTTTTCACCCTGCTTTTGCATATCTGCGCGGGCGTGTGCAAGCTCTTTCCAGCCGGCGTCAACGGCTTTTGCAAGTTCCTTTTCCGGTATTTTAAAACGCGTGCAAAATGCTTTTGTTAAGGTACGTTTTAATGTTTCCAGGTCGCGGAAGGACAAAAACGGGTTGAAAAAGTCCATCTGTCCGCTTGTAATCTCATCCACGTTGTTTTTAATATTTTCCGCATAGGAGGTTACGATCGGGCAGTTGTAGTGATTGTTTGCGTCGGGAAATTCGTCCCGCTCAAACGGAATGCATGGATAAAAAATAAAATCAGGATGATGTTTTATCAGCCATGCGGTATGTCCGTGTGCCAGCTTTGCCGGGTAGCATTCGGATTCGCTTGGAATGCTGTCAATCCCCAGCTCGTAGATCTTTCGTGAAGATGGGGGAGATAAAATCACCCGGTAATGCAGTTTTTTGAAAAATACCGCCCAGAACGGAAAGTTTTCATAAATATTTAATACCCTTGGAATGCCGACGGTTCCGCGTACCGCTTTTTCCTTAGAAAGCGGCTTATAGTCAAACATGCGCCTGCTTTTGTATTCGTACAGGTTTGGGATCTGCTCTTTGTTTTTTTCCTGCCCGATCCCGCGTTCGCAGCGGTTGCCGGTAATATAGCGCCGTCCGCCGTTAAACTGGTTGATCGTAAGCAGACAGTGGTTCGTGCAGTGCTGGCACCTGGAAAGCTTTGTTTCAAACGTCAGGGCGTTGATCTGTTCGATGGACAGCATGGACGATGCCCTGCCTTTTTCATGGCGCTCCCTGGCGATTAATGCTGCGCCGAATGCTCCCATAATGCCTGCGATATCCGGGCGGATGGCATGGACGCCAGAGATTTTTTCAAAGCTTCTTAAAACCGCATCGTTGTAGAACGTACCGCCTTGAACAACGACTTTTTTGCCAAGCTGCGCAGCGTCGGTCAGCTTGATTACCTTGTACAGCGCGTTTTTAATGACCGAATAGGCAAGCCCGGCGGAAATATCTGCGACAGACGCGCCTTCTTTTTGCGCCTGCTTGACTTTGGAATTCATAAATACGGTACAGCGGGTGCCAAGGTCGATCGGATGGCTGGCAAACAGTGCTTCTTTTGCAAAGTCTTCTACGGAAAAGTTCAGTGATTTTGCAAACGTTTCGATAAAAGAGCCGCAGCCTGAGGAACATGCTTCGTTTAACTGTACGCTGTCTACGGTTTTATTTTTGATTTTGATGCATTTCATATCCTGTCCGCCGATGTCTAAAATACAGTCTACGTCAGGGTCAAAAAATGCAGCCGCATAATAATGCGAGACGGTTTCGACTTCCCCCTCGTCAAGCAGCAGCGCGGCTTTCATCAGCGCTTCGCCGTATCCGGTCGAGCAGGAATGTACAATGCGGGCTTTTTGTGGCAGTTTTTTATAAATCTCCTGAATGGAGCGGATACATGCCGATAAAGGGCTTCCATTATTATTGGAATAAAACGAATACAGCAAGGAGCCGTCCTCGGCAATCAGCGCGGTTTTCGTCGTCGTGGAGCCTGCGTCAATGCCAAGATAGCAGTCGCCTTCGTAGTCAGCAAGGCTTTTGGAAGCTACCTGGTTTTTGGCATGGCTTTTTAAAAACGCGTCATAGTCGCTTTGCGATGTAAACAGCGGCTCTAGCCGTTCGACTTCAAATTCCAGATGAAGCTTGGAGGTTAGCTTTGTAAGAATCGAAGAAAGCGGCACGACCGTTTCTTTTTTATTGTTTAAGGCAGCGCCGATGGCTGCAAACAGATGGGAGTTTTCCGGCAGGATCGCATGGGTATCATCCAGCTTTAACGTACGGATAAATGCGCCGCGCAGCTCGGACAAAAAGTGCAGCGGGCCGCCCAAAAATGCGACATGCCCTCTGATTGGCTTTCCGCAGGCAAGGCCGCTGATCGTCTGGTTGACAACCGCCTGAAAGATCGATGCGGACAAGTCCTGTTTGGTAGCGCCTTCGTTAATTAACGGCTGGATATCGGTCTTTGCAAATACGCCGCAGCGTGCCGCGATTGGATAGATTTCCCGGTAATTTTTTGCATATTCGTTTAAACCCATAGCGTCGGTCTGGATCAGCGAAGCCATCTGGTCGATAAAGGAGCCGGTTCCGCCTGCACAGATGCCGTTCATGCGCTGTTCTGCATTGCCGTTTTGAAAATAGATAATTTTGGCATCCTCTCCGCCAAGCTCGATCGCCACGTCTGTCTGCGGCGCTGTATGCTCCAATGCCGAGGCAACACAAATCACCTCCTGGGCAAACGGTATCCCAAGATGCTTTGCAAGCGCAAGCCCGCCTGAGCCTGTAATTACCGGGGAAACAAAAAAGTTTCCAAGGCTGTCACAAGCCTGTTTTAACAGGCTGCTTAACGTCTCACGAATATTTGCGTAGTGTCTTTCGTATTGTGCAAACAGCAGTTGATCTGCCTGGTCTAAAAGTGCAATCTTTACCGTTGTGGAACCAATGTCGATCCCTAGCTTGTATAATGCTTCTTTGCTCATATTCTCACCCATTCCTCTTATATTTGACTGCAATATTTTAAAACGGTTGTTTTGGGAAAAAGTTCCTATTTCTTCTTATTAAAATATGATTTATTTCTGAAAACATTCTACATTATACGACAATGCATTCAAAAAGACAATTCTATTTTTTCAAATTCACAATCTTTTTATGATTTTAGCAAGGATTGGCGTACACTTTTTGAAAAACGGAATACATTGGTATCATAAGAAGAAGCAGATGAGGTATGATAAAATATGGATCATTTTCTTGGAAGGAATGACGACAAGATGCAGTGCAGGGGGATTCTGCATATCGTAAAGGCAGGCGACACGCTCTATAAAATCGGAAAAGAGCATGGTGTTCCGGTATCAAGGATTATGTACGCAAATCCGTATGTGGATATCTACAACCTGCAAATCGGAGACGAGATCTGTGTGCCTGTGATGACGCCGCGCACACAGCAGACAGCTCCGGCAATCCAGATGCCGGCTGTCGAAACGCCCGCCAGAGGCTGGCAGGCGCCGCCACCAACGCCAATCAGTGAACGATACGGAGAGGACTGGCAGGAGACCATGCCGCTGCCGATGCAGGAAAATGACGCGGGAAATTGGGTGCCTGGGACGCCTGGCGGAAACTGGCAGGGATCGACGCCAATGCCGGCAGCAGAAAACTGGCAGGGATCGACGCCAGCGGCAATGCCAGGAATGCCAGGAGGAGAACAGTCGTCGGCGATGCCAGGAAATGAGGATCGTATAGAAAACGGGAATGTGATGAATGGTGGCAGTGCCGGAAATGAGCAGGTGCCAATGCCAGCAGGCGGCAGTACAATGGGGAATGGCACGATGCGCATGGACAGAACAGTAGAAAATGGTACAATGTGCACGGACAGAACAATGGAAAATGGTACAATGTGTACGGATAGAACAGCAGGAAATAACGGGATGCCAGCAGGCGGCAGAACAGCAGGAACAGACATGATGCCGATGTGCAGAAGGACAATCGGGACAGATGCAGGTACTATGCATATGCGCGGCGGTATGATTGCAAACTGCGCCATGCCGATGCCTGATGGGACAATGAGAACAGGCACGATGCCGATGTGCGATGGGACAATGGGAACAGGCACGATGCCGATGTATGGCGAAACAATGGGAACGAATATGCCGCCAATGAGTAGCGGCATTGCTGATAATGGCGCATCTATGGATGACAATAGCAATTCGAACTGGATGCAGGAAACGCAAACGGCGGTATCAATGCCAAACCAGCAGGAAACAGCACAGGATGAAGCAAAGATGGCTGGTGACCAGCAAGAAGCCAGAATGGAAACGCCGGCATCTGACTGGCAGGAAGAAGCATATCAAGCAGCCGGCAGGGAAAATCGGGAAGAAGACCAGCAGGAGGCAGTTATGCCAGAAAATCAGCAGATGCAGGCGCAAATGCCGCTGTTCCATCAGGAGACACAGGAGACAGCGCAGGCATTATCCGGGCAAGCGATGCCGTGGGAACAAACGGCGGTAACAAATGCGATGATGCAGGAATATTTAGGTGTGCGGCGTTAGTGCTACAGCGAACAAACCATATCGGGCTTGTTTTAGTGACACTTACAAAGAGTAGCCGGGAGCGGGGATTGGCACACCCTGGCGGCGGCTTTGGAAGAATGATTAGAAGCTCTTGGTATTCTGCAAAATAACTAGGGGCGTAGCCAAGCGCCACCTTTAGCTGCCAGCGGGCAGCGAACTAGGTGGCGCGACCGTCCACAGCCATAGCGTACCAGCAGAATGCTTAGAGCTTCTTAGCATTCTGGAACGGACGCAGCCAGGGTGTGCCAATCCCCGCTTCCGGCGTCCCTTCCTGTAAAAATATACCAAAGCAACTCAAACTTCTGCAACAACGCTCTAGAGCGTGTTTGAAAAATCATTCCCGTGATCTGTACTCCCCACTTTGCGGAGAATTTATCCCAAATTTAGTCAACATAGCCCGCTATGACTCCTGAATTTGGGATAAATTCTCCACAAACTGTGAAGCACATCTCACAGAAAGCATTTTTCAAACACGTTCTAAGGGGATGTATGGAAATAACTATGAATTTTTTATAAATTTTGTGAAAGAAGCATCCGTTTGATTGACAAAATATGCCGGTATTACTATAATTCTTAAAAGAGGAAGAAAATACATTGCCGTTACGTGTATTGCAAAGGTGCAGTACGAAGGAAAAGCGGCCAAATGGAGGTCCTGATGAACTTTATGAACAAACTGGAGCGTAAGTTTTCAAGATACGCGGTATCCAACCTGACAATGTATCTGATCTTTGGGTATGTGGCAGGTTATGTAATGGGCAGGCTTGCACCGGGAATGCTGAATTACCTGACCTTAGACCCGTATCAGATTTTGCACGGGCAGGTCTGGCGCCTGGTCACATGGGTTTTGATTCCGCCGTCTATGCAAAGTATCCTGTTTTATGCAATTATGATGTTGTTTTACTACCAGTTGGGCATGAACCTGGAGCGTTCCTGGGGTGTCTTTCGCTACAATGTCTATATTTTCGGGGGTATTTTGTATACAATTATCGGTGCGGTAGTTACATGGCTGGTTATGACGGCAGTGTATAAAAATGCGGCGCTTACTGGCGCGATTGTCGGGATGCAGGTCAGTACGTATTACATCTGCATGTCTATTTTTCTGGCATTTGCCGTATGCTATCCGAATATGCAGGTAATGCTGTATTTTATTATACCGATCAAGATGAAATGGATGGCATATGTGTATGCGGTGCTGATGCTGCTTGATCTGGTGCAGAGCGCCTGGCCGCAGAGGATCGTTATGGTGATGTCGCTTTTAAACTTTGGGATTTTCTTTTTATCGACCAGAGACCTGTACCGGTATTCTCCAAAGGAAGTACACCGCAGGAGGGCGTACCGTCAGGCTGTAAGCCGTCCGCAGAATGCAGGAATTACAAAGCATAAATGCGCGATCTGCGGCAGGACGGAGTTAGATGACCCGTCACTTGAGTTCCGCTTCTGTTCAAAATGTGCGGGAAATTATGAATATTGTCAGGAGCATTTATTTACACACCAGCATGTGAAATAGTGCTTACCGCTTGTTCTTTGTATAGAGGGCAGGCGGTTTTTTATTGACAAAATCTTGTTATCGTTGTAAAATAATGATAGGAAATTTGAAAAATACGATCATACTCTCTTCGGGGGAAAAAGAATTGCATATAACAATGGAACATATCAGGCAGTATCTTTGTGATGTAAAAGAAGCCGTCCGCAATCAAAGGTACCGGCTTGATCGAAATACGAAAAGACAGGATAATATAAATCTTTTTCTGGATTACGTCATTGATGAAGCAAAGGTGAAAGAGATCATCCTGCGTCTTACTGAGAACGATTTTTCAGAAATCTTACAAAATAAGCATAAAGGATATGAGCACGAACAGTTGTATGTTTTCGGAAAGGATGTTGTTCTTTTAGAAAGAAATGGAATTGAGCAGACAACGGTTTCCTTGTATATAAAATTTAACAAACTGGACAATGGTTTTTTGATAGTGATTTCGTTTCATAAGCAGAAACGGCCGCTTACCTATTATTTTAAATAGCAAAAAACGGAGGCAGCTATTATGACAGAGTATCGAAGAAAAGATTTTTGTATAGAATGTAGAAAAGAAACTGAATATATTTTGCGGAAACAAACGATCAGAAAGGCAATCAGAGGTCAGGAATATACGTTTGAAATTACTGTGGCGGTATGCACCGAATGTGGGGAGCAAATGAGCTTACACGGGCTGATGGATTTGAATGTGCAAGAAGTCGATCAGCAGTACAGGGCTGCTGAAGGGATTGTTTCGATAGAAGATATTGAAAAGCTGATGAAGATTTACAAGATTGGAAAAGCACCGTTGTCTTATGCGCTTGGCTTTGGAGAAGTTACGATTGCAAGGTATTTAGAAGGCCAGGTTCCGTCCAGGGAGTATTCGGATATTATAAAAAATGCACTTGCTTCGCCAGCATATATGAAAAGTAAACTCGTGAAGCACCGTGAAAGGATTACGGACGCTGCGTACAAAAAAGCATTGGCGGCGGCTGACAGCCTGCTGCACCTTTTTTCGGTGTCTGAAAAAATGCTTCGTGTAATTTCTTATGTATTTGATCAATTAGAAGAGGTAACTCCTCTGATGCTTCAAAAACTGCTTTATTTTATTCAGGGAAATTATTCTGCGCTGCATAAAATGCCGATTTTTGAGGAAGATTGCAGGGCGTGGGTTCATGGGCCTGTGTATCCAGAAGTATATGACCTGTTTCGGGATTTTAAGTATAATCCGATAGAGGATGCGCGGTTTGCGCTTTTGCGTGGCACAGCGGACGCATTGACAGAAGAGGAAAGAAAAAGCATTGATTTGGTTGTGAATACGTTTGGCATGTATGGAGGCAAAGTGCTAGAGAAAATTACGCATAATGAGGAACCGTGGAAGAGTGCGAGGAAGGGGTATTCGGATCATATCCCATCTAGTGAAATGCTGACAAAAGACAGCATTCAAAAGTATTATGAGACTGTCGACATGAAGTATGGAATAGAAACGGAGCAGGGATTAATGAACTATATTCAGGATATGCTAAAATAAGTGCTTACAATATTGCAACAGATCTGCTTTATGCTCGGATTTATCCGGGCTTTTTTTGTCCCGGCTATCCTTTTTTACCCAAGAGTGGTTATACTTAATAAGGAAAACAAAGGAGGTAGTTGTGGACGTCGATTTTTTACTGCTTATGAAGATGAAGCAAGGCGAAGAAGATGCTTTTGACAAGTTTATCCGAAAATATTATGAGGAAATTTTAAAATACTGCACCTACCACTGTTTTGACAGTGAATATGCCAGGGACTTGACGCAGGAAACGTTTTTACGTTTTTTTGCAAATCTGTCTGCGTATCAATACTGTGGAAAGACGAAAAACTATCTGTATACCATAGCAGGCAATCTTTGCAAAAACTATTATAAAAAGAAAAAAGAAGATGTGATGGACAAAGAAGGGCTGCAAGCAAAAGCAGGCGCCGCGGCAGACCCTTTTGCGGGCGTGCTGGATCAGATGGAAATGCAGGCAGCGCTTGCGGGGCTTTCGGAAGAATTTCGGGAGGTTTTGATCTTATATTATTTTCAGGAATTAAAGCTTAAGGAGATCGCCGGTGTATTGGGGATAGGGCTGCCGCTTGTCAAATACAGGATGCGGCAGGCGAAACAGCAGTTAAAGGAATTTTTTGAGAGGAGGGGCACATGGACGCAGATTTAAAAAAAAGGCTGGATACATACAAGCAGCAGTTTCCGATTGCGGTGAAAGAGGAAGCGGTGCTTGAGACGATTCGAATGTCGAAAAAGGCCTATTGTGAAAAAGAATGTGAAAAAATGCTGACCTATTGGGAATTTTTATGGTCGCAGCTTTGTATTTTGCGAAAAAGGTGGTGGCTGTGCCAGCTTCTGCTGCTGGTGGCATGGGGCGGTATGCTGTCGTATATGGAAGAGGCATACTATGTCCGCAGAAGTATGGGAATTACTGCCGTGTTGTTTATCATTCTGGTAATTCCTGAATTGTGGAAAAACAGGACATACTGCTGTATGGAGATTGAAACGGCTGCGTTTTATTCGCTCAGGCAGATCTATGCGGCACGCATCCTGCTGTTTGGGATCGCAGACCTTGTTCTGCTGTCGGCATTTTGCATCGTGCTGTATGGACAGCTTTCTTTTACATTTTTGGAAATACTGGTGCAGTTTTTGTTTCCGATGGTAGTGACAGCGTGTATTTGTTTCAAAATCTTATGTAAACCGTATGTGCAAAGTGAAGGAACCGCGGTTATGGCATGTATGGCATGGAGCGTTGTCTGGTGGATGATTGCCGTGCAGGATCAGCTTTATACGGCAGTTATGCTGCCGGTATGGATTGTTTTGTTTGGCGTTGCGTTTGTAAGCCTGGTGTCTGCGGTGCATCAGACGGTGCATGTGCCGCTATGGTAAAATCACGTAGGTAAAGGGGTGGCAAAAGTATGATTTTGGTGTGGTATGAACTGAAAAAAATATTCGCGAAAAGGAGCCATCAGGCGGTGCTTTTTTTGCTGGCGGCAACCGTATGCGCCGCGGCAATTTTAACGATACGGGATGTCCGGTATTATGAGCAAGATGGTACAGTTCTTTGCGGCGCGCCTGCCGCTAAGCGGCTAAAAGCGGAGCAAAAGGAGTGGGAAGGCGAAGTGACTGGTGAAGTGCTGCGCCTTGTTGTGGAAAAAATCAAAGAGATTGACGCTGCGTCTGCTTCCATAGACGATGCTTTTGTAAAAAAACAGGGGCTTTTGGGGATTGCAAATCTGCTCAGTCAGGGATGTTTTACATATGGAGGATATGAGTATGATTTGCCGGGCAATATTTCCCCGGATCATGCGCAAAGACTATATGAAATGCGGATCTTACTGCTGAAACAGGAATTAGAAGATAAGAGACAGACAGTAAGCCTGACCGAGCAGAAAAAAGCGTTTTTGCTCAGGCAGTATCAAAGCCTTGAAACGCCGCTTTACTATACTTATGCGGAAGGCTGGAAGGCGCTGTTAGATTCTCAGTATTTGCTGACGCTGATGATTATTACGATTGTGATGATCGGCTTTTTGGCAGCGGGCATTTTTCCTGATGAATTTAATACGGGAGCAGATGCCGTCTTTTTTTCTTCCTGCCTGGGCAGAAAGCAGGGAACGGCGGCAAAGGTTGCGGCAGGCTTTTTCATGGTGACTGCTATTTACTGGACAGCGATGCTTGCGTTTTCCGCGCTTGTGCTTGGCGTGCTTGGAGCAGGCGGAGCGGGGTGCATGGTGCAGACCGGCTTTGGAAACTGGGAAAGCATCTACAACATTACCTACGGGCAGGACTGGCTGCTGTCGATGTGCGGCGGATATGCGGGACATTTGTTTATTTTGTCGCTTGCGATGCTGCTGTCTGTAAAGAGCCGCTCTGCCGTGCCTGCGGTGGCAGTTCCTTTTCTGCTGTCCTGCATTCCGATGTTTTTGTCAAGAATCCCGGTACTTGCCCCGGTGATGCAGTTCTTTCCAGATATGCTGCTTCGGATTAACAAATTTTTGGATGGCTGGTATCTGATTCAGATAGGCAGCCATGTATACGCAAGCTATACGGTGCTGGTTCCGCTTTATCTGGTGCTGTCTGTGGCGCTGGTGCCGGTTTTATATAGGAGTTTTGGAAGGACAGGGAAGAAATGAGGGTTAGAAACTGTTCTCAAACATAACATTTTACTTTAAAATGTTGTCTGAAAGTATTCTATACCACTTTTCTCTATTTTGCAACAGGAAAGAAAAAATTGGCAGTTTTTGCTGTTTTTTCTTTCTTTTTTTCTGGAAAATCTAGGAAATATCTCCAAAAAATTCACATGATTTTAACCTTAACTAAAAGCTTGTCTTGCGGGATAAGCACACAGGCTTTGCGTTTTTTTACCAGATGCGAAAGCTCCATATTTTATAAAAATGTGCAAAATCCCTTATTTTATGCGGGTTTTCAAATATCTGACTACGATTAGAAAACATAACATTTTAAAGTAAAATGTTATGTTTTCTGGTTAACGGTTGAAAAGCAGGCTGCCGGATGCAGATGGGAGGAAATCATGAGGGAACTGGATTATACAAAAATGGGTATGCGTATCCGCCAGGTCAGAAAGGCAAAAGGCTGGTCGCAGGAGGAGCTTGCGAAAAAATGCGGGATCAGCATGTCGTTTCTGGGACATATCGAACGTGGGACGCGGATTATGAGCCTGGAGACATTTGTAAGCCTGTGCGGGGCACTGGATACGGACGCGGGCGAGCTGCTCTGGGGCGAGGTAAAATATTGCCAGAAGGCGGTATGTGATATCCATGCGGCTGCGTCTGGGGACGGAACCGGGCAGAGGAAGAAAAAGGGCGAAGGTGGAAGCGATACTTATGCGATGTATGTCAAGATTATGAAGTCTGTGGCGGAGATTATGAATGAGGCGTGAGCAGACATGTGTAAAAAGAAAGTACTGATGGCGGCTTCAGTGGCTTCTATGATCGGGCAGTTTAATGTGCCGAATATCGAGCTGTTACAGGAGTTGGGGTATGAGGTGCATGTGGCATGTAATTTCCAGGAAGGAAATACGTTTGATAAAAAGAGCATTCGCAGACTGCAACAGCTACTCCGTCAGAGAAATGTACACATGTACCAGTGGGATTGTCCAAGAAAACTCTCAGCATGGGAACAGTGCCTAAAAGCATATGTGCAGTTGCTAAAAATTACGAAAAACAGGCAGTTTTCTTTGATTCATTGTCATTCGCCAATAGGCGGGGCATTGGCAAGAGTTGTGGCACATGTGCGAAAGATTCCGGTAGTGTATACGGCGCATGGATTTCATTTTTATAAGGGCGCGCCTTTAAAAAACTGGTTCTTGTATTATCCGGTAGAAAAACTGCTTTCTTACTGGACAGACCAGCTAATTACAGTGAATGCAGAGGATCAGGCATTTGCAAAGAAGCACCTGAAAGCTGGCAGGGTAGATCGGATTTTGGGTGTAGGGATTGATACGGAACGCTTTGCGCAAGCCTGCCAGAGAGACAGGTTAGATAGGAAAAAGGCGCTGCGGGAACGCTATCGGATTCCGCAGGATGCTGTTTTACTGCTGTCAGTTGGTGAGCTGAGTGTCCGTAAAAATCACCAGGCTCTATTAAAAGCGCTTGCGGCGATGAAAAGGCAGGATGTCTATTGCATCATCTGCGGGCAGGGAGAGCTGGCTGCATGGCTTGCTGCATATGCAAAAAAGCTTGGCATTGCAGACAGAGTGCGGTTGGCAGGATATGTGGAGCAGATAGAACAGGTATACCAGGCGGCGGATATTTTTGTATTTCCGTCGTTACAGGAAGGGCTGCCAGCGGCAGTGATGGAGGCGATGGCTACTGGGCTGCCATGTGTTGTTTCGGATATCCGCGGCAGCAGAGAGCTGATGTATGGGATAAACAATCATTCTGGACAGGATATAGGGACAGACAGTATCGGAGGGATCTGTGTGCGGCTGGATCGCCCTAGAGAGCTTGTAGAGGCTTTGGAAAAGCTTGCGGACAGCCCAGGACTGCGGGAGCGGTATGCAAAGGTAAACAGGGAACGCAGCAGAGTGTATGATATTTGCCATGTGAAAAAAGTGATGGCACAGATTTATCTTACGACATGTAAAAATACTCAAAAGGAAAGGATCAATGACAGGAAGAAAAAAGTACAGGTGCTGCTTTCCAGTTATAACGGCGTGGACTATATTTCTGAACAGATCGAAAGCATTCTCTGCCAGTGTGGAGTACAGGTGGAGCTTTTTATACGGGATGACGGTTCGTGCGATCAGACAATGGATCTGATTCAGGAATATGAGAAAAAGTATCCGAATGTTCACTTTTACCAAGGGGCGCATATCGGAGTTTCCAAAAGCTTTTTTGATCTGATGGCACATGCAGAGCAATCGGCAGATTATTATGCTTTTGCGGATCAGGATGATGTCTGGCTGCCATGTAAGCTGCTGCGTGCAGTGACATTGTTAGAGCAGCTTACAGATACACAGAAAAAAGCGCCAGTTTTGTATGCCAGTGGGCTGATTTATGCGGATGAGGCGTTGCAGCAGTTAAAGACTGCCAGATGGAAACAAAAGAAAATGCCGTCGTTTGGGAATGCTCTGACAGAAAATATTTGTACCGGATGTACGCAGGTATTTAACCAAGAGCTGTTAACACTTGTGAAAAAGCACAAGCCAAAGTGTGGGATCTTGCATGATTGGTGGATGTACCTGTCGGCGGCATGTTTTGGAACGGTTGTTTATGATGATGCGGCTTTTCTTTATTACCGCCAGCATTCCGCAAATGTTGTTGGGATGTCCAACTGTTTTTTAGGAAGATGGAAGCGGCGGCTGTTTCGTGCCGGTGTGCTCCGTGGAAAAATTGCGCGGCAGGCACGGGATTTTTGCAGGGCATACGGCATGTATGCAAAAGACTGCGTTTTGGCGGCAAGAGTAGCAGATTATAAAAAAAGCTGGCGAAACAGGATTGAGGTAGTATTGGAACGCCAGATCCACAGGCAGGACTGCTGTGATGACTTTGTATATCGGATACTTTTTTTGATTGGCTATTTATAAAGGTTTCGTATGAAGGAGAAAGAAACGAAAGATGCGGTATGGGATAGAAAGGAAACTGAAAAAAAGCATAGACCAGGCAGCGCTTGTATCCTTTGATCTGTATGATACATTAATCTTTCGCAGGCATGGTACACCCTGGGAGGTATTTCGGTTTATGGGCTGCCTGCTGAACCAGCCGGATTTTTTAAAGGAAAGGGTGCAGATGCAGCAAAAGGCATACCGGTTTGTAGCTCATCGTTATCAATTTCCACACCCGACGCTGCACGAAATTTATCAGTATGGTTCTAACCGCAGGAATGCGCAAAAGCGTGCAATGGAGCTGTTAGAACGAAAGCTGGAACTTGCCGAAGCGTTTCCAAATCGGGCAATGCAGAGGATTTTTGCATATGCAAGACAGTCAGGAAAACGGCTGGCAGTGACGACGGATATGTATCTGGATAAAAAGGATATCCAAAAGATTTTAAAAGCCTGCGGTTATGAAGGATGCAGCCTTTATGTATCATCAGAGTTAAAAAAAACCAAATATAACGGAAGCATGTACGAAGCACTCATCAAGCAGGAAGGGGTTTTCGCCGGAGAGATCCTTCATATCGGGGATGATAAACGTGCAGATATAAAGATGGCACAGCGTTTTGGAATTCATACGTTTTACTATCAGGACGGAGATAGAGATTTTGCAGAAAGCCTGTATAAAAGGCACACACAAACAGAGGTGTTTTGGCACCGTATGGGATGGGAGACAGGCGGAGCGCTTTATATGGGGCTTTGTGCATGGATCAGGAAATATACGAATGGTAAAACGCTGTACTGCCTGTCCAGAGACGGTTATAATCTGACGAAAGTACTTGCAACAGTCGGAATGGATGACTGTAAGTATGTGTATGCATCAAGAAGGGCGCTTCTGCTGCCTGCGATCGACAGGCTAGGAGAAGCAGAGCTTGCACTGTTGCCGCCATATTCGTGCGGGCAGACAGTCGGTGAAATACTGACCTATCTGGATTTTAAAGAAATAAAAGAAGCAGATTTGTTTCGGCAGGGATTTTCCGGCTATGGGCATGTGATCCGCACGAAACGGGAGATTGCAAGGCTGAAAAAAGTGTATGCCGCAAAGGAAGATTCTATTTTGAAAAAGTGTGCAAAAGAGCGCAGGCATTTGGAGCGGTATTTTGCTTCGCTTGGGCTTTTTGGAAGCCATGCCTTGTTTTTTGACAGTGGGTGGAACGGGACATCCCAGTATCTGATTGAACGGATCTACCGGCTGCTTGGAAAAAAGACAAAGATTCAGTTTTTGTATGTGGGAATAAAAAGAAATGCAAAAAGCAGCGCGTATCTGCAAAACAGCAGGTATCATGCGTTTTTGAATGCATATCTGCCGCCTTCGAAACTGCGTGCAGCGTTAGACGGCGCAGCGGTGCTGGAGCTGTTTTTTTCGCAGGATGCACCTGCTTTGCTGCGGTATGGGAAATATGGGCCTGTATTTGAACCAGATTCTAAGACGCAAAACCTGGCAGTAAAATGGATCAATGCCGGAATCTATGATTTTGTTTTTCAAAACCGTGTTTTGCTTTCCAAACCGTGGATTAGCGAGCGTGGATTGGAGCACTATGCGGCGCAGCGGATTTTCAGGCTGTTAGCGCAACCTGCCCAGACCGAAGCACAAAAAATCGGTGACCTGGAAAGTACAGACAGCCTTTCAGCTTGTAGCGGTATGAAAAAATATCTGGCACGGATCTCATACAAGCTGCTTTTGAAAAATCCTTATCTTGATATTTATTGGGAAAAGGGGGTATACAAGCACCCGAAAAACCCGGTGCTTGTCAAATGGTTTGTATGGATAAGACAGCGGACGGCACATATAGTACAGCGAAAGGCGGATACAGATTATGAGTGTAGATCTTGCACATTGGAAAAGAAAAGTATACGCGCATCTGGTAGATAACCATGCGTATGTCAGCCGGGATTATATGCGGTATCTGGACAGGCATCCAGTCTATGGAAATTATTTTGGCAAGGCAAAAGAGATTGTAAGGCTAAATTGGAAATACCGGGTATGCCGCTGCGGGATGCAGGAAAAGCTGAGTGATTTTATTATGCCGGAAGCAGAAAAAACGGTGCTGTCTGATGCGGATACGTTTGCAGAACAGCTTATGAAGTATGATGTAATTTCGTTTGATGTATTTGATACGCTGCTGTTTCGCGCCGTGGAAAGACCAGTAGATGTATTTCGGCTGTTAGAGGCTGAGTGGGAGATTATGGGCTTTGCGAAACTGCGTGAAGAGGCGGAGCATCGGGCAAGGATTGGGAAGACAGAGGTTACTGTGGAAGAGATTTATGAGATTCTCTCTAAGGAGCTTTGTCTGGATCAGGAGGAAGCGATCGAAAAGGAGCTTCGGATGGAAGAAAAGGTCTGTTATGCCAATCCGTATCTGTATCAGGTTTTTGGCAAGCTGCGACATGCAGGAAAGAAGATCGTAGCTGTCTCTGATATGTACCTGTCAGGGGAGAGGATCAAACGGCTGTTAACTGCGTGCGGGTATGATGGGTTTGCGGGAATTTATGTATCGTGTGATTATCAGAAGACAAAAGGCAGCGGGAAGCTGCAACAGAAGGTGCAGGAGCTGACTGGCAGCGATTGTACGTATGTGCATATTGGTGATAACCAGATATCGGATATCGATGCCAGCAGGAGGATGGGCTGGGATGCGGTATATTATCAAAATATTACGGCACAGGGACAACCGTACCGGCAGGGCGGTATGGATTCGTTGGCAGCTTCGTTTTATAAGGGGCTTGTGAATGCCAGGCTGCATTCTGGCATTGGCTGTAAAAGCGGATTGTATGAATATGGCTATGCATATGGAGGGATTTTGGCGTTTGGATACTGCCAGTACTTAGAAACGCTTGCACATCAGGAAGGGTTTGACCAGTTTTTATTTGTCGCAAGGGACGGATATCTGCTGCATAAGATCTATACCGAGAGGTTTCAAGCGGTGGATTGTGCGTATATTCCATTTTCCAGATTTGCGGCGTATCAGCTTACAATGGAACGAAACTGGAAAAATTTCCTGTTGCAGGCGGTTTTGCCAAGGTCGCAGGCAAATCCAAAAGAGACGGTCGGCGAGGTGCTAAAAATCTGTGATATGCAGTATTTGGAACAGTATCTGGCAGAATACGGGCTGCGTCAGGAACAGGAATTTGGCACTGCGCAGTATGAAGCGGTAGAAACGATCTTTCGGGAAAAGATTGGTCAGATCAAAAAACAGTATACAAGTCAGGAAAAAGCTGCGGAGAACTATTTTAGAGACGTAGTTGGAACGCATAAAAAAATATGTGTGGTAGATCTTGGGTGGCAGGGTACCGGTGCGGTCTGTCTGAAATATTTCCTGGAGAAAAAATGTGGGATGGATTTACAGGTAAGTGGTGCGTTGATGGGAATGTATGGCAATGATTCCGCAGGGATTTGCGTCAGCAGCGGACAGATGCACAGCTATTTGTTTTCCCAGCAGAAAAACCGCGACACGCTGTTTCGACATGCGGGCGCATACAGCGAGATTGTGTTTCGCAACCTGCTTGCAGAAATACTGTTTACAGAGGATGCTCCGACCTTTTTAACATTCAAGCTGGATCAAAACGGGCAGACAATGCTTATATATGGCAAGCCAGAGCAGAATACGGATGCAATTACAAAGATGCAGAGTGGTATTTTGGATTTTGTGCAGGATTTTTTCCGTTACTGGAAAATGTTTGGCGGCTGGCTTACTTTGTGCGGACAGGAAGCATATCTTCCGTTTGACGCGATGGCAAGGGATCAGGCGTATTGTATCAGGCTGCTTGGAGATTATGAAGTCCATGCGTCTACAGGGATATTTGAGCAGGCGGCAGTGCGCAGGTTTGCGGATATTGTAGGAGAAAACTAATAACGGATATGGAAAAAAGCATTTTAGAAAAACAGTATCTGATATCGGTCGTTGTTCCGGTATATGATACGGAAAAATATTTAGACCGCTGTATCGAAAGCCTGTTTCGGCAGACTTATACGAACCTGGAGATTCTTCTGGTAGATGACGGTTCTCCAGGGCAGGTGCGGGAAATGGCAGCACAGTATGGAAAACAGGATCGCAGGGTGCGCCTGATTTCCCATAAGATCAACCGGGGTTTGTTTCAGGCACGGCTTACCGGCGCGGCTGCTGCAAAGGGTGAGTTTTTAGCTTTTTTAGACAGTGATGATTATGTGTCGTCAGATTATTATCATACGCTTCTGGATGCCGCAGTGTGCCGGAATGCGGATATTGCTGTCGGCAATACGGTGCATGAGACTGCCGAGGGGAAATATGTCCGAAACCTGCATAACTCCTGTTTTCGTTTTGACAGTATTTGCGGCGAGGAACTACGGCAGGCTTTTTTCTCACAAAAAGGGCTGTGCTTTGCATGGCACACGGTCTGGAACAAGCTGTACCGCAAAGAGCTGTGGAGCCGCTGCGAGGAATATTATAAGGAATTGAATGCACATATCGTTATGACAGAAGACATTGCATTTTCCACGGTATTGTTTTCTTTTGCAAGGTGTGTGACAACCGTACAAAATGATGCATATTTTTATTGCCAAAATGAACAGGCGTCTACAGATCATCGTGGGATGACGTTTGAGAAGTTTGAAAAAAATATGCGGGATATCCATAATGTGTTTGATTTTTGCGAAACATTTTTAGAAAAGTCTGGGAACGAGGACAGGAATTTTCATGATTTTCGTAAGTACTACGCAAGGCTGTGGAGAACGCTCAGTGCCGGACGGTTTTTGGGCGGGGAACGGGATAAGCGAGAAGAAATCCTGAAAAATTTCTGTCCAGATGAAACGCGGCGCGCATCCAGGGATGACTATTTTTTTGATTCGGTACAAACGCCTTGGAATGGCGAGTTAGAATACCGCAAAGAGCAGATCGCTGCGTCAGACAGTGGCTATGTCAGCTTTGATATTTTTGATACGCTCGTTCAGCGCCCGTTTTATCAGCCGCAGCATTTATTTATGCTGTTAAACAAGGAATGGGAAAAACATACGGATTCCTGCATAGATATTGCGCAGATGCGAATGGCAGCAGAACGGCTTGCAAGAATTGAATGCAGCAGAAAGCAGCCAAAGTGGGAGGATGTAACACTGCAAGAAATATATGAATGTATGGTAACACATTTCTTTGTCAGTAAAGAGGTTGCGGCTTGCTTAATGCGTAAGGAACAGCAGCTTGAGATACAGTTTTGCAGTGTACGGAATGCAGGCAGGGAATTGTATGAAACAGCACTGCTTTCGGGGAAAAAGGTTCTCTTGATTTCCGACATGTATCTGGATGAAGATACCGTAAAAGAGATTTTAAAGCGCAATGGGTATACACACTATCACAGACTGTTTTTATCGTCGAAGCTGCGGCTGTCCAAGTATACGGGCAACCTGTTTTCCTATGTGGCAAAGAAGCAAAAGCTTGCAGCAGGCAGTACATGCCATATCGGGGATACGTGGCAAAGCGATGTGATAAATGCAAAAAAACACGGGTTTGTACCGTTGTTTCTGCCTAAGGCAATAGAAGCGTTTGAAAATATAATACAGGGCGTGCAGACAAATGGATGTGCCTTTTTAGCGGAAGCGGCAGCAGGTTTTTCAAATATGGAAGAAATAAAGCAATCTGTTGGATTTGGCTGTATGCTTGCGCTTGTGGCAAATAAATATTTTGACAACCCGTTCCAGAGCTTCCATAAGGAAAGCGACTTAAATATTGATCCTTTTTTCACCGGGTATTATCCGCTTGGGATGCACCTTTTGGGCATTGTCCGCTGGGTGCTTGCACAGAGTGTGCAAAAAGGAACAAAGGACATTTATTTTCTTGCCAGGGATGGTGCGCTTGTAAAGAAGGCTTATGAAGTGGTCACACAGGCACAAAACGGGAACACAGCAAAGGCACATTATTTGTATGCTTCCAGAAAGGCGCTGCTTTGCGGAATGATAAAAAGCAGACAGGACTTTTTCTGCCTGCCGGTAGTCTATGCCAACCATTCTCCGAAAACGATGCTGGAGCTATTGAAATTTGCAGCAAAGCCAGAGATGACAAGTAAAGAGCATAGGGAGATCTTAACAGATTATGGCATTATGTATGACAAGCGGTTTGAGCATGAGGAAACTTATATACGGTTTATAAAGGCATTTACAGAAAAGATGTACAGCAAAGCAAAGCTGGAAGAAAGCAGGGAGCTTGCCAGGCGTTATTATGATAAGATCAGCGAAAACGCGCTTGCGTTTGACTTAGGATACAGCGGCAGGATACAGGCGGCAATCAGCGGATTGCTTGGCAGAGGCGTGGATGTCATGTTTGTTCACAGTGACAGGCAACATGCAGACAGGATGCAGCGGATGGGAAGATTTCACGTACATGCTTTTTATCCGATGGTTCCAAAAGTGTCGGGACTTTTGCGGGAACATTTACTGTCGGATTACGGGCCTGCATGTGTCGGGTTTGCGGAATGTGAAGGACAGGTACAGCCAAAGCTGGAGCCAGAGAGCAAGCTGTATCAGGACGTATTTATCGTTGCTACAGTGCAGAAGGCAGCATTGCAGTTTGTAAGGGACTTTACACATACGTTTTTGGAATATGAAGCATATCTTCCTTACAGCCCGTTTGATGTATCAATGCCATTTGAAGGCTATCTAAGACGCTTAAGCGATGCGGACAGAAAAATCTATGGGGCATCGTATTTTGAAGATCTTGTATATGGCGCAAGCAGAAACATTAATATTGAGGAGTTTTTAAACAGGATGATGCCGTTGCAGGATGGGACAGCAAATGCCAGGAATACGGCAAGGTTTCGCCATTTTGTCTGGCTGAGGCTGAAAGACCATAAAATACTGTATACGTTTGGAAAGCTTGCAGGGAGGTTGTATGACAAGATATTTAAGTAGCATTAAAAGATACCGGTTTTTAATCCAGCAAATGGTAATACGGGATTTTAAAGTGCGCTATAAAAAGTCCGTCCTTGGGATGTTCTGGAGCCTGCTTCATCCGCTGCTGACAATGGCGGTGCAGTATATGGTGTTTTCACAAGTATTTCGCAGTGTGGACAATTTTGTGCTGTACCTGCTCAGCGGAACGATTGTATTCAACTTTTTTTCGGAAGCGGCAGGGCAGGCACTGGGAGCGATTGTAAACAATGCGTCTTTGGTGAAAAAGGTCTATATGCCCAAATATATTTACCCAGTGACAAAAGTGTGCTCTTCCGGGATTAACTTTCTGATATCCATGATCCCGCTGGTGCTTGTGGCGCTGCTGACCGGGGAGCCTGTGACAGCGGCTTATCTGGCGCTTCCGTATGCGATGGTATGTGTGACGCTGTTTAGTATCGGATGGGGGATGCTGCTTGCGGCGCTGATGGTATTTTTCAGGGACGTGCAGTTTTTGTGGGGCGTGTTTTCGATGCTTTGGATGTATATGACACCGCTGTTTTACCCGGAAAACATTTTGGCAGACCGTTTTATGTGGATGATGAATGTGAATCCGATGTGCCGCTATGTCAAGTTTTTCCGTGAAGTCGTGATTGATGGGACAGTACCGCAGCCAGAGCTGTTTGTGGAATGCTTTTTATTTGCGGCAGCGGCTGTGCTGGTCGGCGGAGTTGTCTTTCGCCGGACACAGGATCGTTTTATATTTCATATTTGATGTCAGAGGGAAGCTATGTCAGAAAAAATGGTAGAGGCGTGCCATGTAACGATGGATTTCCGCCTGGAAAAAAATAAACAGGTATCTTTGAAAGGATTTCTCGTTGCGGCATTGAAAAAAGAGCTGCAATATGAGTATTTCCGAGCGCTGGAGGATGTAAGCTTTTCTCTGGACCGAGGGGATGTGCTTGGTATTATCGGTAGAAATGGTGCTGGAAAAAGCACGCTGTTAAAAATTATCGCGGGTATTATGAAGCCGACGCAGGGGACGGTTGCCGTACATGGGACGATTGTGCCGATGCTGGAGCTTGGCTCTGGGTTTGACGAGGAACTGACCGGCAGGGAAAATATTTTTTTGAATGGAGCGATTCTTGGCTATTCTAAAAGCCATCTTGAGAGCAAATATGATGAGATCGTGGCATTTTCGGGTCTTGGGAAATTTATTGAAATGCCGATCCGCAATTATTCGTCCGGCATGGAAATGCGGCTGGCTTTCTCGATTGCGACAGTTGTAAATCCTGAGATTTTGATTGTTGATGAGATCCTGTCTGTCGGGGACGCAGCATTTCAGGAAAAGAGTTATGCGCGGATGATGGAGATGATGAGCGGCGGTACGACAGTATTTTTTGTTTCTCATTCCATGCCGCAGGTCAGGCAGATGTGCAATAAAGTACTTTGGCTGGAGCACGGCAGGGTCTTGGGGTTTGGCGATACGAAAACGGTCTGTGATCAGTATGACGCGGCAATCGAAGAAGGGCATGTGGGAATTTGAGACAGCAGCAAATCAGAGAAAATGTATTTAGTGTGATCCTTGCACACTATGAGCAGCCGGCGTATTGGAGGCAGGCAGTGGATTCGGTCTGTATGCAGACATATCCGAATATCCAGCTTATTTTTGCAGACGATGGAAGCAAGGCATTTTGTCCGCAGGAAGTAGAAGAGTATGTGTACAGACAAGAGCGCAGGGGGCTGGAGCTTTTGATTGTTACAAGTTGGCACAATACAGGCACTGTCCGCAGCTTAAATCGTGCTGCCCGTCTTATATCCGGCAAATATCTGGCTTTTTTGGCGGCAGACGATGTGTTTTGTGACGTTCACGTGTTAAGCAGCTATGCCAGAGAGCTGAAAAAGGAAGCGGCAAAAGATGTTGCGGGCATTTACGGAAGGTCATTTTTGTGTGACCAAAGCCTGTCTAAGACCGGGCTGGAATATGTTGACCCAGAGGAAGCCTTTTACTGCAATACGCTGGACTACAGGGGACAGTTTGCAAAGCTGTCTGAAAAATGCTTCTTTCCGATTGGCGCTGCGGCGTTTGATACGGAACGCCTGCTTCGTTTTTTTCCGTTGGATACGCACTATCGTCTGATCGAGGACTGGCCGTTGTTTTTAAAAATAAACCATGCGAAAATGCGGATGCTGTTTTGTGATATTCCGGTGCTGCTGCACCGGGCAGGCGGCGTCAGTGATGCGGCATGTCCGGTAAAAAGCAGCCGTATTCAGTGTGACTGCGACCATCTGCTGTTTCATGAACGTGAGATCTGGCCATATGTCAGGCAGCTTGACCGCATTGAGCTTGCGAAGTTTGTCAGGCGTTATTGCAAAGACCGAAGCCAGATGCATGAAGCCGCCGCAAAAATGCAGCTAAAGCCAAAGTGGCGGCTGATGCTGTATGACAGGCGCAGCAGAGCGTATTTTCACGAGCAGGAAAAATATACAGGGGGTTGTGCGGATGATAAAGAATACAGAAATGGTGGATTTTAAAGTATTTCACGATAAATGGGGCCATCTTGTCCCGGTAGAGGAAAACCAGACGATTCCATTTGAGATCAGGCGTGTCTATTATATATTTGGTGTGGAACAGGGAGTCCGCAGAGGATTTCATTCTCACAAAGAGCTGCGCCAGGCGCTTATCTGCGTGCATGGTGAGGTAAAGATTCTTGTAAAGACAACAGAGGAAGAGGAAACGGTGCTGTTAAATGACCCGTCTAAGGCGCTTTTAATCGGGCCGATGGTATGGCGGGAGATGTATGATTTTTCTGCGGATGCAGTACTGCTTGTGCTGGCAAGCGAGCATTATGACGAAGAGGATTATATCAGGGATTATGCTGCATATGAAAGGGAAGCCGGGAAATGGCTGCAAGAAATGCAGGAAACTAAGAAAACATGCTGGAAACAGCTTGCGAGTACGAGTGTCAGGATTCCGTTTTCCACCGTAGAACGGATGCATCAAAGTATCCGTCGGGAAATGACGGACAAATTTTTAGAAGTATATGACAAAGGCTGGTTTGTGTCAGGAGAGGAAGTCCGTCTGTTTGAAGAAGAGTTTGCAGCGGCAAATGGTGCGCGTTATGCTGTCGGCACAGGCAATGGGCTGGATGCACTGTATCTGGCAATGCGGGCGCTTGGCATCGGAGCGGGCGATGAGGTGCTTGTACCGTCGAATACGTTTATTGCAACTGCGCTCGCCGTTAGTTATACAGGAGCAGTGCCGGTGCTTGTTGATCCTGACCCTGATACTTATACGATGGGAGAGGCGGGGCTTGCGGAGTCTGTGACATCCCGGACAAAGGCGGTTGTTCCCGTACACTTATACGGGCAGACTGCACAGATGGACGCGGTTATGGAGTTTGCACGCAGGCACCACCTGTTTGTAATCGAAGACTGTGCCCAGGCGCATGGGGCTTTATACAAAGGGAAAAATGCCGGAACATTTGGAGATGCAGGATGTTTTTCGTTTTATCCTGGTAAAAATCTTGGAGCGCTCGGCGATGGAGGTATCGTAATTACAAACGACCAAAGCCTTGCTGAGAAAATCCGTTCTTTAGGAAATTATGGAAGCACGCAGAAGTACGAGCATACCTGTCAGGGCATTAACAGCAGGCTGGATGAATTACAGGCGGCGTTTCTTAGAATAAAGCTGCGCCGGCTAGAACAGTATCAAGACGAGCGAAACGAAATTGCGCAAAAATATTTGACTCGGATCCATAATGAAAAAATATGCCTGCCCAAAATCGGTAAAGAAAGAACACATGTATGGCATATTTTTGCAGTTATGTGCAAGGAGCGGGACAGGCTTCGCGCATATTTAAATGAACTTGGGATTGATACGGTATGCCATTATCCGATTGCAATCGCTGCTCAGCAGGCGTATAAAACATGCGGCTTGAAACTTACGGATTTTGCAGCGTACAGTGCGGCGCATGAGCTGAGTCTGCCGCTGTATATCGGGATGACAGAAGAAGAGACAGATGCTGTTATTCGGGCAGTCAATGCATTTACATAAACAGGAGAAACCTATGGAGCTTTTTACGGTTGCAGTTATTACTTTTCAACAAAGGCATCATTTAGAGCGGTGCTTGAAACAGATTTTCTGCCAGGACTATAAAGCAATCGAACTGATTGTCTGTGATGACAACAGTTGTGATTTTTATGAGGATGAGGTGGAAGCATATATTAGTATGCGAAAGACTCGCCAAATCCGGTCTGTAACCATTCAAAAACAGCCTTCCTGCACAGGAAAAGCGGGATGCTTAAAGACGGCATTGTCCTTGGCACACGGAACCTATGTGCTGTTTTTGGAACCGGTTCATGAGTTGTGCAGTAAAAAGGTACTGTCGAAACTGGCAGCCTGTTTTCGCTCAAAACAGTGCAGCGTCCTTGTTTCTAGGTCTTTGCCCTGCCTGGAAGACGGCAGATGTGCGGGCAATGTCTGTCCTTCGGATGCAGAGTTTTGGCAGCTTAGAGATGCCACGCCTGACTGGCTGTTTGTGCAGTATGCTGCCCATCCAAAAGAACCGTCTGTGTGCAGCGCGCCTGTCTGCTTTCGAAAAGACCTGCTTGATAAAGCAGGGTTTGATACAGATTATCCGAGTATCCCGTTTTGGATGATCTGGCTAAAAATTTGTGCGGCTCAAGATACAGAAAAAGTTACTGTTGCGGTTCTGGATGAAATAACGGTTCATACATGCATCTATCAGGCAGAGGATGATCTTGGCTATCTGTCGTTTGGCATGAAAGACCGTTATTATTTAGACAGTATCCGTCTGCTGCGCGAATATGCGCTGCCAGAGATGAAACGATTTTCTGCCACAGACCGTGCACGCTGCCGACATGCAGCCGCAGTCCTGCAAATAAAGATGGAGGAACGGAAATGGTATACATGGAGATTCAAAAAAAGGTTGCTTTGGAAAATCAAAAAGATGCCAGTACTTTGTATGGGCAGGCTCTACCGGATGCGCACAGGTAATTTTTATATTGATACGCAAAAAGAATTAAAGATGCTGCTTATTTTTTCTTTCCTGTATTATTTGCATATTCCGCTTTCTCCAGAGGGAAATCTGGATGCTTCCTGGGCGCTGCTTGCTGCGGTATCATTTGCTGTGCTGGCTTTGAAAACAGCGGTAAAGTTTTGTACTGGCACGGGAAAAGCTGTTTTGGACAAAAGGGCAGATAGAAGAGCGGATAAGAGGAAAACAGGATAAGGAAATCAAAAATCAGAAGAAGGGTAAGAAAAAGTATGGAAAATGAGGCGCACGAAAAGCTGATTTCAGTTATTATATGCAGCTACCGGAAGTTTCAATTTATATATGAAGCGATTGCTTCCGTACTGAACCAGTCTTATGGGAAGATCGAACTGTTAATCAGCGACGACGGTTCCGATCCGTTTCCTGAAAAGAAGATCCGTACTTATATTGACAAGCATCGCAAGGACAATCTTGTAAATGTGCTGATCCATCATGAGGAAACGAACCAGGGAACCGTACGGCATCTAAATCATGCGATCCGGCTGGTGCATGGGGATTATATTGGAATACTGGCAGCAGATGACGCATATTTTGATAAATTTGTGCTGGAGCGGTTTGCAGCCGGATTTGACCATGCAAAGAAAGATTGTTATGTGCAGATGGCACAGACGGCAATGTGCGATTATACACTAAAGCGCATTGACGGGTATGCGTTATTTCCAGATGTGCAGGAAGCAGTGGAACAGGAGGATTCCAGGCTGTTTGAGCTGGTAGCATACAGTGCCTGCCTGCCGACGACAAGCTTTTTTTATAAAAAAGAATTTTTTGAACAGTATGGAGAATTTGACGAGGAATTCTATCTGGTAGAGGATTATCCGATGCATTGCCGGATAGTGCGCGAAGGATGGAAACTGCATTATGAGAACTTTGCAGCGGCAAGGCACAGAAGCGGAGGAATCAGTCATGGAAATGTAGAGGGACTGTCAAAGTCTGCGTATTTCTATCATTTGGATATGCTAAAAATACGCGATAAATGCGTAAAGCCGTATTTAAAGCAACTGCGCAGGAAGGCAATGGAAGATGTCAAAGATAAAGCGTGGACAGAGGAAAAATGGATCAAATCACAACTGCACCTGTATGAAAATAATAAAAAGCTGCGCAGGCAGTATTTATGGGAATATAAGTGGAGCCTATTAAAAGATTTTGCGGTGGCTTCTGTTTATCGATGGGATGTTTTTGCGTCGTGCCTTTGGAAAACGGCACTGGTGCTTGCTGTTATGATACCGCCTGTCAGGGAAATAGGGATAGTGGCTGCTGCCTGTGCAGGATGCTACAAAGTGATTTGGAGCTTATTTGCGGCAGGGGCGGTGAGCTGGCTGTTTGGAAGAATTGGCAGGGGGATTGCGAAGATAGAAAGTTATCCCTGGGATTTAATGGATTATTAATGAAAACAGACAAGGGGAGAAGCATGGTATTAAGGAAACTAAAACAGGAAGATGCCGTCGGGATGCTGGAATGGATGCAGGACGAGCAGATCAGAAGAAACTTTCGCTTTACCACAGATAAAAAAAGGCTGACGCAAACAGAAGTCCTGGAATTTATCGATACCGCAGATTATGTATTTCGTGTTGTTTTTGAGAGGGGAATACAAGATGTTAATGTGGTATGGAATATTAAAAGAAGAGTATCAGCGTTTCGGGGGGGGGTATCAGACAGTTTGTAATCGATTTTGCTGTCTGGCAAATGGATACCGCAAGCCTCAAAGAGAGGCAGCGTAATGAGATGGGAGCTGGGACAGCGGGCGAGTTTTACAAAGACGGTTTCTGAGTGCGATGTTTATTTATTTGCGGGTATTACAGGAGATTTTAATCCGGTGCATGTAGATGAAAGGTCAGCGGAAAACAGTATATTTGGAGAACGAATTGTACATGGGATTTTGGTTGCGGGATTGATTTCGTCAGTTATTGGTATGAAACTTCCTGGAGCTGGAACGATTTATCTGGAGCAGGATGCCAGGTTTTTGCTTCCGGTAAAGATCGGAGATACTGTGACGGCGATTGTTGAAGTTGCAGAAATAATAAATAAGAAAAAACAGATTTTAAAGCTTTACACAAAGGCTGTGAACCAGAAAAACGAAACGGTTTTGGATGGCTATGCGGTTGTAAAGGCACCTTAAAGGAGAAAAGCACATATGAAGAACATTAGCAGCAGTGCAGTAATTGCAGAAACATCTATGATACATGATGGAGCAGTGATTGAGGATCATGTTGTCATACATGATTATGTAGTAGTGTATCCAGGTACTGTGATTGGCGAGGGAACAGAAATCTATGACCATTGTGTACTTGGGAAACCTCCTACAACACCAGGCGTTACATCCAGAAAATTAAAAACAGAGTATCGTCCTTTGGTAATTGGCAAAAACAGTATTTTATGCCCAGGCGTTGTGCTCTATACAGGGACAGAGATTGGAAATCACTGTTTGCTTGGAGATTTTTGTTCCATACGAGAAGAGTGTCAGGTTGGAGATTATTGTATGATTAGCAGAAATGTCAGCATCAATTACCATACTAAAATAGGAAATTATACAAAAATCATGGATAACACACATATTACCGGAAATATGGTGATTGGCAGCCATGTTTTTATTAGTGTATTAGTTTCTACTACAAACGATAATACAATGGGGCGCATAGAATATGATGAAAGTCACGTACAAGGTGCAACTATCGCAGACAGGGTAACGATTGGAGCTGCGGCAAATATTTTGCCAGGTGTGGAAATAGGAGAAAACGCAATCGTCGGAGCAAGTGCGCTGGTAACAAAAAATGTGCCAGCAAATAAAGTTGTTATGGGTGTGCCGGCAAGAGTGGTGCGGGAGGTTTAAAAGCCTTAAAAACAGGCTGAGTGAGATGAATATGATGGATCATAGGATAGTTTATTTGGAACTGGCATTTTTGATTTTCTTAGTATTTTACGAAAAAAAGAAAGGTTACAAGTTTGTAACAACGAGGAAAAAGATTGTTTTTTCTGTTGTGTTATATACAGCAGCATTTTCCATTTATTTTGTCAGACTGTTATTTGTTGACAGCATGGCGGAAGTATCCGGTGATGCTGTAAGTATCTGGCAGACAATTACAACGTTTTATGACGACACGGTTCAGTCATCTTATGTGTTGTATAAAGGGATGTTTGCAGTTTATCCTTATGTATGGCTGTACCAGCTTGCAGGAATTCTTGGAACGGGTGAGTTCTTTTTTATCAAAATATATAACGCATTGCTTTTTGCGTATATTGCAGTCCTCGGTATGCCACATATTTTTGAAAAAATCTTTGGTAAAGAGATTGCTATGTGGAAGAAATGGCTGTTTACGATAAGTATTTTTCATTTACAGGCAGTCAATTATGCATTTTATAATATATCTGTTGATATTCCAAGTTTATTTGCATTTGTTCTGCTGATTGATGCGGTTGTTTGTATATGGAAAAGCAAAAAAAAGAGTTTTGTATGGGAATCTGTAGCAGTAGGTCTGGCATCAGGGGCTTCGCTTTGCTTTTCAGGACAATATAAAATAGCGGCAGTTGCAGGTATAGTTTTTGCGTTGATAGTATTGCTTCAAAAGAAAGAGAAACGGCAGGTTGCAGTCTGTGCAATGCTGATTGCAGTCTGTATATTAGGCATACGATCGGCAGACCGCAGTTTTGTTTCACGAGTAGTGGAACCGATGAGACAGTCGGGAGAATGGCTTCCTTCCGGCGCAGATTGGGTAGTTTCACATGTGGCTTCCTATGAACCAGTGCTTGGATACGCATATTTATCAGCAGGTGATTTTAAAGATACACAGGCGATAAATATTATTTCTGTAGAACAGCCGGATTATACAGCATGTGAATCTACAGGTGAATATATTTTTCTTTATCTTAAAACGATGCTAAAGCATCCGGTTCAATTTCTTGCAAGTTGTGGAAATAAACTGTTTTTAGCATTTTGTATGGATGCAGGAGGCGTGCGAAAAGGCGGACTGATCGCAGGATTTGCATTGTTTTATCTGGGGATGTGTGTGCTTATACAAAGATATTTTGGAGACGGCACTATTGAGAAACTTGAATATTTTGTATGTGCACTGTTTTTATTAACAGTCGTCGCTCCATGTGCAATGCATATGGAATTACGATATGCAATGGCTGTTCAAAATTTTGTATTTGGTGCAGGGATTTTTGGAATGCGAGTGGAAAAAGATTTTTTTCATCAAAAAAAATATGCGGCTGTTTTGATAGGTGGAGTTTTATTTGTAATGTTTTGTGTAATGCATTTTATGGCGATCTTGGATTAGAAAAAAACAGCAGGTATCTATGTGTGGGTAGTATTTCCGCAGACAGGAATGATTGATACATATTCCGATACAAGCTTGCATGTCTTGTATGCCAAACAATTTTTTTCAGGTGAGGTTCCTGCCAAGTGTTATATGTACCCGATCAAAATGTGGAACGCGTGGCTGGAGAAACTAAGTGGAGTTTTTGGAAACTACTAAAATATTCAGTGGAAGGAATTGTCAGTTTTTCGCAAATACCGCTTTACATAGCATCTTGGATAGGGATTGGCTGTACAGGAGCTTCAGTGTTAGCGATCTTTGCGATTGTGATTCGTAAAATCATCTGGGAAGATTCGGTGCAGGGATGGGCATCCAATATGTGTGTTATAATTTTTCTTGGCGGCATTCAACTGTTTTGTCTTGGTATTATGGGAAGATATATAGGAAAAACATATACAGAGGCAAAAAAACGTCCGCATTATATCGTAAGAGAGAAAAGCGATGATACAATAAATAAAATCGGTTAGAGGATGGAAGACATATGATATATGAAAAACCAAAAAGCATTATAAAAACAGCAAATCAAATATTAATCGTTCTTTTTGCTGAAAATGCAAATATGGATGAAACGGTCTATTGTCTAAACTCCATATTATATCAGGATTACCCGGATCTGACGCTTTTAGTGACAGGAGAATATCATAGAGGTTTTTTTGTAGAAACATTATATCAGGCAATATTTTCGAACAAAAAAGAAAATATCAAACGTATTTGGATCAAGCTGTTTGAGGAGGATTTTCCTAAAGAAAAGAGCATAGAGTATGCGCTTGCATTTGCGATGGAAAATGGGTTTCAATATCTGTGCTGTCTAAAAGATACAGATGCCTTTTATCAGAAAGATTCGTTGTCTTTGCTGATGCATCAGTGGCAGGAAACAGATACGATACTGTGCGGCAATACAATTATTTACGATTGGAATAACAGGTATTGTGATGAGCTGGCTAAGACGATTCCAGAAGCAATGGATCCTATAAAAAGCATGGAAATGATACAAAATGATGGAATCATTTTTGGAGGGATTTTGTATTTGCCAAAACTGGATTCTAATATGTATGGGGAAACACTTCGATTTGTCAAGGAGATTCCTGTGCTGAGAAGTAGAAAATCACTGCTTTATGGAGATATGAATTATACTGCGTCTTATATCGGAACATATTGTATAGATTTGTTGAAAAAAAGGAATTTTTCCAATGGTGAATTAAGTTGTATAAAAGGGTGGATCAGATTGGTTTTACACAAGAAAAGCTCTATATGGGGATGCAACAGGAGTGACGAATCTTTGTGTACAATGCTTTTGGAACTGCTTACCATCAATAAACAGGAAAACAAAGAAGAAAGACTTGAAAAGATTTGTCAAGTTTATGATCGAAAAAGAAGCGGAAAAATTAAAATTGTATTTTTCTGCCAGATGTATGCGACGTTTCCTTCGATTAAGAGTGTGTATGAACAGGCTGTCAGGGATGAAAGATTTGAAGTAAGGCTTGTTTATGTGAAATTTTACCATGTGCACCAAGACCAGCAGAAAGAAGATGAAGGAATGCAGGACTATCTGGAAGCGGGATATCCGGTTTTGGAATGGAAATATTATGATTTAGCGAAGGATGCGCCGGATCTGGCAGTATTTGTATCGCCGTATGATGATGTGCCAAAAGGGTTTTCAGTAGAAGAAGTATCAAAAGTGGTAAGGCGCTGCGTGTATATTCCGTATGGAATGACAATGGAGTCACATAATAAAGAATTGGTACGTTTAAGATATCAGTTACCGATGTATTATTTTGCGTGGATGGAAGCTTATGATGATTCCTTTGGGATGAAGTTTGCAGAAAAATATCGGTATCAGACAGGCAATATCATACCGATTGGAAATCCACGTTCAGACTATGTTAAAACATTTCCATTGGCAGAGGACAGCGAATATATCAAAGAAATTACTATGCGTGCAGAAGGCAGAAAGATTGTATTATGGAATACGCACCATACGGTTAACAGTACCTTTGAGGAAAATGGATTTAGCGCATGGAAACTATATGGGGAGCAGATTTTAAATTATTTTAAGCACAGGAAAGATTTGTTTTTGTTATGGAGGCCGCATCCTTATTTTTTTAGTGCAGTTAGAGAGTTATATGGCAAAGCCGCAGCGGATTCGATGTTTCAAGATGCACAAAAATGCAGAAATATTTTGATTGACAGATACCGAAGCTATTCAGCAGGATTTTTTGTGGCAGATTTTTTGGTTAGTGACTTAAGTTCGCTTGTAAAGGAATTTATTTGTCTTGGAAAACCGATTGTGATTACAGCCCAGCGGCCAGAGCAGATCATTCATCCAGAAATTAAAGACTGCTGTTATGTGCCAGGGAATACAAAAGAATTATTTTCTACGATCGATGCTTTGGCAAAGGGAGATGATCAAAAATATCCACGCAGGGAGAAATACTTGCAGCAGTTTCAGGCATTTGGTAAAAAGAGCATAGCAGAAAATATTTTGGATGTGATGTATCAAAAGCTGCATCAAGAGCTTGTGCAGCTAACTTTGAATATGAAAAATGGAGAGGGCTTATGGTAATCGGGTATACGGCTGGGGTTTTTGATCTTTTCCATATTGGCCATCTGAATTTACTAAGAAATGCAAAAGGGTTATGCGACCGATTGATTGTAGGGGTTACAACAGATGAGCTTGTACGGTATAAACATAAAGCGGCAGTGATTCCATATGAAGACCGGGCGGAAATTGTTCGTGCGATTTCTTTTGTTGATGCTGTGATTCCACAGGAACATATGGATAAACTGGAAATCTGCAAAAAGATCCATGCTAATATTCTGTTTGTAGGAGATGACTGGTATCAGACAAAAAAATGGCAGGAATATGAACGTGAATTTTGTGAAGCAGGAATTGCAATCGTGTATTTCCCATATACAAAAAGAGTTTCTTCAACGAAAATCAGCCATTCCCTGGATATGTTAAGAAGGGAAGAATGTGAATCGAATGGCTGATTGGTACAGGTACGGGAGAAAGGAAGCATATGTGTGCAGTTTCAGGAATGATTGGTTTGTCCGAAAAAATCAAAAATCCATTGGAGATTTTTCAAATGATGAATATGCAAAAGCATCGCGGTATGGATGATTCGGGAGTGGCTGCATTTAACTGGTGTGAAGATGGAAAAACAGTTGTAACAGAAGAAGCGGATTTTTATGGAAGAGATCATGATTTTGACGGAGTGTTTGGTTTTAATAGGCTGAGTATTCAGGATTTATCGTTGGCAGGGCATCAGCCTATGCTGGATCGTACAGGCAGAGTAGTGCTGATATTTAATGGAGAGATCTACAATGCCGTTCACTTAAAAAAAGAGCTGCTTATGGATGGATATCGTTTTTGCAGCCATACAGATACAGAAGTAATTCTTGCGTTGTTTTTAAAATATGGCTTTGAACAAATGTTAGGTATGTTAAATGGAATGTTTAGCATGGCGATTGCAGACTTGCGGAAGCAGACATGCTATTTTGCAAGAGACAGGTTTGGCATTAAGCCGTTTTATTATACGGTACAAGAGGGAATCTTTTATTTTTCTTCAGAAATGAAGGCGATTCTATCCTTAAAAGGTTTTGAAGCGAGACTGGATCGTTTTGCTTTGGCAGAGTGTATTAATTTTCGTGCAACTTATGGACGGACAATATTTTCTGGCATAAAATGCCTGTTGCCAGGGGAAATGCTGATTTTAAATGCAAATGGAATAGAAAGTAAAAAGTATTTTGAACTGAATCATTATAATAGACGGACAGATGACAAACGAAGTAGTTATGAGGTGGAGCAGGAATTAGAACATTTACTAAAAAATTCAGTAAAATTACAGTTGGCAGGCGATGTCCCTGTTGGCTGTCAGCTATCAGGAGGCATTGATTCATCGTTAGTGGCATGGATCGCAGCAGGATTAAAAAAGGAACCTTTGCAGGCAGTTTCTATTGTATTTAAAGATCATCGCTTTACCGAAGAAGCGTATATGAATATGGTTAAGGAGAAGGTTTTGCTGCGTCAGGATAAATATCTTTTTACAGAAAAAGAATTTTTAGCTATGCTAGAAATGGCAGTGTGGCATAATGAGTCAATGCTGACGCATCCAAATACAGTCTGCCTTATGTGGCTTATGAGCAGGGCGAAAGAACGGCTGACAGTTTTACTTAGTGGAGAAGGGGCGGACGAACTGTTTGGAGGTTATAAAAGGTTTGCCATAAAATCTGGACAGAGACCTTCCGCAGAAGCATATGTCAGGGCTACAACTACGATTCCAGCACATTTAAGGCATAAAGTTTTTCCTGATTTGTCGGATGACAAGGTATTAGAGGAACGAATAGCACTGTTTGAAAGCTTGTCAGGAACGGGTTTTGATAAACAGGTGAAATATGAATTGTTGACGTATCTGCCAGAACTGCTATTGCGTCAGGATAAAAGTGCGATGGCTTTTTCAATCGAAAACAGAGTGCCTTTTTTGGATCACGACATGGTAAATTTTGGGTTTGGTTTAACACAGAAACAGCTTTTGCATGATGTAGATGTTGGAAAGAATCTGTTAAAGTATCCATTGAAATGTCTGGCTGCGAACGTATTTGGAAATAGTTTTGCATATCGTGATAAAATGGGTTTTTCAGTACCTACTCAAAATTTTATTAAAAATAGAAAATTTCGCGAGTATTTTTATGATCAAATTGTTTTTGGCGCGTCACAAAGAGGAATAATAAACACTTCTGCTTTTATAACATTGTATGAAAAAATTTCAGAGAAAGAGTATGACTTTCAGGAATTGGAATGCTTTTGGCGGGGACTTACATTGGAGATTTTGTGCGAGTTGTATTGCGACGGCAGAAAATATATATGTATCGTATAGTTTGGGGGAAAAATATGTTATTTCATAAGAAAATTAAGGTAACAGAGTCGGACGAGTGGATGCCTTTTTTGGTTCTGGTTGTGGGACAGGCATGTTCACTGAAATGTAAAAATTGTGCAAACTTTGCTCCATATGCGCCGAAAGAGATGCTGCATTATTCGTTTGCAGATATTCAGAGGTCGTTAACAGTTATCTGGAATGCTCTTGGAGGAATTAAAAAGGTTCAAATACAAGGCGGAGAACCTTTTTTGTGTAATTATATGGCGGAACTGCTGCATTTTTTGCAACAGTCTCATCGCGTGGGTGAGATTACGATTACGACAAATGCAACGATCTTACCGCAAAAAAAGGTGATCCATGCATTGAAGAAATCGGATGCATTGGTGACTTTAAGTAATTATGAAAATCTCCGGGGGGGGGTATTTCATGAACTGGTAACGAAATTGAAAAAAGAAAAGATTGCTTACCAGATTTATAATTTTGCAAAAGGAAAAGGAAGCTGGATTGATCTTGGTGATATCTATACAAAAAGAGAAAATAATGATGAGATCGTATATGAACGTTTGAAACAATGTCCGTATAAATGGTGTATGACACTGGAAAAAAACATTTTAGGATATTGTTCAAGAAGTACAGTTGCAAAGAAGGTGTTAAAGCTGGAAGAAAAAGACGGAGACTATTTGGATCTGTGGGACGAGGTAGATATTAAGAACCGCCTCATACGATATGTACATTGGTATCGGGGTGGACATGTTATGGAAGCCTGCCACTACTGCAATCCAGACGGACAGGATATTGTTCCAGCGGTTCAGATAGAAGAGGAAATAGAAGGTGAAATTAGAAAATGATTGTCAGTCCCAACTATTGTATGAGTTCTTTTTTGATGTATCGAATGATTGCAGATCAAAACCATACTTTTTCTAAAAAGATTTGCCCCAATTTTGCGGATGTGGATTTTAGAAGACATTATATCAGAAATAGCAAAGAGTTATGTGAGAGCTTAAGAAGACAGGTAAAAGCAGTTACAGCGGATAAAAAAGCGGCGCTTGCGCTATCGGGAGGTATTGACAGCGCAATTCTAGCTAAATTTATGCCAAAGGGTTCTACAGCATATACCTTTCGCTGTGTTGTACGGGGGGGGGTAAAAGTAATAGATGAAACTCAAAGAGCCGCACAATATGCAGCTCAATGTGGCATGGTTCATAAAATTGTTGAAATAGGTTGGCAGGATTTTGAAACATATGCGCCGGTGCTGATGCGTCAGAAGGGAGCACCGATTCATTCCATTGAGGTACAGATTTATAAAGCAGCTCTGACAGCGAAAGCAGATGGATACGAAACGCTTCTCTTTGGTGAAAATGCAGATGTAATTTATGGAGGATTTTCAGGATTATTATCAAGAGATTGGATGCTTGGAGAATTTATAGAACGGTTTTCGTATGTTATGCCTTACCAGGTCTTAAGAGAGCCAGAACTTATATTAGAACCTTATAAAAAGTATGAGCAGAAGGATGGGACTTGTGATGTGTATAGATTTTTAAATGATTACTATCGCAGGGAGTCTCTGGGATCGTATATGAATGCCTGTGAAGCAGCAGGGATTTCCTTTGCTGCCCCATTTGCAAATACGGTTTTGGGAGTACCTCTGGATCTGGAACGGATTCGTGCTGGAGAAGGGAAATATTTTGTAAGAGAAGTGTTTCAATCGTTGTATCCTGGTTTTAATATTCCTGAAAAAATACCAATGCCAAGGCCTATGGAGCAATGGTTGAAAAACTGGAAAGGACCAATGCGCCCAGAGTTTTATCCGTATTGCACAAAGAATCTGACAGGAGATCAGAAATGGATGGTTTTGGCTTTGGAATGGTTTCTGAAAGAAATGTAAATATTTGAAAGCCTATGCTATGCTTACGCGTTTAGAGGGAGTTTTTACTCCCTCTTGTTTGATTTTATTCATATGGCTGACCAGCCAAATTCTATTTGCCGCATTGAATAAATCAAATATTTGAGATATAATAAATCACGAATCAAAAAGACGTCAAATAGTCTTGCGAAACACTGTTAAAAATCAAATGAAAACGAAAGGAAGCAATTATGTCCGTAAAGCATAAAACAAGAGAAAAAACAAGATTAAACATACAGGAACCAAAACATTATCAGGTTATCATGCACAACGACGACTTTACGTCGATGGAGTTTGTTGTGGAGGTGCTGATGGATATTTTTCATAAAGACCAGTTGGAAGCGGAGCGGCTGATGCTGCTTGTGCACCAGGGTGGGAAAGCGGCGGTTGGCGCGTATCCTTATGATATTGCGGTGACGAAGGTGGAAGCGGTTTGTGCGCGTGCAAAACAGGAAGGTTTTCCGTTTCGGATGACGGTGGAGGAGGCATAATGAAGATTGAGGTATCAAAGGAAGTGGCGGATCTTATGCAGCAGTCGTTGCTCGTTGCGAAGAAGGCGCATTTTTTGTATGTGACACCGGAACTTTTGCTGTATGTGATGTGCCAGAATCAAGTATTTGCGCAGGCGTTTGAAAACTGCGGCGGCACGCTGGCGGAGTTGGACGCGGATCTTCGGACTTATCTGGAGGAATATGTAGAGACTTGTGCGGAGGAAGAGGGGCAGCAGGAGCGTGTGCCGGAGTTTACGCATAGTGCGGGACAGTTGCTGGCGGATGCCTGGGCATCGGTGCAAAACAGCGGCAGGCCTGCTATGGAGCTGACCCATATGGTACATGCTTTGTATGGGCTGACGCAGAGCTATGCGGTGTATTATATGCGCGTGCAGGGAATTGAACAGGCGGAGCTGTTGCAGGAAATGATTGTACTTGGAGAAGAAGATGAGCCAGAGCTGGAACGGGAGGAATTTGATTGGGAAGCATCCGCTCAGGAAAGCGGGCAAAAAGAAGAATATGCGGGAAAGAAGGGACGAAAGACAAAAAAACGAGACAGGCAGATGGAAGAAAAAGAGGAGGAAGAAGAGGAAGAAAAAGAGGAACAGGAAGGCAAAAAAAGAGGTGCAAAGGGCTGTTACTGGCAGCGGTATGCGGTTTGCTTTAATGACAGCCTGGAAGGGTGCAATCCGCTGATTGGCAGGAAGGAGGAACTGGAGCGGACGATGCAGATTTTATGCCGCAAGGAGAAAAATAATCCGCTGCATATCGGGGAGCCGGGAGTAGGAAAGACAGCGATTGTGTATGGATTTGCAAAGCTGTTAGAAGAAGGGAACGTGCCAGAGCCGCTGCTTGGGGCGCGGGTGTTTTCGCTGGATCTTGGAAGCCTTTTGGCAGGGACACAGTACCGCGGGGATTTTGAAAAACGGCTCAAAAAAGTGATGGAAAGCATTGCCAGAGAGGAAAAGCCGATTGTATATATCGATGAAATCCACAATATCGTAGGCGCCGGTGCGGTAAACGGCGGGAGCTTTGATATTTCCAATATGCTAAAGCCATATTTGTCTGCGGGGCATGTCCGGTTTATCGGTGCGACGACGTTTGAAGAGTATAAAAAGCATTTTGAAAAGAGCAAGAGCCTTGTGCGGCGGTTTCAAAATGTTGAGATCAAGGAGCCGGATGCGGCGGATGCCGTGCAGATTTTGGAAGGGCTTAAGGATACTTATGAGCAGTATCATGGCGTACGCTATGAAAGCGGGGTGCTCGAATATGCGGTGGATGTCAGCGCGAAGTATATCAACGAACGTTTTCTGCCGGATAAGGCGATTGACCTGATCGATGAGGCTGGCGCTTACCGGCGGATGCATCCGCTGGACGGGAAACAGCAGACGGTCAGCAAAGGGCTGATTGATGAGATTGTGTCCGGGATCTGCCGGATTCCAAAGCAGGCTGTGGAGAGCGATGAAACGGCGCGTTTAAAGACGCTAAAGCAGCGTCTTTCGGGACTTGTGTTTGGACAGGAGGAAGCAGTTTCACAGGTTGTAAACGCAGTGAAATTTTCAAGGGCGGGGCTTTTGGAGGAAGGAAAACCGCTGGCGAGCCTGCTGTTTGTAGGGTCTACAGGCGTCGGTAAGACAGAGGTGGCAAAATGCCTGGCAAAAGAGCTTGGCGTACGGCTGATCCGGTTTGATATGAGTGAATATGAGGAAAAACATGCCGTGGCAAAGCTGATCGGTGCTCCGGCAGGGTACGTGGGCTATGAGGAAGGCGGGCTTTTGACAGAGGAGATCCGCAAGAACCCTCATGCAGTGCTGCTGTTGGACGAGATTGAGAAGGCACACCCGGATATTTACAATATTTTGCTGCAGGTAATGGATGCGGCGACGCTTACGGATAACCAGGGCAGAAAGGCAGACTTTCGCAATGTGGTCATTATTATGACCTCAAATGCCGGAGCAAGCAGGATCGGAAAGCCGGGCATCGGCTTTTTGGGTGAGGATACGAGCGCGGATGTGGTATTGGAAGAGGTAAAGCGGGTGTTTCAGCCGGAGTTTCGCAACCGCTTAAACAAAATCGTCGTCTTTCGCGGCATTGATGCGCCGATGGCGGAGCGGATTGTAGAAAAGAAGCTGGGAGAGCTGGCACAGATGCTGCTGCTTCGGCAGGTAGAGCTGACAGTAGATGCGGAGGCGAAAAAGCTGGTTCAGGAAAAAGGCGTCAGCGCCGAATATGGAGCGCGTGAAATTGAGCGCGTGATACGCAGTGAGATCAAGCCGCTTTTTGTAGATGAAATGCTGTTTGGGGCGTTAAAGCAGGGCGGAAAGTGTACGCTGACGGCTGCAAGGAAGAGGTTTGAGGTTACGATTGTGCAAAGGAGTGAAGAAAGTGCCAGTTTACCGTCTGAGTAAAAATGAAATTGCATTTCCGCATCCGACGTCCGCGCGGGAGGACGGGCTGCTTGCGGTTGGCGGGGATTTGTGTGTGGACAGGCTTTTGCTTGCTTATACGCATGGGATTTTTCCGTGGTACGAGCCGGGGGAAGAGATTTTATGGTGGTGCCCGAAGGAGCGGTTTATCATTGTTCCGGGTGAGGTGCATGTATCCCGTTCCATGCGTAAATATTTAAAAAAGCATGAGCTTTCGATGGCGTTAAACAGAGATTTTGCGGATACGATACACCGCTGCCGGATCAAACGGGAATTTGCCGAAGGGACGTGGATTACGGATGAAATGGAGGAGGCTTACTGCCGCCTGCATGAAGCGGGCTATGCAGCCAGTGTGGAGGTGTTTGAAGACGGCGCGCTTGCGGGCGGATTTTATGGGGTCTGCATAGGGAGCTGTTTTTTTGGAGAGAGCATGTTTTCGGAAAAAGAAAACGGGTCGAAGACGGCGCTGATTGCTTTTTGTGAATGGCTGGAGTCAAAGGGAGTTTTCATGATTGACTGCCAGTTTTATACGGAGCATCTAAAAAGTATGGGCGGGAAATATATTTCCTGGCAGGAGTATGACAGGATGCTTGAGGAGGGGACAGGGAGGAGTACATGTTGAGCAAAGTACAACAGTTTTCGTCTTTACAGGGCGCTTTGGACGCGCTTTTTGGCTCCGGCACAAAAGTGGTGCAGGCGCAGTATACGGCGGGCGGCGATATTAATGAGGCGCGCAGGCTTACGTTAAACAATGGGATGCCTGTTTTTATGAAGGCAAACGCAAAGAAAAACCTTGCCTTTTTTACAGCGGAGGCGGCGGGGCTTGCGGCGATCGCGCACACGGGTACGATTTCGGTGCCGCGGGTGCTTTGCTGCGGGACAGATGACGCGCAGGGCGGCTGTTCGTTTTTGCTGATGGAATTTTTAGAAAGCGGGATGCGCAGGGCGGATTACTGGGAAGCGCTGGGACGGCAGCTTGCGGCGATGCACCGCGCGGATCCGTCGGCATGGACAAAAGGCGGGCGCTACGGGTTTGTGCAGGATAATTATATTGGTGCGTCTGTGCAGGAAAATTCATCCAGGGATCACTGGGTCAGTTTTTTTCGCGACTGCCGGTTAAAGCCGCAGCTTGCATGGGCGGATCGTTATTTTGACGCGGCGGATAAAAGGAATGCGGCACGCCTGCTGGAGCGGATACCGGAGCTTTTGGCGGAGCCTGCGTATCCGTCGCTGCTGCATGGGGATCTGTGGAGCGGCAATGTCATGCCGGGGCATGACGGCTGTGCCTGGCTGATTGATCCGGCGGTATATGTCGGACATGCGGAGGCGGATCTTGCGATGACAGAGCTGTTTGGCGGATTTTCGCCGCGGTTTTACGCGGCATATAAGGAAGCGGCGCCGCTGCAGGAAGGGTATGACAGACGAAAGGATCTGTATAACCTGTATCATATGTTAAATCACCTGAATTTGTTTGGGCGCTCGTACCTGGGCGCTGTGCGGCGGATAATGGGGGAATATGTTTAAATCACTGCAAAAAAAGCAGAAAAACAGGATAAAATAGAAAAGCCGGTTGACGTAAAAAATGAGCTGTGTTACTCTGTTAGGTAAACCGGCTGGTTTTTCGGTTTGCAGAAGGCTGGCTGTAACACAGGAGGATGTTGGAAAATGGAAAATGAAAGTGTATCCAGGAATTTTATTGAACGGGAGATCGATAAGGATCTTGCAGAAGGCGTATGTGATACGGTGCATACGCGTTTTCCGCCGGAGCCGAACGGTTATCTGCATATTGGCCATGCAAAGGCGATTTTGTTAAATTATGGGATTGCAAAGCAGTATGGCGGGAAGTTTAACATGCGCTTTGACGACACGAATCCAACAAAGGAAAAGTCGGAGTTTGTAGAGTCGATTAAAGAGGATATTCAGTGGCTTGGGGCTGACTGGGAGGACCGGTTATATTTTGCGTCGGATTATTTCGGGCAGATGTATGAAGCGGCAGTCAGGCTGATTCAAAAAGGGCTTGCATATGTGTCAGATTTAAGCGCGGAGCAGATGCGGGAGTACCGCGGGACGCTGACCGAGCCTGGATTGGAAGATCCGAGCAGAAACCGCAGTGTGGAGGAAAACCTGGCACTGTTTGAAGATATGAAAAACGGAAAGTTTGCGGACGGGGAAAAGGTGCTGCGGGCGAAAATCGATATGGCATCGGGCAATATCAATATGCGTGATCCGGTGATTTACCGTGTGGCGCGTATGACGCATCACAATACCGGGGATGCGTGGTGTATTTATCCGATGTATGATTTTGCTCATCCGGTGGAGGACGCGATTGAGGGGATTACGCACTCGCTTTGCTCGCTGGAATTTGAAGACCACAGGCCGTTGTATGAGTGGGTGGTAAACGCTTTGGAATACCCGCATCCGCCAAGGCAGATCGAGTTTGCAAAGTTATATTTAAACAATGTCGTTACCGGCAAGCGGTATATTAAAAAGCTCGTGGAGGAAGGGATTGTGGACGGCTGGGACGATCCGCGGCTGGTTTCGATTTCTGGGCTTAGAAGGCGCGGCTATACGCCGGAGTCGATACAGCGGTTTGTAGAGCTGTGCGGCATTTCCAAGGCAAACTCTACGGCGGATATGGCGATGCTGGAATACTGCCTGCGTGAAGACTTGAAGCTGAAAAAGGCACGTGTAATGGCGGCGATTGATCCGGTAAAGGTTGTGATTGACAATTATCCGCAGGGACAGGTCGAGCAGCTTAGCGTCGAAAACAATATGGAAAACCCGCAGCTTGGTATGCGCACAGTGCCGTTTTGCAGAGAGCTGTATATTGACGGCGCGGACTTTATGGAGGAGCCGCCGAAAAAATATTTCCGCCTGTTTCCTGGCAACGAAGTGCGGCTGATGCAGGCTTATTTTGTCAAATGCGTAAGCTTTGAAAAGGATGCGGACGGCAAAGTGTCTGTGATCCATTGTACGTATGACCCGGCTTCTAAGGGCGGCAACAGCCCGGACGGAAGAAAGGTAAAAGGCACGATCCACTGGGTGGCGGCGCCTTTTGCAGTGGAAGCTAAGGTGCGCCTGTTTGAAAACCTGATCGACGAGGAAAAAGGAGTCTACAATAAAGAGGACGGCAGCCTGAACCTGAATCCAAATTCCTTGATTTGTAAAAAATGCTATGTAGAGCAGAGCCTTGCAGATGCAAAGGCATATGACAGCTTCCAGTTTGTCAGAAATGGGTTTTTCTGCGTGGATGCAAAAGATTCAGACAAGGATCATCTGGTGTTTAACCGGATTGTGTCGTTAAAAAGCTCGTTTAAGCTGCCGGCAGGCGGAGCATGATGTTGGAAACAAAAACATATTGGCGGTTTGGATGCAGCGCCGGATTGAGGAGAAGAAAGGGTAAAATATGTCTGTATTATATAATGTGGAAGAAGAAAAGAAGTATGTATATGCGAAAAAGATTACATGCACAAATTGTGAGGGGCAGTTTGAGGATTTGCGGATCTTAAACAGCAAGCTGCGCAGAAAAGAGCCGGATATGGACTTACGGCCGCGGTTTCAGTTTATTGATTCCTTAAAATATGGCGTGACATCGTGTCCGTACTGTGGGTTTTCAGCTCCTTTGAAGAACTTTGAACACCTTACGTCTTTGCAGCAGAAGCGCCTGCGGGAAAAGGTGACTTCCCAGTTTATGCAGCGGGAGCCGTTTCATGGGGAAATCATGGACTATGCAGCGGCAATGGGGCAGTATGAGCTGGCGCTGGTTTGCGCGATGGTGATGGAAGTATCGCTCAGTGAACAGGCTTATTTGTGCTTGCAGCTATCATGGCTGATCAGAGGAAGGCTGGAAGAGGCAGATGCGGAGCCGGGCCTTTTGGAAGAAGATGCGTATAAGCAGTTAAAGGAAAAGGAGGAGCGTTACTACAGGCAGGCGTACGATTCGCTGTCGAAAGCAGCGACGCAGGAGGATTTTCCGATCTGCGGCATGGATCAGAATACGTTTGACTACCTGCTTGCAGTGATGAGCTTTCATTTTAAAGAGTATGACCTTGCGACGCGCTATTGCGGCAATATTGTGCAGACAAGGGGCGTTTCGTCAAAGCTTAAGGATAAGGCGCTGACGTTAAAAGACGAGATCCTTGCGGCGAAAAAAGCAGAGGAGGAGGCAGCGGGCTGACATGAATGAGCTGTTGATCGATCTGGATACGCATGCGAAGGCTTCTCTTTATGAGCAGATTTATGAATCGGTCAGACGGGATATTCTGGGCGGCAGGCTTTCCTGTGGGGAAAGGCTGCCGTCTGCGCGTCTTTTGGCGGCGAATTTGCAGGTCAGCCGCAGTACGGTCGATGCTGCGTATGCACAGCTTGTCAGTGAAGGGTATATCCGGGCGAAACGGGGCAGCGGTTATTATGTGTGCGATGCAGCAGGGCTTTATGATTTTGCACAAAGTATGGCGCCTTTGGAAAATCCTCTCAGGCAGCCAAAAAGCAGTGTAAAGGAGGCTGGAAATGCGGGCTGTCTGTATAATTTTCTACCTGGGCAAATCGATACGAATGCGTTTGCCTACAATGCCTGGCGCAAGTGTGCCAGGGAAGCGCTGCTTTGCCTGGAAACGGGACAGACGCTTTTGGAGCCTGGGCACCCGCAGGGAGAATACGCGCTGCGCAGGGCGGTCTGTGCCTATTTATACCGGGCGAGAGGGGTGCGCTGCGAGCCGGAGCAGATGATCGTCGGTGCCGGGAATGAATACCTGCTGCTTTTGCTGGCGCAGATTTTAGGCACACCGCGTACAGCCGCAATGGAAAGCCCGACGTATTTGCAGGCGTATCATACGTTTCGCAACAGCGGCTGCCGGGTGGAGGCGGTGCCGATGGATGCAGACGGGATGCTGGTGAGGGAAATACCGGATACAGGCGTCTCGCTTGCTTATGTGATGCCTTCCCACCAGTTTCCGCTTGGGACGGTCATGCCGCTTGGACGCAGGCTGGAGCTGCTTGCCTGGGCAGAGGCTGTGCCACAGCGGTATATTATCGAGGATGACCACGACAGCGAGTTTCGTTACAAAGGCAGGCAGATTCCGTCTTTGCAGGGAATGGCAAGGTTTGACCGGGTTATTTACCTGGGTACTTTTTCCAACAGCATTATGCCGTCGGCAAGGGTCAGCTATATGGTGCTGCCGCTGCCGCTTTTAAAGGCGTATGAGAAAACCTGTGCGTTTTACGCGTCGACGGTATCCAGAATGCAGCAGATGACGATCTGTCATTTTTTGGAGCAGGGATATTTTGAGCGCCATTTAAATAAAATGCGCGGCATTTACAAAGGAAAGCATGACCTGCTGCTGCAACTGTTAAAAGGCAGGCGCTGGGTGCACCGGATCTATGGCGGCAATGCGGGGCTGCATCTGGCGGTGGAATTAAACGCTGCGATGACAGAAGAAGAGATTGCTGCGCGTGCAGGGGCGTTTGGAATGCGTGTGCAGGGAATGTCTGGGTGTTATCTTGCAGGGCAGAAGAAGCCGGATAAAAATCCGGTGCTTTTGCTTGGATTTGGAAATTTAACAGAAAAACAAATACGAGACGGCGTGGATATTTTGGAACGTTGTGTGGAAAATAGAGAAAGAAACGGGTAAGCTATGCATGGCTGCTTATTCCTGTTTCTTTTTTTTGATTTTTATGTAACCTTTTTTTCGTTTTTCCGTCTGACAGACTGAAGACTACATGCAAACATAAGACAGGAGGAGATACAGTTGGAGGATGAGAAGATTATTACGCTATTTTTTGCACGCGATGAGCAGGCGATTTTTGAAACAGCTTCTTTGTATGGTGCGAAGCTGCACCGGCTTGCCGCGCAGATTACGCAGGATGAACGGGATGCGGCGGAGATCTTAAACGACACTTATTTACGTGCATGGAATACGATTCCGCCGAACAAGCCAGAATATTTTTTCGCTTATCTGGCAAAAATCTGCCGCAACCTCTGCTTTGACAGGATCGACCAAAGGAAGGCAAAAAAGCGGCAGGCGTGCCTGGCTGTGCTGACGAAGGAAATGGAAGAGTGCATTCCGGCAGCGAACAAGATCCTGTCAGGGGTGCGGATGCAGGCAGGCGTAGCGGAGGAAGTGGAAGCTAAGATGGAAGCGGAGCAGATTGGCGGCATGTTAAACTGTTTTTTAGAAGGGCTGCCCGCACAAAGCCGGATGATTTTTATGCGCCGCTATTGGTACGCAGATTCGATACGGGAGATTGCGCTTTTCTATGGCATCAGTGAAAGCAAGGTGAAAACGCGCCTGCACCGGGTGCGGAAAGCGCTTCGCGGATATTTGGAAAGGGAGGGGATTGATCTATGAATGCAAAAGAATTGTTAGAAGGCATGGGAGCAGTGGACGAGCGGTTTATCCAGGAAGCAGATGGCGGGGAGCATTTAAACGGCGTGCCTGATTCTGGTATGGAGAAACAAAGCAGAACAAAAAGGAGGCATTGGGGAGCCGCGGCAGCGTGTATTGCCTTGCTTTTGACAGTCACAAGCACAGCGATTGCAGGTGCAAAAAATACCAAAATCCAGGCGTGGCTGTCAGAAAAATGGGCGGCGCTGACCGGTGAGCAGTTAAGCAGCGTGCAGCAGCATACGATCGAAAGCCTGAGCTTGCAGATCGGACAGAGTGTGACAAAGGAAGGAACAACCGTGACACTGGATTCTTATTTAAGCGGCAGGGAACGGTCATGGATACTTGTAAATGTAACTGGCATCCCGTTTTCCGAACAGTCGCGCTACTATTTTAAAAAATGGAAAATAAAAATTAATGGAAAAGAAGCAGGCGGCTCTGGCGTGATGTCCGAAGAAGTCGGCGAGGACGGTGCATTGCAGATGCTGTATTCCCACGGCAGCCCTTCCAAATCCAATTTAAGCCTTCTTGATCCGCCGGATCTGTTTGACACAGAAACGTGGGAGATGACGCTGGTGCTCGATGGACTGTTTGAAAATAAGGGAGACGAGCAGGTGCTGGTTCAGGAGGGCAGGTGGAAATTCCGGTTTACAGTGCCGAACGCAAAAAACGCGGTTACGATGCCGCTTGCAGATACAGTGATACAGGCATACCAGGGACGAGACGAGCAAGAGCAGGACAAAAAACAAACAGAAGTCGCCCTGACAAACATCTGTTTTTCTGAGACGGGCGTTTCAATGCGCTATGCGGGCGATTTGGGATATGTCTGCAAAGATCCGATGCTTCAGGAGCGGATTCTGCTTCCTAGGATTGAGCTGCTGCTTCGCGATGGCAGAAGCATGGAAGCGGAGATTGTTAAAGAGACGATTCTGCTGGATGAAAGCGGAAAGGTGTCTGGAGAATATGGCGCTGCGTGGAAGGTTCCGGTCAGCTTGGAAGAAATTGCGGGGATACGGTTGGGGGAGACGGAGATTTTTAGATAGTAATTGCTTTGGTGAATTTTTACAGGAAGGGACGCCGGGAGAGAGGATGTACCTTCCCTGGCGGCGTCCGTTCCAGAATGCTAAGAATCCCTAAGTATCCTGTTGTTACGCTGTGGCTGTGGACGGTCGCGGCACCTTTATCCAAAAAACTGGCTTTTTATTTTTTATTTTTCGGTTTCCTGCATCTTCATTGCCCGCACTTTTAACGGCAGCCCGAACAGTGTAATAAATCCTTCTGCGTCGTGGTGGTCGTACAGGTCTCCGGTCGTAAAGCTTGCCAGTGATTCGCTGTACAAAGAATATGGGGAGGTCGTTCCGGCTTTGATAATATTTCCTTTGTAAAGGCGGAATTTTACTTCTCCGGTCACATATGCCTGTGTGGATGTGACAAATGCCTGTACTGCTTCGCGCAGCGGGGTAAACCATTTTCCTTCGTATACGATCTGCGCCATTTTGTTGCCCATATCTTTTTTGACATCCATTGTTGCGCGGTCTAAAACAAGCTCTTCAAGCTGTTTTTGTGCTTCCATAAGAATCGTTCCGCCAGGAGTCTCGTATACGCCGCGGCTCTTCATGCCGACTACGCGGTTTTCTACGATGTCGACGATGCCGATGCCGTGTTTTCCGCCAAGGCGGTTCAGCTCGCGGATAATGTCAGATACTTTCATCTGTTTGCCGTTTATGGACTTTGGAACGCCTGCCTCAAAGGTCATTGTGACAAATTCGCCTTCTTCCGGTGCTTTTTGCGGCGATACGCCAAGAACTAACAAGTGGTCGTAGTCTGGCTCGTTTGCCGGGTCTTCCAGTTCCAGCCCTTCGTGGCTGATATGCCATAAGTTGCGGTCGCGGCTGTAGCTGTTGTCTGCGGAAAACGGAAGGTCGATGCCGTGTGCCTTGCAGTATGCGATCTCGGATTCACGGGAGTCCATCGTCCATTTGTCGTCGCGCCATGCAGCGATAATCTTAAGGTCTGGGGCAAGCGCTTTGATCGTCAGCTCAAAACGGATCTGGTCGTTGCCTTTTCCGGTAGCGCCGTGGCAGATTGCGCTCGCGCCTTCTTTTCTTGCGATTTCCACTAATTTTTTGGCAATGCCAGGACGTGCCATCGATGTGCCGAGCAGGTATTTGTTTTCATATACAGCGCCTGCCTGCACGCATGGGATAATATATTCGTCACAAAATTCGTCTGTGATATCTTCAATATATAATTTTGCAGCACCGGATAATTTCGCGCGTTCTTCCAGCCCGTCCAGCTCGCTTTCCTGCCCGCAGTCCACGCAGCAGCAGATGACTTCATAGTCATAGTTTTCTTTCAGCCACGGGATAATGGCTGTTGTATCCAGTCCGCCGGAATAGGCTAAGACAACTTTTTCTTTCATAGTAGTTTCATCCTTTCTGAAAAATAGAATCTTTTGATTGTTTACAAATCGATTCTATTAATATACAACACTTGTCCTGGAAACGCAAGTGATTTTTTATGCAAAAAAATTAATAAATATTCTATATGGGATGAAAGACGGGATTTGGGTTATGTGTTGCTTTTTTGTGGAGGGACGCCAGGAGAGGGGATTGGCACGCTCTGGCGGCGTCCGTTCCAGAATGTTAAGAATCTCTAAGCATTCTGCTGGTACGCTATGGCTGTGGACGGTCGCGGCACCTTGTCCGCTTTCGGCGGACAGCCGGAAGCGGACAAGGTGCCGCGACCGTCCACAGCCAGGGCGTATCAGCAGGATACCTAGCAATTCTTAACATTCTGGAACTGACGCCGCAAGAGTGTACCCATCCTCTCTCCTGGCGTCCCTTTTTGTAAAAGTTTATCAAAGTAACTCAAATTTGTTCACTCTAGTATTAGTGCCTCATTTGGTCAGAAATCGGAATACAGAACCTTCTATTTTCGTCATTGCCGAGACCGTGCGCCGCCAGAGGGTGCCCATCCTCTCTTACGGCGTCCCCTTATGTAAAAAAGCAACACATTATGCATAATTGTAAAAAATCCACTGCATAAAACAGATTAATATGCATAAATATTCACAAATTGGCAAAAAAGAGGATAAAATGCTTGTACTTTTGAGCGGTTTATATTATAGTAATAGAGATTTGTCCGCGGGCAGGTGCGCGTGCGGCAAAAATGAGATGCAAAATGGGATGTAAAAATAGAAAGGGCACATCGATGTGCATGGAAAAAGAAACTACAGGACAAAAAATACAGCAAGATGTGAAAATGAAAACGCCGCAGGTTACAATCCGGGAAATGAAGCTGGAGGATTATGACAGCGTCCGCGCGCTTTGGATGACGATCCGCGGGTTTGGCATCCGCTCGATTGATGATTCGCGGGAAGGGGTCAGCCGGTTTTTAAAGCGTAATCCTTGTACAAGCGTCGTGGCTTTGGATCGAGGGCGCGTGGTTGGGGCGATTTTGTGCGGGCATGACGGAAGGCGCGGCTGCTTTTACCATGTCTGCGTCCATGAGGATTACCGCAAGAGAGGGATTGGAAAGGCGATGGCAGTCTTTGCGATGAAGGCGCTGCAAAAAGAAGAGATTAATAAGGTTTCGCTGATTGCGTTTAAGCAAAACGAAGTCGGGAACCATTTTTGGAAAAGCGTCGGATGGACGTTTCGCGAAGATTTAAACTATTATGATTTTACGCTTAATACGACAAATATTACAAAGTTTAACCGATAGGAAAGCTTAACAGAAAGAAGGAGTGAAAATGGAAGACCGTTCTATGGATGAATTGTTAAAAAAGGCGTCCGTCCTGATTGAAGCACTGCCGTATATCCAGCGCTTTAACCGCAAGATTATCGTTGTAAAATACGGCGGCAGCGCAATGGTGGATGAGGAGCTAAAGCGCAGTGTGATCGAGGATGTGACACTGTTAAAGTTAGTCGGATTTAAGCCGATTATCGTGCACGGCGGCGGGAAGGAGATCAGCCGCTGGGTGGAAAAATCCGGTATGGAGCCAAAGTTTGTAAACGGGCTGCGGGTAACGGACGAGCCGACGATGGAGATCGCCGAAATGGTGTTAAACAAGGTAAATAAATCGCTCGTACAGCTCGTAGAGCAGCTTGGCGTGCTGGCAGTCGGCGTCAGCGGCAAGGACGGCGGGATGCTTAAGGTAGATAAAAAATATGCAGGCGGTGAAGATATTGGCTTTGTGGGCGATATCCGGGAAGTCAATCCAAAGATCTTATATGACCTTCTGGAAAAAGATTTCCTGCCGATTGTCGCACCGATTGGCTTAGACGACCATTACCAGACCTACAATATTAACGCGGACGACGCGGCATGTGCGATTGCAAGGGCAGTATCAGCCGAAAAGCTTGCCTTTTTAACCGATATTGAAGGGGTGTATAAAGATCCGAAAGATCCGTCGACCCTGATTTCAGAGCTGCCGGTCACAGAAGCAAGGAAGCTGATTGACAGCGGCTTTATCGGCGGGGGAATGCTGCCGAAGCTTGGAAACTGCATGGACGCGATTGAAAACGGGGTGTCCAGGGTGCATATTTTGGACGGCAGGATCCCGCACTGCCTGCTTTTGGAGATCTTTACAAACAGAGGAATCGGGACTGCGATTTTAGGAGATAAGGAGACGAAATTTTATCATGAATAAAACGGAATGCATCAAACAGGCTGACCAGGTGCTGTTACATACGTACAACCGTTTTCCAGTCGTCTTTGACTATGGAAAAGGAGTGCATCTGTATGATACTGATGGAAAGGAATATCTGGATTTTGCGTCAGGCATCGGCGTGATGGCGTTTGGCTACGGCGTGCAGGAGTTTAACGACGCGTTAAAAGCGCAGGTCGACAAGCTGCTGCATACGTCAAACCTGTATTACAACGTGCCGGTGGCAGAAGCGGCGGACAAAGTATTAAAAGCTGCAAGGATGGACCGCGTTTTTTTTACAAACAGCGGGACAGAAGCAGTGGAAGGCGCGATTAAGGCTGCAAAAAAATATGCTTACACAAGAGACGGACATGCAGGACATGAGATCATCGCAATGCATGGATCTTTTCACGGAAGAAGCATCGGCGCTTTATCGGTAACCGGAAACGCACATTACCAGGAGCCGTTTGCACCGCTGATGGGCGGCGTGCGCTTTGCAAAGCTGAATGATTTGGAAAGCGTAAAAGCGCAGATTACAGACAAAACATGCGCGATTTTGCTGGAGACGATTCAGGGGGAAAGCGGGATTCATCCGGCGAGCCAGGCATTTTTAGAAGGCGTGCGCGCGCTTTGCGACGCTAACGATATCCTGCTTATTTTAGACGAGATCCAGTGCGGCATGGGACGTACCGGGCAGATGTATGCCTGGCAGCATTACGGTGTAAAGCCGGATCTTATGACAACGGCAAAAGCACTTGGATGCGGCGTCCCGGTCGGTGCGTTTTTAATGACGGAGCGGGTCGCTGAAAAATCACTTGCGCCTGGCGATCACGGAACGACGTACGGCGGCAATCCGTTTGTCGGCGCAGCGGTCAGCAAAGTGTTCGACTTGTTTGAAAGCAGGCACCTGTTAGAGCATGTAAACAGCATTAGCGGCTGCCTGGAACAGCGGCTGGATCAAATCGTAGAAAACTATGATTTTTTAACGAAACGGCGCGGCATGGGGCTGATGCAGGGGATTGTAACACAAAAGCCGGCATCTTCGATCTGTGCAAAAGCGCTGGAAGAAGGGCTTGTGATGATTACGGCAGGTACGGATGTGCTGCGGCTTCTGCCGCCGCTTGTAATTACAGAGGCGGATGTGGAGGAAATGGCAGAAAAACTGACGCGCGTGCTGGATACGTTTGTGTCGTAAAGGATTTTTTACAGGCAGAACATCTTTGGGAGAAAGAACCAGGGATGTTCTGTTTTTTGCTGTGTATTTAAAATTCACCGTTATTTCTGCAATGCTGTACTAGTACAGCGAACAAACCATATCGGGCTCGTTTGGCAGCACTTGCGAAGAACAGCCGGGAGAGGGTGTGCCGATCCCCTCTCCCAGCGTCCCTTCCTGCTGCCAGTTCTGCATTTCTGAAATATTTCGAAAGATTTAAAAATTCTATTGAAATACCCCTGCAATTTCGTTAAAATGGTAACGATAGGCATTGAGGAACTTCTTTTCCATTTTTTGGATAAAGGAAAAGGAGAATGCATATGAATAAAATAAAGAAAGCAGCATATATGTTTTGCATAGGCATCGCTGTCAGCCTGTGCGGATGCGCCGCGAAGGGCGATACACAGATGTATCTCGAAGCGAAGGTGCAGGATACGCAGGAAGAAGACGCAGGGCTTGAAAACCAGCCACAGGATCAGCAAGAGCAGATCCGGCAAAACGAGCAGGACGAACAGCCGAAGGAGACGGAGACCTGTTTTGTCTATGTCTGCGGCGCGGTAAAATATCCGGGCGTCTTTGAGCTGCCGCAGGGAAGCCGTGTCTATGAGGCGGTTGCGCTTGCCGGGGGACTTAAAAAAAACGCTTATGCAAAGGGCTTGAATCAGGCAAAGCAGATCGAGGACGGCGAGATGATCGAGGTGCTTACCGTAAAAGAGTATAAAGAAGCGGCTGGTAAGCAGGAGCCTTTCGGTAAAGACGGCGGACAGCAGAATGCAGAGAATGCGCGAAGTAACCCGCAGGAGGCGGATGGGCGTATGGATCTGAATACCGCGACGGCGCAGGAGCTTATGACATTAAACGGGATTGGTGAAGCGAAGGCGGCAAATATTATTGCTTACCGCGAAGCAAACGGCGGGTTTTCGAGCGTGGACGAGATTATGAATGTAAGCGGGATCGGTGAAGGCGTGTATGCGAGGATTCAGGATAAAATAAAAGTGATACGATAGCGATGGAGGTTAGCATGGCAAAGAAGGTTCTGGTTGTTGACGATGAGAAGCTGATAGTAAAAGGAATCCGGTTCAGTCTGGAACAGGACGGCATGGAGGTGGACTGTGCCTATGACGGCGAAGAAGCGCTGCAAAAGGCAAATGCCGGTATTTATGATATGATCCTGTTAGACCTGATGCTGCCAAAGGTCGATGGGATGGAAGTCTGCCAGCGGGTGCGGGAGTTTTCCGATGTGCCGATTGTCATGCTGACGGCAAAGGGCGACGATATGGATAAAATTCTGGGGCTTGAATATGGGGCTGACGACTATATTACAAAGCCGTTTAATATCCTGGAGGTCAAGGCAAGGATCAAGGCGATTATGCGCAGGACGAGCAAAAAGAAAGTCGTAGAGGAACGCGTGCATATGATCGAGGACGGCGATTTAAGGCTTGACTGCGAAAGCCGCAGGCTGTTTATCCAGGATCGGGAAGTGAACCTGACGGGAAAAGAATTTGAGCTGTTAGAGCTTTTGGTGCGCAATCCAAATAAAGTGTACGGAAGGGAAAAGCTGCTTAATATTGTCTGGGGGCCGGATTATCCAGGCGACGTCAGGACGGTAGACGTGCATGTCAGACGGATGCGTGAAAAGATCGAGAAAAATCCAAGCGAGCCGAAATATGTGCATACCAAATGGGGAGTCGGATATTATTATCATGGCTAGGAACAGAAATAAAAAAATCCTTGACTATTTGAAAAGCTTAAAGTTCCGCCTGCTGCTTGTGCTGCTGCTGTTTGGGCTTGCGCCGATGCTGATTATGCAGTTTTTTGTGATCCGCGGCTATGAAAAGCGCGCGATCCAGGTCAGGACGGTAGATATTTTGTCGCAGTCCAAAATACTGGCAGACCAGATCTCATCTTACGGATATTTGGATGACAATGCAAACGAGATTATTAACAAGGAGTTTGAGCAGCTCACAAATATTTATGACGGGAGGATCTTGGTGATCGACCGTGCGCTGCGCATTCATAAAGATACGTTTGACATTGACAGCGACAAGATTATTATTTCCGAGGAAGTCGTAAAATGCGTGCAGGGGCAGGATGTGACAAAGCATGACGCAGTCAACGGCTTTATTGAGATCGCGGTGCCGGTGCGCGAGCCGTCACTGGACGAAGTGATCGGCGTCTTATTGGTCAGCGTGTCTACGGATTCTACGCAGACGCATATCGCGTATTTAAGCCAGATCGGAACGATTGTGTCTTTGACCGCAGGGGTCGTGTGCGTGGTATTGGCGGTATTTATCGCGTCAAAACTGGCGCAGCCGTTTATCCAGTTGTCCAAATCGATCGATGAAATCCAGGCGGGCTACGGAGAAGACGAGCTGATGATCCATTCGTATTCGGAGACGGAGCTGATCTGCGAACGGACGAATGAGCTGCTAAGCCGGATGAAAGTACTAGACGATTCCAGGCAGGAATTTGTCTCGAATGTGTCCCATGAGCTGAAAACGCCGCTTACGTCGATGAAGGTGCTGGCGGATTCTTTAAACGGGCAGGAAAATGTGCCCGTTGAGCTGTATAAGGAATTTATGCAGGATATTACGAATGAAATCGACCGTGAAAATAAGATTATTACCGACCTTCTGGCGCTTGTGAAAATGGATAAGTCCGCGGACAGTCTGAATATTGCAGCGCTTAATATCAATGAACTGCTGGAGCTTATTTTAAAACGGCTGCGCCCGATTGCAGAGCAAAAGCATGTGGAGCTTGTGCTTGAAAGCTTTCGCCCAGTGACCGCGGAGGTTGACGAGGTGAAGCTGACGCTGGCGATTTCCAACCTCGTGGAAAATGCCATTAAGTACAATGCGGAAAACGGCTGGGTGCACGTTTCACTCAATGCAGACCACCAGTTTTTCTATATCAAAGTCGAAGATAACGGCATAGGCATTCCAGAAGAGTCTCTGGACCGTATTTTTGAGCGGTTTTACCGCGTGGATAAGTCGCATTCGGCAGAAATCAGCGGTACGGGGCTTGGACTGGCGCTGACAAGGAGCGTCGTGCTGATGCACCGCGGGGCGATCAAAGCGTTCAGTACAGAGGGCGAAGGTACGATTTTTAATGTGCGGATTCCGTTAAATTATATATTTTGACAGAAAGGGGCAACAAACGATGTGGGCAGGAAAGACAGTGGGCGCAAACAGGGCTTTACTGCTGGCAGCCGTGCTTGTCATCGCAGGCAGCCTGTTAGGGTGCGGTTCCAAACGAAAGGACTACCCGTACCAGATCAGCTACGTGGATAGTGAACAGACACAGACGGTACAGGCAGGGTATGAACCAGAGCACGCGTCGGTAGACGGGCTGATCCAGGAGCTGTTAGACAAGCTTGGGACAGATACGGATACGCTTGACTATGTAAAAGCGATCCCGGAAGGGGTCAGCATCCTGTCGTGGGAAGTCGAGCAGGACTGTTTAAAGCTGGACTTTAGCAGCTCGTATGATAAAATGGACTTGATTACAGAAGTTTTATGCCGCCTTGCAGTCGTAAAGACAATGACACAAGTCGACGGGATCGAAAGCGTCTGCTTTTCGGTAAAAGGCAAGCCTTTGACAGACAGCAGGGGAGAGGTGGTCGGTGCGATGACGCTGGATTCTTTTGTGGAAAATCCGGGGGAACAGATCAATTCCTATCAGAACGCGACGATTGACTTGTTTTTTGCAAATGAGGCGGGAGACGGCCTTGTCAAAGAAACACAGGAAGTCTATTACAACAGCAATATTTCAATGGAAAAACTTGTTATGGAGCATTTGATCGGCGGCCCGAAAAGTGAGAAAGCAAAAGGGACGATTCCGGCGGAGACCAAACTTATCAATGTAGCAGTTGTAGACGGCTCTTGTTATGTCAATCTGGACGAAAACTTTAAAAACCACAATTATGAGATCCAGGAGCCGGTCGTGATCTATTCGATCGTAAACTCTCTTGTGTCGCTTGAAAATATTGACCGCGTGCAGATCTCGGTCAACGGAGACACGAGCGGGAAATACCGGGACGATTATGAACTGGCACAGATGTACCGGGCGGATTACAGCTATGTAGACCTTGGCAACGGCAGGTCAGTCGTTGTACAGGATGTGAAGGATCAGGAACAAAAAGAATAAAAGGGGGATGAGAAGCGGGTGGCAGACAGGTATCTTTGTCAGCCTGTCGTTTTGTATATCCTTGGGATCGTGGCGGCAAAAGGGGTGTCTGCGTATGAAAAAGCGGGCACATGCCGGCTGGTTCTGCCTGTGTTTGCAGTGCTTACGGCAGCTTTGTCTGTCTGGGGCTTTGTGCGCAGGCAGCCGACAGCGCGCAGAAAGCTGCGCACGGCAGGACTGCTTCTTGTGGCATTTTGCACAGGCGTCATGCGGCTGAATGCCGTATCACAGGTACTGCGCCTCCAGTCGGCAGGCATTACAGACAGCCAGGCAGTATCTGTACAGGGAAGAATTACAAAAAAACAGGCAAGAGAACAGCAACCAGTACAATTACAACAACATCAATATGGCGTACAGCAGCCGCATCAGGCGGGAAATCAGGCGGTTTCCTGGACAGTCTGGCTTGCTGACAGCTATCTGAACACTTCGCAGGGCATTCGGTTCTGCGGGAATCTTATCGTTTATACAGATCTTACATCCGGTGAACCAGTGATCGGAAATACCATTATTATTACAGGGAAAACAAAATTATGGAACGAGGCACGCAATGAGGGCAGCTTTGACGAGCGTGCGTATTATGAAAATCAGGGATATGCCCTGAAAATATATGCAGACAAGGACAAGTATCAGGTTGTCAATGACGATACCAGCCGTTTGCAGGAATGCCTGTACCGTTTGCAGCAAAAGCTTGTGCACGTATATAAGCAGTCAATGAGGGAAGAAGAGGCAGGCACGCTGTGCGCGATGCTGCTGGGAGAAAAAACGCTGCTTTCAAAAGAAACAAAGGAGCTGTACCAGCGCAGCGGCATTGCGCATATTCTGGCGATCTCCGGCCTGCACATCTCGATTCTGGGCGCGGCGGCATTTGGGCTTTTTCGCAAAATGGGGCAGTCTTATCCGGCTGCGGCATTTGGATCAATGGGGCTTTTGCTTTTATTTGGCGCGATGGTAGGGATGAGCGTTTCCACGGCGCGCGCGGTAGTTATGTTTGGCATTTACCTGGGCGCCGCGTGCTGCGGCAGGGCGTACGACAGTGCCAATGCGCTTGCAGCCGCAGCCGCGTGGATTTTATTGGAAAACCCGCGCAGCCTTTTCCTTGCCGGATTCCAATTTTCGTTTGCAGCCGTGGGCGGCGTATTGCTTGGAAAGGAAATCTGCCGCATATACAAGCCCAGATTTAAGCTAAGCGAAACGGTGCTTATCAGCCTTTCGATGCAGATGCTGACGCTTCCGCTGACGGCATGGTACTATTATGAAATACCGGTCTATGCGGTACTGCTGAATCTGTTTGTGCTTCCGCTGATGGGCGTGGTATTGTTGACAGGGCTGTTTGGCGGAGCGTTTGGATGCCTTGCGTACGGCGGGCACCTGGCATTTTTGGCACTGCCTGCGAAGGGGCTTTTAAATGTGTGCTCGCTGCTGCTTGGCGGTTTTTCCACTGCCGGAAAGCTGTGCTTAAAACTGCCGGGTGCGCTGTATGCAACCGGGCAGCCGCGGATCTGGCAGATGGTGGGATATATCATCGTGCTTTTCGTATGCATTTGTATGCTCGCAGGGCTTGGGCAAAGCCAGATACGTGCGGCAAAAAAAGCGGCTGGGGTCTGTGCGGCAGTTTGTATGGGGCTGCTGTTGATCCGTATTCCAAAACAGGCACAAACTGTCATATTGGATGTCGGACAGGGCGACGGGATCTATATCCATACAGGCGACGGAATGGACGTGATGATCGACGGGGGAAGCTCTGACGTCAAACAGGTAGGAGCTTACCGGATTCTGCCGTTTTTAAAATCGCAGGGAGTGGCGGCGGTTGACTGCTGGTTTCTCTCTCACCTGGACAAAGACCATATCAGCGGATTTACGGAAATTGCCGGCAGCGGCTATGTGATCAGAGAAGTCGTACTGGCGGAAGGCATAGTAAAAGACGAGGCATACGAGCGCGTGATGGAGCTGCTTTTGGAGCAGCAGATTCCGGTGCGGCATTTAAAAACAGGCGAGGCATTAAAAACAGAGACCGCATCTTTTACGTGCCTGGCACCGGACAGCAGCGGATTTTCTAACGACCGCAACGCAAGCAGCCTGGTGCTGCTGTACGAAGACGAGGGATTTCGCGGATTTTTTTCCGGCGATATTTCCAAAAAGGAAGAACAAAAGCTGCTGTTAAAACACAAGCTCTTGCCAGTTGCCTTTTATAAAGCAGCGCATCACGGCTCGAAGCATTCAAACGCACAGGAGCTGCTGATGCAGCTAAAGCCTTTGGTGTCGGCAGTTTCCTGCGCGAAAGAAAATGATTACGGGCATCCGGGTGAAGAAGCGGTATTTCATATGCGCACTTACAGCGGAAGTGTAAAATACACAATGAACGCGGGACAGATCCGCATTTGGGTGAAAGAGGGTGGGATAGAAATACAGGAATTTTGTACGAAACCAGAGGCAGATGGATAAAGGAGAAAAAATGGAAAAAGAAAAGGGAAAAGCAGAAGAGCTTTTTATCAGAAGGAAAGAAGCTAGAAAAAGCAAAGAACTGCTGGAAAAGGATTTGAGAAAACAGTATAATAGAACCTATCAGGATACATTTTTTACAGCGTTGTTTCAGGATAAAAGGTATGCGCTGTTGTTGTTTCAGGCGCTGCATCCTGAAAAGCAAACGCTCAGAGAACAGGATATAGAGATTATTACTTTAAAAAATATTTTTACGGTTGATAAATATAACGATGCCTGTATTTTGGCAGAAAATCGTCTGCTTGTTTTGGCAGAGCATCAGTCCACGATCAACAGGAATATGCCAACAAGGCTGCTTTTGTATGTGGCAGAACAATATGGTCGTTATTTAAAGGATAAAATGAAGCTGTTATATGGCAGCCGGATCGTACCGTTGCCAGCTCCTGAATTTTATGTCGTATATACAGGTAGCGGCTTGATTTCCGAAGATTTGTATTTAAAAAACGTATTTTGTATGCAGACAAAGGAGATGGAACTACATGTGCGTATTATCAATCATAAAAATGCCAAGGGGATATTAAAAGAGTATATTGATCTGGTCAGAAAGATTGTGGCACTGATTCAGAGCGGTTGCGAAAAGGGAAAAGCAATACGTGCAGTTTTAGATGAATACAGTGACAATCAATATGAGATTTCCGCATTTATAAAAGAAAGAGGAGAGGTGTTTCAGATGATTCATGATGAAATAACAGTTGAGGATTTATTGGAAATAAGACATGAGGACGGCATCTTTTTTGGCAGAGTAGCAGGGATGATTAAAAGCGGCAGAAAGCATTGTTTACAGGATCATGCGATTATTGAGGATCTTATGGAAGAAACCGGGTACAATTATGTGCAGGCAGAGGAACTGCTGCGGGATTATGACAGAGGGGTTTTATAACCGCGCGCAGCAGCATGATACGAGGAAATCAGACAATCACGATCTGCCGGCGCAATGCCTGTTTTTTGCTTTTTCTGCTTTTTTGAAAAACGAGCGCCTGGTAGACGTGATCAGCAAATAAATTTTTCTGAAAAAACGCCTGCTCATCCGCGGACAGCCTGTTTTTTACATCGGCTGCGCGTGTCAAAAGCGGAAGATCGGAATGCTTTTTTAGCTGTGTAAACAGGCTTTTAGCGTCTTTGCGAAAGCCGAGTACGTTTGCATAGGGCACGTACGAACGGCTGCGCCAGCAGGCATAGTCGCTTTGGCGGATATCTAAGAGGATATGCGTTAAAATGCGGCTGATTCTCGTATAAGCGATGTTTTTGGATTTTAACAGCGTACAAAAGTCGGAAAATCCGGTATATTCATTTAAGTGCCGTACGATCCGGTTGGAAATGTCCAGCGTACAGTCGGCAAAGCCCGCAAATCCTGCTGCTGCATGGCTGAGCAGGCAGTAATGCAGCATATGAGAACAGTCGTTTTCATATAAAAATGGATTGCTGTTTTCATATTCCAAAAGCAGCGAAAGCGCTAAAGCAGGCATGGCGTAGCTGTAAGGCTCCTGTTTTGTGCAGGAGGTTTCAGGACGGCTGGCTAAATACCGGCGGATGGCGGTGGCGGAGGCAAAGCCTTTGGATAAACGCGCAGAGTGGTATCCTTCGCCCTGCCGCAGTACCGGGTGAATCCGAATCGCAGACGATGCCTGGTCAAGTGCTTTTTGGTATTCTAATGCCAAAATATTGTTCGGGTTTTGCAAAAGCGCCAGCGCTTCGTCGTGTTCGGAATCCGACAGCAGGGATAACAGGGCATTTTGCCTTGCAAGGGCATAGCTTGCGCCGGATGCTAAGGCATTTTGCAGATGCTTTTTGTACAGCGGCGTTTCCTGTTTAAGCAGCGATAAAATATGTTCGTACACATGTGCAGAGGATGCGTTGTTGGGCGGAGTCTCGCAGCCGTAGCAAAGTGTCTGCACGCAGCCAAGGCGGTCAAGCAAAAAAGTGCCTGCGCCTGCAAAATACTCAGCGCTTGCCGACGACCATATGGCAGGCAGTTCGATCACCAGGTCTGCGCCTTCCAAAAGCGCCATTTTGGTGCGCGTATATTTATCCAAAAGCGCAGGGGCGCCGCGCTGTACAAAATTTCCGCTCATAACGATAATGATATAATCCGCGTCTGTTTCAGTTCTCGCCTTCCTAAGCTGATAGGCATGTCCGTTGTGAAAGGGATTGTATTCGGCTATAATTCCAGTTATATTCATAGTATATTTTCTCCGGGATCTGTCAGGTTCAATCGAATAGTACTATATTATAGGGATCTTTTTGGTATGTCAACCTTTTTTCGAATGGATTGGCAAAACGTGAGCAATTTATATTGCTTGACTTGTGGATGCATGTACGGTAAAATACAGCCACAAGATCGGTTAATAAAAGGAGAAGCTATGGATTGTTGTTCACAGAGAATCGATGCTGATAAAATAGAAATAAGTTATCTTGTCTATGGAGGAAGGGCATGTAATAAGCTGGGAGTGATCTATAACGACAAAAATTATCTGCTGAAATTTCCCGGCAATTTAAAAAATAAAAATCTGAAAAATGTGGTTTTAAGTTATTCCAACAGTCCGGTATGTGAATATATCGGTTCCCATATTTTTCAGATGCTTGGTATAAAAGCGCATCAAACATTGTTAGCTGAGCGTAATGGAAAAATAGTTGTCTTGTGCGAAGATTTTACGCAGCCAGATGTGATATTACAGGAGTTTTGTGATATTAAGACAACCTTTGAACCGGCATTTTTAGATGCTGACGGCAATTTGACAAATGGTGATGGCGCCAAGTTATCAGAGATTTTATTAGTGTTGGAGCACCATCCGTTTTATCAGAAAGTCAATGATGCGATACCAAAGTTTTGGGAAATGTTTATTGTGGATGCATTTATTGGAAATCAGGATCGCAACAATGGAAATTGGGGACTACTTTATGACAGAGGCAAAAAAATGCATAGTGTTGCTCCAATTTATGATAATGGGAATTGCCTTAATGATAAATGGGATGATGAGAAAATGAAGAAGTTTTTAGAAAATGCTTCTGATATGGAAAATATTGCCTGGAAAGCATATACCTGCTATCAACTGGGTGATAATGGCAAAAGGCTGAATGCATTTCAGGTAATCGAAAGCGCAAGGTATACAGAATGCACAGATGCGTTATGCCGTATTTTACATAGGATAGATATGGATGCTGTGACTGCGTTTATAGAATCTGTCTGTGAATTATCAGATGTGCAGAAAAGGTTTTATAAAGAGATTTTGTTGTGCAGGTATCAGCATTTACTTAGGATCATGCAAAATATAACCAGATCGTAATCAAATCGTAACCAAATGGAAAGGATGAGCAGTGATGTATATTGATTTTGATATTGCCGTTCCAAAACAGATCCGTGCGCTGCGCCCATATGCAGCGGAAGAAATAGAGCTGTTAGAACAGGCGTATTTGGCGGAAGACGAAATCACTTATTTATTGCACGAAGATTCAGTGATGGGATATATTAAGCAATGCGCAGATGACCGTGTTATTAGTGAAAGCGAATTAGACCAGCTTTTTAAGAGGTTTGGGTGGAGAGTGTAAGAACCAGGAGGCAGTTAGATAAAATACACCCACAAGGAGAAAAAAGAAAAAATGAAGGCAATTTGGATCAATAAAAAAATAATACAGTCTGCCCTTGCCGCCTGTGCCGTCTGCTGCCTTTTCGTGGCGGCAAAAAAAGCAGACCAGGCGGGCAGTGTGCGGATTCAGGAGGAAACGGTTACAATTTCTGGTATCCAAAGGGATTATCGTATGCTGCTGATTGCGGATACGCATATCAGCCTGTGCGATGCGCGTGACCCTGTGCTGTTAAAAAAGGCACAGGCACGCAGGGAAGCGTTTGAGCGGGAGAGCGGGAAGAACGCGGTGCGTACGTTTCATAACCTGGTGACGGAATCGGTGGAGGGCAAGGATGACCTTACGATATTTGCGGGGGATATTACGGACTCTGCGATGTATGCGTCGGTTGATTTTGTGCAAAAAGAGATCGGGCGCCTGGAACATCCGTATTTGTATGTGACCGGCAACCATGATTTTGAATATGGAGAAGAATATTTTTCCAAAAAGGCGTATCGGGAATATTTTCCACGGCTGTTTCCGCTGACAAAGACGACGGAGCAGTATACGTTAATGGAATACGATGACCTGATTGTGGCGGGGATCAATGATAAAAACAACCAGTTTGACAAAAAGGCGGTGCAGGCGCTGCTGCCGTATTTAAAAGGGACGAAGCCTGTGATCTTAGTGATGCATGTGCCGCTGCAGCCCCAGTATGAACATTCCGCGCTGGAGCAGCAGGCGGATGCAGTCTGGGGATTGTCCAATGCGGGCAGGTGCCGGGTGCTGCTGGGTGAGACGGCATGTAAGCCAAACAAGACGACGCAGAAGCTTCTGGATGCGGTATTTGCTGCGGACAGCCCGGTTGCGGTGGTGTTTGCCGGGCATATTCACTTTTATAACCGCAGTATGGTGAATGAACAGTCTACGCAGCTTGTAACGGGCGCCGGGTATTATGGAGACGCAGTCAGGATTTTTGTGCAGGCGGAAAATGCGCGGGCTGTAAAATAAAAAGAGGATATACAAAGAAGAAGATCCGCATTGGCAGGAGGATTCCATCTGCCTTTATGCGGATCTTTTTGATGATTTGAAAAATATATTGGTAAAATTGCAATATTTTGTTTACAAAAATGAAATAATCATGTACAATGATAACAATTGGAAGCGGAGGTGTTTATTGTATGGTGAAAAATGTCAATAAATGTCTGGCTTCGAAGACAGCAGAAATTTGTGCATCTGCGATACATAGGGATGTTTTGCAGGATGTGCTCTCAACTGCGCAAGATTAAAAGGGATAGAAAAGGAGATAAAAAATGGGTAAAGAAATGATTGCTATGCTTCTTGCCGGTGGACAGGGCTCCCGCCTTTATGCGTTGACCCAGAAGCTGGCAAAACCTGCGGTTCCATTTGGCGGCAAATATCGTATTATTGATTTCCCGCTGTCAAACTGCGTTAACTCAGGGATTGATACGGTAGGTATTTTAACACAGTACCAGCCGCTGGTGCTGAATGAGTATATTGGAAATGGACAGCCTTGGGACCTTGACCGTTTATACGGCGGTGTTCACGTACTTCCTCCATATCAGCAGGCAACAGGTTCTGACTGGTATAAAGGTACCGCAAATGCGATCTATCAGAATATTTCATTTATAGACCGTTATGATCCGAAATATGTGATTATTTTGTCCGGCGACCAGATCTGCAAGCAGGATTACAGTGATTTTCTGCGCTTCCATAAGGAAAAAGGAGCAGAATTCAGCGTAGCCGTTATGGAAGTGCCTTGGGAAGAGGCTTCCAGGTTCGGGCTTATGGTTGCGGATGAAAATGACAAGATTACAGAATTCCAGGAAAAACCAAAGGAGCCGAAGTCAAACCTGGCATCGATGGGTATTTATATTTTCAACTGGGATATTCTGCGCAAATATCTGATCGAAGACGAGGAAGACCCAAATTCTGAAAATGACTTTGGAAATAACATTATTCCAAACCTGTTAAAAGACCAGCGGAATATGTACGCATATCATTTCGACGGCTACTGGAAAGACGTCGGAACGATTTCTTCCTTATGGGAAGCAAATATGGAAGTACTCGATCCAGAACACAGCGGGATCAACCTGTTTGACGAAAAATGGAAAGTATACAGCCGCAACAGCGGTATGACCGGGCACAAGATCAATCCAGGCGCTTACGTGGAAAATTCGATGATTACAGACGGCTGTAATATATCCGGCAGTGTGAAGCATTCGATTTTATTTGCAGGCGTAAAGATCGAAGAAGGTGCAGAAGTAGAAGACGCAGTCGTTATGGGCGGTACGCTCATCAAAGCTGGTGCGAAGGTAAAACACTGCATCGTAGCAGAAAATGTAGTGATCGGTAATAATGCAGTTGTCGGACAGATGCCAGAAGGCGATGAATCAGGCGTAGCAACGGTTGGTTCGGGCGTTTATGTCGGCGACAATGCTGTGATCGGACCAAACGCTATGGTCAGTGACAATGTAAAGGATGGTGATAAACAATGATAAATACCAATACGAACGCACTGGGCATTATTTTCCCAAATGTATATGATGAGCTTGTATCTGAATTAACAAATGAACGGCTGATGGCATCCATTCCATTTGCAAGCCGTTACCGTATGATCGATTTCGTATTGTCAAGCATGGTAAACTGCGGAATTGACAATATTACTGTATTAGTGCGTGAAAATTATTTCTCACTGCTCGATCACTTAGGCTCCGGCCGTGAATGGGATTTGAGCCGTAAAAACGGGGGATTGAATATATTCCCGCCGTTCGCACAGAAAAACACGGGCATTTACAGCGGAAAAGTCGGCATGATTGCCAGTGTCCTTGGATTTTTAAAGTCCCAGAAAGAAAAATATGTCATTATGGCAGACGCAAATATTGCGTTCAATTTTGATTTTAAAGCATTGTTAAAAGAACATATCGCAAGCGGAGCAGATGTGACAGCCGTATACGCAAAAGAAGAGCTGCCGTCTGGCCTGCGCAAATCGGACGATCTGCGCAAAGCGATGTACTATACGCTGGATTTTGAAGATAACCACAACCGTGTCAATAAGATCCATATCAATTCACAGGAGACGGGCGTACAGAACTACTCCATGAATATATATGTATTTGAGCGCGAGCAGTTGATTAAGATGGTAAACGAGGCATTTATCGGCGGCGGCGTATACTTAGAGCGTGATATCCTGCTTCCAAGGCTGAATGAGCTGAATATCCAGGGCTATGAATATCAGGAATACATTGCCCGCATTACGGATCTTAAGAGCTACTTCGATGAAAATATGAGACTGTTGGATGATGTGAACCTGTCCGCATTGTTTGAGAAGAACTCGATTTATACAAAGATCCGTGACGACAACCCGACACGTTATGTCAATGGCGCTTCTGCGAAAAATGTAATGGTAGCAGACGGCTGCGTGATCGAGGGCGAGATTGAAAACTGCATTCTCTTTAGAGGGGTAAAAATCGGCAAAGGCGCAAAAGTGCGCAATGCAATTTTAATGCAGGATACAGTTATTGAGCCAGGCGTAGATGCAGAATATATTATTACGGATAAGAAAGTAACCGTAACAGAAGGAAAAGAATTAAAAGGAACAGATACCTTCCCGATCTTTGTGGCAAAGAGACAGGTTGTATAGGATTGGATTGTTTGGCGGCATTGGCTATTATGGCTGGTGCCGCTTTTTTGTCAGGACTTTATTTATGGAAGATTTTATAAAAAAGGAGAGAAGAGGATGCGAAAGCAAAAAAACAGGAAGATTACAGTTACTGCGTTCGAGTGCAGAAGAGACCACTTAACGATCCGCGGCACGCAGTACCTGCCTGCGGGCACAAAGCTTCCGATAGCGATTGTAAGCCACGGCTTTATGGCAAATCAGGATACGGTGCGCCAGTACGCCAAAAAGCTGGCAAAGCTTGGCTATGCCGCGTACTGCTTTGACTTTTGCGGCGGCTGTGTAATCAAAGGAAAAAGCGACGGAAAGACGACGGAAATGTCGGTATTGACAGAAGTAAAGGATCTGGAAGCTGTGATACAGTATGCAAAAAGTATGCCGTACTGTGATGCAGGCAGGATTGTTTTGATGGGGTGCAGCCAGGGAGGGCTGGTGTCGGCGCTTACAGCGGCAAAGCACAGCGACATCGTTTCCAAGCTGATTTTATTTTATCCGGCAGTCTGCATTCCTTATGATGCCAGGCGTGGAAAGATGCTGCTCGCGGAATTTGACCCAAAGAAGATCCCGGACCGGTTTCGCTGCGGCGCGATGAAGCTTGGCAGATGCTATGTGGAGGATGTCATCCGTATGAATCCTTACCGTGAGATCCTGGGATTTTCCGGCGATGTGCTGCTTGTACATGGGACGAAGGATAAGATTGTGGATCTTAAATATGTGAAAAAGGCGTATGCGGTTTATAAAAAAGAAACGATCGAAAAAAAGCTTGACCGGAAAGTGGAGCTGCATATTATAAAAAACGCAAAGCACGGATTTTCAAAAAAGTGTGACCGTGTTGCAGCCAGGTATATAGAACAGTTTTGTCAGAGATTTCGCTTTTAGATGTGAAAAAGAGTAAAGATTACCGGATTTTTAATAGATATAGAAATAGGGACAGATTTCGGGAAGATTCCTTTTTTTATGTATAAATATTCAGACTTTTTGCATAAATTTTCTTGATTTTTCCTACAAAAAGAACACCTTTCGTGGTATAATGATAGTAAGCAAATACATTATGAAAGAAGGTGTCCTTAATGAAAAATTAACATTATTTAAATTGTTATCTTATATGAAGAGTGTATACCATATCCCGCAAAAAATCAGGACACTGACTGATAAAAGAAAAAGACGTTCCATACCGCTTTTCAATATTGTCATGCCAACTCTGATTTTTCTGATGCTGCAGTACAGGAGCTTTCATACCGTGTTTTCGTCACCGGAAAGCATGAACAGGCGTTTGCGTAACTGCATCCGGGGAAAAATGCCAAAAGTGGACGCTGTACGGGACCTGCTTTCGCAGATTGATCCAGATGAACTGCGTAACATTCACGAAGAGACGATTGACCGGATGAAACGGAACCGGATTTGGAAACACGGAACCATTGGAGGCTGCAGGGTTGCGGCTGTTGACGGGGTGGAACTTTTTGGAAGCACAAAAAAATCTTGCCCGGACTGTCTGGCCCGCAGACACGGCAAACAGGGGACGGAATACTTCCACCGCAGTGTTGTGTGCATGAGCGTAGGCGGACCGCCGCATGTGATTC
>Ga0137308_100098_pt1 | contig 155340 bp, 166 predicted proteins | sample Inofrocosms_June_FD_97181 | JGI IMG/M metagenome (GOLD analysis project Ga0137308, IMG submission 97181) | Mouse cecal microbial communities from Vienna, Austria - N-Acetylneuraminic and N-Acetylglucosamine D2O microcosms_June | ecosystem: Host-associated > Mammals > Digestive system > Large... | reverse complement strand
TTGCAGCGTCAAGTGCGTTGTCATCTAAAACATATTCTATGCAAACAATTTTGTTTCAACACGGCGGGGGAGAGCCCACTCTCCCCGTTTGTTGGAATATTGTATGCGGACTTCGATAATTCCATTCGGCGAATTAAGGGGCCGGCAGTCGTGATTGTTTTTTTCTTCTCTGCATAGGATTCGGCAACAATTCATGTGGAGGATAATACATATGGCTATTTTGAAAGCTGCGAGTGAGATGGCAACGGAGATGGGCATGGGGGCAATCTCCACGGTCGCCCAGCTGAGGGAATTTGTAAAGGAAATTTGTGGACAGAGCCTGGCGGACATCCAGGTTGAAAGTGCCTCTCTTGCCTGCATGGGGGAGTGGCTGGGAATCATCTAAAAACTGGGCAACGAAAAAGGCACCCCTTATGGGGTGCCTTTTTCTGTCTCTGCCGTTTCTCCTTCCAACTTCATCTCCCATTGCAGCCGCCTCATAAACTCCCCAGCCTGCCGCTTAGTCTTGTAGCCCATGCCAAAGGCATCGTCAACAATCTTGTTGTTTCTTGTGTCAACGATGACGATGCGAGGCTCCGGCCCCAGTTCCTTTGTGGTCATCTTGTGAGCCGCCCAGCAGCGGAGCCAAGCGATATTCCGCAGGGCGCTCCGCCGCTTCACCTCGAAGAACTCCTTGTTTTGGTTCATCCACCCACGATACGCCGCCGAATAGGAGGTGTACCCGCACCCCTTGGCATCGTCCAGGAGCTGACCAGTCTCCGCATCCTTGATAACGTAGCGCGACTTGGCCTGAATCTGAACCGTGACAATTTCCCAACTGCCCTCATCAAGGGCATGAAGCACCTCCTCAATGGTCGCTGGGGCCTTGTGATGACGCATCATCCAGGCCTTCTCTGCCTTCTCGAAGGACCGATAGCCATACCCATAGGCATCATCCAGAACCTGGCCCGTTTTCGCATCCGTGATGACGTAGCGGGGCCGCCCAGACAATGATTTTTCCGTCCATTCAACAACTTTGATTTCCATATGTAGTAATCTCCTTTGTTTCGTGTTAAGGAATCCTATGCAGGAGCTAGAAGAATCATTCTGGGATTGCATCTGGCGGAAGGCCATATCATAACTGGCAAATCTTTCCCCAAGATAAACGGTGATGGTTGGAGCGACCCTGGCTTTCTTTGCGTGGCCATGGATGGCGAGCCGGTAGAGGGGTTACGCGATAATGGCAATTGGGAACACGCCAGCGTTCTTGCTTTCCGCCCATTTAGCTGCTTCTACAATAAATACAGGGGCCCGTCAGAGCATCTGCTCTGGCGGGTTCTTTTTGCCCATCATCAGTATCGGGCTTCCTGAATCCCTTATCCACACTAGCCGCCGATTTTCTTTTGCTAACCCACATCGAGATGAGTTTCTCCTGCTTCGCATATAATACCCCAAATTTTCCAGAGGAGGGGACTTGTATGCAGCAAGACCGCATCTACAACATCGACTGCCTGAATGGACTTTCCCATATAGAAGATGAATCTATTGATATGATTTTCTGTGACCTGCCCTATGGCTCCACCCAGAATCCCTGGGATGTTATCATCCCGCCGGAAAAACTGTGGCCTGAGTATGAGCGGATTATCAAGCCTCATGGCGCTATCCTGCTGTTTGGGCAAGGTGCCTTTACCGCCGCCATGATAATGGCTAATCCCAAGCTCTTCCGCTATAACATCATCTGGCAAAAAACGAAGCCAACCGGCTTCCTGAATGCCAATCGGATGCCCTTGCGAAGCCACGAGGACATCATGGTCTTTTACAAGTTCCTGCCCACTTACAATCCCCAGAAATCCACCGGCCACAAGCCCACACACTCCTTCACAAAACATACGAGTGATGGTTCCAACTACGGGGCCACGAAGCGTGGTATTTCCGGGGGAGGGGATACGGAGAGGTTCCCTACCAGCGTCTGGCGTTTTGCTTCTGACACACAAAAATCCGCACTTCATCCTACGCAGAAACCACTTGCCCTCTGCCGGTACGCAATTCGCACTTACTCCAACCCGGGAGATTTGGTCCTGGACAACTGTTGCGGTTCCGGCAGCATCCCAGCAGCAGCTGCCCTGGAGGGTCGCCACTACATCGGCATGGACAATGGTGTCTGCGAGAAGGAGAGAAGTCCATACTACAAACGCCCCTGGGCCGAGATTGCCTCTGAGAGAATCACCGCACTGTTGGAAGTCGCTTGAGCTACCCCGACCGACTTACGACGGACGGGGTTTTCTCGCCCATTTTAGATGAAAGCAGCCGCCATCCCCAACGGGTGGCGGTCTAATACTTTTTCTGTTGTCTGCATATAACCTGGCAACTAAATTCATAAGGAGGAATCCCACAGTGCAGGATATTTTGGACATTATCGAAGAAGCCCTGAACCTTTCCAGAAAGGGCGAGGTTATGGCAGGAGATATAGAGGATTCTCTCGTGCTCTATGCCGCCAACGGCGAAAAGTACGTTATCTCGGTCACCCGTACATAAATAGAAGACACCTCTTCTGCTGTCAGCACAAAAGGTCAAAGCCTTACGGTGAGTACTCCGCAGAAGAAGCATCTTCGCTGCACCATACCACTAGAGAATCAGTTTGTCAAGAGGGAGGAGAAAGGTATAAATATTTGTTTTACGGGTCCCCGGCCCAACCAACTTCATGGCTACAAAGAGCCTGCCCGGCCGCTGTACTCGCAGATTGCCGACTTTGCAAGTAAGGTCATCTTGCAATGTGTGGAGAGGAATCCCGGTTCCATTTTCATCTCCGGCGGAGCGCAGGGCTTTGACCAGCTCGCATTCTGGGCTGTCGAGAAGGCCAAAAAGGCGCGTCCTGATTTGGGTATCGCCAACATCCTCTACATCCCCTTCGAGAGCCAGCCTTCCTTCTGGAGCCCGACGGGCATGTTTGGGCAGAGCGAATACCGGCGAATGAAGCGTTTCGCGGATACTGTTAGATTCATTAGCCCCAATCCGCATCCCGACGACCGTAGGGCTGTTGCCCGTGCGCTGTTTGAGAGGAATCACGCAATGGTGAAGGACAGCAACCTTGTCATCGCACTGCTGGCCGGCAGGAGCCGGGATTGGGAAAATTCCAGTGGCGGCACTGCCGAGTGCGTCCGCTATGCCAGGTCCCAGGGCTGCCCGGTGCTGGCCATTGAATACCGCCCAGATGCGGATGAGAGCAAATTCAAAACAAAGATACTGCCCTTCGCACAGGCAGACATCAACCAACTCAAAATTTCATAAGGAGGATTACAACATGGCAATTATACAGAGAGGCTCCAAGGTCCGGCTTTCCGGCGATTCTGCCGACCTGTGGATTGCGGATTACAATGTCCGCGTGGATTCCCTCGCTACTGTCGAGGAGGACCCCCAAAAGTACGCGAAGAAGCTGATGGTTACCATTGACAGCATCGACGGCGACCACAACGTACTCGCCTACGTTCGCCGGAGCCGGGCCATCCCGGCGGAGGAGGACTAATGGGAAAGACAGGGTTTCGCTGCAAGATTCCGGATTGGTACGGCATCCACTCCGGTTTCAATCTGCTTCTGCGCCCCGGCTACACGGCTCTTGTCGGGCCGAACGGCGCCGGGAAAACCACCCTGCTGTTGCAGCTGGAGGAAATCGCAAAGGAGAGGGGATATGAGGTATTCCATTACTCCAACTTGAGGGATGGCGGCGAAAACGCAAGACAGCAGTATCTCAGGGAGGACAGCCTGGACTATCTCGCTACCTCCGTATGCTCTTCGGAGGGCGAACAGCTTGTCCTCAATTTCGGGAAAATCGCAGGCAAAATCGGAGGATTGGTCAGAAAGTCTGTCGAAAACGATACCCCGCTGTTTATTCTGCTGGATGGTCTCGACTCTGGGGCGTCCATCGACAGAACCCGGGAGCTGATGGCACTCTTCCGGCTGATGGAACGGGATGCCGGCGAGACACCTGGCGGAACAGAACACGAACTGTATATCGTAGCGGCCGTCAACTCCTATGAGTTGGCCCGATACAGCTGCGTAGACGTTCGGACCGGGGAATCGCTGTCTTTCGGAAACTACGCCGACTATGCCAAGTACATCTGCAACTGCTTCGACCGTTAAGACCAAGCCGTCCTGCCATCCAGGCAGGGCGGTTTCTTTGCCCAGAATCGGTTTCTGGTAGCTGGCATATAACAACCTAACCCTACGCAGGAAAATTTTAGAAACGGAGGATAAATATGAACCAAAAGGAACTTTTGGAACGCAGCCTGCCCAAGTGGCCGCAGATGATTGTCACCGGGACTCCTGTCACCAAGGAACAGGCTCTGGAAATAATCCGGAGGACGGATATCTTCTTCCTGATGCCGCATGGGAACGACAGAGAATTCATCAAGGAGGCTTCGCGCCTGCTAGGAATCCCGCAGAGGCCCAACCCCGGATTTCTTGCCACCGAAACCCTCTACGATTCTGCGTTTGACAGCTATTGGGAGAGGCTGCAGAAGTGGCGCAAAAGCTGGGGTACCATCCGGACCGAATACGTCTACAACGACTGGGTCAGCAGCAGTTATGTGGACGGGCCCAATGGCTGGTGCCACCCGGACGGAACCATCGGGTTTGCCCGCAATGTAGGCAAGTACCCCTCAGTCGAGGATATCCGGCGCGAATGGGGCCTTATCGCAGAAGCGTTCCCCTTCCTGGAGCTGGAGGTCACCCTGATGGATGGGGAGTGGTGTGAGGAGGACACGAGCCCCATTGTATCCATGCTCATTCGCAATGGGGAGGTGGAGTTGGTGGACCCCAAGGTTCGCAATCTCCACGAGGAGTTTGCCCATACCATCGTTGCCCCCGAAAGAAAAGAGACGGAATTCCTCATGCTGCCTCCCTCAAAGAGGGAACACGCAATCGGTATAGGACAAATCCTGGATTGGAGTACAGCTTTTCACAAAGCGCACCCTGAGTGGTGCTAAAAGAAAGGAGATTTCACGTGATATATGCAATTATCGGTGCTGTTATAGCACTTGCCCTTGGCATTTATTTTTGTCTGCCTGCCCTTACCCTCGCATCCGGCAGCTTCTGGATTGCGAGCTTCGCCTTCCTGCTAGTCATCGGGTCCATTCTTGGTCTCGGCAAGAAGGAGAAGGCGGGTATCGCGGTCAAAACCAGCTCAATTATCATTGGTGCTATTTTCTTCCTCATCTGTGCGGCAACGAGCCCGCTTTTCCTGTCTCGCTCCTATGCTACGATTCTTGGAGTTCCAGAGAAAACGGACATCGAGGAGTATACGCCGTCCATTGAGACAGTTCCGCTGATGGACCGGGAGACGGCGGAATTGCTGATGAACCGGGCTTTGGGCACTCTTGTTAATGAGGTTTCTCAGTTTGAATTGGGAGACAGCACTCAAATCAACTACCAGGGCAGAGCTATCCGTGTGGCGCCATTGAAATACGCCAGCATCATTAAGTGGCTCAACAACCGGAACTCTGGCATCCCGGCCTATGTCACGGTGGATATGCAGACCCAGAAAACCGACATCCACTACCTGGACCGGGGGATGAAGTATTCTCCCAGCGCCTGCTTCGGCGAGGATTTGAGTCGCCATGTTTGGCTCAGCTATCCTACAGCAATTACGGGCGACCCCGTGTTCGAACTGGACGAAGAGGGGAACCCTATGTGGATTATCCCCCGCCTGGAACATAAGGCTGGGCTATTCTTTGGCGATGATGTTCAGGGCGCCTTTTGCGTGGATGCTGTTTCCGGGGCTATCAACTACTACCGTGTCGGTGATATCCCCAACTACATCGACAACGTGTACCCGGCTTCGCTGGTTATTGAACAATACGACAATTATGGCAAATATACGCAGGGCTTCTGGAACTCCCTGATTGGCCAGAGAAACGTTACGGCTACCACCGAAGGATACAATTATATTCCGCAGGATGATGACATCTATCTGTATACCGGTGTCACCTCCGTTGGCGGTGATGAGTCCAACATCGGCTTCATCTATGTGAACCTGCGGACAAAAGAGGTTAAATACTTTGAGCAGGCCGGCGCGGAGGAGTATTCCGCCATGGCGTCCGCCGAGGGTATGGTCCAGCACTTGGGTTACACCTCCACCTTCCCGCTGCTGCTGAATATCGAAGGGCAGCCTACCTATTGCGTGGCCCTGAAAGACTCCGGCGGGCTGGTAAAGATGTACGGCCTTGTCAATGTTGAACAGTATCAGATTGTGGTGACCGCTGACAGTATCTCCCAGTGTCTGCAGAAGTACCGTACGAGCCTGCGGGGAAACGGGCAGGCCGTCACTGGCGGGGGAGAGGTTGTATCCGGCATCATTACTGATATCCGCTCCGCCAACATGGAGGGAACCACATACTTCTATGTCCAGCTGGATGGGGAAATGATGTACTATGAACTGTCCGCCATGGACAACAAACAGGCTATCCTGCTTAGCATTGGTACCAAGGTAAGCCTGTCCCCGATTGGGCAGCCTGCAAATGCCGTCCAGGAAGCGGTCCTGCCGGTACAGAACATTGCAACGACTCCTTCTCGGACACCTGAGATGGTAGACGGTGAAGCAAACTCCGAAGCGACTGCCTGATTTCATGAGGCCCTGGGGATTTCCCCGGGGCCCTTCGTTTGACAAAAGAAGAATTGGCGGCTGGCCGTTTTGATTTTTCATGAGGCCCGATACCGCTTCCCAGAATCGTTTGAACTTTTCCTGCATACTATCACCTCAAATTCATCAGGAAATTCAACTGTTCTGGAGGTGTTTTATTTGCAGGAAAAGAAGAAGGGCCCGTTGAATACCTACGAGGTCACCCTCAAGGGCGGATACGGTTCCAAGACAATCCAGGCACGGTCCCATAGCGGCGCCAAGTACGCCGCCTACATGGACTACGACGTGACCGGCGGGCTGGGGTTCCTCGCGTATCTCAGGTGGGTCGAGTCCGTGCGTCTTTTGCACAGGTTTCGCCGCTCTGATTTGTTTGGGGACCCGGAGAGGTTTGAGCGGATGAAGGAAAGCCGCAATCTTCCGTTTGCCTTTATCGGCCAGCGGGTGGTGCTGCACTCTGGTTCCAGGGGCGACCTGTCCGGCATCATTTGCGGCGCAAACCACGCGCACAACCTCGATGTGCTTTTCGAGGGACGCACCAACACGGAAAACTGCCACCCGCATTACCGGCTCGACTACCTCGATAGCGCCGGCCAGGTAATTGCGAGCTTTGGCGACTGAGAAAGGAGATTTTCATGACATTTGGCAAGATTTCCACGAAACTCATGACGGGCGCGTATGAGCCCAAGGTTCCCTTTCCCTGCTCCAAGCAGGTTTATCCTGACACATATGTCTTCGACGAGGGCCGGACGGTCCGGTGGAACAAGGAAAAGGTCAAGGAGGAAAACCAGAAGCGGGAGGAGGCACTGGCCGAGTATCGCGCCTCCGTTCGCGAAGGCGAAAACGCCTTCAGGACTGACGCCATCTCTCTGGCCATGGATGAGTATGGTCTCAATGAGGCCCAGGCTCAAATGGTTTTCTCCACGGCTTACGAGCACGGCCACAGCGCGGGATTCAGCGATGTTCTCAATTACGTTGAGGAGTTCGGTGAGCTTGCCGGAAAGATTCTGGCTGCCCAAGATAAGGAGGGAAAAGAATGATTCACATCGAGAGCAGAAACGTGGACGGGCTCCGGCTTGTTCATAAGTTCGAGTCCAGGGAAGCCCTGTTGGCCGATTTGAACAGCGATGACCCCTCCATGGGCGACAATCACATTCTGCTGGTGGCCCAGGACGGCATGGTCCTGTTTTCCTCGCTGGGGCGCCAGGAGCGCTACTATGGAGACACCGTTCGTACGCTTGATGTAAGGGGATGGTTTTCTGACGGAAAGGAGTTCACTTTATGAAAAACGCCGTTATCGAGTACCTGTACCGCGATGCTGCCAACTACACAAAGGTCAATCAATGCATCATCTCCGGAGTAGTTACCGCCGACATGGAGCGCATCATCTGGGGGTGTCTGGACGAAGACGTCTACTTTATCCCCAGCCAGGTTGGGCTTCCGGAAGAGCGAAAAGGCACCATCGACCCCAACCTCGACCACTGCTGGTTCGAGTGGGGCGGCGTCTTTGCCCTTACCAACGAGGCTCCGACTGTTGACATTACGGCGGAGAAGCTGGTCCAGAACTTCCAGGCCCGTAAGGGGAAATGGGACGACACGCAGCGGGAGGAGGTTTAATGATGAGCACGGTTGTTGAGGCCCTGTACCGCAATACAATTATCGATTACATGTACCGCGATGTCCACAACTACCCAGTGATTAACCAGTGCGTCATCTCCGGCGTGCTTACCGCCGAAATGGAGAATGCCGTTTGGGAGTGTGTGTGCGATAACATATACTTCATCCCCAGCCAGGTCGGGCTGCCGGAGAGCCGGCTTGACTTTGTCGATTCCGGCACCAGTCCTTGGTTCGAGTGGGGCGGCGTCTTTGCCCTTACCAACGAAGCTCCGACTGTTGACATTGCGGCGGAGAAGCTGGTCCAGAACTTCCAGGCCCGTAAAGGGAAGTGGGATGACACGCAGCAGACTTAACCGCAGCGCAGCCCTGGGGGATTCCTCAGGGCTGCACAAAAATAGAAAGGAGACAGCTATGGAAGATGTCTATTGGGTCCGGTGGTCCAACTGGACCGAAGCTGGCATGGTCGAGTTTGGCCAGATGCCGCGTAAAAAGATTCTGGAAAACCTTCAGCGCTTTGAGGTTGAGGCCAAGAAGGTTCTGGATAAAACCGGCGCCGACCATGTAGTATATGGCCGGAAGCTCTACAACGAGGATGGGGAACTGGAGGAGGTTCGCTTCTATCTTTACCCCATGTCTGACAAAGAATTTGAGAAGCGTGTCGCCAACCAGCCTTGCCAGCAGGTGTATGCGCTTCACAAAAGAAAGTAAGGAGACAAAACATGTCAGTTGAAACCAATATTGTTCCAGCAAACACGACAAACCCCTATCTTTCCGCCTATTTCAAGGCGAAGAATTTGAATCCTGGCGACGCCTGGGTTTCTCTTGAGTACATGACATGGATTGAAGCCAAGCACGACGCCTTTTGGCGGAGATTCCGCACCCCTTCCTATGTTGAATGTTCTGAGAAGGAGCAGAAGCTTTTCATGGCGTTCCTGGAGAAGATGTCCGCCATGGAAAGGTACAACGAGAAAGTCACCGTCATCATACCTTTTGACACCTTGGCGGGCTGCTGCGGCTACTTCTTTGACTGCAACCGCACGGAGGGCTATGAGGACAGCCCCGATGTGAACAATGGCTACAACTGCTCCCACCCGGATGCGGACACAGTCGACGGGATTGGCTGCTGCCTTACCAGTTGCTGCCCGATTGCCTATCCGGCTAACGGGGAAGTCTGCCAGAAGACTGGCTCCGACTGTTCCGGCTGCAGTGAGGAGTGCTGCAACTGCGACGGCGATATGATGGTCGCTGAAATCCCCATCAGCAAGTACGACAGCCGCTATATGAGCATTGTCCCCGGGGAGAACACTTACCAGCTGGGCTTTATTGTCCATGTTCCTTCCATGGGGGACGCAAAGGCCGTGGCAGACAAGCTGCGGCAGATTCGCTGGCCCGGGGGCCTGGATATTACCTGGGAGGACGATGAAATCCTCTGCGGAATCATTTCCGCGAACAAGGAGCCTAGCGCCAGCAAACCGCTGGAAGAGGCCATTATGGACGATGCTTTGTTTGAGCTCGTCATAATGGACGCCCTGAAGAACACTTTGTCGAACGCGGGTTTCCATTTCGTTCTGGCTGAGGGGGCCGAAATCGATACTGGCGTAACCCTCCCTGAGATGCGTGAGGGATATGGGCAGGACGCGCTGGAAAGAGATGTTTCCCTGGCTCTGGCTGGTGCAGAAAGCTTGTCCCAGGCGGAGTCTTCTGCCACGGCCATCCGCCATGTAGTGCTCATTGCCGAGAAAGTCCTGGACCACGGAACCGGCGAATATGGGTCACACGACGCAGGCCTTTTGGAGGACATTTTCGCAGCCGAGAGCCTGTCGGAAAAGCTTCCTGCGGAGGAGGGCGACGCCGTTAAACGTATGCTGACCTTTGCCAAGAAAGCGCTGTTTGAGAACCACATCTAAAGCAAGAGCCCCCTCATCTGAGGGGGCTCTTTTTATACCTGCTTCGCCCGTTCAATCGCCGCGGCGGCAACGGGAGTGAGCATCTCCACCGCGTCCTCGGCGGAAATCCCATGGGTCCGAAGGAACTCCGTCAAAACCTGGGCGTCACTGTCCCGCTTCTTTGCAAGGATGCCTTTGCGTCTTTTCTCCAACGCTGTCATCTCTTCATCGATTTTTCGAAGTTCCTCCTGGTAGTCTGCCTTCTTGGCTCTGGCCGCCATATCAATCAGCTCCTTATGTGTTAAGTTAGATACTCCATTGTATCCAGGCCTGTCCCAGATTATGCCACCTCTGGAAAATTTTCCTTCTGAATCCTTTTTTGCTGTCTGGCATATAATTCCCAAATTTCAAAAACTGGAGATTTTTAGGAGGGAGATTTATGCTGACATACAAAGACCTTTCGCCAGAGCAGCAGCAATTCGTTGACGCCGCCCTGCAAGGGGACAACATCCTAGTAGACGCCTGCATCGGCTCCGGGAAGACCACCGCTATTCAGGTACTTTGCAACCAGATTAGCGATGGGAAGCAGGTCCTGTACCTGACCTACAACAAGCTGCTAAAGCTGGACGCCAAGTCCAAAATCCGGCAACGCAACGTCCAGGTAACAAACTACCACGGGTTCTGCTATATGGAGCTGGCAAAAATCGGCGTCCACGTTGGTCTGTCCAACATCATTCAGGAGTACAACCAGAGAAAACCGGCGGCTGGCCCCTTCGACATCCTTATTCTGGACGAATACCAGGACATCGAGGAGGAGGTCAGCGTCATGCTCCGGCATCTGAAAGACTGTAATCCAAAAATGCAGATTGTTGCTGTTGGCGATATGGCGCAGAAAATCTACGACAAGACCCGGCTGGACGCCGCCGCCTTTATCGACGACTTCCTTGGCAACCATCTCCGCATGGAATTCACCCGCTGCTTCCGGCTCAACAAAGAGCTGGCCGCGTCTTTGGGCGAGGTCTGGCAGAAGCAGATTGTCGGCGTCAATTCTGACTGCAAAGTCAAGGTCATGAGCTTTGACGAAATTCTCAGATTCGTTGCAAACTGCGAACCCAGGCAGGTCTTGTGCCTTGGCTCCAACGCCGGCAAACGGAACGAGCTGCTGAACAAGCTGGAGAAGGAGTACGAAAGCAAATTCAACAAGCAGACAGTGTGGGCCAAAATCACTGAGAATGAGGGAGGCGCCACACAACCGTCCCCCGATGCCGCCATCTTCACCACTTATGACGGTTGCAAAGGAATGGAGCGGGATATTTGCATCCTGTTCGACTGGACGGAGAACTATTGGGTCTCCCGTATGATGAAGCCCGACGCCCGCTACGAAATCATCCGCAACATCTTCTGCGTAGCGGCCTCCCGGGCAAAGAAAACCCTCATCATCGCCAAGGCCAAGGATAACCTGTCCTGGGAAACGCTGAAAATGGATGAGCATTGGAATGTTCCATTCCAGGACGTGCCCATCGCCGGCATGTTCGACTTCAAGTACATTGAGGATGTTGAAGATGCCTACAAAAAGCTGGCCGTCAAGGAGATTTCTCCCCAGGACACGGCCATTGACATCCCTACCCGGGACGCCCTGATTGACCTCTCTCCGTGCATCGGCATCTTTCAGGAAGCCGACTACTTCAAGGGCTATGATATCGACAAGGACATCGAGATGTTCTTCCGAATCAATAAGGACCAGAAGTTCAAGCGGATTCCTACCTACAAGACCTGGACTGTGGAACAGAAGGTCCTGTACCTGGTTTCCCTGGAAACCGGGCAGAACCGCTACTGGCATCAGGTCACTCTTCCCCTTGTGAAGGATGACAAAAAGCAGGAGATTGAGACCCGGCTGAAAACCCGGCTTCCGCAGGACGCCGATGTCCAGGTCCCCTGCACTCTGCCATTTTACAAAGGGGATAAGGTGGTATTTACGGCGGAGGGATTTGCCGACGTCGTGAAGGACGGCGTTGTTTACGAGCTGAAATTCGTCTCGGAACTGAGCCACAACCACTTCCTCCAGTGCGCCTCCTACGTGCTCTCCCTCGGCCTTGAGAAGGGCATCCTCTGGAACGTGCGGACGAACCAGGCCTATGAGATTCGGATTCCCAACAAGGCGGAGTTCCTCAATTGCGTGGTGAGGGCCGTAACCAAAGGGCGTTTAGGGAAGGCTACAACTTCTGAAAAGAAGGCCAGCCCGAAAAAGGCCAGTACTCCGAAGAAAAGCCCTGTTAAGACTCCGAAGAAGAAGGGGGGAGGGGACTCCTACTCCAAGGTAAGGGGCTTCTGCAAGCGCAACTTCTTCTACTGCGATAAAGTCTTTACCGCAATTGACAGGAAGGGCTACGCCGGCAGGCCAAGCCCGAAGGACCTGAAGAAGAAGTTTGACGGCAGGCGGCTTACTCTGCCTGTCTCGCAAGAGGAATTTGCGAAATACTTCTATTTGGTCATGACAGAGATGAAATACGCTTCCTGACGCAGCAGGCCCCTCCAGCAATGGAGAGGCCTGTTCTTTTACTGTGTCGGGCCTCACGCGGCCGCACTCACCAAGCTGCCCGTAATTCTTTTCTGCCAAACAGCATACTATCCTCACAAATTCCAACTGGAAATTTGAACAGAAAAGGAGATTTCATTATGTCTGGAAAACCCAATACCGTCCCCAGTATTGATAACCGGGAGCAGCTCTTTGGTTTTACCGAAGGCCCGAACAAGAATGCTGCCCCTCAATGCTATGTGCTCCTCAATCTACCCGCCCCCATCAGCGGTCCCGCCTTCGAAAGATACGGGAAATCCTGTGTTGGCGCGTATGCTGTGCGAGTCATGCCGGAGAAAAACATCCCCTACGGGCAGGTCTACCTTGCCGTGTGGCGGTCCATGGACCGATTCAATCAGTCGGCTCCGGCTGACGGGCTCGTCGAAATGTCCAGTTCTCTTGCCCAAAGCAGCAGCTCATTCAAAAAGACCTGGCTCCGACTGGGCGTCTCCATCTACGCGAGTGAGGACGAGATTGATAAGCTCATGACTGACTGCGATGACGATATCCTGCGGAAAATCATCGCTGACGGCCGCTGGCGCCCTGACGGCGAGTCCTACATCCCCGAGGTGACCGTGGAGGAATATAACGCGGCAAATGGCACCTTCTACGAGGGAGAACCGGAGTTCAACCTGTGAAGGAGAGAACTGTATATGCAACGAAGAGAAAACTGCTATTGGCGCGTTGTTGCCAATATCGACTCAGAGTATGACTCCATTCAGGAGTGCCTGGACGACTTTCGCACAGGAGCGTCCTGGAAACCATTCCTGCCATTCATCCCTGCCACCCGGGCTCCTATGGAGGATGATGTTACGCCGCGCCTTCCTGTCTGTGCGCGGCTGGAAGACTGCTTCACGGCAATTGGCCTGCTGGGCCGGTTCCGCCGGTGCCTCGCAGCCAATGACGGCGCGTTCAGTTATATGGAAACGTACGATGAGGCTTATCCTGTTCTTGTCTGCAAGTTCGACGGAAATCTGCCCTCACACCATCCCAGCGTCTCCGAGGTCCACGATGTCGAGATGACGCATGAAGTTTGGCTCCTCCAGCGGGCTAGGCCGGTGGATGTTCAGCTTATGTGGCTGGACTCCTATTCTCTTCTCTGGGACGAAGAGAACGAACGGGTTTGCAAATCCGTGCGATTTGTTTCCCAGGAAGATTTGGGAAACAAGGTACACCCCTGGCTCACTGGCACCGGCAACATCCTGGAGTCCTCTCTGATGGACTATGAATGGAAGGAATCTCCGTATCGGTCTGACTGGGCCCCTGATGAGGCGAAGTGGGTACGAGAGGCGTTTTTTGTGGACAGGTTGACAGTCCCCGACCTTCGGTGTATGTTAGTCCCATACCGGAGCTCCAAAGAAATCCTGGAGGTACTTCGCCAGACGCCCAGTTCGGATGACGGGCTACCGCCGTGGCAAGGAGGCAAAGCCAATGATTTGGACCCCACTAACCCAGAAGGCATACAAAATTGCCTGCGAGGCGCACTGCGGCCAATCGGACAAGGGAGGGAACCCCTACATCATCCACCCCTGCACCCTGGCTGCGCAGATGCCCAATGAGGAAGCTGCTGCGGCGGCATTGCTGCACGATGTTTTGGAAGACACCTGCCTCACCCTGGACGACCTTGTGGAAAAGGAGATTCCGGATTCCGTTCTCCAGGCGGTCATCTTCTTAACCCGCTCCTCCTGGCCAGACCTCAATTACATGGAGTACGTCCAGAACCTGACCCAGGACCCTATCGCAGTTCTTGTGAAGAAGGCGGACCTACGCCATAATATGGACCTCTCCAGGCTTGGGCGGCCCGCAAACGAGAAGGATATGAGCCTCCTCCAGCGTTACGAAAAGGCATTACAAATTCTGGAAAACCACTAAGCAACTGGCCCTCCCGTCATGGGAGGGCCTCTTAATTGGAATCAATGACTTCGCATATAACATTACAAATTGTTGTTGGAGGCAAACTATGCAAGAAAACATCGTACCTTGTACTCGGAAAGAATTGAATTTTACCGTCCAAAGCCTCGTCCGGCTGTCGGATAAGCTAAAGGATTGCGGCAATAGCAACAACTCATCTGCGGCGAGTGCCGATGCCCTATGCCTTCTGGCGCAGTGGCGAAAAGACAGCAACACGCTGGTGCTCAAGGAACATCAGCTCCCTGTCATTCGGTTCGCCCTGGATGAATACATACGGGACATTGCTGCGGAACATCATTTGCTGCCCTTCGCCACCCGGAAAAGGGTAGAATCCGTTAAGAAAACCTGCGATTCTCTGACCCAAAAATGGAACTTGTAAAAGGAGAAAGACACCATGAGGAAAGAAAACAACACCATGACTCTTATCCAGAACTACACGTTGCAGATGCTCTGCGCCGATGTCCTTGAGGGCGCCAAAAAAGACCCCGAGTGGGGCCCTGCTTTGGAGAAGCTGGGTGGCTACACCTTGAAATGCCCCTGGGCGATGCCGTACCCCATTATCTCCAAAGACATCAGCACTTCCGTGAAAATTGAGTTCACAACAGGCGAAGGCGTGGCTGCCAGCATTGATGTTGTTGGCGATATTCCCATTCGGAGGGAAGGCAACAGGCTCCGCCTTTTCTGGCTCTCCACGGACAAGGCAGATGGCGACGCCTATGCGGCAATGTATACAGTCTCTTTGCTGCTTTGCGCCCAGATTGACCACCTCATCGCGGAGCATTCCAAGGTGTTGGTTTCGGACTGGTCCCTGAGCGTGACCAAGAAGGCTGATGACCAGCTCATCTCCACATGGGTGAGGGACCTGTTGCGGCGGAGGAACCGGCAGGTTGCCACCGACTTAAACGGCAAGAACGGTAAGTCTGGGCCGATTCCCAAAGAGGAGCTCCTCGGATTCCTGCTTCTGGCAAGGGACCGGTACTCCAATATTCTGACGCCCCGAAAGTTGGAGCGGCTGGACATGTTGATTCAGGAACAGCAGGGAACACGCCCTGGCCCCAAGGAAATCCAGAAAATGATTCGGGCCGCGAAAGAGACTCAAAATTGACAAAACACCCTCCCCGACTGGGGAGGGTGCTCTTTTATGCCGGTTCCGGCAGCCGAGGTAGCCAGTTCTCGGGTGCGTGTTTCAGTAACCCCTGGGGAACGCAACGACGCAGGGCCGAATTTTCGGCAAGAGCCATGTCGATGATGTAGAAATCATCTCCATTCTGCATCACGTCAATCGACCACTGGCTCGGCAAATTGACGTCCGGGAGCATGACCTCGATGCCCCGCCAGATGTGCTCCGCGTTTTCGTTGTACCGCTTCATAAGGGTTTCCTCGTGACTGCGGTAAATGATGTAATCATGAATCTGGTGCGGGCTGTCGGCGTCATTCTCGTGGCCAAACCGCTGTTTCATGACCTCCGGGTCCCAGTAGGGATTCATTCCCAGGACAGCACCGTCATCAAAGTCGACGAATACCCGGTATTCGGTATGGAGAGGGAGCCCTTTATAGATGCTGGGATTACCTTCAACATCCTCAATGAACTCCCGGACCACCCACTCGTTCGTTGTCGAGACGCCGTAAAAGCGAGGAGTGGCAAGGGGAGAAGCCATCATAGCCGCCTGGTGCTGGATGAACAGGAGATATTCGCCCAACTCCCGGACCTCCTTGGCCCCGGCAACCTTAGCGTTCCGGAAGTCGTACTTAGAGGAATAGGTTCCGGTCTTGATGAAGTAGTTCTTGCTTTCGTCCAGCCCAAACGCCTGGAAGCAGAACCGGTCCACGACATCCATGGTGCTGGAAGTCAACTCCCCATAGTCGATGCGGGACAGCTGCAGCAGGGTCATGGGCACCTTCATGATTTGAGTTTTGGGCACCTTGAAGAAATCCTGCTTCTTGACGCTCTCAATCAGTTCTGGCAGCCAATAACCCATATTGTTGGGATTCGTCCCAAGCATCTCATAGGTCAGCCCATCCAGGTCCAGTGTGTCCAGCCCCCACCGGAACTGCCGGTAAAACATCTGCTTCTTTCCGGGGTTCTTCTCCTCCAGGTACTTCTTATAGAAGAAGAGGAGCATGTCGCTGGATTTGCCAGGCATATCCCGTTTCATCAGGTTCCCGGACAACTGGGGACGGAGGGGCTTCGGCAGCCTCTGGATGTCTCCATTCGTCACCGGCTGATTCTCCACCACGGCAGGAAGGCCAGATTTCTCGACAGTGGGCTGGCCGCCCGGTTCCAGTTTTCTGGTAGTCAGTTCCGCCCCGTCGTATGTCATCATGTAGGTCTGCGCCAGCAGCTCCGCAATGATGCGGTCATTAAGTTCCTTTGCCACTGCGGTAATCTCTTCCGCAGTCCGCATGGCGGCGGCCTGCTTGGCATTAACGTCGAAGAAGTTGCTACCATCAGGCTCCGTCGAAAGGATGTGTTTCCGGTAACTCTCCTCGAAGGCCGCCAGAGCTGCTGGGGTAGTCCCCAGCAGTTTAGCAACTTCATCCTTGGACAGGGCAGCCTTGTTTTTGTCACCGCTGAAAATTTTTGTCAACTCAAGCATCGGTGTCCTCCTTGTCCTTAACAGTTACCCGGAGTTCCACCTTGCGGCCATCCTTCAGCGACCATTCGTAGCCGCTCGAAGTGGCGTTCGCGCAGTTAAGACCTCCGAGGAGCTCGGTTACCATGTAGTCCCTGACGGCGCAAATCGCCTCATCCGTGCATTCGGTTTTGTTCTGCCACAGATTCTCATTCTTGCTGTTGAGCGTGCCCGCGTAGATGGCGAACGCGCCACAGCCAACGTGATATTCCGCCATTTTGTTACCTCCGTCTAAGACTGCTTCTTGATATGTCCACAGGCCTCACACTGCCAGTAGTTGCAGGCCCAGGCTGTTTCAGTCATCCCAAGGGATGCCACTGCCATAAAGCCACGCACCAAGCCGTGCCCTTCGTAGGCAGATTCCTTGCCGACATGAACATGCGGCGTTACTTCCCCGCATTTCCAGCAGAAAATAGGTTTCTTTCTCACAAATTTTCCTCCTTTTAACTCAGCAGCAGATACTTCACCAACGCGGGCAAATCACTGCCGGCAACCGCTTTGAAGTACCAGATGTTGATGGCAATGCCACCAACAATTACCAGCACCACCAGCAGCCGGTACAGCAATCCAATCCAGGAGAATTTCCTCTTTCTCATTACCAGTAGCCTGCCTCTCTAACAAAAGTCGCATACTCAATGCCGCCATACTCCAATTTCCACACGCCCAACAAAGAATCTCTGGGGGCGGTGCGGCACAACTCCTCCCCATGATTTGAACACAGAACCGCATCGGCCCACGCTGGAGCATCCTTGCGGCCGTGCAGCTGAATTTCCATGTAGTACTCGTTCCGGAAGGGCGGGGAACAGTGGCTGATGGTCTTTCCTTCTTGCAAAGTTTTTTCAGGACAGACTTGCCACAGGTATTCCCGTGCCTCATAGATATGCCTGCCAAACAGACTGATAGCACACGCGTCAGCTGCCACAGTGGGCTGCTTCTGGATTTCCCGCGAGGGGAGGTAAAGAGCCTTGCCGTCCTCCAGGTGGATGGCGTAGGGGTCGGCGACGCCGTTGACCTCGCCGTTTACCGTTTCCAGGGAGACGATTTTCTGGTCTCCATAATCCCTTGACATCAGCTCAAGGATGTCAAGAAGTTCTCTCAGGGTGATATAATTTTCCACAACGAATCCTCCAATCTTGTAGTTTCCTGATAACTGTTGCGCTATGGTATGCAGTTTACCGGCAGCCGATTCCAAGGAGAAAGGGCCCCGCAAACAGTGCGGAGCCCCATGCCCTCTACTGCCAGGCGCAGTAGTTTCGATATCGATTGTTCCAAGAGGGGCGGAAGTCGTTGTCCGCGCCCCGCCCGAGCCGCTGGACAGGGATGTCTTTCAGGAACGGAGAAGGGCCCATGCAGCTATCGGGGAGCCGGGAAGAGAAGCTGACTTCAATCATGGACAGCTCCTTCCTTGCCCGGGTAATGGCCACATACAGCAGTCGCCGCTCTTCCTCTACCTCCTCGCACTTATAATGCGGGAAGATGCCGTCATTCATGTAGGGAAGGAACACCTTATCCCACTCAAGCCCCTTGGCCTTATGAACAGTGGTGATAAGAACCTTGTCTCCCAGGCCGGATTCCTCCGCCGAGCTCAAGGCGATGTTTTCCAAAAAGTCCTCCAGGCTGTCGAAGTGTTCCACAGTCCTCCTTAAAATTTTGAGGTCCTCCAGGCGCTTCTTGAAATCCTCGGGGAAAATCCGCATGATGGCGTCTCTGTAATATTTGCACATGAAAACGTCTATCTGGTCCGAAATGGCCGGCTGCGCCCGTCCAGTCTTGATGGCGGACAGCATTGCGTTCATGCCGTTGTTGGCCTTTGCCGGGACTTTGAGCTTATAGAGCTCCTCGAAGTCGCACCCTTCCTTACCGAACGCTTGGAACATCTTCTGAGCCGTCTTGGGGCCAATGCCGTCAATGGTCTCAAAAAGATTCCAGAAGGCAATTTCGTTGGTGGGGTTGTCCAAGAACTTGAGGAAGTCCAGGACGGCGCGGACATGCAGCCGCTCATAGAAGGAGATACCGCAGGTGATAGTGACAGGGATACCCCTGGAAACCAGGTCCGCCTCCACACCCCTGGCCAGGAAACCGGTCCGGAACAGGATGGCCATTTCTCCGTAATGGATGCCAGCGCTCCTCGCCCGGATAATTTCGTTGTAGATGTAGTCGTTCTGCCGGAAATCGTCGTTCACGCATACGAGTTTGGGCTTCACAGGGCTGGTACTCGTGGCAATCATGACCTTTTTGTGCTCTTCGTAATCCGGGCTTCGGTTGATGACGGACAGCGCCAGGTCCACCACGCCGTCCACACTCCGGTAGTTGTTGCGGATGGGGAAGACACCGGCATCCCCGTAGTCATCCTTGAATGCCTGGATGAAAGCCACCTCACTGCCACGGAACCCGTAGATGCACTGTGCCTCATCACCGACGACTGTCAGGTGGTTCACCTCCTGGGCCAGCTTGTGGATGATTTGGTTCTGGAGGGCATTGATGTCCTGGTACTCGTCGACAAATACGTTGGGGTAGCTGGTGTGAATCAGGCGCAGAATCCCGGGGTGGTCCAGCAGCCGGTTAAAGTACACAAGCAGGTCATCAAAGTCAAGGGCGCCCATGGCCTCTTTCCGGGCCTCATAACTTGGAATCAGCTCATCGAAAATCAGGCGGAGGTCGTCATCGGTGAACATCAGCGTCCGCTCATTGTGCTCCTCTGGGGAGATGCAGCAGTTCCGGCAGTAGGAATAGAAGCGGGCCAGCTCCTCCTTGGGCGGAAAGTCCTTCCGGCTGAGTTTATAATCCGCGCATAGTTTTTCCCGACAGACGCCCATCAGCCCGGCGGCGTCCGTGCTGTCGAGAATCTGAAACTTCTGTCGGATGCCAATGGCACCGCCATATTTCCGCAGCAGCTTCACCGCGACGGAGTGAAAGGTGCCGCCCAGAATCTTGACTGTCTCCTTGTCAAGCAGGGCCTTGGTGCGGTCCATCATCTCATTGGCCGCTTTATTGGTAAAGGTCAACATCATGAAGGAATCCTCTGGCTGTCCCATCAGAATCCAGTAGGCAATACGGTGGACCAGAACCCTTGTCTTGCCGCTGCCAGCATTGGCAATACAGAGAATATTACTCAGCGGCGCTGTCACTGCCGCCCGCTGGTCATCATCCAGGGCGCTCAGCAGCTTCTCAATCATGTAATTCACCTCGCATTTAATAGATTTTCCGTATACTATGCGCACAAGGTGAAAATGATTCCGGTTGACAAAGGAAGAATGACGGCAGGGTAGGGCAGGGGTTCTTTCCGCCCGATACTGTTGGATAGGAATTGATTTCTCGTGCGGCGCATATTATTCTGTAATTTCTTGTGGGGAGGTTTTATGACAAAGGCCATTGGAACATGGGAAGAAGCTGATGCAATGAAGGTGCATATCGAAGTTTTTGATGAAAATGGCAACCAGTGGGGCGGTGGATGGGACGCTTGTTGCTCTGCCGACCTCTTTGCCCGACCGGATGAGCTCCGGCAGTTCGTTGCCGAAAGGTGCCAGTATGTCCCTATGCCGAAAAGGGGGCATGTATTCATCGCCGTCGATGCAAAACTTGGCAGGAAATTTCACCGTCTCTACTCAATAGAAGATTTGATGTGCGCACGAGCATAAAAAGAAGGCGCCGGGAGGGATTCCCGGCGTCTTTCTGTTTTAGTTAGCCTTGACGAAACTCGTCACGTAGTTCTCCGTCTTGATAGAGGAGTGGTTGTCATCGTCGAAGTTAATCCAAACGGTAACAATCCGCGCCTTGGGCCGGCCATAGCCCGTCTCCAGCACGATGGCGGCGCAGTTGTGCTCGCCTTCAAATTTGCAGCTGGGGGTCCGGGTGACGATTTTGTAGACTTGCCGGTCCCGGATTTCGCATTCAACGACTTCACCGTTGATGAAATCGCCCCAGCAGTCCTCCGGCAGGTCATACTCATAGAGGCGGTCCAGCAGGTGCTCGGTCGGGAAAACCTTGTAATCCAGCTGGAGCGCTCTGCGGACCAGCTTCTGGACTTCCTTGGGCCAGTAAAGTGCTTTGTTATATACTCCGTTGTTAACCATAATGCGCTCCTTTCTTAAACTCGGTCCGCAAAGCGTTCCAGCCGGAACCCTTGGGATTTACTCGACTCTCAATTTCTCCTGAATGGATTTTGCCAGCCGCTTCCGCAGCCGCTCATAGCGGCCCTTGTGGCGGTAAACCATGCCCAGCAGGGCCTCGGCCCACTCGCACACGAAGGAGGTATTCGCCTTCTCCAGGATGGCCTCCAGCTTCGCCTCCGCGAAATCCACCTGCAGCAGCATCCGGTCATGAAGCTGCATCAGGGGAACCAGGGCGTCCTCCACCTTGTCCAGAGCCTCGGCTCCAGCGGGAAGGCTCAAGGCCTCCTTCACCGGGGCCGTATTCCAGCCGCTGTCAATCCGGGATGCCAGCTCCCGCAGATGGCACTCAATGGAGTCCAGATACTCCAAAGCCGCCATATCCTCGGGGGAGGCATCCTCGCCGTTGTAACCGTACTCCCGGACATAATCCAGGCGGCGGGCCTTGACGGTGCTTTTGGAATCGGTGTGGTACTTGAGCCTGAATTGATATTGGGAAACTTTCATGATGTTTGGCCCCCCTCAGCACGCCATGGCCTTCTGCGCAGCCTCGGTTTCCCGCATCAGGCGCAGGGCCTCGTTATACTGCTTCGAGACCTTCGCCTGGGAGAATCCCACGCGGCCGGCAATCTCAGCCTGCGGAACGCTGTTCAGCGTCAGCAGCAGAATCGTCCGCTGGACAGAAGTCAGCGGGGCTTCCTCCATCATCGCCTGCAGGAGGGTCTTGGCCTCCGTCTTCTCCACGTCACGGTTCATGTCGTAGGAAAAGGTCTGGTAGGAATACCGCCGGCTGGCAGCAGGAGCCTCCTCATCGTCGGCGCGGCTCTCGTCGAAAGCCTTCTCCCGGAACTCCTCGAAGGAAACATCCTTGGCGGAGCCAGCCCGCTTCTTGGCATGCTTCTTCCGATGATTCATCAGAATGGTGTGCATACAGCACTCCCAGACATAGGTGGTGAGCTTCACGTCAATGCGGCAGGGGTCATGGGTGGCAATCGCGTGCGCCGCAGTGAGGCAAACCTCCTGATACAGGGCCTCGTTGCCGGCTTCGTGATACTGCCGCATCAGGGCGGTCAGCAAGTTCTTTCCGCCGGAAGCCATGAACCGGTCAAACTCCTCGTTGCTGCAGACGACATACTCACGGTTGAAAACAGAATCGCTATACATATGTAAATCTCCTATTCCCCGCCTCCCAATCGGTGAGGCCTTACGGGACTGCATGAGAACAGGCCGGTCCCGTAAGGGGTCCGACCTGGAAAATAGGGTAATGGGGTCGGAACCCGTAAATCTATGTAAAACAGTCCAATTGAACTGGTAAAGCATGTAGAAATCCTGAAATTAAATTTCCAGAAAGAATGTTGATGTGTTCTATGCAGAAGCCAAAAAATCTATTCCGCAGAAAAGGGGCCACCGGGAAATCCCGGCAGCCCCTTCGCTGTAAATTATGCCCCACAGATATAGTTTTCTCTGCGGATTGTCGCATGGTTGTCCGAAGCACGGTTAATCCAAACGGTCTTCACAACAGCCACATCCTCGCCGTCCCTGTTCTCTAACAGAATCGGTGCGCAGTTGTGCTCGCCTGGATACTTGCAGGATGGTGTGCGGGTGATGACCTTGGTAACCTCGCCTCCGTGGACCTCGCACTCGACGACCCTGCCCTTCACGAAATCGGGCCAGCAACTCTCCGGCAGTCTGTGCTCCTGAAGGCGGCGGAACAGGTGGTTTGTAGGGTGCGGGGTGCGCTTGGTTTGGAGCGCCTCCTTGACCATTCCATCAACTTCGTCTGGCCAATAGACGGCCTTGTTGTACGTTCCATCGCGTACCATATAACGCATTCCTTTCTGCCGGGGCAGTTTTCTTTGCTGAACCCGGCTTGTGATGCGATATGTTATGCGAAGCCATGGAATCCAATCATCTAGGCCGTCTGCGTCCTTTGGAATCAACTAATTGCGATGTGCATAACATACGCCAATTCCAAATCACGAGGAAAATCCATCGCTTGGAAAATATGTATCAAAGGAGGAGTCAAGATGTTTTGCGACGCCTGCGGCCGGAACAGCAGCTTTGCGGTCATGAACAGAACGCGGACGTTTAACATCAAGGGCATGGACATCCAGGTCCCTTACCGAACGGAAATCTGCATCAACTGTGGTGAAGAGCGGTACAACGATGAGTTGGAGATGTCCATTATGGAGAAGGCCATCACCATGTACCGTGACAAGCAGAAGATGCTCCCCGCTGAGCAAATCATGGGCTACATGCGGCGGCACGAGATTTCCGCAGAGGAAATGGCCAAACGCGCTGGTTGCGCCGTGGGGGATATCCTGCGGGCGGAAAAAGGCCGTTTGGTCGATGTGGAAGCGGACAGGAAGCTGAAACAAGTCATCTGCGCCTGACTACCGGCGCATACAAAAAAAGGCCAAAATGGCCAAGAAAAGGAGATTTTATCAATGAAAAGAGTATTTCCAAGTATCGCATTCGCCATGGCTATTGCCCTCATGATGCTCCTCGCCGGATGCGGCGGCCCCGCTGAGGACAAGGATGAGGACGGCGTCAAGTACCTTCCCACCGAGTTGGCGAAGGAGGAGACTGAGTACCACAAGACCCTGGCCCCCCTCGTCTACAAGGATGGGGAAGAGGTCGAGAACGTATACTACCGGACGGTCTTCAACGGAGACGACGCCTACTATGAGGTTCAGCCGGAGGACGAGACTGACAGGCTCCGGGCACCCCTCAGCAACACGGTGATTTACGGTATCGACGAGGGGGAGAATTATATTGAGATGGTGACCCTGACCCTCGGCGACGGCACGGAATTGCAGCAGTATCAGATGCACGTCCGTCTCGAAGGCAATACGTCCTATGCTGAGCCGGAGGGCGAGGCGGCAGATGACGTTCCGGCGGACGACACCGCCATCAATGCCCCGGTCGTCACGCATTTCTAAACTACACGAGAAAGGCCCTGGCAGATGCCAGGGCCTTTTGCTGTATCGAGCCTCATGGGGGATGGAATTAAACCAGCCGCCTGAATCTTCTTTTGTCAACCTGCATATCATCCAGCAAATTCATTTGAGGTACATATAAGAAAAGGAGGCAGCCATGGCAAATCTTTTCAAAGAGTTCAAAGTCGGAGAAAAGTACAAGGGCGTGTTTAACGGCATCGAGTTCACAGTTATGAAGGTTACCCCGCCCGGGAAGTACAAAACCCCATCTGGTGGGCTTCGTATCCTTCCTTGGACGGAGGTTGAAATCTATATGCCTCGTGGTCGGGGTGTTACATGCCCACTGGAATTTCTCCAGAACATGCAGCTAGAGCGGATTAAGGAGGCAGCGGAATGAATGCAATCAACAGAGAATTCAAGGTGGGGGAGAGATATCGCGGCCTCGTGAGTGGCCATGTTTTTACCGTTGTCGAGGTCAGGAAGCCCGGCGAGTACACAACCCCGTCTGGAGGGATGTACTCCCTCCGCCAACAAACCATCGTTTTTCAGGATGAGAAAACCGGGAAGGCTTACGAGCATTCCGCTATGCAGTCCCAGTATATGAAGCTGGAGCGCATTGGGGAGGACAAAGAATGAGAGATTCCTGCACAAAATGTAAGGCTCTGTCTGTGGCTGGAGGAGCCCCATCCTGCAAGCTGGGGCACCCGATAAATTCCAAAACCACAACTCCGGCGGAACCGTGTGAGAGGCCACTAACATACCTGGCCTTCAATGAGGCCCATGCCGACTATATACATGCGGTGAATATGAGGAGGGGGAGTAAATTAACGTGAGAAGGCGTTCTTTGGGCAAAGCAAAATTGGTTGTTGCTGTGAGAGGTAACAAATATACCGGAATCATCCGCACTATTTCCGTTTTTGATAACAGAACACAGCAGTATCTGCCAAGGGAGTATATTTGCGAACGGGGAATCGTCTGGTTTCTGAACATGGACGATATGAAAGAAACCCTCAACTGGAATCTAAATGGGAACAGCTCCAAGTTCCAACTCAAATGGGGCCAGACAGCTAAAGGGATTTCAGAGGGTTTAGCTTTTGTTTTTGATTAAGGTCCTTTCGCCACTATTTGCGCTAAGAACCTCCCGTGCAATGTGTCTCAATATGGTTTTCCAGACAGTTATTGGGCTCAAAACAAGACCCCCGGCCGATGGCCAGGGGGTCTTGTTTTATGCGCTCTTCTCTGCTGTTGCAGCCTTCCACATCTCCAGAATTGCTTCCGTGGTCTCCTTGATGGTCAGCCGGGAACAGTCCAGGAAATAGGCGTCCTCCGCCTTGGTAAGCGGAGCTTCCGCCCGCTTGCTGTCATTTTCATCGCGGGCTTTGATTTCCTCAGCCAGTCTGGAGAGGAGATAGGTGCCGGGCTCCATTTGCCGGCCCCGCCGCCAGGCCCGGGCATCCAGGTCCGCCGTCAGGAAAACCTTCAGCGTGGCATCTGGCAGGATAACTGTGCCGATGTCCCGGCCCTCCATAACCACATTGTTTTCCCGGGCAAGCTGCCGCTGGGTTTCCAACAGGTATTCCCGGACAGCAGGGATGGCGGAAATATCGGATGCCAGCTTGGAGATTTCGGGCGTCCGAATCAGCCCGGTCACATCCCTCGTTCCCAGGAACATCTTCTGGTCGCCGCTTTTCTCCCGAACAATTCGCATCTCCACATCCTTCAGGGCTGCGGGAACCTCCTCCATCGTTTTCCCCGCTTCTTTCATATACAAGGCAAGGGTCCGGTACATAGCCCCAGTATCCACATAGGTGAATCCCAGGACCTTTGCCACGGCTTTGGCCTGGGTAGTCTTTCCGGCGCCAGCAGGCCCGTCAATCGCAATACTCAGCTTCTTTTCCACGATAAATTCCTCCTACGAAAAATTGATTTCTGAATGATGAAATTCCCACCCATTCGTACAGCGCACGAACACATGCCTGCAGAATGGGTTGATTTTGATGGCAGCTACTGTCAGCGTTCCTTTGCTTCCTCGAATCCTGACGTGACTGCCTGTACGAAGACACAATGCGTCCCAATAACTCACGGCATTCCTCCTCGTTTGATTTTCTCCTATTCTATGCGTTCTCCCGGAATACGATTTTTGGCGAACGCATAACATGGCCCATCGTTCAGCATTGGCATACATAATTAAATAGTATAAGGAGACTGCATCATGAAATTCCCCATCACGAATGCCCTCAACATCCTTGCTGTCATTCTCATCCTCGCCGTTATCCTCTGTGCCGATGGCCTGATGGACGCCCTGGGCATCCTGTTCCTGCCCGTTGGGCTCGCGACGCTTGCGCTGGCCTTCTTCATCCTGGGCGCCACCGAGGTTCTTGGCCGGCGGTATATCTGGATTGGCCGCCACAGTGCCTGAGAGCCAAACCCCGTTTCCGGATTTTTCCGGAGACGGGGCTCTTTTTTTGTTTTTGTATAATTGATTTTCTCGGGTTTGCATAGTATTTAATAGTTGGGTGCTGGAAGTTTCGCTTACTTGTATTTGAGATGAAAATACCAGCTATGCAAGCCTGAAAAGTGCATCTTTGGAACGGTTCTTACTTCGTGGAGACGATAGGCTCCACCAGTGAAGAAAATATCCTAAAATACATTGAGCGGCAGAAAACCTGTCAGCTCTGAAAGGAGGGCCTTCATGAGTGTAGGTCAAAAAGATGAAGCAAAAGCCGCAGCCGTCACCATGAAGGCCTATCGCTTTGCTGGAAGCCCAACGCCGGAGCAGGCTCATCTATTAAGCCAATTTGCCGGAAGCTGCCGTTTTATGTGGAACCGAATGCTTGCGGACATCAATGCAAGCTATGAGGCTGGAGAAAAATACTCCTGCCCAACCCCGGCAAAATATAAGGACGTTCCCGGCCTGGAGTGGCTCAAGAACATGGATTCTTTGGGGCTCGCCAACGTGCAGCTGCATTTGGATGCCGCCTTCAAGCGGTTCTTCAAGAGCTGCGCCGGCGGACCCTTTGCTGGCCATCCCAGCTTCAAGAAGAAGCACGAATCAACAGATTCTTATACAACAAATCTGGCAAATAAGAAGCACCCAAACATTTTCTTGGATGGGTGTCTGCTTAAACTGCCCAAAATCAAGGAGCCCATTCGCCTTCGCCTGCATCGGCAGGTGGAGCCCGGCGGCCTTCTGAAAAGTGTAACGGTGACCCACGAAGCCACAGGTAAGTGGTATTTCTCTCTGTTGTTTGAGTACCCGAAGCAGGAATCTACTGCGGTACCGGCCAAGAACAAGGAGCAGTTGCGGCACATTGGACTGGATATGTCTCTGCCGAAGCTGTACGTAGATTCTAATGGCAATGTTGCCGATTTCTATAAGCCATACCGGAAGGTAGAGGCCAAAATCGCCAGAGAACAGCGCAAACTGTCCCATATGGTCAAAGGAAGCAATAACTACAACAAGCAGAAACAGCGCATCGCCAAGCTGCACGCGAAAGCCAAGCGTCAGCGCAACGACATGCTGCATAAGCTCTCCTTCCGCCTGACGGAACAGTATGACGTTATCAGCATCGAGGACCTGGATATGGCGGCTATCAAGCAAAGCCTTCATTTCGGGAAATCCGCAAGCGATAACGGCTGGGGAAATTTCACCCGGATGCTTGCCTATAAAGCCGTGTGGAAAGGCAAGCATATCGTCAAGGTCGACAAGTGGTTCCCCTCCAGCAAGACGTGCTGCAAATGCGGCCACATCCACAAAGAGCTCACGCTGAGCGATAGATTATATTGCTGCCCGAATTGTGGCAACCTCATGGACAGAGACCATCAGGCGGCAATTAACATAGATAAGGAGGGCTTCCGCCTCTTTTGTGAGGAACTGCCCTCCGGATGCGGGGACTCGCCCCGCGCAGAGCTTTCAGCTCACCCGCAGCCTTCGGCTGCTTAACCAGTGGTTCACTGGGGATAGCTTGCACTACTACGGCTTGGATGGTCGGTATCATCCTGTAAGACCGGTTAAACAAGTAAAAAGAAAAGCACTTTGGGAGAAATCTCAAACTTGCTTGGAAGCTCGGTTACTTGTAGCCGAGTAGTTCACGCTAGGGATACCTCTCCGGCAATTTCCCAAAAACGTAAAGGAGTTTCTGCGTTTCGGCTATTGAGAGGGTTTTCTGACTTGCAAAAGCCCTGTGGAAGGGGCAACTCTGGAAAGGAGGGTTTTCGAGACTGGCCTCTGAATGTGGGGACAAATCTCGCTCTGAGCCATCGGGTTGACCGCAACTTCCATCTGCTTAACCAGTGGTTTACCGGGAATAGCCTGCACTACTACGGCATGAATGGTCGGTATCATCCTGTAAGACCGGCTAAACGAGAGAAAAGTAATTTGAGGACAACCTCAAACTTGCTTGGAAGCCCAGCTACTTATAACCAGTAGTTCACTCTGTGAAGAACAAAATCCCTAAGGGGTGCCGTTACATTTAGGTTGGCTGCCGCAAAGTATAAAAGATAAGCCCGCTTCCAAACTTTCCCGGAGGCGGGATTCTTTTTCGTTTTGTATAATTAAATTTCAGAGGTTTGCATAGTATTTACGTCAGGGATACCTCTCCAGCAATTTTTCGAAAAATGAAAAGGAGGATTTCATCAATGAAGAGTAGAATCTCTAAGGCAATCTCGGCTCTGTTGTGCCTCACCCTGATGGCCTCTCTTCTGGTTGCGCCCGCAAGCGCTGCCGAGACTGAGAACACCATCCGGGCGGACTACAATGGGGCCCAGGCTTACCTCGAAAACTACCCCAGCGGGTACAACGTCCAGGGCGTGCAGCTGCTGGACATCGGCGTTGGCGTTGATGCAGAGGTGACCGTTTCCAGCGGCGCCTATACTGAGACTTCCAGCACCCGGCCCATCACCATGAGCGGCACGCTGCCCAACGGCACCGTGTACAGCCTGACGGAGAACAACAGTCGTATCGTATCCCTTTCGACTAGCGGCTCCGGCTTGCTGGACGATATTGCGGTTTCCGTTCGGACCACGCCCCACTCCTACACCGTGACGGCCAACTCCGGCCCTGTCGGGTTCAAGGACAACCTCGGCTCCACCGGCACCCCCACCTGCGCTGTCTCCAAGGACAGCCAGTTTGTGGATGGCAACGGCAGCTGGGCGGTAACCTTCAATCCCAATGACGGCCAGATTATCCAGTCCCTGAATATCCGAGACAGCATCAGCGGGCAGAATATTGTCGCTGTCAGCAAGGACTCTGTGACTGTCGCCGGCACCGACATTCAGATTTCCCGCTCCGCCAGCGGCGCTGTTACGGTTTCCGCGGCCCATGCCGCCGGTGATGTGTATATCACCGCGCTGACTGTTGAGAAAGCTGCTCAGCTGACCCTGGAAGTCACCACTGGCACTGGCATCAGCTCTGATATCGCCACGGGCGCCGTGGATGTTGGAACTGCCAAGAACATCACTTTCACTCCCGCTTCCGGCTTCTTTGTGGACAGTATCACCATCACTGACGGTGGCATCACCCGCACTCTGGGCGCCACCGACAGGAGCGTGGTCGTGAACGGCCACACCTACAGCGTCGAGAGAGCCCTGAATGGCAAGGTTGTCCTGGCCGTGCCGGCTATGAACAGCAACGTCAGCATCCAGGCCGCCTCTGCCGCGAATAAGGGCTATTTGGTGATTGACGCCAATCGGGACATCACCTGCAACTATTCCCGTACTTCTTTCATTTCCACTGGCCGCAACTACGACATCCGCCTCGATACGAAGGATGACGATGTTATCATCGACTACGTGACTATCGAGACGGCTACCGATAAGGTGACGGTGGACCGCGACACCTACCGGTTCTATCTGGACGGTCGCTACAGCTACGTCTCTTATGCCGGCAGTTCTGTTCATTTCAGTGTCTATGTGTCCAGCAGCATGAGAATCACGGTTCACAGCAAGGATTCCTACCACACCGTGACCCTCAAGACGGACTCCGGCGCCCGGTTTGATGGCAAGTCCAGCTTCCGTGTGGAGGATGGCGATACGGAGGAAGTTACCTTCTATCCCGTTGACAACGAGACCATCCAGAAGATTTCCGTTACCCGGAATGGTTCCACCACTACGGCCAAGGTTTCTGCTGGTTACATCATGGTCAACGGCGTCCGCTGCCCCATCGACAAGGCTTCCAACGGCTCCGTGACTGTCCGGCTCAAGGACATCTCCGCTAATCTGACCGTCAAGGCCATTACCGGCGCGGTGGATAAGCTGGACTACACCGTGACCGCTTCTTCCGACAGTGGCGCGACTGTTTCTAAGCAGTACACCTATGTGAACTCTGGCCGGAGCGCCAGCGTCACCTTCACCCCCGTGAAGAACTGGGAGATTGAGTCCATCGTTATCACCCGCGGCAGCAAGTCTTACACCGTGAAGGCCTCTGAAACCTCCATGAACATCAACGGCACCCGGCACTCTATTACTTGGAACCGGAATGGCAAGGTAACTGTTGATTTGAAGAACATCACTGCCGACATGAGCGTCCGGGCGGAGACGAACTATGTTGCTCCTACACCCACTCCGCCAGATATCACCATCACATCTCCTGCTAAGCCCACTTTCACCACCCACAACGCCTACCTGAATGGCTACGCTGGTAATCTGTTCCAGCCCTATAAGACCACAACCCGCGCTCAGGCGGTTGTTATGCTGGTCCGGGCTTTCTACGGAATGAACGATGCCACCATCCGCAGCTACGGTGCTACCCAGGTGTTCTCCGATGTGCCTACGACTGAGTGGTTTGCCCCCTATCTGTCCTTCGCGTACAACCAGGGCATTATCACCAACCTCTCTGGCACTGCCGGCAGGTTCCGCCCCTATGCGGCCATCACCCGTGCTGAGTTCACTGAGTTGGCTTGCCGATTCTCCGGCGTGACGCCCTCCGGCAACTACGGCTACGTGTTCCCGGATGTTGCCGCTGGCCATGTGAACTACAACAGCATCGGCTACGCTGCTTCCAAGGGCTGGGCCAATGGCTACACCGACGGAAACTTCCGCCCCAATCAGGTTATCTCCCGCGCGGAGATTGCCGTCATGACCAACCGCGTGCTGGGCCGTTCTGCTGATAAGACTTTTATCACCAACAACGCCGCCTCTCTGCGGACCTTTGCGGATATCCCCGTGGGCTACTGGGCCTACTACGACATCATCGAGGCCGCCAACTCCCATAACTGCACTGGCAACTACGGCAGTGAGGTCTGGGCTGGCATCCTCTAATATCCCGACTGACAGCAGGTGCTGGGGAGAAATCCCCGGCGCCTTCTTTTTTCGGTGGCTCCGCACCGTTTACCCTATTTTTTCGTTTATATATTGTAGACCCGCAATAAAACTGCCCTGCAATTTGTATGGCAGTTTTGCTTCGCAGGAGAAACTCGCGGGACTCAGAAAGAGAGGAATATTTTGATAACCAGACAGGAGCAGTTACTTCGAGCTATCCACAATGCAGTGATGGCTAACCCTGAGCTGCTTTTCCACGACAGCCGGCAGCTGAGGTATTGCCCAAAGTGGCTTCTTGTCACCATAGCTCGCTTGATTCGGACTCTGTCTCCAAGATTGGGCGACGCTTTTCTGAATTGGCTAGGGGCAAACATCTAACAAACATATACTCAATTACTAACCGCTTAACGCACTAAGAGGCACTGGGGAGAAATCCCTGGTACCTCTTTTTTTGCGTTTTAGGGCTGTTTGACAAAAGAGAATGGCGGCGGCTTAGGGAGCTGATTTCTAACGGCCCGACACTGCCATGGTAAGGGGTAATCGTTTCCGGAGACTTTGCATATCATACGGAAGATTCCGGGAAAAACCATCGTGTTTCCCGGCGAATCAACTTCAAACCGTCCGCATATCATACACTCACCAACTACAAAAAAGGAGGGTTGCAACAATTTCTCAGAAGGGAGGAGGTGTGAAAACAAAGTGAGCAGCATCTCCAACAAAACCATCGGCGAATACCTGGAAAGCCAGGGAATCCGCCATTCCAACATCGGGTTTAAGTACCTGATGCTGGGAATCCGCGTCTCATTGGACGGTAAAGTGAACTACGCGAGAATCAACTCTGTCTATGAGGAAATCGGACGGCAGGCCGGCGTGACAGTGGGCCAGGTCGACTGCGCTATCCGGAGCGTTATCCGGAAAACAGAGAACCCTGTTTCGAACAAGGAGTTCCTGATTCGGGCGGTCGATACCCTGACCTGGAGCCATGACGCCGACGCGTCCATCCCGCTGCCCAGTCAATCCGGCTAATTGTTTCTCTCTGAACTGCATACCATGAACTCGCCGGTTTCTCCGGCAAGTTGGTTAGAAAAAGGAGGTAAATTACCAACATGAAGAGATTCACGAAGTGGCTCTCTGGCATGATGGCTGTCATTATGCTGCTGGGTTTGCTCCCCACTGCCGCGTTTGCGGTGGAATCCGGGGATAATCCTTCCAGCGGCGCTAAGACCGCCATTACGGTTACGACCCAGGATGCCCAGCAGCCGACCAAGAAGATTGGCAATTGCGGCATCAAGCTGGAGCGCGTAACCTCCGGCCGCTATGAGAGCTTCGGTATCAAGCAGACCACGAACCAAGGCACCGCTACCTGGGGAAGCCTGGAGCCTGGCTGGTACCGGATTACGCAGGTTACTGTAGCCGAAGGCTATAAGACCAACAACGCCCCCATTGTGCGGTGGTTCGGTTCCGATGAGAGCATGCATGAAGTGACCATCGAGAACTATTCTCAGCGCAGCCTGACCATCAAGCGCATGACCAACGCCACGACTCCCGTCAAGGATGCGAAGTTTGAGGTGCGGGATACCAACGGCGGCATCGTGGCAACTCTTACCACTGATTCCACCGGTACCGCATACCTGCCCTTCATCGCCCCTGGCGACTACACCGTGACTGAGGTCTTCACCCCCACCGGCGTTGACCCCGTGTCTGTCGCCAAGAACCCTCAGTCCCTGCATGTCCAGCAGGCTGACAGCGGCGACTACGCGCTGATGTTCGACAGCAGCGAGCAGCCTTCTCTGCTCATTCACTATCTGGAGCGCGTATCTCACAAGGGCATCGCCGGCGCCGTCTTCTCTCTGTACCGTGAGCCCGACGAGCTGATTCAGGCCAACATCAAGACGGACGCCTCTGGTTTGGCCACCGTGTCCAACCTGAAAGCTGGCACCTATACCCTGCGGCAGACCTACATGCCCGAGGGCTATGTGAACAAGCTCGAATCCACGGACTTCAAGGTCACCGTCGGAAATGACGGCAATATCATCAAGACCTTCTACGGCGACATCCCCGCCACCGTGACCATTCTGGTCGCTGATTCCCAGACTGGGCTCCCCCTGGCTGGCGCGGAGGTGAAGCTGTACTCCCAGGGCAACAAGCTGGTTGCCGGTCCTCAGAAGACCAACGGCGAGGGTCTCGTGACGTTCGCAGGCATCGCTGACGGCAACTATACTGTTGTTGTCGACGGCGCTCCCCGTGGCTATGTCATGGACTCCACCACGATGTCCATCACGGTTTCTGCTAGCCAGGACATTCAGGAGGTCTTCACCGCGACCATCGCCGCCAGCCTCTGCATCTACCTGCAGGATGAGACCGGCAAGCCCCTGGTGGGCGATTTTACCGTCCGGCACCAGAATGGCACCAAGGTTGGCACCTATAAGACCGGCGTCAACGGCGAAATCGTCATTCCTGACCTTGCCGACGGCTACTATGTGGTCGAGCAGAACACGGCCCCCGCTGGCTATGTGATGACCAACGCCACTCAGACTGTTCGGGTCACCGCCGGCCGCATGGCTGAGCTGACCTTCATCAACCGCGACAAGCCTTTCATTGTTGTGAACGGCTACATTTCCAAGACCACCATCGGTGTCCCCGCCGCCACCTATGAGCTGCGCGACACCAACAACAACTTCATCATGTCTTCGTCCGCCGATGCCAACGGCCAGGTCATCTTCGAGGACCTGACTCCCGGCAATTACGTCATCAAGTGCGTCAATGTCCCCGAGGGTTATACGCTGGTGACAAACGCTCAGACGGTTACCGTGACGAAGCAGAAGGCTGGTCAGGCGACGTTCTTCTTTGACCGTCACTCCAGCATCATTGTCAACGCCCTGGACAGTGTGACCGGCGACCCGCTGGTGGGCACGATGTTCCAGGTCCGCAACGAGAACGGCACCGTCATTGAGCTGATTACCACCTCCATCGACGGCGTGGCCGTGACCAAGACTCTGACCCCCGGCAAGTACATTGTCCAGGAGTACTACGCTCCCGAGGGCTATGTTGCCGACACCAACTTCCAGACCGTCATGGTGGAGAACAACAAGACCTCCGTCATGACCTTCACCCAGAGCAAGAAGCCCGTCATCGTCATCTACGCTTGCGACGCTGACTACATGCCCCTGGTTGGCGTGCAGTACACCGTCCTCGATGGCGTTACCGGCAAGCAGGTTGCGAGCTTTGTGACGGATACCTCCGGCACGGCTACCACTTCTCCGCTTGAGCCCGGCAGCTACATCGTCAAGCAAATGAACGACCCCGAGGGCTATATCCTGACCACTTCTTACCAGATGCCTGTTACGGTGACGGGCGACGCCGCTACCTATGTGACGTTCCCCCATTACACTCAGGATGTCGTGTCCATCGCTACTGTTGACATCACCACCCGCAATCCCGTGGGCGGCGCCCAGTACGAGGTTACGAATCTGAACACCAACTGGAAGGGCACCTTCACCGCCAGTGCCAGCGGCACTGTTGAGGTTGGCCATCTGGAGCCCGGCAAGTATCTCGTGAAGCAAACCCACGCCCCCGAGGGCTATCGCATCTGCACCGAGAGCCAGACCATCGAGGTCGTCTCCGGCAGAGCCCTGAACCTCACGTTCGCCAACTACAAGCTGTCCGGCATCGCCATTGAGGCGGTTGTTCAGGGAAGCCACACCAAGCTGGCCAATGTCACCTTCGAGATTTATGACGAGAACAACAAACAGGTGTTCCATGGCACCACGGACGCCTCCGGTTATCTCTCTACCGACACCCTGGCCGCTGGCAAGTACACCATCAAGCAGCTGGCTACTCCCGATGGCTACACCGCTGTCGAGACCACCAAGGTTGTCACCGTCTCCTATGACGAGCTGACCACGGTCGTATTCGAGAACAAGGTCCACACCAGTCTCGTGATTGAGCTGGTTGATTCTGAGAATAAGGCCCCTCTGGCCGGTTCCCGGTTCAAGATTGAGAGCATTGACGGCGCTTACTCCACCACCGTCGTTACCGATGAGGGCGGCACCGCCACCGTCACCGGCCTCGCCGCTGGCAAGTACATGGTCACCCAGGTTGAGGCCCCCGACGGCTACATCCTGGAGGGCAGCTACCAGTGGGCTGAGATGAAGGTCGGCGTAAACATCACCTATGTGAAGTTCACCAACAACCGCATCTCCGGTCTGACCATCCGTGCTCTGGACCGCAACACCAATAAGCCTCTGGCTGGCGCCACCTTCGAGATTTACGAAGAGAATGGCAAGCTGGTCCAGACTGTGACAACTGATGTTACTGGCATCATGACGGTGACCAAGCTCACCGCGGGCACCTACCTCGTGAAGGAAATCAAGGGCCCCGAGGGCTACCAGATTGACACCGCTACGCAGAAAATCACCATCACCAAGAACGCCAACGACACTCTGACCTTCTACCATGTGGCGAACGCCGAGGCTACCCTCAAGGCTGTTGTCGCTACCTCTGGGCAGGTTGTTTCCGGTGTCACCTTCAACATCACCAAGGTCAACGGCGACTTTGTCGGCCAGTTCACCACCGGAGCCAATGGCCTCGTGCAGCTTGGCACCCTGGAGCCCGGCCAGTATGTCGTCAATATTCTCTCTGTTCCCGACGGGTATCTGCTGGATACCACGCCCCGGACCATCACCATCAAGACCAATGTCACTGTCCTGGAGACCTTTGAGCTGAACGTTGTCACCGGCCTGACGGTCACTGTCAACGAGGCTCAGACCGGCGCCGCCGTGAAGGATGTGGAGCTCAAGATTACCACCCTGACCGGCACCCTGGTCGGCAACTACACCACCAACAGCGTGGGCATCGTGAATGTGTCCCTGGAGCCCGGCGAGTACATCGTCTACCAGACCCGCGTTCCCGACGGCTACGTCATGGACCCCAAGCCCCACAACATCGTTGTGAAGGGCAATGTCCAGACCACGCTGGAGCTGGAAGTCACCAAGGAATCCCATGTCCGCATCAAGGTTGTCAATGCCGCCACCCAGGTGGGCGTCTATAACGTCCAGATTGAGGTGCTGGATGAGCACAACAACTACATTGGCCGCTACACCACTGACAACGAGGGTTACATCCATCTGGATACCGTCCTCGCTTCCGGCCGCTACAAGCTGAACATGCTCTCCGTTCCCGAGGGCTTCATCCGCGACACTGTCATCAAGACAGTCACCGTGGAGCTCAAGAGCACGACCGACATTGTTTGGCCCATCACCGGCAAGCAGGGCCAGCTGACCATCACCACGCTCTCCAGCAGCGACAACATTCTGATGAGCATCTTCAAGAACTCCCGTCTGTCCGGCGCTGTCTACACGATTACCGATATGACTGGCAAGGTCGTCGCCACCATATACGGCGACAGCTATGGCGAGGCCCATTCCGGCGCTCTGGCCATTGGCACCTACTACATCCAGCAGACCCAGGCTCCCGCCGGGTACATGATTAACGACCAGCGCGTGACGGTCAATGTGACCAACACCAACGACAACATCAAGATTACGGTCTACAACAAGAGCGGCAACTTCGCCACTTCTGTCGAGGCCCACGGCCCCACCACGGTGGGTGTGAACGCCAATGCGAAGTTCTTCTACACCAATGTGTGCAATAAGAGCTCCGTTGCCGTCAGCAACTTCTTCCTGCACATCAAGGTGCCTACTGATGGCGCCCGTGCTGGCACCTTCTACACTGGCACTTGGACCGGCGTCCCCTCCACATACTACATTGAGTACAAGACCAACATGAGCGACTACCGTATCCTCGCCCAGGGCCTGAACAGCAAGTCTCAGTACTCCTATGACCTGAGCTCTCTGGCTATGGCCTTTGGCGCTGGCGAGTATGTCACCGACATCCGCATGGTGTTCCCCACCGCGGCTGCTGGCATGCGTGAGTCTATGGCTCCTGTTCTGTACGTCCGCACCCTGCCCGTTGTGGTTAACGGCTATCAGCTGATTAACCGTGCCGAGGCTGGCTGCCAGGGACAGGTCTCCGCCTCCGTGAGCACCTCCGTCAACGGCAATCCCACCAGCGGCTCTGCCGCCAGCGGCGCCGTTGGAGCTTCCATCAGCGACGGTTGGGTCAGTTCTTCCTCTCAGTCCACGACTGTGGTTCGGAACTACACCTATCAGTACCCCATCCCCAGCCGCCTGCCCAAGACTGGTTATTGATACCAGACTAAGCAGAAAGGACCCGCCATCTGGCGGGTCCTTTTTTGCGCAATTTGAAACCGGGTTTTCTGCATATTATAAAGGAGAAAAGGAGGGTTTCCCAATGAAGAAATGCAAGTCTGTTCGGAGCCTGTTGTTCCTTCTTGAAAGAGGTGTCCCCGCCACTTTGGTAGTCCACGGTTCCAAATACCCCGTTGAAACTGCCGGCGTTTGGGGCTATTGTCCTTCCTGCGGGGACTCAGTTTCGTTGAATATCGCGGGAGAGAGGATAAGCCTCTGCTCCTGGGATACGTATGAGCGTATCCGGGACCATCTGACGGTGGTGCCTTGCCCCTGCCCGAAGGAAGATTAGGGGGCGTTTAACAAAAGAAGAATCTGCGGGTATTTGCTCGGCGTTCCCTGAGTCCCGACATAGCAGTGGAAAGGCTCTCCACCCGTATCGGGCGGGAAGAACCCCCTTATAAGCTCAGCCGCCATTCTTCTTTTGTCAATTCCCGCCCTGTAATCATATTTTTCAAGTCTGCATATCATTCACACGCCGCGATAAGGCGGCACAAAATACCAAGAAAGGAGAGGGGCAGCGATGCCCCGGAATAAAACCATGAAGAAAAACCTGATTGCGTTTTTGTTCGCTGCCATTCTCTGCATGTTCAATGTGGTTCCCGCACTGGCTGCTGGGCCCGTCGGCGGGGGAGTGGCCACTTCCGGCGGCGGCTCTTCCGGCAACTCCCATATCATCTGGGATGAAAACGAAAGCGCCACCAGCTGGGTCAACCAGAACGTTGATGAGGTCACGGTCGATGACGCCATCTCTTGGGTGGACCGCAAGGGCGGGCAAATCGTGGAGCTGTGCGCCCACGTCCTCAAGCCCGTCTGCATTGTCTGCTTTATCATCTGCATTCTGTTGGTGGTTGCTGGCGCCGTTGGCAACAAGAAGGTGCTTGTGGGCGGACTCATTGGTCTGTTCATCTGTGGCCTGAGCTATGCCTTCGCAACGAGCCCCGTCGAGATTTTGAACGCCTTTTCGTCCTTTATGCATTCGTAAACCGTAGAGAAGGGAGGAGGTTGATTTGGATGGAAGGTTGATAATCGTACTTTTCATTTTCCTTGCTATCGCGGGGTTGGTTGCCGTTGTCTCCCGTCTTATCAGGGTAGGCGTTACGCTCCTGGCCCTTGCAATCATCCTCCCAATCCTCTGCACCGTTCTCTGGGGTGACGGAAGCTCCTACGTCAGTAAGTTCGCGTCAATTTTCACCCCGGAAATCGAACAGAGGATTACGGAAGGATACCAATTCTATAAAGAACAGGATAGCAAAGACCCTGTCTTGGACTATGAACAGGTAGAAGAATACGCTGACGGCGCCCTCGAAAAGGCAAAGGACGCGATTCTGGGCTTGTTCGGACGGAAGAAAGAGGACGACCAAACCGGGACAGTTTTCACTTCCAGCACTACGGGCAGCGGCTCATTGCCGCTGCCTTTTCCTTTTGTCGGTATGGCAAATTGTACGGATTTCATTCGCATAATATAACTAAAAATACAAGAAAGGAGCGTCTCATGGCTAGACTTTACAGAATTTCGGCAGATACCAGTGAGAAAGAGAAGGCCGTTGGCGGTATCCTGACCTTTGGTCAGGCCGGATGGCTTGTCCTGGGCTTGATTATTTTCGCGGCGGTCTTCGTGGGCCTTTCCCGAGCCATCCCAGCGGTACTTGCCTTTATCATCGGGCTGGTTCCCGGGCTGGGCATTGCCCTGCCGTTTGCCTTTTTCAAGAAGGGCGAGTTGACGCTGGTTCAGTATCTGGGCTGGCGTATGAAGTTTGAGCGGAAGAACCGGAATATGATTAACACCCTGACTTACCGGCTGGACCGCCCCGAAGATTATGCGCGTGAACAGAAAACGAAGGAGGTTGACTTTACGGCATGAAAATTGCACTGCTTATTTTTCTCCTGCTGCTGATTGTCGGCGGTATGGCAGCCCTGCTTATCTTTATCATCAGGAAGCTGGACCCCATGCAGGGCGACAAGTCCGAGGACGGCTCCTCGGGCATTGCGCAGGATTTCCTGCCGTTTGACGACATTCAAAACGGCATTATCATTCTTCCCAATCACTGCTACCGGGCCATCCTGGAATGCACATCCCTGAACTACGACCTGAAAACAGAAGGGGAGAGGGACCAAATCGAAATGTCCTTCCAGCGTTTCATCAACAGCTTGTCTTTCCCCACGACTATCTTCCTCCAGACAAAGGAGATTGACAACTCCCGGCGTATTGAGTCCCTGAAAGCGGATGTTCAGCAGACGCTGGTGGAGTTCCCCGGCATCTCTACCTACGCTGAACAGTACATCAAGGATATGCAGACCCTCAACACCCGTATTGGCAACAACCAGCAGAAGAAGCGATACATCATCATCACCTATGATGAAGCCTCTCAGCTGGGTCAGCTGTCGGACGGCGAGAAGGCTGCCTATGCGGCGAAGGAACTGCAGACCCGCTGTAACGCCATTTCCCAGGGCCTGGATGCCGTGGGCGTCCGGACGCAGCGGTTGGGCACCCCTGAGCTGATTGAGCTGATTTACAGCTGCTACAACCGCGACAACTTCAGCTATGCTGACGCGATTTCCTCCGGCGACGCCTTCGCCCTGTTCGTGGATGGCGCCGAGGATAAATTCAAAGACTTCCCGAAGGTGGGCCTCCTGGACCTCATCCTGGGAGAGAGCATCAACCAAATCCGGCAGTCCGGCATTGACAACGAGAAGAACGGCAAGGCCGTCCTGGAACAGCTGGAGGCGCTTCGCCAGAAATATGCCGGATACTTTGACGAGGAGGGTTAAGCAAACATGACTTTTCATTTCAAGAAAAAGGCCGGCGAAAGCCCGATTGTAACGCCGGAGCCCGTTGTAACCGCCCCGGGGATGCTGGAGACCGGCGTCCCCACCATCAAGGACCTGATTGCCCCGGCCTCGTTCCGCCGGGAGGCATTCGACCATCTGGGCGTGGGCTCCAAATATACCCGCAGTTTCCTGCTGGCGGGATTCCCCAAGGACATCGCCGTCCGCTGGGCCGACAGCCTTTACAACTATGACGGCGACTTGGATATGGCTATCCATATCAACCCCATGGACGAGCGGGCCGCCATGGATGAGCTGACTGACAAAATCACGCAGTTCGAGGCCCAATTGGGCCTGGAATCCGAGAAGGGCAGCAACCGAAACGTCACTCGCCTGCGGAACCAGGTGCTGGAACTGTACCGGGAGCGTGAGAAAATCGAGCAGAACTACATCAGCATGTTTGGGGTCCAGATGATTGTCAACCTCTACGCCAACAGCTTGGACCAGCTGGACAAGGAGACCCAGATGCTGGAGAACTCCCTACGCGGCCAAAAAATCAAGCTGATGCCTCTGCACTTGCGGCAGGACCAGGGCTACAAGTCTGGTCTTCCGTTTGGCAAGACCTGGTTGCCCAAGAACTTCCGAAATTTCTCTTCTGAGGGCCTGACCGCCTGTTTCCCGTTCTATAACGCCGAGATTTCCCACCCCAGCGGCACCTTCCTGGGGGTAAACCTCCAAACGCAGACGCCCATCTATGTAGACTTCTACGACCGGCGTATCCTGTCCAACGGAAACACCACCGTCATTGGTCAGGCCGGTTCCGGTAAGACCTTCCTCGTGTCCCTGCTGACCATGCGCTCTGCCCTTCAAGGGGTTCGCTCCGTCATTATCGACCCAGAGGGAGAGTATGGGAACATCACCAAGGCCATGGGCGGCACTATCATCAAGGTTGCCCCGGGCAGCAGGACTATTCCAAATCCCTTTGATTTGGAGGATGAGGATGAGACGGATATTGATGGCAAGCCCACCGGCCGCCGTATCGTGAACATCAAGGAGAAGGTGGCCGACCTGCTGAACCTCATTGGCGTTATGACCGGCGATTTGACCCAAGAGCAGCGCTCTCTGGTCTCCTTCGCCCTCACGAGCATCTACGAGGATTTCGGGTTCACGGAGGACTACGCCTCCCTGTACACGGATGATGTGGTGCTGAACGAGAAGGGCGAGTTTATCCATCACGGCCAGAAGCGCCGGATGCCCACGTTCAGCGACTTTCACGCGAAGCTGTGCGAGGTGGCGAAGGTTCCTGGCAACGAAACCTTGATGTCCATCGCCAATGCTCTGCGGATGTTCACCAAGGACGGCGTATACGGTATGTTCGACTGCGAGACAGACGAATCCGTTGCAAATTACAAAGACTCTCCCGTTATCTGCTTCGACGTCAAGGGCCTGGAGGAGAATGTACTGCGGCCCATCGGCATGTATATCGCCCTCTCCTGGGCCTGGGATAAGTTCGCCAAGAAAAATCCCAAAATCAAAAAGCGCATTGTCTGCGATGAGGCCTGGATGCTGACCAACCCCAATATGAGCGGCTACCAGTACACAGCTGACTTTCTCCAGACCTGCGCCCGCCGAAGCCGGAAGCGAAACTGCTCCCTGCTGTGCGCCAGCCAGAACTTCAAGGAATTCGTATCCTGCCCCCAGGGCGAGGCCGTGCTGACAAACGCCGTGGTCAACATCTTCCTCAAGCAGGCCCCCACGGACATCGACGCCCTGCAGGAGAAGTTCAAGCTGTCCAACGGCGAACGCAGCTACCTCCTGTCTCCCCGCAAGGGCCACTTCCTGCTCAAGATGGCTTCCGAGGGCACGGTGGGATTCGCCTACTCTACAGACTACGAAAAGTACCTGATTGAGCGTCATACCATCGCCGACAAATCCATCTAAACTTCCCAGCCCCATAGCGGACGGCAGGCGCTATCTGCTGTGGGGCTGGTCCCACCATTCAAGAAAGGAGTGGCCTATGTCCTTAAAACTTCACAAGCTCATCCGCCAGGCCGCTGTGTGGGTAACCGTTCTGGTCATCTGCTTCTCGACAGTGACAAAACCCTTCTTCGCGCAGCCGGCGGAAGCTGCGTACCATCAAACCTATATCCAAACAACCATCGATGTTTCCAACTGGAACATCCTCGCAAGTGCGGTGGACATCAAGGTGGGAGGCTTCACGAATGACATCAAAACTCCCTTGGAACTGCAGCGCATCGGGGCAGGTACCCTGAGCAGTCTTGCCTCCGCATCCACGCCGTCTGCGGCTGCGTCTTATATTAGTAGCCCGCCAGGGCAAAACGAGACTGGCACAGATTCCATCAATCTTGTCATGTCGTTCCCCGGCAACACGAAGTCGGATTCAATATTTGTTCATACGGCGTCTACCGCCAATGACACCGCTCGGGCCGCCCTGGTATCAAACTCTCTTGTCTACGACTTAAACGCCGCCTTCAAGTTCGTCTATGGCGATGCGCACGGGAATTACACTCCCGCCGGGGAAACCCTTGAAGATAAGGTTGGTGCCTACAAGGCGGCTATGCAAAGTTTCCTCTCTGCTGTACCCGGCGGCAGCTGCAACGGTGCATCCTTTACTGAGGGCACCGGAAACAGCCCGGAAGGGGAGGACAACAAGTTTATTACCATCACAAAAGACGGAGAGTCCCGGACTTTCCAGTATTCCATGAAAAAGGGCTATATCAACGGCCCGGCCAATGCCAACCTAATCCAGTACTCTGGCTACGATGCAGAGTACATTCATTGGGGGCATTTCGCTGTTGAGGCGTTTGTCAACTACTCGAACGAGGATGAAAAACTCCAGGTTACGCCCGACAACGTCTACAATTCCACGCCCGGCGCCCTGGAAAAGGTCTTCGCCGATATGCTGGACAGCCTCTGTAACTCCATTGAGAGTATGCTGGGCCTCTGGAACTTCGACCAGTTGATTTTCAACAAAGGAATCCGCGGAACTCAAACTTATGCAGGCGGCATCTTCCCGACCTCTTGGCAATCTTACATCTGGACCTTCTTCTTCATTTCCGAACTCGCCGCCGTTGGAATCCTACTGTATTCCATCATCGTCAATATCGGGAAGAAAGCCCTGTCCACGGTGAACCCCATTGCCCGGGCAAGTGCGATTTCGCAAATCGAATCACTGTTCTTTGTCGCGATTGCGCTTGGTCTCCTGCCCATTGTTATTCAACTGTTGATAGATGTCTCCTTTAACCTGACAGGCATGTTTGCAGATGCTCTTGGCGGCGCCACAGCGCAGCAGCGGTTTGCCATACTGACTACCGGCTCCGGGGCCCTGGGTGCCGTTATCACGCGCATCATTTACCTTGGCTCCGTCATCTATTTCAACTTCTTCTACGGCATCCGTGCCCTAACCGTTGCGTTCCTGATTATCACCGCGCCCATCTTTATTTCCTGTGTCGGTGTCAGCGAAAAGAAAAAAATGCTTGCGGAGACATGGGCCCGGGAATTTGCGGCAAACCTCTTCATTCAGCCTCTCCAGGCTCTGATGATGGCCTTTATCCTTCTTCTGCCAGCCACGGGCAGAACCTTCGATGCCATCGTGCTGGCCTATGCCATGATTCCTCTCACGCACATGGTTCGCGGCCTCTTCTTTGGCAGCGCAGGCAGCTTCGCTCACCAGCTGGCCGATAAGGGCAGAGGTAAGACCATGCAGACTCTTGGAAGAGCCGGTATGACCGCTGGCGGCGTGGTCGTTGGCGCAATGGTTGGTGGCGCTCATGGCGCTTTTGATTCCCTCAGAAAGGGTGGAGGTTCTGAAAGTTCCAATGGGTCCCAGGAAAGCGGCGGAGCCTCTGACCCCGGCCCGGCTACCAGAAAGCCCTCTCCAGAGCAACCCAGTGATTCGCCTGGGAATCCCACAGAAGGGTCCCAGAATGGGGCTCCAGCGGATGGAAACCAGGCGGCAGGCAGGGCTCCTGCATCCGCCCCGGCAAGCGCCACGAACAGTGGCTCGACCAGGACAACAACGCCTGTTACTGCTGGAGTTGACGGCGGTTCGTCGAGGACTTCCAATGAGGTAGCTTCTGCTGTCCGGGATGGCGACGCTCAGCCTGCTTCTACAGATGCGGCCACCAATACGGATGCAAGCCCCGATGGCGGAGCCGGAAGTGCGCCTTCCAGCGACAGCACACCCCAAAAGAATCGCATGAGAGGGGCCCTTATGACCGCTGCCGCAGTTGGTCTTGGAGCCGCTGGCGGGGGCCTGGGAACCTTCAATCGGCGCGTTTTTGGCGTATCTGCGGGAAAAGACGGTATTCTGACGCAGCTGAGCGGCGGGTACGCCCGAAAGGCGAATGCGGCTCTCCATCCAGCAGCGCCGAAAACAGAAGAGGCCCCGGCGGAATCCTCCTCCGGTCAGGCTCCCGGTACGAACGCCCCAGGGTCTGACACGCAGAGCGCGGGGACTCCGGTTCCCAACGCCACTCCCTTTAACCGTGACGATTTCAACACGTATATCCCGCCAACCGAAAGCTACTCCGAAGAACATCAGAACGACCACAACGCATATGACGCAGGAGCGGCTACCATGGTTGGCTCTGGAGCGGATGCGCATTACGAGATTCCCCGGGAAAGCCTGGGTGATGCGGGCGTTCGCATCAACTCACCCAGGAAATCCGATACGGCAAAGGTTACCTATGATTTCGCCAAAATGAGCCAGGGCGACGTGAACCGGGCCACTGAAATGGCCGCGATTCTTGAACATGGTACCAAAGAGGAAATCCAGACCCTGCACGATGCCGGAATCGAATCCATCCAGCTCCGCACTCAAAAGATTGACGGACAGGACACCGTAACTGGCGTGGAGATGACAGCAAACACCGACAAACTCAACCAGAACTTCGGCATCGACTTGAAGCCTTCCAGTTTGGGCGGCAGGGGAATGCAAGTTCCCACCACCAGTGGAGGAGCTCCGCAACTGGTGCCCGATGTGACCCAGCACCTGAATACCGCGAGGTCTTTCTCTGCGGATATTCAGCAAGCGGGCGGTCGCATTGACGCAGGCAGCTCCGGCATGGCAAGTGTAAGCATCCCAACAGCCAGCGTCCCCCAGCTGACCCAGAAATACCAGTCCCTGGATACGTCCACCGCAACCGTTTCCGGCGACAACACAGTATTCTCCGTGCCTAGCTCTACCCTGATTCAAGGAGACGCTCCCGCATCTCCGGTGGTTCATACTATCACCCAGCGCCGGACGCAGCCTATCACACCCCCAGCTCCAGTTGACCAGCCGAATACGCAAGGAACACCTCCCACTCCGCAGAGGAACAATATCCCAAACCAACCTTCTCGCCCAAGCCCCAATCTTAACGGTGAGTCTCCAAGAGGTCCCGACAATCTCGCCGGCGGAAGGCGGTAAACGCATAGCAAAAGCGCCCCTCCAACGAGGGGCGCTTCTCTTTTAGGCCAGCAGGGCCGTCAGCGTCGTCTGTTTCTCCGTATGGGTGATGAGCAGCTTCTCCTTGGCGCGGGTCACCGCAACGTACAGGAGCCGGTGCTCTTCTTCGCTTGCGGGCCGGAATTTCCGGAGGGAGAGGAGGACCACAGGCCACTCCAAGCCCTTTGCCGAATGGACGGTAATCAGGGTGACAGCGTCCACGTCCTCACGGGCGGTGGATTTCGTCTCCCGAACACCGTAATCCCGGTACTTGACACAGTACTCCAGAATCTGCTTCGCCGTGTGGAAACCCTTCTGCAGGACATCTGCGGCAAAAGACTCTGCCACATAGTCCTCACGGGCGTCCTTGATGAGCTCCGTGAAGAACAGGATGCGCTCCTCCTCCGTCTCCAAGCCATCATACTTCTCTCCCAGCTCCTTAGCCTCCGCCTGGAGCGCGGGCACATCGAAGGGGTCCAACCCAAAGCTCTTGCGGTAAAGGGCCAAATCGACCAGGTTGTCATGGTCCAGCAGGAAGGAGGCCAGAGCAATGATGGCCTTGACATAGGGGGCGTCCGCGACGATTTCGGGCACACGGAGGATGGTGGGCACACCACGGTCATCCAGCGCCTTCTGCATGCTCAGAAGCTCCTGCTTTGTGCGGCACAGGATAGCGATATCCTTCGGGCTTGTTCCATTGCGGATGAGCTTCTCCGCTTGCCGGGCGAAAAGTTCCCTCTCATCCTCCACCTTTTCAACGTCCTTAACCACGGGGTCCAGGCCGCGCTCCTTCCGGGTCGCCCGAATCACGCGGGCAATCCGGGCCTCCTTGTCCAGAATCTTATTCGCCATGGCGATGATGGGAGACTGGCTCCGGAAGTTCTCCTCAAAGGGGATATCAATCATCCCAGGGAAGTACGTTCCAAAGTTCACCAGGTTCTCCGGCGTCGCGTTCCGGAAGCCGTAGATAGCCTGCATCTCATCGCCAACGACCACCACGCTTTTCAGGTTCTTGTCTGCCCGGGCCATCTCCAGAATCAACTCGATTTGGACTGGGTTGCTGTCCTGGAACTCGTCGATGACGATGTGCTGGAAAGCAAAATCGTCAAAGACTCCATAGTCCTTGAGCGCCAGCAGTAGCCGCAGCTGGTCCTCAAAGTCAATCATGTTCGCACCCACCAGCTGGCGGTTGTACTCCCGGTAAATTTCCAGCAGCTCCGCCGCCCGGGGTTTCAGGTCCCCAGCCAGCAGAGCTTCCGCATCGGCGACCTTCTCCACATGGTTTGCCTTCATGGCATCGATGATTTCACCAATCTGGATAACCGCACCCCTCGCATTGGGCAGGCTCAGGAACGGATTTCGGTAGTCCAGGGGCAGCGTGCGGTGGGCACTGAGGATGCCAACCAGAATGTCTTTCTTGACAACCTCGTTCACCAGCTGCGGGGCTTTGGTGAAGCCCAGCTTGACATAGTTCTCTTCCAGCAGGGCCTGGCCGAACCCGTTAAAGGTGGAAACCACGATTTTGTCCGTGTTCAATTCCAGGTCTTTGTAGATTTCGCCCGTAGCGTACCGGCGCAGGCGGGACCGCATCTCCTCAGCGCCCTTTTCAGTAAAGGTAACCATCAGGATATCCTCCGGCGGGCAGCCATCCTCCAAAAGCCGGAGGGTACGGAGGGCAACGCTGCTGGTTTTGCCGGAACCCGCAACCGCGTTGACCCGGCACTCGCCGTTCTCAAAACGGACGAACCGGTCCTGCGCCGCCGTCAGGCGGAAGTTATTCAGCGGAGTCTCCTCCGCCGTCTCCATATCCACCTGTGAACGCTTATTGAATTCCGTGTGACACAGGTCCTTGAAACGGCAGTCGTAACAATCCTTGCCGTCCTCCGCACAGGTAGAGGGGTCCTCCTTCACCCCGTCATAAAGCTCCTCAATCAGGTCCTCCTCCTGAGCCTCAAAGTGGTAGTGGACGATGTTGGCTCCCGACTTTCCCTCAAAGTACGGAGCCAGCTCTTTGCTCTTATCCTCCGTGCTCTTGAGATAGTAGAAGGCGCCATATACCGGCTTGTTGATTCCCAGTCTTGCCGCCTCTGCCTCACCGCAGCGCTGCAAAGCAAGCAAATCGGGATTGAGGTCGGGCCGAGATTCCGGCTTCCGGGCCTTATAGCGGATGTCGGGGGCCTTGTAGAGATACTGGATACACTCCAGGGCACTCCCCCTGTCAATCAGTCGGTGGGCGTTGACCTGGCGGGGCTTCTTCAGCACGGTAACCGCGTGGGCGAATTCCTGGGACAGGATGGTGCGGTCCGACTGAATCGCCTCAAAGTCGATATACCTCCACAGGAGCATCCTCATCCGGTCCCGCTCAGACTCCATCTCGAAGTCAAACATCTTCCCGGATGCGGCCGCAAAGGCATCGTCCACCTTCTTGTCTAACTCCGTCCGGCTGACGCCAAAGTCCACCCCCAGCAGGACGTCCTTCATTATTTTCCGCAGGACGGACGCCTTGATGACGCCGGAGGGAACCTGGCTGCTGAGGAATGCTTTACGAGGGCAGGTCTTTGCCACTGCAATAGACATAAGATATGTACCTCCCTTGATACAGTAGATATTTCCTTCAATTAGGTTTGGCGTATTCTATGCAGATTGGCAAAAAAGGATTTCAGCGGCGGGCCTGGATGAGAACTCCTGAGACCCGATACAAAAAGAAAAAACCCTCCCGGGGGCTGCCCCGGGAGGGAGGATTCATGCCGAGATAAATTGTACGCTGATTTTGCCGTTCCAGTCGTTCAGTTGAGGATGCCCCACAAACTTTCTGGGGCAGCGGGTCCTGTTCCTTACGGCCTCGCCCTGATTCCACTGAATGATGGAAAGGCCGGTTTCATCCACATACTTTACATGCTGCTTTTCAGCCCCCATGAACCGAACATCCCGCACATCGGCCACCAAACCAAACAGCGGCTGGGGGAAGCCTTCTCCGTACGGCTCCAGGACCCGAAGCTCCCGAACCATCTCTTCTGTATAGGCAGAGGCAGGGAAAACAGCGTCGATGGTCACCTTTTTGGTGAAATTTCTGTCCGGGTACGCCTCATTCGCAAGTCGGATGAACTCTTTCTCAAACGCCTCGTAGTCGCTGGCCCGCACCGTAACACCGGCTGCCCGTGCGTGGCCGCCATAGGCCACCAGCCACTTGGCACACTTGTCCAGGGCCTCCTTCATCTGGAACCCCTCAGGGCTCCGACAGGAACCCTTCCAGTTCCCATTCTTATCCTGCGTCAGGACGATGGTGGGGCGGTTGTATTCCTGAGTCAGCCGTCCAGCGACGATTCCCACGATGCCCTCGCGGAACCCGGCGTCCCGCACGATGATGGCGGCCTCATTGTAGCCCTGCGGCAAAGAAGCCACCGCAGCTTCCGCCTCCCGGACCGTCTCATCCTTGCGCTCCTGGTTGATGTCGTCCAGGTGGATGATGCCTTCCCGGAGGAATGCCTCATCCTTACTCAGAAGCAGCTTACCAACCAGGGAAACATCTTCGTCCATGCGGGAAACGGCGTTAATCATGGGGGCGATGCGGAAAGCAATGCTGTATTGGGCGTCAATTGTCTTCAGCTCCAGCAATCCTGAAATCACCCGGAAGAAGGGACGGACGCCCTCGTTCATCAGCCGGAGGCCCTCCTGAACGATTGCCCGGTTCATCCCCGTCAGAGGGACCACGTCGGCCACCGTGCCAAGCGCGGCCAAATCAACCGCCTGCATGACCGGGTACACGCTGACCCCCATCCGCATATACAACTCCAGCATAATGCGCCAGATAACGCCAGCCCCGCAGTTGTCCTTGTACTGCGCCTCCGGCTCATCCCGGCGCTTGGGGTCGATAACCGCATCGGCGGCGGGCAGGGACTCGCCCGGTTCGTGATGGTCCGTAATGACGACTTTCAGCCCCCGCTCCTTTGCCCGTGCAACTCCGGCGATTCCGCTGATACCGTTATCCACGGTCAGCAACACCTTTGTCTCAGGGTAGAGGGACATCAGGTTTTCGATGCCGTTGGGACAGATGCCGAAGCCATCGACAGACCGCTCGTTACAGTAGCGGTTGACTGTTGCTCCCAGATTCATCAAACATTCCGCGGCAACAGCCCCGGCTGTGCAACCGTCCACATCGTAATCCTGGTACACGGTGATGGTCTCTTTATTCCGAATTGCGTGCTCCAGGATGTCCAGGGCAGGCTCTGTATCAAGGAAGGAAGGGCAGGCCCGGACAGATTCCGCCAGAGAGGGGAAGAGGAACGCCTCCATCTCCTCCGCTGTCTTATAGCCGCGATTATACAGGATATCCCGGCATGCGGGATGTACCGCCTCCAGCCTCGGCGTCAGCACGAGGGAAGAGGGACAGTGGATGTCGTTGTATTCGTACTTGATTGGCATTTTTACACCACCTTTAACGCCCCAATCAGGGCAGACATAAAATAGGCCGCAGCAAAGAAGACGATGACGCTGACAAGGTACTGCAGCAACGCGCCGCAGACGATGCTAAGCACCATCATCTTCGGGTGCTCCAGCAGGTAAGGCTCATTGCGAATTTTCACCCACCAGCTTGCATTGTCTGAGCACTTCTTCTGAACCGTGGTTTCGTTCTTGTTCTTCTTAAACATATCTATGCGGGTAGCTGCCTCGCGGAATTCAATTCTATCTTATAGCCCCACCCGCTCACACTCCTTTCGTGGTCCCGCACAAGACTAAGACCGTGCAGGTTGTCTATTGACTGGAGCTCGCGGACATATCGCGCCGGGAATGGCCGCTTTCTCGCCCCAGATAAACTGGAATGTTTATATTATATGCAGGTTTTTCTAAAAGGATTACGGACAAAACAATATTTTGTTTGGGCCGCATTCCATGCACACAATATATACCAAACTCCCTTTACCGTCAAATAGTTGTTCCGAATTTGAGGGCGAAGCTAGGTTTGCAGGCACTATCCCAGTCTGTGCCAAAAGGGTTTGGCTTACAAATCCGCCAGATTTATGTATTCTTTTGTCAGGAGGTGTTGGAAAATGTCGAAACCCAGAAATGCCTACAGGCTCTTCCCCCATGTGTGCAAATTCCTGGATGAAACCGTATCCCGTAAACGGAAGGAGTTGAAAATCACTCAGTATGACCTGGCGGAAAAGGCGGGGCTTACCCGCAACTGTATCCAGCAGATGGAGTGCCACGAACATATGCCATTACCCTCCACGATGTTCAAACTCCTTAGAGCGCTGGAGTTTAGCGAGGAAGAAGCATCCAGGTTTTGGGCGGGAATTGATGACGCCTACGCCCAGGACCGTGCTCTGCATGACGATGAAGCTGATGCTTCTGAGGTAGGACGATGAATGATTTGTTCCCTATGTCGGATGCCTGCGGCCTGTTATCCTGCCTGGGCGTTACAGCAAACTACCGCGGATTCTTTCAAACAGCGTATGCGGTGCAGCTATGTGTTGAAGACCCAGAGCGTCTACAGCAGCTCACAAACCGCCTGTATCCGGAAGTCGCAAGGCAGTATAACACAAACTGGAGGGCAATTGAGCGGAATATTCGAACTGTAAGCATCGTCATCTGGCGCAAGAACAGGACCTTGCTGGAACAATTAGCCTGCGGACCCTTGTTTGAGAGGCCGACTCCTACGCAGCTGCTGGCAATCCTGTCCACTAGCCTGTTGCTTGCTCAAAAGTCCCCTCCCCGCACCTAAAAGATTAACTGTCAAGGTAAACCAAAACATCTATCCAAGCGCTATATCGAGCCTCAATGCCGCCTTCCTTCATGGAGGGCGGTTTTTCTCTTGTCAACCCTCCACTTTGACAAATCAAATTCTGTTGCTTGCATACCATAAGCATAGATGCCATGCGAAATCAAATTTTCCGGTTTTGCATAGGATAATTTGCTCGGGATGGGCCACTGTCCGTTTCGAACAATATGAATAACAAGGAAAGGAGATAAGAAGTTATGCCTAATGCAACAAATTTCCTGCGCACTAAGGCATCTATGCTGATGATTGCCCTCCTGATGGTGTTTTCCCTGGTTGGCGGGACTCTGAATCCTGCCGGCTCCGGCTTCGGCTTGATGCCTACCGCCGCGATGGCTTCCCAGAACGGTGGCAGCAATGGCGGCAACGGCGGCAGTGGCAAGACTGTGGATGACCTCTGGGGCACCATCAGCGATGACGGTACCTCTGTCGGCGGAGACCTGAACACCTCCCAGACGGACCTTGGTACGGCGGTAGCGACCTCCAAGAAGGTCGCACAGGCCATCACCAGCATTCTGACCGTTATTTCGTTTGTTTCGTTCCTGTTCTGGGTCTCTAAGCTGGCCATGAGCGCAGGCAACCCCCAAACCCGCCGGGTGGCTATCACCGGCATTCTGTTCTCCGGCATCGCCCTCGCTTTGTTCGGCGGCGCCTGGGTGGCCGTCAGCTTCTTCTGGAATCTGCTTTCTGGAGTTGCGTAAGGACGACGGCTGGTTCCTATAAACGGCTTGAGAGGGCGGCGGAATATCCGCCGCCCTCTTCCTCATTTTCAGGAGGTACTTCATTATGAGATATCTGAGAAAACTCGCTCTTCTGGTTGTTATCGTGCTGATAATGTCTCTGTGCAGTGTCCCGGCGTTCGCAACGGACACCGGCATGCAAATCCAGGTCAGTGGTGGCAACGGCATCACCATCAATCCAGGACAATATCCCAATCTTGGGAGCGCCGATGACGCTCCAGAAGAGGCGGCAAAAACTATCATCAGTAAGGGAAAACTGATTGGGCAGACCATCACCGCTGTCTGCGCCCTTGTCTGTCTCGTGTTCTTCTTCATCAACATCACGAAACTTTCAACATCCGGCGCCATGTCTTTCCAGCGGCGGCAGGCAATCACCGGGCTGCTTTGGTCTGGAGTGTCCCTCGCTCTGTTTGGCGGCGCATGGACCGTAATTACCTTCTTCTGGAATTTCCTGACGCAATGAGAAGAGGCCCGGAGTTTTCCGGGCTTCTTTTTGTACGGATACACGCCGATTTTTGCAAATAGGGCGCCGCTTTTCTGCATACAATAGCCCAGAAAGGATTGATAGCCCATGCCGATTAAAGCGCGGCCAGAGACCCTGGCCATGATGACGGCGGCTGACAAGGAGGTGCTGATGGCAATTTACCGGCACCGGTGCCTGAACGAGCCGCTGATTCATGAGTATTTTTATTCAGATGAGCCCGATGGGTTCACGTTATCCCGCCTGCGGGAATTTAACTCCCACGACCTTTTGGATTTCGTGGAGTATAGAGATTCTGAATACCCGGCCATCTTCCTGTCCGCCCGGGGCATTCAGACGCTCCGTGAGCTGTACCAGATTCCGGTGCATACGGTTGATGAGGAGACGGGGAAGAAGAAGCGCCCGATTTGCCGCGCCTCTGATTTGAAGATGCCAGAGGTCCTACTGAATCACCAGATTCACCTCAGCGCCTTTGCCCTTGCCATCGAGGCCCGTATCAAAGGGAAGGTCTCCTACGAGTATCAGGACAACAAGTTCATTGATTCCTGTACCTACGCCCAGCCTGACGGCATCTTCATCCTGCCCAACTGCGACCTCTTCCTGGAGATGGACATGGCCCACGAAAGGCAGGCGGACCTCCGGGCCAAATGGGCCCACTACCGCAATTACCTGTCTGCCCGGGAGCGATATTTGGGGCGGCCCAAGAAAATCGTGGTGTTATTCGCTACGGAGAATATCAAAAAGGGCGGCATCGCGACCCGCCGGAAATCCGTAATGGCCTCGCTGTCGAAGACGATTTTCGACTTGTTCAATGAGGACTTCGAGTGCTATATCGGCCCGGGAGAAGAGCTGGTGGATATCGCCGCCGACCTGGCCATGCCCGCCGGAGGAGACCTGCCCATAACCGGGTTTCTTACATCTGAATACGGGTTCAAATTTTCCCGCCCCAACATCGTCCCGGACGTGTGCGGGGAATCCTACCTGTATATGCGGAAGTTAAATAAATCCGGCGGGGTACTGTCTCAGGATGGCCGCCTCCAGAACTTCTTCCTGGAGGATTACACGAAACGCCCCATCTCTGTTTTAAAGAGGGCGATTTCGTTCCCCCATACATCATCCATACTCCGGCCCGCCCTGAAAAGAGAGGTTCCACTCCTTCTGCTTGTTCCTGACGAAAAGAGTATCTATCAGGACCTTGCTTCCGTGGACTCCCTAGGCACGCCCGGGGTTTACTTCACAACTGGAGAGCGGCTGAAAGAGAAGCCCTTTCCGGAAGCACTGTTCCGATTCGACCAGCTCGGAAAGATGTACCACTTCGATGACTTTTCGCTAAAAAATGACATATTTGAGAAAATGAGATAGTTTTAGGAGGTGATTTTGTGCAGAAAGTCTTATATGCTATCAACCATAAGCAGGCGGAGGCAGTTTTGACAAAGCAGCTTCAAACCTGTGACATTATTCCAACCGGCGCGGTAACATACAGGGAAGCCATCGTGGCGTCACTGACAGAATCGCCGGCCGATATCCTTCTCTTTAACGAGAACTTGAAAGGCAGCATGCCTGTTTTTGATTTGATGAAGAAGATTCGGATGGACTTTCCGCATACCCGCATCGTTTTCATCGGCAATGCCCGGCCCGTAACGGATAAGTTCCTCGCCCAGCTGGTATTTCTGGGCATCTATGACATCATCAGCAATGACCGGCCCAATATAACCGACATGGTGGACTTCATAATCCATCCCAGAGACTTCTCCTACGCCGCCAAGTTCTTTCAGGAACAGCACATGGAAGAATTGATTCCGGAGCCCCCGACCCCGGTTGTTCCAGTTACCGCCCCAGCACCCAAGAAGGGCTTGTTTACCGGACTGATTGATAAGTTGGCGGGGACCGAAGGGGCTCCTGTCCCGGTTCCGGCGGCGCCCGCCCCGGCCCCAGCTGCAGCCCCTGTCGTCTCTACTCCAACACCCTCCGTGGACATTGAGTCCATGCGGGGGGCCATGCTGGAGGAGGCCCGCCGCAAGGCGCAGGTTGAAGTATCGCAGCTTGTGGAAACGCAGGTGGAGGCTGCCACAGCGTCGCTAAAATCAGACCTGGACCGGCAGCAGGATACCATCAACACACTGAGCAAGAGCTTGAAGGAGAAGTTGGAATCTGAGGCGAATCTCCGCAAGCAGTTGGACGACGCCCATCAGCTGCGGGAGAGCCTGGAGGCACAACTGCAGAAGACTCAAACGGAGGCCGACAAGGCCCTCCAGACTTATCAGGCCCAGCTTGTCTCGTTACAGGCGACAAAACCGCCCGACTGGTATCAGGAGCAGACTAAGAAGTGGCTGGCGGAGCGGGAATATCTCCAGGGGAAAATCAAGGAGAAGGAGGCCTTGGCCGCCGGGCTGGAGGAAAAGCTGCGGCTGGCATCCGCTGAGAAGGATTCTTTAGCAGCCGAATTGAAGGCAAAAACAGAGGAGATGGAGGCCATGTCCCTGGCAATGCCCCGGGACATTACCACCGCTGTTGATGATGCCCTGGATGTTGATTTCGTGGACATTCCCGATGACGAATCCACCTACAAGCAGTCACCGGTAGGAGATGGGCGCGTAATTGCCTTTATGGGAACAAAGCACGGTAGCGGCAACACGACTGTGGCCCTGAACACCGCTATTGCCTTGGCCAACTGCGGCTACAAAACCCTCTACATTGAAATCAACCGCCATTTCCCCATGGTCAACGAGTTCTTCGAGTTCACGAATATCATCCGCGGCCTCGATACGGCAGCTCTGGCCCTCCAGCAGGATAACACCAAGCTGGCATCCCAGTGCATCATCAAGCCCCACGGTGTCAGGACTCCGAAGCATTCCCTGGCAAAGATTTACAAACGGCTTCCCGGCCCCCTCCATTTCCTGCTATTTAGCAACGAGTTCCTGCTGAAGAGCAAGGAAGGGAAGGCCCCGGCACTGGGGGAGAGGGAAATCAAGGACTTGTTGTACTATCTGACTATCCGGGAGGGCTACAGCTATGTGATTGTGGATATCCAGCCGGATGACCAGCTGGCGCTGAATATGTTCATCAGCAGTTCCTATCAGGTCAATCAGCTGGTGTTGACCCTTACCCAGGACCCCCACAGTGTCACAACGGCGGGGTACATGATTACGAAGCTGGCCCGGAGCCGCAACGGGGGACTCATCAACAACGCTTTTTTCGTGGTCAATCAGTATTCGTCCTCCAATAAGCTGTCTCTTGGCAAAATCAGCGACTTCCTTCATGTTCCAGGCTCCCGCATCGGCAAAATCTCCCTGGACAGCAAGGGGTATATGGACTCGGCATACTCTGCCACCCCATATATGACGGCGAAGGGGAAATACTCCAACGAGTACATTGACCTGCGAATGAAACTGACAGGCTAATCGAGGGGCTCGGCATTGCGCCGGGCCTCTTTTCGTTGGCAAAAGAAGACGGCTGCATGGGTTGGGGAGAAGGTGCTTCAGGCCCGATACTGCTTGGAATGAATCCATGGCGCTCCGCATATTATATCCCCAACACCAACCCTGGTGAATTTTATCTAAAACGGAGGAATTTTTCGATGGATAACATCAAGCGTCTCAGACTCCGGCGGCTCTGTGTCTTTTTCGCCGCCATCAATCTGGCCGGCCAGGTCTCGCTCTACCGCAGCGCCCGGGCGGAGGTTGAGCAGCAGCTGGCTGTGACCGAAACGAAATAAGAAATCAGAGGGGTGCGGCAGTTGCCGCGCCCCTGCCTTTTCTGTATCGGGCCTCAAGAATTTTTATCGTGCCCGGCCGTAATTCCTTTTTGATAACCTGCATAGTATTCCCCAACTTCCATGTTGGAGAAATTTATTTTCAAAAGGAGACTCATCATGAAAAAGGTATTCTCTCTCATCCTGACCCTGGTCCTCGTTGCTGTCACCCTCTGCGCCCCCGCCGCGGCCGCGTCCTATGGCGAAACTGGCATCGGAACCATCCCCGGGTATGAGGGCGAGGTGAAGCTCGGGACTCCCATCGCCGCCTATGCCCCCGAAGCCCTGGGCGACGACATCCTGGCCAACATGGATGCCATCGCTGCCGCCGCTGGATATGAGTTCACGGTGCCTGCAAATGGCAACCTACGCTGGTACACCCGCGACGACAGCGGTATCCTGCGCAATGTCATCATTAGCCAGAAGCTCATCTTCATCAGCAGCCTGGACACCAACTCCGACTATCCCTGCGGTGCCTGCTACTGCGTTCCCATGGTCTGCGCCAACGGTGAGGGCATGTGGGATATGTCCACCGGAACGAATCTGTTCATTTAAGCCCAACCATGGCGGGGATGTTCTTAACGACATCCCCGCCGCTTTCACAAAATTCAAAACTGGAGGAAATTTATATGCCTAACTATGTCATGAACGTTGTCAAGTTCAGCCCGGTCATCCCCGACGTCGAGTTCCGTGCCTTCCTCTCCAAGGTTATGGTGCCGGCGAAATTCCCGGACCATGAGGCCCTTCCGGCCAATTCTGAAAGCGATGAAGCAGTATCTCCCCTGGCGCCTGTCCCGCAGGATTTCCGGGGCATGGACTTCGACTTCAACGCCCTGATTCCGATGCCGAAGGACTTGGACATCGTGAGCGGCTCCGAAACGGATACGGGACTCCTGCTTTTCCGCGCCTGTGCGGAGCTTCCCAGCTTTTGCTGCAGCTACATCGCGATGGCGCACAATTGGAACGGCCTGTTCCACGGAAGTGCCGACGAGGATATTGACGCCGAGTACAAGACCTACGCTAAAATTGTCCATCCCGACGTCAACAACGGAGTTCCCGAAACAGTGGCGACAGGGACCATGCAGCTTCTCAACACCTTCTACAACAGGGCCATTGCGGCCAGCCCCGCAGAGAGAAAGCCGGCTTCGGCCCGCACTTTCTGCGAGCTCTTCTTGGAATCCCTTTCGAGCTCATGGGAGCCCGCCCGGCTCGTGAAAAAAATGCGTGATGCCGGATGCTCGCTTGACTCTCCGGGCGCGTTTGCAGAGTTCGTAAAGACCAAAGAGGGGGCAGAGTTGTATAAACTGGGCGAACAGGCTTACAGCAACCAGCAGAAATACGGCGCCCCTACCTGGTACGAGTGGTGCAACGAGAACTGGGGTACCAAGTGGAACGCAGGTGAGTGCTCATTCGATTTTAACGAAAGGAAACTCACCTTTACGACCGCGTGGGCCGTACCCACCCCCATCATTCGGGCTCTCGCAAGCCAGTTCCCGACCATTGAGTTTACCTGGGGCTATGCCGATGAGGACACCGGCTGCAACACCGGCTTTTACAACTACGAGGGCTCTGTTCTCAGCGAAGACATCTTCGATAACTGCTCGCCTGAGGCCTACCAGATGTACGTCGATTGCTGGGGACCCAGCGAGTGCATGTACCAGGACGAGTGCGGAGCGTGGGCTCGCTATGACTGCGACGATTGCCCGCATCCGTGTTGATAGGAGGAGAATCATGGAGATTTACAAGGGCAGAGATGCTGAACTGGAAGAACTCTGGGGCCAATTGGACGATATTCCGATGAACCCGGAGACGGAGTGCATCGAGGCGCCCTTTCTGAACTTTCCGGCAGGAACCTTCCGGGAAGATATCTGGCGCTGGTTCGACGAAAACCACAGCAAAGGGGTAGCCTACTTGATGTATGGCGGCTTTTGAGGTTCTTTAGAACCTCAGCAACAGCGCAAAACAGCGGACCCGAAATCTCGGGTCCGCCGTCTTTTTTCTTACTTTTTCACGATGGCCCGGAGGTCTTTCAGGGCGATTTCTGTCCCATATTCATCCTCGACGTGGTAATCGGGATGGTCTTTCTGGAACTGCCGCACGTCCTCCATGCCGCGGAAGCCGTTATCAGCTCTCCAGTGGAAATCCCTTCCGCTGGACCGCCCAATCACATCCTCATCGGCGACATACTCCGGGCTGCAGTTCAGAATCGCTCCTCTAAGGGCGAACTCAATGTCCTCGATGGCACCTTCCATCAGCGGCAGGGCCTCCTTTGCCTTGCCCAGCCCGCTGACGTAATGCTCCTTGATTCCGGCCAGAATCTTGGACAGTTTCCCGGCCTCATCTTTGCGCTGATTATTGACAAAACGGTATTCCGTACTCATTGTACTTTCTCCTTTCACGCGGCAGTGGCTGCTTTTGTTTTATTCTGGAGGCGGGCAACCAGATTGGAATACCGCTTGATGGACCCCTGCTTCCGAAGCCCAATTTCAAGCGCCGTGCTGGTACCCACCAAAATGACTCGTTTCTTCGCCCGGGTGATGGCGGTGTAAAGCAGGTTTCTATTGATATTATACAGGATTGTCTCGTGGACAGGGATTACAACTGTGTTAAATTCACTGCCTTGAGACTTGTGGATGGTAATGGCATACGCAAGCTCCAATTCATCAGCCTGCTCAGCGTCATACCAGACGCATCTTTCCGGAAACTCCACCAGGATGGCCCTGTCCACCCGGAAGTCAATCTCCTTGACAATCCCGGTTTCTCCGTTAAACACGTTCAGGTCATAGTTGTTGGTGGTCTGAATAACCTTGTCGCCCTTCCGTAACTCAGCCTCTTTGGTCTTATAGCTGAGCCCTGTGGGGTTCAGGAGGTTCTGGAGGAAGAGGTTTAGGTTCTGGGTCCCCAATAGCCCGCCGTGGATAGGGGAGAGGATTTCCATATCCTCAATGTCCACCCCGTCAGACACCAGCTTCTGTACGCACTGCTGGATTTTCTTGACGATTTTAGTCTGAGTCCTGGACTCAATCAGGTAGAAATCGCCACCCTTTTCCGTGGAAAACTTCATGGGGACATCTTCTCCAGGGTCGTGACGGATGATGGAGTGGGCGTTTTCAACGATAAGGCTCTTGCCGGACTGCCGGAACACCTTCGTCAGCCTGGAGACCGGAATTGCATTGGAAGAAATCATGTCCCGCAGCACCAGACCAGGGCCCACGCTGGGAAGCTGCTCATGGTCACCCACGATAACGACCCTTGCCCCGGTACAGACGCTCTTGAATAGCCAGGAGCAAAGCTGGATGTCACACATGGAAAACTCATCCGCAATCAGGAAGTCACATACGAGCTCATCTTCCTCCAGAAACTTTTTGGGGTAGCCTACCATCCGGTGGATGGTCTCCGCATCCGAACCCGTCAGGTCCCGCATGCGGATGGCGGCCTTTCCGGTAGGGGCGCAGAGACGGATATCCGCAGAGGGGTCCAGGACCTTGATGGTCTCAATAATCATGGTCAGGGTCTGCGTCTTGCCAGTTCCGGGCCCTCCTGTGAGGATGCTGATAGGAGAATCCAGGGCCGTCTGGACCGCCTGCCGCTGCTCAGGGGCAAGCGTCATACCTACTCCGGCCTCTACGGAAGATAAGGCCCTTGAAACATCTCCGCCGGCGGCATTGAAGCGCTTGGGTGCCGTCATCAGCTTCGCCAGCCTGTCAGTGGCAAGCGTCTCTGCAAAGTAGTTACTTTTAAGGTAGACTGCCGGTTCCGAGAAGGACGTGCTGTCAATAATCAGGTATCCGTCCCGGGACAGGCTGTTCAAGGCGTCCTCCACTGCGGACTCCGTCAGCTGGGGGTGCCGGCCGCTGGCTTTCTCCAGGAACCTGGAAAGTGCCACATCCACCATGGTTCGTCTGATAAACACATCGCCATCCTTCTCCGAGGCGTTGCGGATGCAGGCGAGGAGCCCGGCGGCAATACGATAAGCCAGGTTGGAGTTCTGCCCAAGGGAGATATTCAGCTTGTCTGCCGTAGGGAAGTCAATCACGCCGTCAAGATACAGCGAGTAGGGGTTATCCCGGATTTTGGAGACAGCGCTTGACCCATACTTCCGGTAGATTTCCGCTGTAAGAGCGGGGGAGACGTTATTTAGCTGCAGGAACATCAGCAGCTCCTCATAGGCGGAGTTTTCCACGATGGCTTGGTACAGGTTCTCCTTCGCCGTCTTGTTCAGACTCAATCGGTTCAGGCAGCTGGGGTCATTCCGCACGGCGGAAAAAACGTCCATCCCGAACTCCTCCATGAGCATGTTGGCATACATAGCGCCCACACCCTTGACAGAAATCAGGAACTTCCGCATCTCGGTCTCCGTACCCGGCTCCACACGGCTGGACTTGTATATCTGATACTGGAGACCGTGGACCGGGTGGTCGCATTCCTCCACAAACACATGCAGGTGGTCGTTCTCAACAAGGTTATAAAAAAGCCCCTTGCAAACCACCTCTTTCTTCGTCTCCACCCAAACCTTCAGCTTGGGCCTCCACTTCAACACAACGGCGGTGAACACCGTATCAAATGTATCGTCTGCGCGAAAACGGATTTTTCGGACACGCACGTCCGCTTCCTCCAGCAAGGCTAATCCGCTCATACAAACTCCTCCTATCGCATGAAGTCTGTGCTGCCCAGGCGGTCCCTGGGCTGGTGGGCTATTATATGCGAACCCCGGGAAAAGTATGAGCCTCTTTTGAGAAATTGGATTTTGCGCACATGCATAGAATACGCAAGACTCGATTCTGGGTACTCTTTTTAGTTTGCTTAGAAAGGAGACGTATTCAATTGAGAGGATTAGTCTTGGCCGAAAAACCGTCCCTGATGCGGGCGATTCAGTCGGCCTACAAATCTGAATCGCCTGGAAGTTTTGGCTTCGACCTGGATTTTGCCGCCTTCCATGGGCATCTGATGGCGCTGGCGCAGCCTGCTGACTACAATCCAGACTGGAAGAAGTGGAAAATAGAAGATTTGCCCATCATTCCAGACCCTTTTAAATATCTGCCCAGCGACGGAGAGTCCGTTCGCAAAATCCTGGCGAAAATCAGCGGAGGCCACTATGACTTTGTGGTCAACGCCTGCGACGCCGGGCGGGAAGGAGAGCTTATCTTTTGGTCTTTCTATGAGGCCAATAAGCTGACTCTGCCCGTAAAGCGCCTTTGGTCGTCCACCACCGTGGAGTCTGATTTGAAAGCCGCTCTGCATCACCTCCGGGACTCCTCAGAGCCGGAGCTGGCTTATCTGAGAGCCTCCTCCAAGTTCCGGGCGGAGTTTGACTGGCTGGCAGGCATGAATTTCAGCCGCGCCGTTGCCCTCAAGACAAAGAAAAAGGTCAACATCGGCCGGGTCGTCACACCTACGCTGAAAATGGTCGTGGATAGAGAGAATGAAATCCGGAACTTCAAGCCGGAGACATTCTACGAAATTACGGCTGTCATGGATAAGGCAGGGGAGAAATTCCCGGGCGCTGTCCTGGTTCCGCCGAACAACAAGCAGATGCGGTTCTCTGACAGGGCTGAGGCGGAAAAGGTCCTGAAATTGATTGGACCCACCGGCACGGTCACATCCGTTGACTCCAAAAAGAAAGCCGTCAAGTCGCCAACGCTGTACTCCACCCTGGAGCTGCAGAAAGACGCCAACAAGTACTTCAAGTTCCGGTCCACCAAAACCGATGCCATCGCCCAGGAACTGTATGAAGCAGGGTACATTTCGTACCCCCGTACAGAGTGCCGATTCATTCCGACGTCTCTGGTACCGGATATTCCAAAGCTATTGAAGCCCCTGGAGGCCTTCCCAGAACTGAAAGCGGGCCTTGCCCTGGTAACCCCGGCGGCAATCGCGGCGGCGACAAAGGGGAAGGATTACGTAGATAACAGCAAGCTGACTGACCACCACGCCATCATTCCCACGACTGCGACGTTTGACCCCAGTGTTCTGAATGACGACCAGCGGAAGATATACCTGTTGGTGGCAAAGCGGTTTCTGTCCATATTTCTGCCGCCCTACACAACGGCGGCTACCACAGCCCTCATTGAGAGCAATGGCGTTACCCTCAAGGCCAATGGGCGCGTAGTGCTTGATAAGGGCTTTTCCATGCTCTATCAGGACAAATCCAAAGACGTACCTCTGCCGGCCCTGGCAAAGGGAGATTCCGTCAATATCGCAAAACCCTCAATCAAGACGGGAGAGACGAAACCGCCCGACCGGTACACGGACCAGACGCTTCTGGACGCCATGGCCAACGCCGGAAAGTTCGTGACCGCCGCTGAACAGCGTGCCATCCTGAAAGAGACGGCGGGTCTCGGCACTGGCGCCACCCGGTCCAGCATCCTGGAGAAGCTGGAGAAAACCGGTATGGTAACCATCGAGAAGTCCCACTTCATCCCCACGGATTTTGGCATGACACTGATTGCCACCATTCAGGAGCGCGACATCTGCTCTCCCGCGCTGACGGCGAAATGGGAGGAACGGCTGCGAACACTGGAAGAGAAAGGCGACAGCGCCGCTTTCAAGAAGGCAATGCTGGAGTATATCCAGGCGGAGACGGCCGACATTCTGGCAAATGTGTCCGCTGATTTGTCGGCTTATGATTCCGAGACGGTAGGCGCCTGTCCCGTGTGCGGGAAGCCTGTGATTGCCGGCAAAAAGTATTTCCGGTGTATCAACTACAAGAAAGACCCCGCCCCCTGCACCTTCGTTGTCTCCCGGGAATCCTTCATGGGCGCCTCCATCTCCGTCTCGGATATGAAGGCCCTGCTGGCTGGCAAGATGACGGCAGAGAAGACCCTGACCACGAAGGATAAACGGCAGTTCAAAATTCCCTTGGTCATCAAGGAGGGGCGCGTGGCGCCTGCCTTTGGAGATTCCAAAGGGGATTCCACTGCCCTGCATAAGGAGAACCTCAAGAACATCACCGGCATCTGCAACTGTCCCCTGTGTGGAAAAGGCCAGGTGTATCTGGCTAAGAACTACTACCTATGCACAAACCGCAGCAATGGCTGTCAGCTGACAATTGGGAAGGAGATTTGCTCCGCGCCCATCTCCCCTGAGGATGCCAATACGCTTGTTCACGGCGGCGAGATTGGCCCAAAGCAATTCACCTGGAAATCAGGGAAGACCGGCTCAGCCAAATTAAAGGGGAATATCCAAGCGGGGGAGGGTGGAAACCTTCTCAAGCTTCAATTCATATTCGATAACTGACCCTGGGGGCCTGCTCGTAAGAGCGGGCCCCTTTTCTTTTGGCAGAAGAAGAATGTTGCGGGCTGTTTGGCTTGGGCTCTTAGAGGCCCGACACAGGTTCCGCATCTCCCAAAACAGTGTCGGGCCTATAGGGAATTTCTCGCAGCCACGCTGGCAATTCTCTTTTGTCAACCCAAAATACACCATATATTGTGCTTGCGTAATCGGTTTCCTACAATCTGCATATCATTTCCCATCTGCTATGAGAAAGGAGCGTTGCTGCATGTCCGCGTATTACCGTACCTATGCTATGGGAAAGGTCGGAGAGAGGCACGCCATCCAGTTCTTCCAACGGATAGGCTGGGCGGTGGAGGACCTCAGCGAGGATATCCTCTATCAAAAACAGGATACAGATATCAGGGTTTGCAGCCCCAATGGCAGAGCCTACACCATCGAGGTCAAAAATGATGGGAAGATTGAGAAGACAGGCAATGTGTTAGTAGAATTGTGGATGAACCGGAAGACCGGGGACTGCCCTGGATGGTATTACACCTGCAAGGCGGATTATCTCTGCTACATCAACAGCGTTACAGGCGCCGCGTATTTTCTGGACTGGCCCGCCGTAAAAGAACTGGTGCGGGCCAAAGCTGGTGTACACAAATCCTTTTACAACTGGCGGGATGCATGCAGGGGGCAGGCACAGCTGCTGCCAGTGGAGGGCATCCTCCGTCCGGCGGGCGCCATCATGGGAGAAGCCCAAATCGTGCTTCCCCAGGACCTGGCCGAATTCCATACTTTTGCCGCTTGATTCTCTTCTAATCCCGACGCCGCATGGCGCCGGGGATTTTTTCGTGCTGAATAAGTTTCCCAAGAGTCGCATACTATCCCCCAAACTCGTTTAAGGAGAAAATTACATAACTAGGAGGTTTTTATGTGCAAGGTAAATGAGCTGCGGCTTCTGGAGGGCCTGACCGGCAAGGGCATCACCCTCAACACGCGGTCCCTGGCCAAGTACACCGCCGACAATGGGGTCCTGGCCAACGTCCGCTGCACCCGCCGCCGCGGGAATATCACCCTGCCGCCCAAGGCTCTGGGCCTTCACCCTGACAAGTGGAAGGACTCTTCCCAGGAGTTCTTCGCCGAGCACGTCAACCTGGGCCGCTTGACCCTGATTCCCAAGGAAAAGGAGGCGAAGCTGTCCCAGCTGGAGGGTCAGGCGAGGAGCCTGGTGGAGAAAGCCACGGTCAATGGCAACTACGTCCCGCTGTGCGCTCTCAGTGAGCTCCGGGAGGATTTCAAGGAGATTCGCCAGCAGTATCTTGACGCCGTGGAGGATGTCGCCCAGAACTGGGAGTCCATCACGGAGGATTTCAAGACCGGCGTCCAGAAGATGGTCGCGGCTCGCTGTAAGGGCAAGGTGCTCAAGCGCGACCGGGAGCGGGTGATTAAGGAGATTTTCTCCAGAATTCCTTCTATGGCCGACTACAGGAGCTACGCCACGATGGAGTTGGAGCTCCGAGCTTTTCCGACTACCGGCGTCACCACCGAGGGTCTGCTGCCTGATTTGGAGGATGCCCTCAATGCTACCTGGAAGGACGACGTGGTGGCCAACGCCATCAAGGGTATCGAGGCTGGCATCGGTGAGATTTTCTCCCAGTGCTGCCGGATTATCGATACCTATACCAGGGTGGGCAAGATTCACGGCCGGAGCACCAACGCCCTGAACCGCATCGCGGCCCGGTCCAAGAAGCTCAATGTGTTCGCGAATCCGATGCTGGAATCCCTGGCGTCCCGCCTGGAGTGTATCGGAGACCTGAACGATGACGACATCGCCGAGAGGGTGGAGGATTGCCTCCTGGACGCTATCCAGTACGCCCGTTCCACCGGCATCAATCTGGACATGTCCGAGTGCCCCTACACCGAGGAGCAGATTCGCGACATGCTTGAAGTCAAGGTGAAGTTTGAGAAGAAGGGAGCCTGAGTTTTACATGAAAGTCAATATTGTTCTCAGCATCAACGACAACTCTGTGGAGCTCTCTCCGGGGACCATCGTGTCCCTGGAGAGGGAACCGGAGAACCCCAAGGACCCCAACGCCGTCAAGGCGGTGATGGATGGTCAGTTTGTGGGTTATGTGGCAAACAGTCCCGAGACGGTTCTGGAGGGCTGCTCCGCCGCCACGGTGGTGGCCAAGCGGCTTAACCGCCCGGAGGTGGCCGGTATCAACGCCCGGCTCCTCTCCTCCTACGAGCGTCCCACCAAAAACGAGGGGATTACGCAGGTCTGTTGGATTGCGGAGCTGTATTTCATCCCCGTTTGGGATTCCGGGAAGGATGCGGCCACTGCCGCTACCATCCTGGACATCGGCGGCAACTCCACGCTTCACCGCGAAACGGGGACGGTCGTGAACCATCTTCCTTCCTACAATGACGGAGGGCTTGTCCTCAAGCTGGAGCAGGTGGCGACCGAGGGCCGTTTGGCGGCCTATGTTTACAGAAGCGAGCAGCTTCTGAATCCTTCCCCGGCCTCCGCTGGTGAGGTTCAGAACCCGCCCGACGCTCTGATGGCTGCCCTCCAGACCACAGCCACCATCCCTGTTACCCCTGTTGAGGTAACGGGCAAGAGGACCTATAAGGTTTCCGTCAATCTGGACACTTCCCATCTGGAGAAGTTCAATACTGAGATGGACCAGGTGGTCAGGAACTGCGTCATGCAGGTCCGGGACATCAAGGAGCGTGTCAGTTACCTGCTGTCGCAGAGCGTCCCTGGCCCCCTCATCCGCGCCGTACTGCAATCTATGCGTCCGCTGGATGACAGTGCTCAGGTTGAAAAGCCCAAGCAGCTGTACTTCCAGACCGGTGGGGACACCGCTCTGACCCGGGCCATCGGCTACTACCTGGCCGGCAAGAATCTGCGCCTCGTTGGCGAGAAGGGCACCGGCAAGAACACCCTGATTTCCTCGGTGTGCTGGGCCTTCTATCAGCCCTTCTGCCGGGTGCAGGGCAATGCGGATATGGATAAGCTGGACCTGATGGGGTCCACGACCCTGGATGAGAAGGGGACTTCCTTTGAATTGAGCGCGTTCATCAAGGCCATTCAGACCGGATATGATGCCGTGCTGGATGAAGTGAATGCTGTGAAGCCCGAGGTGGCCCTTATCCTCCACTCCCTGGCGGATGATGCCAAGAGTGTTGAAGTTCCCGGCTACGGCCTTGTCAAGGCCCATCCCCGTGCCCACATCTGGGCGACCATGAACGAGGAGTACGTCGGCACCAGCGACCTGAACGACGCTACCGCCGACCGCTTTGTTCCTTTGTACCTGGACCAGCAGGCCAACATCAAGGGCCTGCTCAAGGAGCGGTTCCCCGAAATCGATGAGAGCGTTCTGACGATTTGCGGGACCGTCTACGGGAAAATCCTGGACGCGGTAAAGTCCGGGCGCTGCTCCTCCGGAGCCATCACCACCCGCGGCTATATTGATGCGGTTGAGGCGTCGAAGTATCTGCCCATTAAACAGACGCTCCTCGATAACATCGCTGGCCGGCCCAGCGATAGGGATGAGCGGGAGACCATTCGCAACTTCATCAACGCGGCCTGCCCGGCCTAATCAGTACTATCGGGGAGGGAGGTGCATCCTTCCTCCCCGTTCATATAGGAGGTACAAACTATGTCCCAAAAGGAAGAATATAAGCGGCTGAAACTGCTCAGGGAAACGAGGGCCAAGGAGTACAACGAGTTTACCCGGGGAGGAATTGTCTCCATTCTGCAGCGACTCATCGGATTTCTGACCGACAAGCCTTCGGACGGGATTTCGCTGTATGTAAGCAGCGCAAAATCCGACTCCTCTTACACAAATGGGAAATCCATTACTCTGGGGATGCCCGACATGTTCTACGACCTCCGCTACGGAGTCCTGGACTGGGGCAGCATTCTCAAGGCGCTCCTGGCCCACGAGTCGCAACACATCAACTCCTCCAGCTTCAAGGAATTGGAGAAAATCCAGGAGGACTACGCCGCCTACATGGTTCCCCGTGGGCTTTCCAAAGCCACGGCAATGGATGTGGCGAAGACGATGCTCAACATCCTGGAGGACGGGCGCATCGAGAACATCATTGTTCACAAGCTGCCAGGTTTCCGTATCCCCCTGCTGCTTCTCAACAGCGAAATCCGCCGGATGGGCGGCCTGGATGAAGCCGCAAAGACTCCTGGCCAGGAATACTGCGATTTCCACAACCAAATCCTGTCGTATACCAAGACCGGGCGCCACTTGCCCAACATCGCGGTATACGCCGGGTCACGTCTGGAAACCGAGTTCCGGGCCATCCAGCGCTACATTGACGCCGCCGTGGTCGCCGTGACCGCTAAAGACTGCGCCAACCTCTGCCGCAAGCTTTTGTGGCAGATTTCCGACTACATCCTGGAACTGCTCAAATCCAAGGAGGCCCAAGACAAAGCCTCTGAAATGACGCCCTCCGACGAGTTCACGACGGACAGCGAGTGTGAATACAACCCCGCCCCCTCTCCCGGTTCTTCCGGGGATTCTTCTGAAGGTTCTTCTTCCAGTGATAAGAAGGGCAGGGGAGACAAGGATGAATCTGCTGACTCTGAAAACGGAATCGGCGGTACGCCTGAACCCAACGATGGGGAAGGGTCCGGTTCCAAGAAGGGTGAAGGGGACGAGTCCAAGCCCGGCGGTGAAAAAACCAAGGGCCGCAAGGGAGGCGGAGACTCTTCCAGCTCCAAGGACGGCAAAGGCGAGGGGCGTGACAAGTCCTCAAACGGCAATAAGCTGCCTGAGAGGCTCCTGACGGACCGCAGCGAGGATTGGACCGACGACTTCTCCGAAACCGGTCCCGAGGGCTACCTGCCCCTGACCATCACTCCCGAGGAAATGGCCCGGCTTCGGCAGGGTGTGTCCGATGAGATGGAGATGGAAGACAAGGAGCTCAAGCCCTCCGCGAGTACACGCTCCATGGAGAAGATTGAGGAGATGTACGCCGGGGAAAGGGACAGAATTTTTGAGGAATCCTTCCCCGCCGTTACCACAAGCCCGCTGCCTCCCGAGATTCTGAACCCGGCGAGGCAGCTGGAGAAGAAGTTGGAAAAGGTCCTCCACCAGAAGCACACGGAGCAGCGCGGACGGCGCCACGGCGCATTGGACGTCAGGTCCATGTACCGCAGCCGCCTCCGTGACCCACACGTCTTCTACAAGAAAGGAAGTCCCATCAAGGCCGACATGGCCGCCTTTATCCTTATGGATAACTCAGGCTCCATGGCCAGCGTTGGCGCGACTATTGAAGACCTGATGTTCAGCAAGTCCGTGCTTTCCAGAGTCGCTGCTGCGCAAATCGAGTACGCGCTCCGGAACCTGGCGGCTTTGAAAATCAGCCTGTTCGATGTGTCCTGCGGGAAAGTCCGGCACGCCACGCTGAAACAGTTTGACGAGAAGACCAACGGCACCCGGCTGTATAACTCCGTCAATTCCGTCGGCGTTGGCTGCGGAAACAAGGATGGCTACAGCATCCGGGTCGCCACGAAGGAACTGACCGCACGCAGGGAATCCTTAAAGGTCCTTCTTATCCTCTCAGATGGCCTGCCCTCCGATTATAACGGAGGGCCCAGGGCCGGCGTGGAGGATGTGCGGAACGCCGTAAAGGAAGCGCGTCGTAGGGGAATTATCGTTATCCCCATCATGTTCGGCGATGCCCGCTTCCGGGCACAGAGCGTTGAGGACTTCACCTACATGTACGAGTCCTTCATCTCCTGCAACCCCATCGACATTTCCGAGGAGTTCCAGAAGCTCTTCTACAATTTGGTGAAAAAGTCATAACCCCAACAGAGGGCCCGCCGTTTGGCGGGTCCTTTCATATTGTTCTATCAAACTCTCCACCATTACGCTCCATCAATATGTAAAGCTATCTACCTTTACTTCTATTGCAGGACAGCGTGTTTGCAAACAGAATAAAAATTTATTGATAAAATATGAGAACAAGCGTTCGATTTTCCTCACTGTTTGTCAATAGACATTGCCTCCTCAACCAGCTAAAATAAGACCATGCAAACCGGTGCTGCCCCACCACGATGGGCAACCTCCATCCGAGCCCTAGCTCGCATGAGTTGCTCACACCACTGCGCCGGGTCCCAGTCAGAACCACCGCGGCCCACATCCACTCTCTGTTCGGTAGCTTCACGAACACCTTGCGGACCGGATGGATTTCAAGGGAACTGCATTTCATATATTTTATCTACATTTTAAGGAGGCCGTTTCAATATGTCTGCTACTGTCAATACTGCTGAGGCTGCTGAGGCCATCATTGATATGCTCACCGTTCCTTCCGACAACGCCGGTCCCGTTGAGGAGCCCAAGCCCAAGCGCCGCCACCGGATGACCCGGGACGAGGCCAACGCCTTCATCGCCGACAATCTCCCCCTGATTCACTCCGTCCTCAAGCCATACAAGGGCTGCGACGACTATGAGGACCTGTTCCAGGAGGCCTCCATTGGCTTCTATAAGGGCATCATGTCCTACGACCCGGGCCACGGCGTCAAGATGACCACCTACTGCTTCGAGTGCGCGAAGAACCAGGTCAAGATGAGCCTCCGCCGCAACTCCGCCAAGTCCCGCACCGCCTCCGTCGTCTCCCTGGACGGCATGCAGGACCCTGACACCGGCAAGTACGACAACATGCTGGAGAAGAACCTGGGTGAGAATGACTCCTTCCACCCCGCCGCTGAGGACATCGGCGAGACCGTTGGCAACAAGGAGGTTTTCGACGCCGCCATGGTCATCATCCGTAATGAGATGTCCGAGGAAGAGCAGCTGGTCCTCCAGCGTTTCATGGAGGGTCAGCCCCAGGCGATTACGGCCAAGGAGATTGGCGCCTCTCAGGCTAAGGTCTCCAAGATTCAGAAGCTCGCCCTCGCCAAGCTGGCCCTGGCAATGCGCGAGCGGAACCTCGGCCCCGAGTTCTGATAAATACATCCTCCTGTTCCCCAGGCTGCATGATATGCGGCCTGGGGTTTTCTTTTGCTGTATCGGGCCTCAAAACCTCCTCCCAAAACCAAGCCGCCGATTTCTTCTTTTGTCAATCTGAATCCCTGTCCCATATAGATGTAGAGTAGAGGGCTGTGTTTGGCAAAAGGGAACCGGCCTGGCTTCTGATTTGGGTGGCTCCATAGGTCCGATACTGCCGGAATAGGGGCATATTCTGCCAAAATATAAAAGCTGGCATCTGCATAGGATAACTCCAAATCCATACGGCTATACATATTAGAAAGGAGTTATTTTCATGCTGGTAAAAATCAAAACTGCCGGCCTGAAGGCAGGGCGGCGGCTGGACTTGAAGAAGGTGGCGGACGGCTGGTCCCTCTGGGACGGTGAGACGCTTCTGGAAGAGTCCGTGCCGGTGCCTGACACGCAGCTGGGTCTGGACCACTACAAGTGCATCGTCAATGACGACAAAAATGTGCGCGTGGTCCGGTTCGCTGACATCCACCGCCACAGCGACAACTCTCTCAAGGACGGCATCCTGAGAATCAGTGACATGGTGAAGCACACGGAATACGCCGGGGCTTTGACCGACCACGGCAACCTCTACGGGTTTGTGGAGTACTACAATGCCATGAATGCCGCCGGGAAGAAGCCCATCATCGGCATGGAGGCCTACCAGGAGAATCTTCAGGGGGAGCTGGACCGGAATCATCTGATTCTGTTGGCGAAAAACGATGCCGGTTACAAGAACCTCATCCGTCTTTCCTCTGAGAGCTTCGACCACTTCTATCATAAGCCCCATGTCACCTGGGAGATGCTGCGGAAGTATCACGAGGGCATCATCTGCACCTCCGCCTGCCTTGGCGGCCTCATTCCCAAGTCCCTTGAAAGAGGAGACCGGGAGAGTGCGGTTTTCGCGGCAAAGGAGCTGCTGAAGATTTTCGGGGAAGACTTCTACATCGAAATCCAGAGGCACGGTATCGACATCGAGAAGCAGGTTAACGCCCAGCTGCTTGTGCTGGCGGAAGAGCTGCACATCCCCGTCGTTGCCACCACCGATTCGCACTATCTGCGGAAAAAGGATACCTTTGCCCACGAGGTCATGATGTGCCTGGAACAGGGGAAGACCATCGACGAGCCGCACCGGCGGTACGAGGGCACCGGATACCACCTCCGTACCTCTGAGGAGATGGAAGAGTTGTTCGCCGATATCCCTGAGGCTCTGGACAACACCCTCCGCATCGCGGACAAGTGCAACGTAAACGTGAAAATGGGCGATGTGAACCTGCCCAACTTCGAGATTCCCGCTCCTTTTACTTCTCCGCTGGAGTACTTCAAGCACATTTGCAAGACGGGCTTCGACGAGCGGTTTAAGGGGAAACCTGAACATGAGGACCCTGTGTACCTGGAGCGGTACGACTACGAAATGAGTGTGATTGAGAAGATGGGTTTTGAAACCTACTTTCTCATCGTCTGGGATTTCATCAACTACGCGAGAAGCGTCAATGTCTACATTGGCCCTGGCCGCGGCTCCGCAGCCGGAAGCCTCCTCGCGTTTTGCATGGGAATCACGGACATGGACCCTATCCGATTCAACCTCTTGTTTGAGAGATTTCTGAACCCGGAGCGTGTTTCCTGGCCGGATTGAGTGGCGCACCAGAGATGCGCCGGCACAGTCGAGCCTATCAGAAATGGTGGGTGTTTGACCCTTTGAATTGTCTGGGACGGAGTAAGAGCCCTGTCCGCTACAACGTGGGGATGAAAGATGCCCGGGCGTGAATGCGGCGAAAGCAGAAAAAAGCGACAGGGATAGCATATGGGGAAACCCTAAGTGCTGCGAATACCCAAATCTCCTATCAGCAGGCAAGCCCCGAACAGGGGAAGCTTCAACGACTATCCGCATAGGCGGAGTAGGGGAGGGGCGCCATTGTCCCGATGAACCGAAGTTGAGGGGTATCTAAACCGTGAAAGGCAGCCTTCGGAAGGCTGATGCCAGCCCTGCCAGCTGGCATTCGGTAGAACAAGATATAGTCTACTCCCTATACAAATATGTCGAAAGACAGGGTAGCAAGGATTGACACAGACATCGAGCACGTCGGCCGGCAGAAGGTCATCGACTACATCACCAAGAAGTATGGAGCCGAATCAGTCTGCCGTATCGTGACGTTTGGCACGATGGCCGCCAAAATGGCCATCAAGGACGTTGCCCGGGTCATGGGATTTCCCCCGGGCTGGGCAAACAACCTGGCGAAACTGATTCCCAATGAACCCAAAATCACACTGGCTAAGGCTTTTGAAATGAACCCTGAATTGCGGCGGCGGTATGATTCTGACCCCGATGTGGCTAAGGTCATTGATGTGGCCAAGGCTCTGGAAGGCTGTAAGCGCCACGCTTCGCAGCACGCCTGCGGCCTCGTTGTCGCCCCAGGCAAGGTCGAGAACTTCCTCCCAACCTCCATGGAAAAAGACGCCTCTGGTGAGAAGAGCCTTACCTCCCAGGTCGTTATGACCGAGGTGGAGCTGCTGTCCCTCCTCAAGATGGACCTGCTGGGCCTCAAGAACCTGAGCGCTATCCATGAGGTCATGGACAACGTGAAGCGTACCAGGGGCATCAAGATGAAGTACCAGGACCTGCCTCTGGATGACCGGGACACCTACAAGATGCTTTCCAAGGGCCTTACCGGTGGTGTGTTCCAGCTGGAGTCTTCTGGCATGACAGATGTCATCTGCCAGATGCTTGGCGATATCGACACCCTGCCGGATGAGCGGATGGGGGAGTGCTTTGAGAGGCTTATCGCCGCCGTGGCACTTTACCGCCCTGGCCCCATGGATTACATCCCGGATTACATCCGGGGGATGACGGATGAAAGCAGTATCCACTATGACTGCAAACAGGAAGAAGATATTTTGAAGTCCACCTACGGAGTCATGGTTTACCAGGAGCAGCTGATGCACATTGCTCAGGAATTGGCAGGATTTTCCATGGCCGAGGCTGATACCCTCCGCAAGGCCTGCGGCAAAAAAAAGAAGGATGTCATGGCAAAAGAGCATTCAAAATTCATCTATGGCAACAAGGAAGATTTCGATAAAGGTAACGCAAAACACCTGATTCCTGGTTGTGTTGGCAATGGAATTTCTCCTGAAGTTGCGGAAGGAGTCTGGAACAAGATGGAGAAATTCGCCTCCTACGCCTGAACATTTATCGGGCATTCATTGTGAACCCCATTGCTCAGGGGTGTCCCGTTCCTCATGTGGTACGGGGCTATCGGTATCAGATGAATAAGACCGGCCCATGAAGCCTTGCAAGGAGATATGGGTCAATCCCATGGACGAAGCATCTGACCAAGAGAGCCTAAGGTCCAGAATTTTCTGGATAGCTGGTGATACCGAGTCAAGAACATGTTATTACTCACAAGTCCATATAGCAAATTACTCTACCCTAACTCGCATATCATTTCTTTTGAACGTAAGGAATGAAGGAGTGTTCCAATGAACAATATGCGAGAAGTATATCCCGGCGAAGGATACTTTGCGACTACAGATGGTACAATCATCTCCACGCGGTTTAGGAAAGGGCACGCGACAAAAGTTCTTTCCCCTACCATGTCAAACTCTGGGTATTTGTTTCTCAGACTTAAAATAAATGGGAAAAGTACCACAAAATATGTGCATCGTTTGGTCGCAGAGGCCTTTATTCCAAATCCCGAAAACAAGCCCGAAGTAAACCACATCGACGGCAACAAGCTCAATAACCGAGTTGATAATCTGGAATGGGTCACTGCAAATGAAAATTGCTCCCATTACAGAAATCTCCCGGTCAAGAATCATACAAAAACAAGTGGTCGGGCTGGCACTCTGTATCATGAAACGACACCCATCGGCAAGTTCAGGAGCCTTCAGCAAGCAAAAGAGTATTGCAAAAGAAATTTTGGATGCTCTCTTTCTACGGAGGGTCCTAAAAACATAAACACCGCGAACCATCTCTTTTACCTTCGTGATACAGACCCTTCTTCAATTGATGATGTATGGGCCGAGTTCACTGCCCATCGAATTCAAATGAAGCAATTAGTGTCCGCTTCAAATAAGCGACTTAGGGGATTTGGCGGAATTGTGTACGATGGAGACATTGTACTTGGGTATTATAACAGTGTTCGGGAGGCAAACTCCGCATTTTCGTGCGATTTCAAGAAGAAATGCGGGTTTTACAAATCCGGGCCGTTAATCTATGTCCCAAACAAATAACATGTTAAGATGTAACGACTATCTCCGTTTGGAGGGGCGCAAGCCTTAATGTACGCCGGAAGATGAGCTGCCGGCGGAAGTGCTTTGACATTGGCAATCTCGCCAATGAAGATATAGTCTATTCCCACTCTTTCGAGGAGTGTTAAAGTACGGCGAAAGCCGGGGTAGAAAAGTCAACCGTTCCCATGCTGCCTGCTATGCCTGGATTGCATCCATTACCGCCTACATGGCCTGCCACTGGCCCGCTGAGTTCTTCTGCGCCATGCTCAATGCCTTTGAGGATATCAGCGACAAGGTTAAGGGTTACCTGTCCCTGGCCGTCCGGCGGGGCATCAAAATCCTGCCGCCTGACGTCAACAAGTCCATGGATAAATGCACCGTCGAGGGCGACTGCATCCGTCTTGGACTCCATTCCCTCGCCAACCTGAATAAGGTGAGCCGGGCTATTGTCCGGGTCCGTAAAAAGGGCGACTTCACCTGTTTCCAGGACTTCTATGACCGGATGAACACATCCGAATCTGTCAATAAGAAGGCCCTTGAGTCCCTGATTTACTCTGGAGCCCTTGACAGCTTCGGTCTGAACCGCCGTCAGATGGTCGCCATGGTTCCCCTGCTGGAGAAGCACTTCAAGGATAAGAATGAGGTCGCTGCCCGGGCCCTGAACCAGATTTGTCTCTTTACCGAGGAGCAGCGGCGGATTCCTGCGCCGGATGTACCGGAGTACGACGAGAAGACGCTGATGGATTCCGAGCTTCAAGCAATCGGGTTTTATCTGAGCAAACACCCGGTCGACTCCCTCTACGCAAAAGTGAAGAACCCCTCTGCGTACACGCCTATCTCCGATTTGGCCGCCATGGAAACTCCCAAGCGAGAAATTATCACTTTGGGGCTCATCGGAGACCTGAAGCAGATTTACACCAAGAAAGAAGAGGAGATGTACCTTTTCTCCGTATCGGACCGCTTTAACAACCTCCGCTGCGTGATGTTCCCCAGCCGCGTCGCCGCTAACAAGCACCGCCTCATGGAAGGAGCTGTTGTCAAGGTCATCGGCGAGTTCGCCATTGACGAGGAGCGTGGCAAGCAAATCATCGTTCGGGACATTCTCGGCGAAGATGAGGTTACCTCTGAAAACGCAAACTCCGTGACTGTAACGATTTCAAATAAGATGGAGCAGGAGCGTCTTCTGGACTTTGTAAAGCAGAACCCCGGCTCCTCCGAGGTCGTCCTTCTGGCCAACGGAAAGAAATACCCCATCAATAAGAGATTGCACATGTCTCCTCAGACCCTGGATTATCTCCGGGCAAATTTCGCTCATATCAGCGCTTGATTCAAGCCGCCTCCACATTCGTGGGGGCGGCCCTTTTCGAAAATGAGATTCCTGTTTTCTGCATATCATAACTTTGAACCGGGTCTGAATTCTGATTTGCAATTTCCCCCGAATTTCCCGGGGATTCTTAATGTTGGAGGTGAAACATGCCAAGTGCGTTTGAAACCATGAAAGCGAAAATTCTAAAAGCGGGGGATGGGAACGAATCGCTTTCTCAAGAGAAATTGGAGGACATGGTGTATAAACGCTACACCTCCAGCAAAATCACGCCGGAGGAATACAACGAACTCTGTTGCCTGATAGACGGCGTATTTTTCGGCTGATTGCCATGATTTTCCCCGCATAACATAGCGACAAATGGCCTAATTTTCGCATTACAAAACAAACAGGGGCAGGCCATGCCCCGGCAAAGGAGGAATAAAATATGCATGGAAAAATCTGCAAAAAGCTTGCCGCTTTTCCGCTGATTTGCCTGCTCCTGATGGCCGCAATCGTGCCGTGCAGTGCGGCGGGCCCGGACAGCGGCGGCGGAGAGCCTGTCAGTTTGACAAGCTCGGCAGACCTTGTCCCCGTTGAGCGAAGCGCGAACAACATTAACGGGGAAATGACCATTGTTGAGGTTTTCGATGTTTCGGCATCTGTAGACCCCGATGATTTGGTCAAACCTAACTTCGCGCAATCCGGCTACCTGTACTCCATGGACTCTATTGTGAAGAACTCCTTCACGGATATGAAGGAGAAAGATGTCACGCAGGAGTATGAGGCGCCCGCTGACAGCAAAGAGCTGGCCGATAATATCGATAAGCTGCCACCCAGCATTCCATATTCTGAGGACAACTACGTTGGTACGCTTTACCTGAACCCACAGACCATCGAGGTCGTTGTGACTGGGCAGACGCCCAAGACAAATACCCGCTCCGTCACCAAAACCTTCACGACGGAGTACAATGACCCCTCTCAGATTCCGGCTACCATGAACGGGCTGCCCCGGACCAGCCTTACCTGGGCGGAGGCCTCCTACTACGAAGGTTCGTCCATCCCGTCCAGCTACACCGCCACGGCAGTCTATTCCAAGAGAACCACGACCAACGTCGACAGCGCCTGGAAGGTAGTTGCTACCTATCAGGGAACCGTCCAGTTCGAGGATACCGACAACATCCGGTATACTGTTACCTACAAGGGCACCGAAATCCCCGAAAACTGCATCGTCGGCGGTGACGGTAACCTGGTTCAGATTCCCGATGGCTACGTTGTCGACGCCGCCGGCAACATGGTCCCCGTTGAAGTAAAGGGTTCTGGCGTTGGAGGAATTCTCCTAAGAGGCGCTGTGGTCCTGCTTATCGCCGCTGCGGCCATTCTCGCCACCCTTGCTGTCCTGTACGCCATCAAGCATGGTTACTTCGCCAGCCGCAAACTGGTCATCCAGGCGCAGGACTTTGACAGCGGCAACTACACCACTATCCAGAAGGTGAGACTCAAGAAGAAGGCTCCCAACTTTGAGCTGGACACTTTGAAGTCTCCCTCTTCCCGGCACTTCCTCTGCGAGATGTCCGCCATCATGGCGAAGAATTTCCGCGGCAAAATCATCAATGTCACCGCAGATGGGCAGGTTGTCTGTAAGCACCAGGTCGAGCCGATTAACGATACGGATAAGTATGTGTTCTCCGTTGACTTGGAGGCCGTGGAATCCGGTCCTATCGACACCTTTGCGCTGTAAGCCACCAAGCACAACAAAGACGCTCTCCGGATTGGAGGGCGTCTTCTTTTTGACAAATAAAATTCGGTGGGCTGCATAGGATGGAAATAAGCGCCCTTAACCCGAGTGCAGGAGCCCAGAATCTGCATAGAAACGCACCTCCAATTTGGGGGTGCGTTTTTGACAAATAAAATTTTTTCTTTTGCATAGCATGTAAGTGAATTGGCTGGAAGGCCCTAAAACCGACAAATCTTTATGTGTTTAAAAGGAGGATTTTATTGTGAAAATGAATTTGAAGTTTGGGCGGCTCCTGATGGCCGCCGCGATTGCCGCGAGTCTGATGAGTGTTCCCGCATCTGCTCTGGAGTATAACTTCTCCAGCGAGGTGCCCGGTCAGAGCTTCTATCAGGCCACCACCGCCGGCCCTGACGCGGCCGCGGACTCCGACACCATCATCGTTGGCGCTGACGGCACCATCGGAACGGATTCTTCCGTGGTTCCCAACAGCAGCCCCCTGTCCGTTCTGGACCTGGCCGTAGGTGAGTATCCCGATTCCTGGGGCACTGCCACCGACATCGCTATCGCGCAGAACACTGTGTTCCCCAACGCCTATGCCCCCACGACCCAGTGGAGTAACGTTCCCGGCTTCGTAGCCTTTGACCCCACAGTCGTGTCTTCCGGCGCCCTGCCTACCGGCGCTGAAACCCTCGCTTCCATTTACGCCAGCGCTACCACCAATGCTACCGCCGTCCACTCCATGCCCACCATCACCAAGGGCGGTGCCATCGGCCGGCTGGAGATTCCCAGCATTGGCCTGAACTACTATGCCTATGAGGGTGCTACTACCGCAAATATGCGGAAGGGCCTCGCTCATTTTGACTGCACTTCCGGCTGGATGGGCAACATCGCTCTCGCCGGCCACAACCGCGGCAACTACGCCCACTTCCGTCACCTGAAAGACGTGCAGTACGGCGATACCGTGCTCTACACTACCGCTTATGGCACGGCTACCTACCGCGTGACCAGCATCTCTTACTGCTCTACCACCAACACCAGCGGCCTCCTGCAGGATGGTACGAACAAGATTACCATGTACACCTGCAAAGCTGGGGATTCCAGCCAGAAGCTGTGCGTCGTTGCGACGCTTGTTGGCTAAAGCTTTCCTCCCCAATTCCGATTATGAGACGGCTTCGGCCGTCTCATTTTCGTTCTTTTGGCTCTCTTCCGTTGAGTTCATCTCTGCGCATGCCTTCGGGGTCTTCACACTCCACTTTGTATACCCGTCCGCCCAGCTTCATTTCTGCGTACTCGGCAGCATCACTGACATACGCAGCATTGACAATAACTTCCTTAAATTCGCATTTTTTGTCGATATAATAGATGATAAAGTCAAAACTGGCAGCTCCATTATAATCTTTTCCGACGCTTATTCTTTCCATTCGGCTTCTCCTTCCTCATGTCAAACTAACCTTTTCCCTCTGATTCCTTTCCAATTATATGGCAGACGGGACAAGTTGTCAATGTGTCTGCAAAGCCATGAATTTTTCTTGGAGGCTACACATTGTTGCGGTATTTGCTAAGCAGAGCCCCCACTCTTATCATGAGGTCGCTTCAGTCGTCTCATTTTCGTTGCTGCAAATCAAATTTCCCCGCCTCGCATATAATATGTTCACAAGTGGAAAGAACTGTTCCTTCCGCCGTGTTGAAACAAAACCGTTTGCATAGAATATGTTTTAGAAGACAACGCACTTGACGCTGCAAGGGACCGCTGGGGCCCCGGGGGAAAGGACTTGTGGATTTCTACCCTGGGCTGGCGGCGGAGGAAAAGCTCCTTGCTGAGGATGGCGCTGCATAAAGGCGGACTTTCGTAGCCTGCGGGGGTTTCTTCGCTCATCTCTTGCCCCTTAAAAAATAAGAGTCAGGTTTGGCGGAGCCGCTGCAGAGAGTTCGCCCGGGGGAATCGCAAGTTGTGCAATCAAACCCCTGTCAACCGGATACGTCTGACCGGTATAGAGAACTCCTCAATTTTAGAGTAGGTAAGGAGAGTTCCTAAATTAGACGGGTTCGAGGGTCCTGCGCCTGTAAAAGGGAGAGGGCCTCATCCGCTTCATGAGAGGATAAGGAGTCATGTCTCATGAAGCTACGCCAGGCATGCAGGAGTGGCTTATGGGTGGGGGGCATTGCACAGCCGGAGTTGCGCAAAACACACAAAACAGCAGCTTTTCTGAACTGCCAGCGGCAGAGGGGGAGCTGCGCCCATAGCATACGAGGCTTCGAGAAGCCTTGCTTGCTAACGAGCGGTTGGAGGGTTTGACAAAAGAGAACTGACGTTGGCGCTTCGGTTGAGACACTTGAGGCCCGATACAGCTGCGGAACAAGCGAACCTAACAGCAAACACAACCCTCCCGAAACGGAAACAGCTTCAAGAAGGTAGCCTGAGGCTAAAACAGAGTAGGTAAGGGACTTGTAGCTATATAGCTTCAGAAAGTGGCGATTCTCGAAAATTTTGAATTTTTAGTAGAAATTGCTTCAAGAAACTGACTTCCAGCTGAAAAAGCAGTTGGAGGTGGCTTATAGCTGTTATAGCTTCAGGAACTGCAGCGCGAAACGAAAAACCGAACCCCTTGCTGATTGATTCGCTTCCTCGTCTCCTGATTCGCTTGTCTCTGTTCACTCGTCGGGGACTCCAACTCAATCTCTACTGCCTTGTTTTCCTCGAAGGGCTCCTCTCCAAAGAGGCTGGCTCTTCGTTTTCTCTTTCCCGGATTTCCCGTAACAGTTTGGCACTAGATGGCAAGGTTTGTCATCATTTACCACGTTTTGAAAAAGTTCCAGTTCCCAGCGCTTTTCCCTGCTTTTCCCGCCAAATAGTTCCCGAACAGTTTGCATACAATTGCCCAAACGATGCGTCTTGCATCCAAACCAACGAAAGGAGGCCGTATGCCCGGGTTTTGTCCCCGGGCATCATTAACCCATGGTTAAAGAAAAACTCGAATCCCTTGAATCTGGCATGGGCAGCTTCTCAAACACGATTGCTGAAATCGCCCCTGCCAGGGCTGTTCTGATTCTCCGCATCCTGGCGGGAATCTCTCTTGGCGGGGTCATGCTCTCCGCTGTCTTCCGAATGAGCTTTGGCATCCCGGCCACGATTCTCTTCACCGTCTGCCTGGTTTGGTATCTCCTGACCAAAGACTTCCTGGAGGAGCAGCCCAAAGCAAGCCTCACGAAGTGGCTGAAAGCAAACTTCGTTCTCTATGGAGCGGCCATTGGTCTGATTCCCTATTGCGCCACTTCCTCATTCCTCAAGGCCGGTGCGGCCTTCATGATTGGCTTTGGTGGTCTGGTTGGCTTGGTAGGCATCTTCGCCGTGCTGGTTACCTGCGACACAGGGAAGAAGGTCCTGGAGTGGTTGGACACCACTGTGCATTTCTCTGCCTCTGCGGTAGCCTCCGGCGAGCCGAAACCAGGGGATGTCGTTCTCTGCGACATTAAAGAGAAGTTGGAGAAGGGCGAGAAGGACTGCCGGGAAATTCTGCCCTATAAGGACCGGTTCCTGCACATGTTGATTCTCGGCCCAACCGGCTGCGGTAAAACCAGCCAGGTAATCCTCCCCATGTGCCACCAGGATATCCAGAATCTGAACGCAGGCCTCACTGTCCTGGAGCCCAAGGGCGACCTTGCCCGCGAAGTGGCTATGATGGCCAAGGACCTGGGCCGGGATTACATCTATTTTGACCCCTCGGTTGATAATTGCCCATTCTTCAATCCCCTGATTGGCGATGAGACGGACGTTATTGAGAATGCCGTCACCACGTTCCTGGCCCTGAGCCCGGATTCTCCTCAGTACTTCAAGGACTTGAGCGAACAGCTGGTCCGTAATACGCTGAAAGTGTTGAAGCGCCTGGACAAGGACAAGGGCATCGACGGCTACTACTCCACCTTCATCTGGATGTCCCGTGTACTGCAAAACAATGGCGGGCAGGGGAGAGAGCTGGTTCAGAAATTCTCCAAAATCATGTCCGCTACGCCGGATGAGGCTAAGGAGAATGCAGATATTGCCAGCTGGTTCCTGAACGAATACTTTGCCGAGAAGTCCAAGGTCTATGAGAACTCCTCCGGCATTCGTGCTCAGGTGACCAAGGTCATCTCCAACCGCTATCTGCGCCACATCCTGAACCCTGATGTTGAAAAAGGTGAATACAACCAGATTGACTTCGATAAACACCTAGAAGAGGGCGGCGTCATCTGCATCTCTACGGCACAGGGTTTGCTGCGTGACCTGGGTAAGTTCCTGGGCTACTTCCTGATTCTGCAATTCAAGTCCGCTGTTTTCCGCCGGCCTGGCAATGAGGATACCCGCCGGGCGCACTGGCTCTACATTGATGAGTTCCAGGAATATTCGACACCCGGCTTCTCCCAGATGCTGACGCAGGGCCGTTCCTACCGTGTGGCCTGTCACCTGGCAACCCAGGCCCGGGCCCAGATGGCCATGGGCGGCGGCCGCGATGGCAAGAACTTCGTGGAACTGGTTTCCACCAACGCCCGCAATATCGTGATTTTCCCCGGCATTTCCAAGGACGATGCCAAGTTTTATTCCGAGCAATTTGGCGAAGTGGAAAAGACCGAGGTTATGAAGGGCATCACTCGTAAGAAGTTCAATATCATTACCGGCGGTCTCTCGCCCCTTGGACATCCGTCTGAGCAGGTCCGTGAGCAGACAAAGCTGGCCGCGAAATACACCGCTACCGATTTAATTTACCGGCCGTTCGGCGAAATCGCCTACTGCCTCATCAAGAATAACTCCATCCAGCCGCCTCAGCTCGGACAAGTGAAATGGCTCGAAAAGGAGTACGATTCCCGTCTCAAAAAGATGATTGACGAGGAAATCGTGGTCCATGAACTGGGCCGTGAGGAGACTGCCGCCGCCAAGACGGCTCCAGCGGATGCTGGTATTGACTGGGGCGATGGTGGTGAAGCTGGGGATATCCCCGCTGTGGCCAAAAAGGAAGAGCCTGCGCCGCCCAAGGAGGAGGAGTTCTTCGAGGACCTGGAACCGGCTCCCAAGCCCGAAGAGGCGCCCGTATCCGACCCCTTTGACCTCTCTGGCGAAGATTTGTTCGAGGACGAACCAAAGCCGCCTGAGCCCGAGGATGCGGATGGTGAAGTGGACATCTTCGAGGATGACGATTTGATTTGATTGGAGATGAGTTAAATTGAAAAACACCGAAAAAGATTCTTCAAAGAAGCTGCTGTTTATGGGAGTTTGCCTGTTTGCGGCGATTGCTGTGGCTGGGGCCCTCTGCCTCGCCCTCATGTTCTCCGGGAACAGTAAGCCCTTGGAGAACGTGGGCCTCAAAAACCCGGAGCTGATGGATGCCCCAGATGCTGTCACGGCAAAGGACCTGGAGGAGAAGTACCAGAACCGGGAGCAAATCACCTTGGAGATGCAGGAAACCATTGACGAGACCGTGCTGCGGCTTGCATCCTATGGCAACTTCTCCGAGTTGGACTCCTTCCTTGCCAAACAGCAATCCACTTTCAAAAACGCTGAGGGCGACGAAAACCAAGCTGTTGAGGACTGGCGGGGGAAGTTTGAACTGCTTCGGGCAGACATCGCCACCACAGTAAATATGTCCGAGGCCAACGCACCCATCTCCTGGGTTTCCTACACGACCCCGGCTATTCTGGCCGCGGCTGTTGCCTACAGCCCCATCTCCTTGAAAGCAGACGCCTTTGTGGATTGGTCAGCGGTCATGTTCCCGGCGGTTTCGGCCGCAGATGCTTCCGGCGTCAACCTGCAAGCGGCGGAAATCGAGAACCCTTCCGAAATGCTGGCAGATATCAATAAAAACAGCGAGGAGCAGTTCTATGGGCTTTCTGCCTACGACATGACCCTGTTCGGCTATCGCTGCCGCCTGTATGCTGTTGCCGACATCTATGGCTACTACCGGCCATACAGCCTGGTGGGAATCGACGGGCATCTGATTGACCCGCCTACGAGGCAGACGGTGCAGGAAATCAAGCGGGCCCTGACGCCGCACATGGCTCTTGACGATGTAGTCTCTGTTACTCCGTTCAACCAGGAGGAGTACGACGCCCTTGTGGCGGAGCATCCCGAGTGGTTTGATGAGAACGGGGCGTACATCCAGGGAGATGCGGTAGGGGAGCACACTCGTACGGAGGCAACCCCAGTAGAAGGAGAGGCACCTCCTGCTGAGGCTGCCCCTGCGGATACTCCGGAAGATGGAACCACAACTGAATAATCCAGACGAGAGAGTCGCCCATTTCGGGCGGCTCTTTCTGCTACCAATGTGGCAACTTTCCAGCAGTATCGGGCTCCAGGTACTCCCCCGCCAGACGCGCCAACGTTCTTCTTTTGCCAACTCACCTTATGCCTCCGCAGCCTCCGCAGCCTCCGCAGCCTCCGCAGCCTCCGCAGCTTCGTTTTCTCCGTATTTCTTCATCAGCATATCCCTGATGGATGCAAAGGAAAAGTAGGCAAACAGCAAGGGCTTCGTATCCTGCCCGGTCTCTTTTGCCATTTGGAACCCTGTAAGATATAGCTGCCCCACTTCCTCATCGCAAACCAGTTTCGCGGTGGCAAAAGTTCCATTGAGGGTATTGATAGTTTCATAATCCAGAGAGAAGGGGAGCGGGGCCACGATTTCCACTCCTCTGGCTGCGTGATTAAAGTAGAGGTATGTGGAGCCATCCGCACAAAGAGCCGGCAGGAAGGTCGAGAGGTCTCGCAGAGGCTGGACGGGGACAACGTAATACTCCAAGGATGCCTCCAGCTCCTCTAAGACTGGCTGCTGCAAAGGGGCGTTGGAGGGAACAAGCCGGAGGGATGGAAAGAGGTTTGCGGTAGGCGGACAGTGGACGGCCTCGTTCCTGCCTCTGATGAGGGCCTCTTCAAAGGAGATGCCCTCCCGTTCCATGCGGCTATACACGGTTACCCGCGGGAGATGGTATGCAAGGATGGCTTCTTCTCGGCTGGCATACTCTACCCCGTTTACAGTGCATGGCATGGCGCGGTAACCCACTCTTTTGGGACTCCCAGTTCGCTCCATTACAATTCTAATAGCTTCACTGGCGGAAACCTTCCTCCGCTTCCGTGTCTCATATACTTGGCTTGGATTGATTCCTAAGGCTACGGCTGCATCATAAATCGATTTATACGGAACGCCATCATATTCCACGGTTATTCTGTTGCCCACAACGGCATCCTCGCCCAAAAGAGCTTGTTTACTCGCGGAAGAGAATTGGCACTCTCGCACGATTTCTTCGGGGGATTTACCCAACTTGCGGTAATATTGCACCTTTGAGTAATTCAGGCCGTAGTAGTTTACAAATTCCCTGATGGATGCGAAGGTTTTCCCGTCATATTCGACTGGTTTCGCTTGAATAGCTGACATTTGATAACCTCCCCCTTGGATTTTTTGAGATACCAGAGTATACCACAATTTCCCTAGGGATATTCGTCGCCTTTTGCGGATGGAAGTTTGGCAAATTGGACTTAAAAAGGGTGCATAGCATAAGAACGATAGCCATATTGCTGTAAATTCTGTAGGGAGGTGTTTTCGTTGTCAAAAGAGCTGACCAGCCTTGATATGACAAAGCAAACGGACCGCTATCTCCGGGGCATAATCGCCCGTAGTTATCCTGCGGATGAGTTTTCCTCCTTTGCGGGCCCTCCAATCTCTGCAAGGGGGATGCCAGAATCCCCGGATTGGGACATGTGCGCCTGTCGTATCAAACTCACACCGCCACCTTGACAAATCACCCCCGAACGACCTGCATAGAATATAACAATGGGCCATTTCAGAGCCCAAAGGCTACTATTTTTCGAAAGAAAGGATTTGATACAATGAGTTCTGTGTTTGATAAGGACCTGAAAAACCTGGATGCCCTGATGCAGAATGAAGTTATCTGTTGGGGCGAAGTTACCCGCCTGGCCCGCGATGAGGATGGCCAGGGCTATATGGTAACAACCCTTCCCGCCATGAGCCAGCATGGCATTTCCGGCGGCGAGCGCTGCGTCATCTACAGCAATGAGGCAGACGCGGACAACGTGAGCCCGCACCTGATGAACCTGATGGGCCGCAGAGTGCCCTTCGTGGTGACTGCTGCCGAGCCTGAGAACGACCGGCTGATTGCCAGCCGGAAGAAGGCGCAGATTCAGCTGAAAGCCGCCATGCTGCAGGACCTGGCCAACAGCCGGATTTATGAGGGCACGGTGACCGGCTTCTCCCGCTTCGGCGCCTACATCGAGGTGAACGGTGTGACCGGCCACCTGCGCAACAGCGATTTTACCTCGGACCACAGCGACGTCCGGGAATACCTCTCCGTCGGTGACTCCATTGAGGTGAAGTGCAAGGAGCTCTCCCAGGAGGGATACATCTATTGGGAGGTCGTGTCCAAGGTCCACCGGACGAAGCCCATCTCCCATGACTTCGAGCCTGATACGGTCGTTCTTGGCCGGGTTGTGCGCATCAACCAGTTCCCCCGCGGCGTTGGCGTGTTCGTCAACCTGCAGACTGGCATCGACGCCCTGTGCTCTCTGCCCCGGGAGCTGGAGGTGGAGGAGGGTGCCCGTGTCTCCGTCAAGATTGAGACCGTGACCCCCGGCGCCCGGCCCACTGATACGCCCCGCATCCGTGGACGCATTGTGCGGGTCTGCTGATTTCGGCAAAAGAGAACCGCGCCCTGGCGGTAGTTGGGCCACCTTGAGGCCCGATACAGAATAGTATATGCCCTTGCGGCAGCTGTCCTCTATGGACAGCGCAAGAGAGAAGAGGTCCCGCCATGAGGCGGGCCCTCTCTTTTTATTGTCGCTATCAGATTTGAGCAATCCCTCGATAGGGGTGCAAATGGCTCCCTTCCAATTTGCATACAATAACCTCTGATAGATACTGATGCGTTCTATTTCCGCGCTTGCGGGCGGAGGATTCTATAAAAGAGAGGTGTAAATTTGTGAACCAGAAAGCAAAGTATGTTCCGAAGAGGCTTCTGTCTTCCGGACGAGGCATATTCTCCAGGGTGTTGTCCCTGCTGCTTGTCGGCGTTATTCTCTGGGGACTGCTGCCAGTCCCTTCATATGCGCTGCAACCGATTTGTGGAATACCCGAGCACACACAATCAGGAGTGCTACGCGATTTACGGCGATGAGGTTTTAACCTGCGATGGCAGCTTCATCCATAGGCACGACGGCTCATGCTATGATGAAAGCGGCAATCTAATCTGTGGCAAAGCGGATTTCGTGCTGCATAAGCATGACGAATCTTGTTACGATGACGAGGGCAACCTCATTTGCTCTTTGCCACAAGTCGACGAATCTCTTCACGAGGATATCTACTATGAAAGCCCAGACGTAACCTGCGTCTTCCTTGATTACAACGACACCCACAACCATATTCACAATGAAAGCTGCTATGCCATTACGGAAACCCTGAACTGTGGCATGGAGCAGGGCACCGTCGACAATAGCATTGTTCTCCACTCTCACGGCGCCGAATGCTACGAGCACACCCTTACATGCGGAATCGCCGACGGCGATAGGCTCGCTGGCACCAAGACCGACCAGGGCGGGTTTGAGGGTTCAGTCACTGACAGCGGCAACACCCCAGCCATCGAGGATGCACCGGCAGAGGCGGCGGAAGAAGGCGCAGAACCCGCAGAAGCCCTGCCTGCCGCACCTCATGTTCATGATGATTCCTGGCATTTGGATTCATTATCCCGGATGTCCTGCATTGTCGGGCCAGGCAATGATGCGATTTCTGTTAAGAACATCTACACTCCAAAAGGCAGCCTGTTGATTTCCAAGCAAGTCGTTGATACCGATGGGACTTCTCTGAGCGGTATTTCTGATGTGTTCAAGTTTAACATCCGGTTTACAGAGCAGGATGGCAGTGACTGCGTGCAACCCCTGTCTTGCATTGTCTATGACGGCTCCGGCAGCCGCTTCGCAACAAGTAAGATAACCTCTCCGTGTGTGATAGAGATTCCCGCAAACGGCTATGCGGTTATTGACGGCTTCGCCGGTGAGGTCCAATATTCAGTTGCAGAGGTATCATGTGACAACTATAAATTGGTTTCAAGCGAGGGAGCTTCTGGCACTATCAGCACAAAACAGGAAACGGCCAAATTCGTGAACTGCTATAATCCCGGCGGACCGGAGCTTCCGGCAACCGGTGGCCCTGGCACTTTCCGCCTCATGATTGCTGGTATGTCCCTTCTGCTGCTGGCTTTCTGCGAAATCAGACGGCGCTATGACCCCCCATGCCTAAAGGCCGGGGTATTACGGCGCACTTGATAAAAGAGAATTATGCTCTGGCCGGCAAATCAGCATTCTTGAAGCCCGATACAAAAGAGAAGAGGACCCACCGAAAGGTGGGCCCTCTTTTGCGTGCTGGCATCAGCCTTCCTCGCCAAAGACCTCGATGATTTTCTTCTTGTGTACCCGGAACTCCTCGTCCATACTCCAGTCCTCATCGCAGCCGTAACCAATATCCTTCTCTGCGCTGCTGGCAATGACGTCAACCAGCTTCTGCACCTCCTCGCCGCTCATGTCCGCATCGGGGTATGTCTCCTGAAGCCGGTAAAGAACCGACGTCCGCAGGTTCTCATACGCATAGTCGGCGGCGACACATGCCTGGGCCGACATGCTGAGCATGGTCCGCTCCACCTCCATGATGAACAGGGCGGTGACGACATCACCATTTTCCAGGACCTTCGTTCCGTTCGCATGGCAGAGAAGGGAGACGTCATTGCTTTCTCCCGGCAGCGTAACACAGGTGGTTGTGTCGTTCTCGACAGCCTTCCGCATCGCCGACCGAGCCTCTTCCTGGTCACCCTTCCCACCAGTCACCTCCGCCCATTTAGACAAGGCCAGTGACTGCACAGTATCCAGTGCAGCCTTCATATCGTCGGTGCAAAGCGGAATCCTGGATTCCATCGCGGCCATATTCTGCAAAACAACAGCATACATTCTCATTGTGAATTCCTCCTGATAAAAATTTCCGGTTTGATGTTGGAGAATCTTATGCACGCCACTGAATTGCGATTCCGCCCAAAAATGAGATTAAGGGAATCTGCATATCATTCGGCAAAACTACACCTGGAGAAAATACATAAGGAGGATTTTTATGAATAATCGGGAAAAGATGTTGACTCGCGAAACCCTGGAGCTCCTGCGGGAAACGCTTAGAAAGGCGCCGGATTTCCGGGGGAAGGACTGGCGAACCGTTGACGACTGGCTGTTCTCCGAGCTCTCTTTCACCAAGGGTGAATTGCGGGATATCTACGCCGGCAGCGGCATCCTGTACGACAGCAGCTCCGCTGTCCCGGATGATGAGTTCTGGCTGACGCCCTATCTGGATTGCCAGCTGCGCTGTGCCAGGAACTCCGGGTCGGACAATATCTATGGTCCCGGGGCGGAGGTGTACGCCATGGTCGACGGCATGCCCACTCTGTTCTCCAGTAAGGATATTCCCCGCATCAGCAAATACATCGGACAGACCCCGCGTTTGGAGCGGAATCGCTGGAATGGGGTCATTTCCCTGTGGTTCGGCTGCGAGAAAGTCTGGAGCAGCCAGGAGGAGAACCTGGACGATTTCATGCGGCCTACCGCATCGTGAAAGGAGGCTTTGGCTTGGAAAACAAAGAAAAAGGGCTGGAAAGAATTTACGGCAGGGGCTCCGGCGAAAGAAAATTCCGTCCTATCCCCGTGTCAAAATTCAGGCCGCGGCGCAAGTCGCAGCTGTATGACACTGCCCATGCGGCCTATCCGCAAACTGGCGCATACGCAACAGAGGAGGAAGAAAAGTGAACCACATGGACAAAATTTGGACTCTCCTTGAGCTGGACGAGTTCGAGAAGTTCAACATTGTCGAAAAATGGCCCGATGCGCTGAGGACCCGCATTGATGGGGAAATCAGGAACCCATACTATTTTACCGATGAGGGGCTCGTTTGTCGGGGTGGCGTGCTGGACAATCACAAGCTGGCGGGCCTGATTACTGGTGCGTACGACATCGAGAGAGGTATTGTGCAATGGGACTGACGCTGCGTTGTGAAAAAACTGGCCGCAACGCGGATTTCACTATGAGTGGCTTCATGCGCCTGCGCATGGTCGTTGCCGATTTGTGCGGGGAGGAGGTTTCCGCACATTACCGGCTCCTGCTGGACAGCCTGTATGCTCGCTTCGATTCTCCGGAAGAGAAGGCCACCTTCTGGGACGCCTACAACGTCAGAACCGAAAAATTGATTTTGTTCAGGCGGCTGGATTCCAGAATTGCAGACTTCCTGTACCTGCCTGACGCGGGCGGGCGCATCTCATACCGCGCCTGCAAAAAGCTGCTGAAGGTCATCGGCACCTATGACGGTAATGGCGACTACGGATACTCGTGGTCCAACACCCGGTTCCGGGATTTCAGGAGAATTCTGGAGGTCTGCGTTCATACAAAGAGCGCTATGGAGTGGTATTAGCGAACTGTCCAAAAATTTCGGACAGTTACAGAAAGAGGACTGCCGGCAGGCGGTCCTCTTTTTTCCCTGGCGGTATCGGGCGGTTAGCAGCCGCTTCACCTAACAACCCGCCGGTTCTCTTTTGCCAACCCCCCTCGTCCCCCAGAGAAGTACATCTGTTCGGATGGCAAATAAAACAACGGAAATCTGCATAGTATAACTCAAACCAATTTGGTTAATTCTGTTTAAGGAGGCGTTTGTATGTCGGAAAAAGTCTACATCACCCGTGATGAGGGTGAAGCTCTCTCTTTCAACTACGACTACAAGCAAGTATTCCACCACGAATCCAGCCAGCCCAAGACTTTGCCGGAGTATGCGCTCATCAAGTGGTTCGTGAAGCAGCCAGAGCAGCCCAAGCAGATGATGCTTGAGGTCCTGGGATTTATTTACAAATTCACTTTCGCTACCCGCGACCAGCTGGAACGGATGCTGCGGCTGAAAGGCATTGATGCCGAAGGCCTGGACAGCGTTCTCCAGAAACTCCTGGACCAGCGCATGGCGAACTTCTGCTATTTCAGCAAGTTCGACCAGGGTGGTCCCGTTCCCGACGACGCGTTTCGTGTCTACTGCCTCGATTTTGGGGCTGTTGGCGTCCTGTCCCATTTCTACTGCGACAATGTTACCTGGTTCTCTACCGATGCTATGGTGCGGACCGAATTGGTCCTGAAATACCTCACCACCACGCTCTTTTACCTGAGCATGGCGGAGGCCCGGGGCAAGGCGCTTCAGTACTTCAAACCGGTGTATGACGTGACAATTGGTCACCGCGATATCCGGTTCTCTGCGGCCTTTGCAATCCTGCAGGGCCACACACCCCACTCTTTCATCCTGGAGTCCGTGCGGGCGTATGATTTGCCCTCCGGCTGGGATGACAAGGTGGACAAGAAAATCGTTCCCTTTGCCTGTCAGGATAAGTACTGGACCAAGTACTTCTCTGATGCGGAGCCTGTTTACATCTTCCTGGTGGAGGATGAGGAGCAGGCCCTGGAAACCGCCAGAATCTTCTACCGGCGGACCGGCAAGGACAATTTCAGACTGATTACGGATGGCCAGCTCAAGGGCGGGCTGGACAAAGCCGTTTTTCTTAAATACATCCCCAATGCGGAAGACCCTGTAAAGACTGGCACCCTCAAAAAGGTGAAATCCAGTCTGCTGTCTGGCGGCAGCGACGACAACTAAACTCCCCGCAGCGGCTCTGGGGTGTTCGCCCTGGGGCCGCTTTCTAATTGCGCTTTTGCAATTTGCATAAAATAACCCATTTCGGACCGAAAGGAGGATTGTGTCATGGATGATTTCAGCCGGGGCTCTGAGAATTTATCAGAGCAGGGCCTAGACAACCTGAAAGAAAACGGCAGGGCAGTTGCCCAAAAGGTTGGAAAGGTTGCGCAGCGCGGCATCAGGAACGGAGCCCGTAAGGCAACAAAGGGCGTCAGAAGTGCCATCAAAAAGGGTGTAAGAAAAGTTGCTGCCAGTGCGGCAAAAGCGATTGCCCAAATTGGCGCGAAGATTATAGCCGCCCTGGGGCCTGTTGGCATCGTGGTCCTGGCCATTCTTTTGGTTGTTGGACTTGGCTACGTTTATACCATGGAGGAGCGTGGCTCAGTCGAGTCGAATGTCATGGACCCCGTGACAGAGAACCCCACATACATGGACCCAGAGACAGGCATCATGACCGCCGTGGCCCAGACGGAGCCGCAGGCGGTGGTAGACGCCTATTACAAATACATGTCCGTTGCGTCTTATGTCAAGACGTTCAAGAAAGGCATGTGGGAATTCCAGGAGCCGGAGGAGACAGAAGATTTTGCCGGCTTGCGGGACTATAATAAGTTGGAGGAGAATTTTTATCTCTCCGATGACTTTATCCGCCAGCTGGATGAGCTGCTTCATGACAACGAGTTTTTTTACCCAGAACAGCTAATCAAACCTGTATACGGGCAAAACCTGACCCTTGTTGATGAGAACGGTACCGACAAGACTGTTTACACTTCCAGGCTTCCTTTCGATACTCCAAGCGGGGAGAGGATGCTGGATGATGAGCAGGTCGACGGGTTCTCCGATATGCTCAGCCCCAATAACGGACCCCTGGAGGCTCCCGGAGCAACGGGGGATGATAAACAGCTTCTCGCCAGGTCCCAAACCTCCGAGGAAACCGTGAATGAGCAGAACAAGCCCCGCTTCAAGCTCCAAGACCGGAACGTCATCAAGGATGATGACTCTATCCCAACTGAGCCGGGCCTGTGGGACTATGGTTTCGCCTCGGTTCTTGACTACCAGGCGGACCAAAAGCTCATGTATATCAATTGCAATTACGACTCCACCGATGTAGATTTCGATGTCGAAAAGTGGGAGGTTGTTGATTACGATGAAGATGGGAAAGAGATATATGGCTGGGTTCACTACCATGAGGAGGTCAAAGCGATGTCCCTCAGCGGCGGTTTAGATGCCCTCAAAGCCGCCTGCCAGGAGTATTGCGATGCAAACGAAGACGAGGAAACCCGCTGGCACTATCACCTCCCATCCAACATCAGTGCCATGGTGGACAACACGGTTGCCTGGAATATGGCGAAGGAACCCAACTCTGTCGTGGAGGCCAACTATACATCCATTTATGGGCGGGATGTTACTAACACCCACATTGACATGGAGACCACTGAGGCGTGGGATTATGATATTGACCATCTGTCTTTTAAGGACAGCTCACTCCAGTCTGCCTTTGGCAATAAGGGCGGCGGCCTGTTCCCGCTCAAAATCGCCGTCATTTCCCATGCGGCCACCTTCTCCGGCAACATTGACTACACCATCATCCCGGCTGGAACAGACGGATGCCTGAAAACAGAAGCGGAGCTGCAGCCCAATTCCTCCGCATCCAAAAACCAACGAGACCCCGTTCAGACCGTACAGGTAGGAAACAGCGGCTGCGAAGGAGTGACCCTGACGGCCCACCGGACCGGCACATACACCACCGAATTGCCCAAAATCACGGAAAAAACAGCTCCTTGGGGCTTTTCCTATCTGGAGGACTACGCCGATTACTACAGAGGGTTCGTTCCTGAGGATATCCAGCAAGACTTGGACTTCTTTGTTCGTACGGGCCTCTCCGCTCCGGAAGGTTCTGAGGTCAAGGAGAAGTATAAGCAGAACCTGCAATTCCTCATGCAGCTTGGCTTACTGCGGTTATACACCGGCAACGTGACCCTGGGTGCCATAGGAACGGTTGACCCATCGACAATGGGCAACTCGGATTCTGATTTGTACATCCTGGCAAAAGTCATTGCCGCGGAGGCGGGGCCAAACAAGCTGGATGAATTGATGGTAGGCAGTGTGTTTGTTAACCGTGTATTCAGCAGTCGGTATCCAAATACCTTCTATGAAGTTCTGTCCGCCCCTGGACAATACGCCTGCTTTACGGATGGCAATTATGCGAAAGCCCAACCAACGGATAGAGAAATCGCAAGCGCCATCCAGGTTTTAACCGGGCAGTTCACCATCCCCGAAAACCTCACAGGCCAGTCAGCCAAAATCCAGGGAAACATCTACAAAATGGTGGATAACCCCTCGTATCTGAACGACCACTACTACTGCACCATGGGATACAGTGAGGCTATCAGCACCGTGGACCGCTACGGCCGCCCGGCACCTGACGCCTCTCAGCTTGAATCCCTGGCAGCGAGCTTGGAGGCGGCATCCTCTGTCGATGCAAGCGCAGTTGAGGCCTTTGGAGACGCTTCTCAGTCCTTCGGTTTCTCCAGTGTGGATGGCTCCAAGATTTTGACGGACTACACGCTATACGATATCTCGGCCTTCGACGTTCTCCAGGCCACAAACATGCAAGCGAAGCTGGTCCAGCCGACATCCGGCATCATTGCGGTCCTGAACAGTCTGTGGAACACCTTCACAAACGCTATTGACCAAATCAAGACGTTCTTTACGGAGGCAATTCCGGATGTTTTCAATACGCCGCAGAAGGAGACCTGTGTTAAGTTTGGTCTTCTTTACAACGGCTACGATATCAAGTCTGTTGTCTACCATAGCATCACTTTCGCCAATCAAGTCTGGTTCTCTACGGTGGACGCCATGGGGGATAAGCTGGAGGAAGATGGTCTGATGTTCCTGTTCGTGGGAAAGAACAACCTCCTTGGATTCGGCACCCTTACAGGTAATCAACTGCAAATGGTCCACGGCGTGGGCACTACGGTTAACGGGATGATTTCCCCGACCACAGCCTACTACACGCCGCTGAAGCCCTATTCACCGGTGGACGGCTATATGGAGATGTCCACCCCCAGCGGGACCAATATCCTGGCTGTTGCGGATGGCACAATCGTTGATGTCTGCGAGGATGCGGCGGACCCGGCAGGGAAGCATGTTACCATGACCGCCACGATAGACGGGGACACTTACGAGGTTACCTTCGGCTACCTGGAGACGATTGCAACTGCCGCCGGCAGAACCGTCAGCCAGGGGGATTTGATTGGCACTTCCGGAAGCAAAACCTACCTCTCCGTCAAGAAAAACGGTTCTTTCGTTGACCCCAACAGCATCTTCTATCAGTCCACCCTGGTTTCCGGGCCCAGCCTTGGAGGGAACCTCTACAATGCTGACGGTACGGTCAACAAAGAGGCGATTGCGGCCCTGGAGGCAGAATTGACCACCTATGTAAACTCCGGCGGCGGCATCTATCATACCAGGCCCAATAACACACTCAGCTACAAGCAGTGTACCTGGTGGGCGTGGGGCCGCGGTCTCCAGTATATCCGTGCCCTTGGTCTGCCAATCTCGACAGAGCAGTATCGAGCGGGTGTCCACGGCAATGGAGGCCAGTACGCAAGCGTCAACGCCGCCTCCGGCATGTTCAACTATGGCAATACGCCGAAGCCGAACTCTCTGGTCTGCTACCAGGGCAACCCTGGGCATGTGGCCTATGTGGAAGCCGTGGACTATGTGAACAAGAAGTACTACACCAGTGAGGCCGGCAGCGGCACAAGCTGGTACGGCATCCGGGAGAGGCCCTTTGGCTATGTCGGCCACGGAAGTGGCGGCACATACAGCCAAGGCATATTTATCTATCTGGACGAGCCCCGGTGATGAAGCAGCAGCCCCCATGACCGCAATGGTCATGGGGGCTGTTTTTATTCGGGCTGGTTAAGACCCAGCTTTTCGGCGATTTCTTCGGGGTTCATACCGGATTTCATCGCGGCCTTAACAACCTCTTCCATCTTCTGCTTCTTGGTCTTCCGGGGAGGTTTCGGGGCCAGGATGGCCTTCTTCTTTTCGTCCAGTTCTTTGATTTTGGCCTCAACGGCGGCCACCTTCTCATCAAAGTCCGCGTTGGCCTTCTTCCGCTTTTCTTCAATACCCGCGATGTCCCGCTGGAGTGCGGCGATTTTCACATCGACGGCCCCAGCCATCTGCTGCGGGGTCCTCCTGGTGCGCTTCTGGGTGCTTTCTTCCATATTTGGTTCCTCCTCATGTATTCGCAACCGCTATCACGGATTGCATTTCTTGCAAGGGTCGTATCCCTGGCTAATTATGTCCTCCCGGCTGCCGGTATAGACCTGCTTGTTAGATTCCTTCATCTGCTTGACGCTGGAACAGCTTGGATAATGGAATTTCTTCGTGTTGGTATTGAGGATATAGGTATTTCCTTGGGGTTCCTGTTCCGTCTGCTGGCTCTCTATGGGTTCCGGAGCAGGCTCTGGAGTTGGTGCTGAGGACTCCGACGTTGACGAGGCAGACTCGGTTTTAGATTCTGCTGGTGCGGCAGTACTTGCGGCCCCATCTAAGGTGCTGTCTCCAGTTGCGTAATCAATGGTAACACCCGGCTGGACATTGTAGGCGAATACGCAAAAGCACACTCCGTCGCCCTGGTCTTCAACTGAGTAGCCCTCCATCAGGACGCCGCTTGCCAGCAGATTGTCTCCTTCAAAAACCGGGGTAACATGATACTCTACACGGTTGCCGGTTTCTTTTATGTAGTCCGCCGTCATGTTCTCAAACGGCAGCATGCCCTCGATGTTCAGGTAGCGGGTCCCGGTTATCAGGTTACTGGTGTTTGCATTCTCAGCTGTCAGCTGGTACCCAATCAGGTGACAGCGGTTATACAGATACTTGCCGTCCACGCAGTCGTACCTCACTGTATGCCAGCCGCTAGGTTTTACCTGCCCGATACTGCCTCGCTCTTCTGTTGGCATAAGGTCCTGTCCAATGCAGGCCGTCGCGGTGCCGCAGCGGCCAAGGGCATCCAGCGGGCTGTAGTTTTCATAAGACTTTGCCGACAGGTTTGAGATATCGAAGTAGGGAGTATTTTCGTTAAGGGCAACGTATGCCTGACCGGAATACGCCGGGACATTTTCCAAGCGGAATGGATTGTTGGCCGGCTTTGGAGATTCCGGCTGCGCCGGTTCCGCCGGAGATGGTTCCTCTGGTGTCGGAGAGGGCAGGGAAGGGGTTGTTGTGTTGACGGTGGGGACCGCTTCGGACTGAACGCTGGCCGTTGGCTGCGATTCTGGTTGGGGCTCCGGCTGGTCGGGTGAAGAGTCGCCGCCGCAGCCCGCCAGCAAAGCCATCACAAGCAGCATAGAAATCAGCCAGATGGGTTTTGCTCGTTTCATAAGCTGTACACCTCCATGGTGATTTTTTCGTGAGAAGAGCCCGCAAAATCGCAGGTTTCAATGAGCTTGAATTTGTTTTGGTCAGGAAAACCAAAATGAACATCCGCCGGGTACACTCGGTTCCACTTGAAAAGGATAATTTCTTCGATAGATTGCTCGTACCCAGCAATGGGGGTTTCCTCAACAAAGCAGAAGTCCCCCTCCTGGGCTTTATCGAGGAAATCTTCTGCAACTGAAATATCAGGCAAAGTCCCAAACACCTTCGCTGAGTAGCTGTTCATCCAGAGGGGCCTTCCGGCTGCCATCTCCAAAACTTTCTCCCGGAGAACACGGTCCTGGCTTTGCCGCCGGTGGTTAAACATGACTCCGAGATTATCGTCAACGCACACAATTATCTTCATTCCACTGAATCCTTCTTCTTGTTGCGAACTGCCTGGACCGCCCTGTAGATGCCATACCCGCCACCACCAAGAACGGCGGCGCCCACAACGGGATTTCCTTTGCTGCGGATATGTACCTCCAGAGTCTCCTCTGCTCCATCGGTTGTTCGGGCATATATCGTGACATCGCCCTTGGAAACCGCTGTCAGAAAACCACTGTTATCAACCACGGCGATGCTTTCGTCGCTGGTAGACCATGCAACTTCCGGGTATGTGGCGTTTTCCGGGTAAACCGTGGCTGTCAGCTGGGTAGTTTCTTCCTCAGTCAAGGCTCCGCCAAATTCATCATCAGTGATGATTTCAATATTCTCCACGGGGATTGATAAGACCTGAATGGTAACTTCTGTTTGAATATCTTTCTGAACTGCCGAGATGGTCACTTTACCAACACCAACTGCGGAAACCTTTCCGTCATCTGATACGGTAGCAATGGACTCGTCATCGCTGGCCCATTCCACCTCGGGGTAAGTGGTATTTGAAGGCGTAACCACCGCCCGCAACTGAGTCTCATCACCAATCGTAATTTCGCCCGGGCCCTCAATATCAACCTTCTCGGCGATAACTTCCTGCACGGAGACTTCAACCTGCGCGGATACCCCATTGGCTGCGGCAGCGGTGATGACGGCGGTTCCGGCTGCTACGCCCTGGATGCGGCCATTATCCACTGTGGCCACCGCCTCATCGCTGGAGGTCCAGGTAATCCTTGGGTTGTCCACATTATCCGGCGAGACTTTTGCTGAGATAGTTTTGCTATCGCCAATGAAGACGACGTTGGCCCCTTCCTCGATGCCCTCCATCGTCACGGATTCCGCCACGATTTCTTTCACAATAATACGAACAGAGCCAACTTTGTCATTGAAGGAGGTCGCTGTAATTGTTGCCGTGCCGTATCCGACGGCTTTGATGGAACCATCGCTGACCTGAACAACATTGCTGTCGCTGGATTTCCATGTCACCCGTGTATTACAGGAGTTAGCCGGGGAAACGGCGGCAGAAATAGCACATGATTCCCCGTAACCTAAGGCGGTCTTTTCCGCCGTCACGCTGACCCGCCTTGGAAATACATCCGTATATGGGCAGTACCCGCCGGGGTGAAGGTGGGCGGAGTATCCATGGTGATAGTGGTAGCTGCCAAGGCCGCTTGCGTTGCGGTTATCCCGGTGCCCTCCCTGGCCATCCGTTCGACCGCTATGAGCCAGTCCTGCAGGAGAGTAGCAGATGAGGACAATTAACGCGCATAAAACAGAAGCGAGGCTCTTAAACTTCTTTTTCATCCCAATAAATCTCTCTTTCTGCTGTTTATGAACCTAACCCGTGTGGGCATAGTTTCTTCCATTTGAAATTTATATCACATCTTCTAATGAAAATCAACAGCATACGTAGAAAACATCTTCTTGCGGACTGCCTGGATAAACTTTCTGCGCTCTTCTGGTCCCATCCTCATTTTCCAAAGCAAATATACCTCTCTGGATGAGAGCGTATTTCTGCAATTCGCTCCTCATCCATTATTTGGCTCACTCCATATACATCCAGCCATCCCATATAGGACAAGAACCTCTTTTTTGCCTCCGTCTTGTTCCTCGCTATGACATAATAGAACAATCTTCCCACATCCTCTTTTCGATAGCCGGCATTTACCGCCCACATTTTCTTATCAACCATAGTGTTCACAGCCTTTTCCATCCTCTCATTCGATTTGGGCTGATTATACCATGCTGGATATAGTTTGTCATTTCATGACCCCGCTAGAGCCCGTATTTTTTAATGATATAGTCGAAGAACCCCCGAAGCCCCTGAATGGCAGCATTAGGAAGCCTCCTTTGTAACAGCGCCTTAGGAACTTTCAGTCCAGATGTGTTTTGCTGCGTTCTTCGAAACACGACCCGACGTTCTTCCATGTGCAGAGTCTTTATCTGATACCCCTGGCGGGTCCAGGCCTCCGAAATGCAGAATTCGCGTTCCTCTGGGACAATAAAATGGAATGGGTAGCCTTCGATTTGCCACAGTTCTCCGTGACCCTGCATGTCATCGTACCAGAAGGACTTATAAAAGAACGCCTCCCAGCTAAGCCTGTCGCCCAAAATGATTTCTATCTGCCGGAAGGTAAGGGAAAGAGGCGAGTTATCGCTAAGTCTAAAATACTCGGACAACTCCAGATAGGGAGACTCTCTGGACCCTTCGTCTCCAATCATGTCCGTCAGTATGGCAACAAGGTCCAGATGCTCCTCTGGTACATCCTTTGCCTCTAAAAAGGTATCGAAGATACACCGCCGGTGGACATAGCAGAGGTTGCGGATACCACGTCCTTTCCCAATGACTCGCTCCACCACATCCAGGTCTTGTCCCGGGAGAAGGTCCTGTCTGCAGTATTCGCACTTGCCTTCCTGCCGGTTCCAGATAGTCCTCAGTTTCTGCCCGCTTGCCTTTTGAATATCCCTGCGGAATTGCAGCAGCTGGACGTTCTCATCATCAAGGTACGGGTTGTAGTCGAGGCGGCAGGGTTTGTGCTCCGTGGTTTCGATGGCCGCAAGCCGGAGGGCCTTGATGGTCTTATCCGTGGTGAGGGTAAAGAAGTTGTACCCTCCGGCACCCGTCGTCCAATACTTCTTGACAACCTTCTTTACGTTGCTTTTCGGATGCAACAGCTTCATTTTCCGAAGCAGGAGCGTCTGGACGGTTGCGTCAATTCTCCGGAAATCCATATAGGCGTCAGAGACCCGATAGTAGCTGGCGAATCCGGTCAACTTTTTGTTGAGCTTTGCGATGAGGTTCCGCTGGGAGCCATTGAACCCCATGATGAACGACTCCAGACGCCGCTCCATCCTTGCAACCGCTTTGTCTGACGGCTTTACAACCAAGATTCCCTGCCGGCGCTGGTACCAGCGAGAAAGATACTCAAATCCAATGTTTACATTGGAAATATAGGTTTTCTCTTCATTCAGCCGGAGGCCCCGGGGAAGGAGAAAATCCTCCAGAACCATATGAATTATTTCCGCATCCCCGTAGGTTCTTGCTGTAATGATGATATCGTCAGCATAGCGGATAACCGCTCCGTTAGCGTAATCAATCTCCCCATCGGGATTTGGGTACAGGCGGCGGCGGACCTCTGCCTGTAGCCCATCCAGCACCATATTCCCAAGAATAGGGGAGAGGCTGGCTCCAAGAGAGATTCCCACATTCGTTGGAAAGAAGTCTCCGCTGGAAACCAGCCCAGCCCGTAAACACTCGCGCAAAACATGCTTGTCCATGGGGATGTTTTCGACCAGCCATTTATGGCTGATGCTGTCGTAGCACGCCTTCACGTCGGCCCGCAGCACCCATTCGGGCGGGTTGGGCTGGTCCAAAATCCTGCAAAGGTGGGCGTAGGCATCCAGTGTAGAACGGCCCTTCCGGGCGGAAAATGATTTCTTGTCCGCTGTTGACTCAGCTACTGGGTCCAGGGAGTATGCGTGAAGAACCTGCATCGCCTTGTCATGAGCAATTGGAATTCGAATACGGCGAGTTCGGTCTTCTTCAATCAATTCAAAATCTCTATTCGGCTTTGCCCGGTAGCCATAGGACCTCAGCGAGAGCGAGGCCCGCATTTTCTCTTCGTCCGTAGTCCATTTAACCCCGTCAACACCTGGCTCCGAATTATTCTTGACCACATGCCGGACCGCCAGCATTTTTGCTGCCAGGGAGTTCACCAGTTCCTTCTGCTTCCACTCAACCATCTGCCAGTTCTTGTCGGCTGCGGCCAAGGCGATTTTCCTCTGCTTTGCAAGCAACTGGTCCTCCAGCTTATCCCAGTCGGCGCCCCGCCACATAACTGCCATGTCCTCGCCGGAAACCTCTTTCCGTGGCGCTATAGAATTCAGGATGAGGGAGATGGGACAGTGGTCCGACCCAAGAGTGTCGGTGTGGTGCTTGATATTGTAGACGTGGCCGAGGAGGGCCTGGGAGATGATGAAGTAGTCCAGACGCCAACCCCGGTTCTCCAGGCGCTTTCTAAGACGGTTGGACCACCAGGTATAGGCTCCCTCCTGTGTTGGATACAGCGTCCTGAACACGTCCAGGAAGCCAGCCTCCAAAAGCCTCTCCATACCCTCCCGCTCATCAGAGATAAATCCCGGCGGATTTTCTTCATTCCGCAAGTTTTCCGGGTATACGTCTATATAACTTCTCGCCACATTGAAATCGCCGCAAAGCACAATGGGCTTAGGGAGGGAGCTGACGTAGGAAAGAAAAGCGGCATCCCAGGCGACCCGATAATCAAGCCGTTCCTGAGATGCCTGGGAGTTGGGGACATAGGTGTTGACGACGTAGTAGTCATCATACTCCGCCGTAATAAGCCTGCCCTCTATATCGAAACAATCCACGCCCATCCCGTACCGTATGGACAGGGGTTCCCGCTTAGACAAAAGAAGGGTGCCGGAATAGCCCGGCCTTTCCGCCGGGTTCCAGAACTGAAGGTATTCCGGAGTATTCAGATAGCATTGCTTCTTGATTTCCTGACAGCAGAAAATGTCTGGGTCCGTATTCTGCAGGAAATTCATAAAGCACTTTCGCTTGCAGGCCTCCATGCCATTTACATTCCAGGAAATAATCTTCATGAGATTGTTGCTCCTTTCGGAGGTTTTGCGTTGATAAAAGAGGAGTCCGGTCAGCTTGGAAATCTGTTTGCGTGAGGCCCGATACTGCGCATTTGATATACTAAAAGCGCAGGGTTTGTTCCTACGCTGTTGTTTTCGCCCTGGAATGCAATGAGGCTCTGGCCGTTTGCATAAAATGAGGTATCGATAATGAAAGGAGGTTCCATATGGGATATCTAAAATTGGATAGTGTCCCCGCAATGCAGGAAATTCGCATGCGGGAAGCCTGCCAAATTATTGCGAGAAGATGTCGCGAAAGGGCCGCCGCCGATAAAAAGTCCTACGTCATTTCGTGCAAAGGTTTCGGGGAGGACTCTCCCGACCTGCCGTTCTTTTCAAGCCAAACGTTTGGAAGAGGGTAGGGGAGATGCCATGCCGACCCTCTGGGGTTTTGCACGAAAGCTAGTCGAATTAAGTCTAATTATAGCGCAACACGCTTAGTTCGTCAATGTTTAGACAAGCCTTGCTCTACAATTTGTCTGGGATAGGAATCACTCGCCCCCAGGCTCATATGCTTTACATCAGGCCCGTCCTGTGGTATCATAGTTGCACTTAGGACGAAAAATCGACCGATAACCCCTCGCCTATGTAACCAGCAGGCAAGAACCACGATGGCTTTTGGGAACATGGTATACAAGGATGTGAGGCTTTATGATGTATCCATTTTTGCAAATTGATGGAGATACGGAAATCGTCCACTCAAATCTGTTGCCCAATGGAGAAGTCAAGGTGTATATTGAAAAGCCGGACGCAAGAGATGGCTTTCATCATGCCACTTGTTTTTTGCCGCAGTATCGGTGGGAAAGTATCTGCGGCTTTACGGACCGGGAGATAAGTCGGTTCCAAGAAGTTCTTAAATCAGCAGCCCATCTGATTAAGGAGTTATAGGACTAGCAAAAGTGCGAATTAGGGTCTTTTCCGGGGCAAGATAATTTGGTGTAGGAATCATGACGGATTTCATGCTGAAACAACGAAGCATGGCGGAGCAAGGTGTTCCATGACAACGCTTTGGATGTTTGAAAACACTCTGTATTTTGTAGAGGAGGGATAAGAAGGTATGAATTTACAAGTTGGTGACATGGTTTTCATTCGGCACCCCGCTGGATATGTTTCACACCACACTCCCGCCTGGTGTCTAGGCTGGACGGGGACCGTTGTGCGACTAAATAAGCAGACAGCCACTGTTGAGTTCGAGGTCGACGAGGATAATTGCAGGACCTTGCGGCGGTACATTGACTATCAGGACATTCAACCAAAATAATTTTCAGGCCCTCTTTCCGGTGGGGAAGGGGGCCTGTGTTGTTAGACTTCGTATTCCCGGAACATCTCCAGAATCTCCTCTTGCCCCAGTTGTCGGGCCGCAATGTAGATGTCCCGGTCATCTTCGGGCAGGGTTTCCAGCAGCTCTGCCATCGCATCCTCCTCAGAGAGGTCCAGATGGAGCGGGTTGACCAGCAGGGCTTTCTCGTGAATGAGCATCCGGGTCAGCACTTGGTACTCCAGGGCCCAGTCCGTGGTCTCCTGCTCTGTGTTCCCGTAGTTTACATCCAGGACCCGCAGGAGCTCCACGATGTCTCGATTGTTGAGATGGGGAAGATGCACGAACAGCAGGGGATAGTTCTTCTGTCCATACTCGTACAGGCACCAGAAGTGGTACCGCTTACCCGTGCCGGTGTCCTTGGGCTCGTTGACCTCCACATACTCGCCGGAGTATGCCCGGGTCAGGAGGCTTAGGACATCTGCTTCGATGTTGATATGCTTGGTGTCTCCCCGCCAATGGAACAGTCTTGCTGCATAATGGACCTCGCCAGGGGCGGTCTCATGCTCCAGCATGATTTTCGTCTGCTTAGCTCGGTACTCGTCTTTCTTAATCTGCATGAAAAATCTCCTCTTTCCAAATTTCCGCATGGGTTTGCGGAGATTCTATGCAAGGTGAGGAGGATGTATTCTGTTCTCATGCAGTATCGGGCCAACGGGAACCCGCTCGCCTCAAACCGGCCGCAATCTTCTTTTGTTAACCTCGAAAGAATCATTCCCCTACAAATTGCATATAATAATCCTAATTCCATTATGGAAAATTCACGGCCGTTTGTCCGGCAAAGGAGGCTCATCCAATGATTCCTCTCAGCAGAATTGACGTCACCCCTCAAAAGGCGGCGCAGTTCAATGCGAAGGGTATTTCCTGTGTAGAAGAACTGGTATCGTTCTTTCCCAGGAAATACTACGATTTTACAAAGCGCACAAAAATAGCCGACCTTGAGGAAGGCGCCATTTGCCGGGTATCCGGGGAGATTGTGTCCTGTACCTGCTATGACAGGGTGGACGCCGTTCTCCGGGATGAAACCGGCGAAATGAAGCTCACCTGGTTCGGCGGCTGCTACTTCTCTAGCCGGATGGTTCCCGGCGCAAAGTTTTCTTTCTGTGGAAAGGTCACATTCTTCCGCGGGTGGCCAACTATGACTCAGCCCTTGTTCCACGGCGAGGGAAGCAACAGTCTGGCCCACATTTACCCGATATACTCCAAAATCAAAGGAATGTCTGCGGAATATTTGCAGAAGAAGATAGATGCAGGACTTTCCTGCCTCGCCGTCAACTCCCCATGGTCGGAGCAGGACGCCTTCGCCAAGGCCGCCGGGCTCCCTGACAGGATTCAGTCACTCCGGCAGATGCACATACCCTCCTCCGGGGACGCATGGAAGGCCGCGAATAAGCGCATCGCCTTCGACCAGATTTTCCAGTTCTATCAGGAGATGTTCTTACGGCAGAACACCCGGCGGTTTGTGAAGGGAACACCTTTCCCCAACTCCGAAAAAACCAGGGAGTTTATTGCCAGCCTGCCGTTTCCGCTGACCGCAGACCAGGATAAGGCCGTCAACACCATCATTGACAAGACGAAAGTAGGGGAAGGGCTCCAGGCTCTGATTACCGGCGACGTCGGCTGCGGCAAAACGGCTGTGGCGGCAATCGCGGCGGTTCTGGCCTGGGAAAATGGCTACCAGTCCATCATCATGGCTCCCACTCTGATTCTGGCGAAGCAGCACTTCGATGAAATATCCGCCATGACGGAGCCCCTTGGCGTGCGGGCCGCGCTCCTCACCAGCGAAACGAAGGCCAAGGAGAAGAGACAGATTCTCTCTGGGCTTGCGGACGGGGCTATCCACTTCCTCATCGGTACTCACGCAGTACTGTCCAGGGATTTGGTATTCCATGCTCTTGGTATGACCATCGTCGACGAGGAGCACCGGTTCGGGACCCACCAGAAGCAGCTGCTGGAAGAGTTCGACAAGGTTGGCGCCCACCATCTGAGCATGACGGCAACGCCGATTCCCCGCAGTTACGCTTCCGCAATCTACGGGACCAATATGGACATTATCACCATCGAGACTATGCCGGCGGGGCGAAAACCCATCATTACGGCCCAGTACATCGACAGGACCAAAGCCTATGAAAAGCTCCTGGAGGAAATCGCCAAGGGGCACCAGTGCTACATTGTATGCCCCTTTATCGAGGACTCCGATTCCGAGCAGTTCCAGGATGTGCTGTCAGTAAACACCGTTTTCGAGGAAATCCAGGAATACTGCAAAACCAACGCCCCCAATGTGCGCGTTGGGTGCATCAGCGGCGACATGAAAAAGGCGGACATCACGAAAACTGTTGATTTGTTCGCCTCCGGTTTCTTCTCCATTCTCGTCTCCACGACTATCGTGGAGGTGGGCGTCAACGTGCCCAATGCCACAGCCATAGCCATCATGAACGCCGAGAGATTCGGCATGTCGGCTCTGCACCAGCTTCGCGGCCGCGTGGGGCGGAAGGGAGACCAGGGGTACTGCTATCTGGTTTCCGAGAAGTTGAACGAGAAGCTGCACGCTCTCTGCGAACTCCAGAGCGGCTTCAAAATCGCGGAGATGGACATGAAGCTGCGGGGGCCTGGCGATATCCTGGGTGCGGACCAGACAGGCGATTCCGCCATCATTGAGACCATCCTGAAATGGCCGAAGATGGCGACGCGAATCCGGGAATACTTCGTCCAGAAGGCAGCGTGAGGAGGTAAAGAATGTCAATAACCCCGTCCATGAATTTAGGTGAATGCCTAAATTCATGGACGGGGCTTGGGAGTAAGTTTGGACTCATTTGTCCGAGCGTGCTGGTTCGCCAGCGTAACTCCCAAGATTGACATAGCACAAAACAAACCTACTAAGAAATAATTTGTAAAGGAGGATGCAGGGTAATCGTAGGAGGCGCAGATTCTGCGCATTCCTTCCCGCCCGACTGCGTCGGACGGGGTATCCTGCGCAGTATAAGATGAAAATTTTCAGCCAAGGACCCGCCACATTGCAGATAACCCCTAATGTGCCAATGGACAGATTTTCGCTGTCAAGGCCGCAGGAGGAAAAGTTGTCAGACAGAGAAGCAATCGTTGCTGCGGGTCTTTACTGCCTCACTGCCTCATTCTTCTTTGAGAATACCCCAGTATTGCCATCTTCCAAGGGTGTGTGTCGACTGCGGGATAGACTGGATACCTACCGGAAGAAGGCAGACAAAGATGTCCTCTTCCGGCAGGCGGCAATCGACTTCGGATTCCCGCCCGAAAATCTGGAAAGAGCATCTAATGTCTCATTCTTCACGCTGGAGAACCTGGGAATATTCTGCAGCGATGACAGGCAAGACACGAAGTTTGCAATTAAGGTTGCCACGGATTTCCTGCGAGACTATAACCCAAAAAGAGGGTTTCTGTTTGGCTCTATAGAAGGCGTCACTGCGCTTTTGAATAACACGCCTGCCGCCATAGAACAGCCTGAGAAGAAACCGTTCCTGATTGGGCCCGATGTCGTTGCGAAAACAAACTATCTGCTGGTACTCTCCATTTCTATGCTGGTCCTTGGGAACGCTGCAGAGACCCTGGTAAAAAGGCTTTCCGGTGCCACAGACACAGATTCGATTATTCAGGCGGCCGTGAACTACGGCACCCCGACGCTTTGCGTAATATACTCCCTTGCTCCTGAGTATTGGCAATATGTGCTTGAGGTTTATTTTGTCCGAGTGGGAGTAGACCGAAAAGTAGCGAAAGCCCTTGCTCAGGATGGGGCTCTGGTTCACTTTTATGAGAGGTTTAAGACAGAGTTTCAATTGGTCGCGGACATGAGAGAGGCCAAGGAAAAACGCCGGACGGTAAAAGCGGAAAGCGAACAACTCCGGCAAGAGGCAGCAGACCTCCGAAACCAGCTCGCCTCCCGCCCCGACAACTCCGTAATCGACAATTTGCGTGATGAAAACCAGCGGCTTGCAGAGAAGCTGGCTGCGGTACAGCACAGAAATGAGCTTCTGGAGGCATCGACTAAGGAGGCTGTTCAGAAAACGGAGGAACTTTCAGCTGGTCTTGCCAAGGCAGAGAAACAGGTGTCTTTCCTGAATAACGAGCTGCTTGAAGTAGGTGAGGGGCAAAATGAACCTGTTGAAGAATCCACCCAAGCCGGCATTCGCCAGAGACTGGGTGACGAGGCAATGAAGCATCTGGGCGCAACGAGGGTCATGATTATCGGCGGGATGCCAGCAACATGCTCCGTGCTGCGGGAGCTTTTCCCCAACTGGGTGTTTGCTGATGGAGACAAGAAGGTGCCGCATGACCCGGCATCGAGTATAGACGCTATGCTGCTGATGTCCTCGTACTGCTCCCATCTGTCATTTTACACGGCGAAGTCACAGAGTCGGGTTACCGGGATTCCGCTGTTCTACTGCCCGCGAAACAGCCCGATTGGGGCATGTGAAGTCCTTCTCAATATGCTGCCCACATGAGAAAGGTGGCGTCCCAGCACGGGGCGCCACTTGTTTTTAACCTTCTTTGCCTTCATCCTGTTCCGTCTTAAACTACGAAAGTCCTTGTCGAAATATGCCATATTCCTCTTTCATCAGCAAGAGTTCCTCGGCGGTCAGGGTTTCCCATATATAATGCATCACCAGGAACGAGTCCCATGCCCGCACAATCTTCTTGTAATCAATGCTCTTGTGGTTTTCCTGCTTGTCCATATGTATCCTCCCAAATTCAGGTTTCAACATAATATGCGAGGCCATAACAATGCATTCTGTGCGTTGGCCATTCATTAACAAAAGAAGAATGGCTGTCTGTTTTGATTTTGGTCTCATACCGCCCGACATTGTCTCGGAAAATTTCCTCCAGCAGTATCGGGCCTCAAGCTATCAAAACTCTCGCCACCGCCCGATTCTCTTTTACCAACACCCCCCCGTGAAATTAAATTTTCCGTATCCGCATACTATATAAGCTAGGAGGCAAATCGTGACTCGGAATTTCCCCAAACTATAGTTGATTCGCCAAGGACAAAATCAAAAATAGTAAGGAGAGATTCACCATCATGAGTTTGACAAACCAAATGCTGCGCCAAATTCCCCCGGATGTGGCGCCTGAGGCGATTTGCCTTTTAGATGAAATCCTGGGGCACAAGCCGGTCGTGAACCGGCAAGCGGTTTCCACCGCCGTTTTCGAGAAACTGGAAAGCCAGTTCCAGGATGACGAACTGGATGCCGAGCTGGAGCGGCTTCACCTGTCCAAGATGAGCGAGATGAACGCTGCCATAGACGCCTACGACTCCCTCTGCCGCAAATTCCCGGATGCAAAGTTTTCTGAGGAGCGCATCCGTGGCGCGGATGAGGACGTAACTGACACCGCCCTCTTTGTCATTGATAAAATCGTCCAGCGTGACCGCATCACGGACCGCTTCGATATCATGTCAGCTGTGTGCGACGCCATTCAGAAGAAATATGGTAGCGGCCAGAAGCTCGAAGCCCATCTTCAACGGATGCACCTGACCACAACCAAGGACATCCTGTATGCCATCGACATCTATTTCGTCCTGAAAAAGCTGTATCCCGACACCGTCTTTGGTCGGGAGCGGGTTCGCGAGGCATGGCAGGACGCCATCTAAACCACCAACATTCTTTGCGCGGGGTGCCAGGGAATCGCCCGGCGTCCTGCGCTTAATTTTTTCGAAAGGAGGCAGCGCACGCTCACTTGGAGGTGCGCAATAAACTATGGTTTCTCCAAATGCCACAATCTTAGGCAATATCTTCGGCGGTACACACATCTCCAGTGTGCTGGGGGTCGTCTCTCTGCTGTTGAAAACCCTGTACGCCCTCTGTTTTATCGGCTCACTCATTGCGTTCTTCGTCAGCATCGCGAAGCTGGCACAGTCCGCCAGCAATCCGGGAGCCCGCAGCAGGGCACTTCATGACATCATGGTATCCGGTATCTGCTTCACCCTCTTAGGGGGAGTAGGCCTGATTTTCGTTGTGCTGATTGGCTTCATGAGCTGATAGGGGAGGGGTGGATATGACATTATCTGAAATCACTCAGAAAATCAGCGATATTCAGCAGCTTGCCGCCATGGACCAGGAGGCTGCCCTCAGCCAAAACAAGGCCCTGTTCATCGCCCTTGTCCAGCAGGACGAGGCCTACCTTATCCGCAGCCCATCCGGACAGCTTTTCACTGCCCCGGTTCAAGAAGATGACCCCCGGCTGTTCCTGCGGGTATTCAGCCACGAGGAGGCCGCTCAGTCTTTCGCCGAGAAGGAGCCGGGCAGGGAAGTGCTCCCCATTGACGGCGTGGAGCTGATGCAGGCGGCCAAGACTTGCTTCCTGCGGGGAGTATATGGCTTCCTGCTGAATGATGGGCTCGCCTGGGCCGTCCTGTCTTTCCCGGACTTCCTGGCGGAGTGTTTCCGGACTATCCTGGGCAATGAAAACATGGCGGGGGAGGAATTCACCGTTCTGGTCCGGCTCATCAATATGGTCCGGCAAAACGACCACTACAAAATCGTCTTGGCAGAAGTGCCCGGAGAGGGTACATTCTTCCTTGACGAAGCTGCCCGTCAAGCGGGAGCCCTTGAAAATTGCGAGTCTCTGGATGTCCAGAAGCTCCTGCGATTCCTCGACTTACCTGGTAATGCGCCCATCTGCGTCAAGATGGACGGCGTCGACTATGAGATGACCGTCGATATGCTCCAGGGTGCCATCCGAGTAACTGGATTGGCGACAAGGGAGGAGGGGGTGCCCCTTGACTTCTATACCGACTTCATTTCTCTGGATTTCCGCCCGGAGGACTTTGCGAGAGAAGAAATCCCTGCCCCACCTGTCGAGGAGCCGCCAGCAAAAGAAAAGAAGCCGGGTTTCCTTAGCAGGCTGAAGAAGGAGAAGGCCCCGAAACCTCCCAAGGAGAAGAAATCCAAGAAGGAGAAAGTCTCGCCTGACACGCAAGAACCCAAGACCCCCTCTCCTGAGCGTAAGCGCCGGGATTCCCGCAGCATTGTTCTCGGGATTGCAACCATGTTTGCGCTGGCCGCAGTCCTCATCTGCGCCGTTGTTTTTTACGTCCACTTTACATCCACGTCTCCTCTGGACAGCCTCAAAACCGACATCAGCACCCAATATTACTCTTCTCTCACAAAGCACTATGATGGCTGCCTGGAAGAGGGAACCGGTGAGGAAGCCCTGCTTCTTATGTCCGAGGACCTGGAGACATGGGTCCAAAGCTACGCCTCAGAATTCTGTACAGCAGAGGAATTGAAAGATATCATTTCCATCTATGCCTCCATCGGCGACATGCAGGAAGCGGCGGAAAACGCCTACACCCGGGCCGCTATCATGGAGCAGTCTAAAAAAGCTTACCAGGAAGGGTTGGCTGCGTCCAGCATCTCCGGCCGCCTGGAGTGCTGGCGGGGCGTCTCCATGGAGGATGCTTCTTCCTATGGAGCCATGCTGTCCAATCTCTCTGAGCACGCTGTTGAGTATAAGTATATCATTTTCACGGAAGCTGCTTCTCTCTCTGAATCGGAGGCTCTCTCCAGGTTGATTCTCCTGCAGAGTTTCTATCCGGGCGATACGGACATCGCCGCCAGGATTCGAGCCGTGCAGGCAGGGGATGAACCCATTACCCCCCCCGACAGCGAGACGCCAGACGTGCCCAACGAGCCAACCCAGACTACCCAGTATATCTCCATCTCCCGGGCCGCAGTCCATAGCGGCGGCTGGAACGGCGAGATTGACTTGTATATCGACTGGCGAAACATTTCCGGCAAGCAGATTGACGAAGTGGACTTCGAGGTGGTTCCCTACAATCAGGCGGGGGAGCAGGCATCTACCAAAATTGCGGATGCGAACGGCGAGTTCTACAGCCGATACCTGGCAAGGGACGTGGGGCCTTTCGAGGACGGTTACGTCACTCCATCCCAGCACTTTTGGAGCGATGCCTGGGTAAACGGCACCATATCCTCGGTGACGATTGACAAAGTGTCCATTTTCTTCTCCGGGGAAGAGAACCCGGCCATTATTACGGACGCTAATGCGATTTCTGCCCTATTCGCTGCAAAGTGAGCTTGTTTACGAAATGTTCAAAAACATAAGGGAACATTCGTTTGACGTACAATTTGTCTTTGTGCTAGAATCCATTTGTCGGGTTGAGGGAGGGATACCCCAGTTCCCTGGCCTACTCCCGATTAGGCCCTCTTTTCATTCGGGCTGGCCTAAGAGGCCCTGGTCCACCATCCCTGGCGGGGACTTTTCCCGCTCAACATCCTTCCATGTATGGGGAAGGCCGGCTGCAATGGCCGGCCTTTTCCGCCCCCTAAAATTCCCCGGTATATTCGGAATAAATCCGTGGGGCTTCGCATATAATACGGCATAAGCCCAAGCGGAGAAAATAGGTTCTCCGCCATCTGCATATAATATTCATACAACGAAAAACAACAGGAGGTATTTCGATATGCTCATGAACAGTGATTCCGCCAACAAGCTGGTCAAGCAGCTGGAGTCCGCTCGCGGCACTCTGCTCGCCCAGGAGCGGCAGGTCATCACCTACTCCTTCCTGCAGGGCGAGGAACCCTTCAAGCCGCCCTATAACTTCTCCGAAACCCAGGAGAAGCTGGGCAAGCTGAACGAGGCCATCGTAGCCCTGAAACATGCTATCAACGTGTTCAACACCACCACCAAGCTGCCCGACATGGACCTCACCGTGGACATGGCTCTCGTGCGGCTGCCTATCCTGACGGGCATGGTCTCCAAACTGGAGAGCATGGCCGGGATGCTGGAGAAGACCCGGCAGACCAATATCGCCGCGAAGGCGGCGGAGTACACCTGCCGGAACTTCGACGGTGAGGAGGCCAAGAGGGCTTTCCTGGCCGCGCAGGAGGAGCGTAAGGCTATTCAGCAGGCCCTGAACACGGTCAACATGACTGAAACCTTCGAGGTCTCCGACTCCGTTATGGAGGCACTGGCCTGATACATCTTTCCTTGCCCACTTCACATTCAAGTAAGTTTACTTGCAAAATTAACAAATACTAGATGAAAAAAGGAGTTTAACGTAATCCAAGTTATCCAAGTTATTTCAACTGTTATTCTTTATCGGTTGCGTTTAGGGTAGTTGGGATTTAAGTTTTATAATTCTTTTTTGAAGAAAGAAATTTGTTGTGAAGCAGGCTAAAAACCGTTGGGCTCTCCCCTTAGAGTCCGCCGTCGGGACAGCGGCGAAGGTTCACGTCCCGGCTTCATGCTGTTGTAGCTCAGTTGGCAGAGCGGCTGATTTGTAATCAGTAGGTCGGGGGTTCGAACCCCTCCAGCAGCTCCATACGCGGCCATAGCCCAATTTGGTAGGGCACCTGCCTTCCAAGCAGGTTGTTGCGGGTTCGAGTCCCGTTGGCCGCTCCAACTGCCTCTTTGCAGACAGTACAGAATTTCCGAAAGGAGGACCTCTCGTCATGTTGCGCTTCGTACTTGGGGCCTATGGGGTCCTTGCCGCAATTGCTCTCTACATGTTTTTTGCCCTGGAGCTTCCTCTGGGTAATTGCTTGTTCATCTTCATCTATCCCACCGTCCTTTTTCTGACCTACTTCTATCTCGTGTGGCGGCAGTCCAAGGACCCCGTGTTCCAGACCAGGGAAACCTGTCAGAAAATATTAGATATGACACGCTCGAACGACTGCTTCCCACCCTTTGATGACAAAATGTTCGATAAACTGGAGGAAGCGTGTGGTGGCCAGCCGCTTTGTGATATGAGCGGCTATATCACCGGACCCGAGGAGGGAGGCGGTACCAATGTGGTATGATTTGTTGGGGATTCTTTTGATGCCCATTATCGCATGCATTGGCGGATGTTTCGCCGAATGGTGGTTTTCGAGGCCAGCTAAGGAAAGCACAAGGTCAGTTAAGGGCAGCGGTTCCGAAGACAGGGCTCTGGCTCCATACAGGGCGTGCATCGCCATCATAGATATGACTACATCCAACGATGGGCTGCCGTTTGGGGCTACGTTCTTCGACGATATCGAGAGGGGCCTCAAAATGCTGGAGGAAACACTGCGCTGCGACATTCAGGGCTACGCGGAAGGAAGTTTCTAAACATTTTCTGCGGCCGTCGCCCAATTGGCAGGGCTCCTGCTTCCCAAGCAGGCCGTTGCGGGTTCAAGTCCCGTTGGCCGCTCCAATCGAATCCTGGGTGCTGGCTCTCAACATGTCCAGCTAAGCGTCCAGTAAGGGGCCTAACCCGTGGCGCCGCGGGAAGGGCAAGGAGGACCCATTTGTGGGACATTCCTCAAGTTGTGGGGGATGAACGACCCAGGATTCGCTTTCATTTAGATACGTGGAGGAATACTCATCGGGAAATTTTGGCATTCCTGGTGGGCGCCGGTGCAAGAGCCGGCCTCCGCATAGCTCCTTTCTATGATTTTTGAATAGGTGTGTAACAGCGGGCGTTCGGGGTGGTAATGGCCCCCGGATGCCGGGCTGGCAAGGCCGTAACACTCAGGGAAAGGACACTATCCCTGGGCTGCGTCAGTCGAACATGAGCATGATTATCTCCATGCCCGGAGCGGGGGGGCTTCGGCCCCCGTAACTGGGACTAAACATCGCGGGACAGTGTAAGGTGCGCACACTGGGGCCCAAGACCCCAGAGGCTGTCGGTTCGAATCCGGCTTCCGCAAACAACATCATTGGGACTTGCTCCTCCCAGGCGGGGGCTTCGGCCCCCGTATCTGGGGCAAACATGTGGGACAGTGTAAGGTGCGCACGCCGGGGCTCATAACCCCGGAGGATACCGGTTCAAATCCGGCACCTGCAAAGACATCAAATGGTTTTCTTTGTTTCGTTGATTGCCCGGGGCGAAGCTGCCACTCCGCTCCAGGGCGGTCATCCCAAAAAGGAGGAATTTTCGTGAAACTTACAAACATCCAGGAGGTAGACGACTTCCTGCAAACTGTCGATAACTGCAAGGGCGATGTTTGGCTGGAGGATTCCGCCGGGGACCGCTTCTCCCTGAAATCCATGTTCTCCCGCTACATTGCTATGGGGAACCTTCTCCAGGACAAGCGTGGCGAGTTGGAACTGTTCTGCTCCCAGCCGGCTGACGAGGCCCGCTTCGTGGAGTTGTTCTCCAGGAACCCGCAAATCGTCTAACCCGTACTCCAGAATCTCGCAGAAAGGAGGTCCGCCATGGACATCATTCTCGTTTGTCTCATGTCGGCATGCGTCTTCCATATCATTTACCACATTATACTTTTGTACTACTCGTTCCGGCTCTCCAGACAAACTCAGGGAACTATCCTCCATGTCATACCGCTTGATAAACTCTCAAAGTATGGAATATCTACCCTGAACGTCAGCTATTTTGTAAACGGCGTTCGCTATATTGGAAGATACCTGACAGAAAAGGATATCGACCACATGCGTACCGGCGACACGGTGACGATTCAGTATCAGCCCTCCCGGCCCGGCCGTTCAGCGATTATGGAGTTGAATGAGCCGTCCGTGATTGCGGACATTGCCCTGCTTTCGGGACGAGTATGCCTGGGCTCCTTTGCCATGAGCCTGGTTCTGATGTCCATCATCGACGGGGGACTTTTCTGAGTCCCCACCACATCCGGGATTAGCGCAGTTGGTAGCGCACGTGCTTTGGGAGCATGGGGTCGGGAGTTCGAGCCTCCCATCTCGGACCAGTAGGACGCATGGGGATGCGTTCTAATATACCGGCGCATGCCGGAATGTTCTCTGCGGAGAAGACTGCGGAGGCTGCTTCGCGGGCAGGGCCGGCCCCAAGGGAGGCCGGCCGCCCGTGGGGCACTACAAAAGAAGGAGGTTTCTATGAAGCATAGCCAGTTTGCCGGAAGCTGCCGCTTTATGTGGAACCGCATGCTTACGGACATCAACGCAGGCTACGAGGCCGGAGAAAAATATTCCTGCCCAACCCCGGCAAAGTACAAGAAGGTTCCCGGGCTGGAGTGGCTCAAAGAGATATTGCTGCCCGAATTGTGGCAACCTCATGGACAGAGACCATCAGGCGGCAATTAACATAGATAAGGAGGGCTTCCGCCTCTTTTGTGAGGAACTGCCCTCCGGATGCGGGGACTCGCCCCGCGCAGAGCTTTCAGCTCACCCGCAGCCTTCGGCTGCTTAACCAGTGGTTCACTGGGGATAGCTTGCACTACTACGGCTTGGATGGTCGGTATCATCCTGTAATAATTTGTAAAGGAGGATGCAGGGTAATTGCAGGAGGCGCAGATTCTGCGCATTCCTCCCCGCCCGACTGCGTCGGACGGGGTACCCCGCGCAGGATTAGATGGAATGGACCCAAGAAGAAGTTCAACTGTTGGGAAGAAACCGAACAAGCCTTATTGACAGCAGACTAAGCTGCGAAATTGTGCCTCCTGAAGCAGACTTGGTCAAATTTCGGGCTCAACCCGACAAACTCATTGCGCTCACGGGGTGGCTTTCTCTTGGAGACAAGCAAGACGCCACCTTGCTTAACAGATTTCAACATGTTGCGGACCTGGATGGGGTTAGGGCCTTTGAGGACAAGGAGACGTGCCACGAAGTTCAAATCGACTGGGCAAAACATCAAGTCGTACTCCCAGCCACCAACAAGTTTGATGAATGCACTATTCGCAAAAGCCTGGCGGGGGATTTTGCTGTCGTATGGATGGCCTACGAGAGGCAGGAAAGGTATCCTGATGATAAACCCGCTCTTTTGTGGATAACAGATTGGGAAGGCGGGAAATTGTATCAGAAACAGGCCCGTGTGGCAGATGCTTTTGCTGGTGGAGACCTTCAGACAACGGCTGCCATTATCAGTAAATTCTCCTGCGTTTCAGATGCCCTTAACTGGGCAAACGCCAGAGTCGTCTACGATGCGGCGGTTCAAGAGTCTCTTGGCGGATTTAATCCAATTGTATAGCAGAATTTCCGCAGGACCGGCAGAAATGCCGGTCCTTTTCATTTGGAATCGCCTTCGCCCTGGCCGCATATCATTCTCGCAATGTAGTCGAAAGGGGTTTTGATATGAAGGTTCTAATTATATATTTCACCATCATTAACTTCTGGGAATTCGTCTTCATGGGCCTGGACAAGGCCTACGCTCGGAGAGGGGAGTACCGCATCCCCGAAAAGACGTCGTTTTGGGTGGCTTTGCTGGGCGGGGCCGCTGGAGGAACCGCCGGCATGTTCTTCTTCCGCCATAAGACCCGGCACTGGTACTTCCGGTATGGATTCCCGGCGATTGCCTTGCTGCACATCGCGCTGTTCATCATCGTCTGACACAAAGGCCAGCCTCAAGGGCTGGTCTTTTGCTGTATCGGGCCTCGGAGAAGCGGCCATCAATCACCGCCAAAAATTCTTTTCTGTCAACCTGCATAGAATACTCCAAAACATACATAAGGGAGGATTCTTTTCATGGAGAGTATCAAGAAGATTGGATTTCTCGCAATCCCGGCAATCGTCCTGGCGGTAATTATCTGGGGCATCACCTCCAGGCCTGCCCAGGCTGAGGAAACAGAGCCTGTCCAAGAAGCGATTGTGGAGGAAGAGGATGACGAGAGGTGGCACATCCCGGCAACCACTTACGCCGCCCTGGAGGAGCTGCCCCGCATCTCCTATGAGGTCCCGAAAGCTGAGAATGGAGCCAAGCGGTTCATGGACTACCGCACCATCACGGATAAAACTACATCGCAGTGGGCCATTCAGCAGGATGCCGTGACAGATGAGTATGGCTTCCGCCGGTATGGAGACGCCTACTGTGTGGCTATGGGTACCTACTATGCCGAGACCTGCGGAGACGTCTTCGAAATCACCCTGGACTCCGGCCTCACCTTCTCGGCTCTGGTGTCCGATATCAAGCGGGACTGCGACACCGATGAGACGAACCGGCACCGGGAGGGCAACGTCGTGGAGTTCATCGTTGATAAGGACGCCATCCCGGAGGACGCCGCCGCAATGGGGGACATGTCCTATGGCACGCCCATGCAGGGCAAAGTCGTATCCATCTACCGCGTATAAGGAGGAAAGTATGGCAAATCGTATCAAACCCAAGGAATACCAGATTTGGCTGGCTAACGTCAGCTATCACCCCGGCAACAAGGGCCACCAAACCGTTGTCCGGCTGCTTGGACACCCGGGCATGGCGGGTCCCGACAGTTCCCTGGTGGAGAATCCCGACGAGTGGGTTTTTCACGACTTGGAGTCCGAGGACCATTCCCCGCAGTACACCAACTATATGGCGCAGTTCGAGCTGCTGCAATATATCCATGGCTAAGGAGGTTGCATTATGACCAAGGAAGAGAAGAAGAAAGAATTCCCGCCCGTTTCTATGGGTGTCTACCGCCAGTTGATTTTCGACGTGGCGATGGACATGACCGGGGGAGGAGCGAAAGACCACCCCAATCGAGAATACGCTGATAGGCTCCTGGTTCTGACCGATTGGCCAGTTCAGGAGCCCGGCGGGAAGATTATCTAGGTGCAGCGCAAAGCCCCTCCGCACAAGCGGAGGGGCCATTTCTTATTCGTAGCACTCAGCAACCCGGCAAACATCGTCTGCCGAAACTCCGTTCGCTTCCAGGAGTTCGCTGCAAATATCGGAGAGGTGCCGTTTCCCACCCACCGCGAGAGCGGCCAGAAAACCGGACATGCTGTCCGCATTGCAGGTAACCCCGACCTTCTCCATGGCCTTTGTGGTGGAGACATCGGAAAGATGCTTCTCCCGATACCTGAGCTCCTCCGTAATGCAGAGGAAGCTGTAGACCTCTCCCGCTAGAGAGACAACAGCCCCAAGGCCGGTGATGCCGGATTCCGTAAACTCGGGGTCTTTCCGCATTTCCGCCTCAAACGCCTCAAGGTCCTCGTTCCAGACGGCACTGTGGGCCATATACTGGTAGCAGGCGCTGCGGGCAATCTCAATGGGCATAATGGTGAGGCCCTCGCGTTCCAGGGCGGCATTCATAATGTCGTCAGTGAGAAGCTCTTCGGTCAGTTGGGGCATGGTATATTTGGGCAACATATATCTTCTCCTTTCACATGTTCCTGCTCAACTTGAGCAGGATTTCCTTTTCATTCAGCGATGGGTCCTCGATGACATTATCCAGGAGACTTTTCAGCTTCCGGCCAATTTCCGGGCCCGGCTTGATACCGGCAGCAATGAGGTCATGCCCGTTAATCGCCAGGTCCTTGATGGAGAGGCAGGGCTTATCATTGACGATGGCCCACCCGATTTCTCGCAGCTTTTTTACCTTCTCCATGCGGCCAACAATCAAGTCCGAGGCCTGGGCGCAAATATCCGCAGTACGAATATCCATCAGCCTGAAAAACTGTTCAGAGCCAATCTGGCTAATCAGCCGCCGGACAGCTTTGGGTGTCGCTTCGATGCTCCGGTCATGGATGCCAACAAGTTCAGTGACTTTTGCGACAGTCTCGTTGTCAAACCGCAACCGCATTAGGATGCTTTCCGCAATTCCCTGACTCACTTTTCCATGTCCATGGAAGTGCCCAACTCCAGCCTCGTCTTCCTGGTAGCACTCCGGCTTCCCAATATCGTGGAGAAGCAGCGCAAGCCTCACGAGCCAATCGGACTGAGGGGACAGGGCGACAGCGTAGGCGGTGTGTTCCCACACGTCGTACGGGTGGTAGGGGTTGTTCTGGACGAATCCAATGCAGGGGAGGATTTCCGGGATGACCTCCGCGAGGATGTCTCCATATTCCACAAGGACTTTGCGAGTGCTACCGCCCTGCAAGAGCGGAACCAGTTCCTTCTGCTTCCTTTCCTGGGAAACCTTCTTGAGCCCCTTCGCCTCACTTCTCATCGCGGCAAGAGTCGATACTTCGATTTCATAGCCGGTAACCGATGCGAAACGAACTGCCCGCAGGATGCGCAGGGCATCCTCCCGGAATCGCTTACCAGGGTCTCCGACGCAGCGAATGACACCCTTCCGCATATCCTCTTGTCCGCCAAAGGGGTCAATCAACCCTGTGGTAGGGGAGAAGGCCATGGCATTCATCGTGAAATCCCGGCGGGACAAATCCGTGCAGAGGTCGCTGGTGAACTCCACCTTATCCGGGTGCCGGCCATCAGAGTACTCTCCGTCCTTCCGGAATGTCGTAGCCTCGAAGCCTGCTCCGCCAATAACAACCATAACGGTTCCGTGCTGGAGGCCGGTGGGGAAGACCTTGTGGCCAAGCCCCTTAAAGATTTTGATGACTTCCTCCGGGTTCGCCTGGGTGCAGATATCCCAGTCGTGGGGTTCTTTTCCCAAACAGGTGTCCCGGACGCAGCCACCAACGATGTATGCCTCTTTGTCGCAGCTAACTAGGGCCCGCAGGATTTTGTTTGCCCCTTCGGGCATATTGATTCGCAACATAGTTTCTCCTTTCTGAATTCTCGCCCTGATGAAAATTTGGGGTATTCTATGCGGTTTCGCGAGTAATGATTCTAAGGCCGCCGAAACAAACCCGCACCGCAAACCCCTGAAACAAGAGGTGTTACGGTGCGGGTCGGTGATTGGATTTTGACGTTTAGCAGTGCGCATGCTCGGCAAGCCAATCCAGGTCCTCCCGCAGATACTGTTTCTTCGCAAGAGGGAGCTCCTCGAACAGCAGCCCATATTCGTTGCGACTCTGCTTATCATATTCAACACGAACCACCTGGCACATGAATGAGATTTTGCCGGCCCGCTCATACAATTCTACTTGCAGCTTCAATGTCTGTCCTTCCGCATACACTTCATCTGAGTGGATTTTGGCCCCAGCCATGCTGATGTCAATCAAATCACAGGGCTCCGGTTTCTTTGCCGAGTTTACCAACTCCGGCCGGTAGATGTTTGCTTTGCGATAAACAGAATACCGCGGACTCTCCCGCTGGTTCGTCCCAGTCATCAGGGCCAGGCTACCCAGCCTGATGTTTACCCGGTTGGATACGGTCACGATACCCGACAGGGAAAAGGGCAGGTTGTTCTCACCACTGCCCGTTACAGCCAACTTCTCTCCGTCCTCAAACAGAGGGAAGCTCAGCATTCCCACAGGCCGTACCAAATCCAGCTCCATGGTTGAAAAATTTCTCAGGCGAACACGGCAGAGGAATGTGCCATCCAGCTTTGTCAGCATGAGGATAGCGTCTTTATAGAGTCTGGGATACACCAACTTGGGCGTTTCATACGATTCATGAGTGCGAATTTTATCCGAACTTCTTTCAAACAACTTCATACACTTTGGCGCAATAGCCCACAATCTTAGCACATGCGCCACCCCTCCTTTCTTTTCTCGCTGGATGATATGCACGAAATTTCTGCCCAATCGGTCAAAACAGGGCCCTCGATTGGCAAAAGAAGATTGGCTGCCGACTGCGGGGCAGGGGAGAGTGAGCCCGATACAGCCCGGAATCCTCTTCCAGCGGATTGCATAGGATAAGGCAAATTCAACTGGAAATTTTCTCAAAAAAGGAGATTTTGTATATGCAAAAACACAAAAAGAAACCCCGCCTCCTGGCAGGGGCAGTCGCTTTCATTCTGGGGGCGCTGTTGTTTATCCCGGCGGCGCTGGGTATCATTCTTCTTACGTCTCCCAAAGACGCAGGGACCGGCTCCTGGGAGACGCTCACAGAAGTCCGCAAAGCGGGCAGTGACCCCAGTATCCTGGTCTTTAAGAAGCAGGACCTTCTCCAATATCAGCTGGCGAATCAGAAGTGGTACAGCTTGACCTTGGACGGACATTCCACACAGTACTTCTCCAACACCAGGAACATGGATGATGTCCGTACCTATATGCTCATGGCTGCCGGGGTCACACTCATGCTGCTGGGACCTGCTACCGCGGCCTCTGTTACCACCTTGAACGTCAAGAAGAAGGCTCCGGTTGCCATCCCTCCGGCACCCGTGGTTCCAAAGGCCCCCGTTCCGCTCAAGCAGGAACCGGCCCCGCTTCCAGAGCCGCCAAGTCAGCCCAAGGAGGAGGACCCCTACTTTGCTGGGGTCATTATGAAACCCGCTGCTGTTCAGGAAAAGACTGTCACCTTTAACAGCATTGCCGGGTACGCCGCCACCAAGCGGGATATGGAGTTCGTGGTGAAGTGCCTGCGAAGCCCCGACTTGCTGCGGCAGGTAGGGGCCAAGGTCCCCGCCGGAATCTTGCTTTATGGCCCGCCCGGAACGGGGAAGACACTGATGGCCAAAGCCATTGCCGGAACCGCCGGCGTTCGCTTCTACAGCGCTAATGCTTCCGAATTCATCCGCCGCTATGTCGGCGTGGGCGCGGAGAACGTTCAGGCACTGTACCGGGAGGCCCGGGCAAATGCTCCCAGTATCGTCTTTATTGACGAGATTGACGCCATCGGAGGCGCCAGGGGAGGGGAGGGCGAGAATCAGGAATACCGCCAGACCCTGAACGCCCTACTGACTGAGATGGATGGCCTGTCCAAGGACAGCGGCGTCATGACCATCGCGGCAACCAACGATTTTGAGCATCTGGACCCGGCTCTGATTCGCCCCGGCCGGTTCGATAGAAAAATCGCCGTGCCACTGCCTAACTATGACGACCGCCTGGAAATCATCAAGCTGTACGCCAGCCAGAGGAACGTATCCCCGCATGTATCCCTGGAGACTCTAGCCCGGGACACCTCCGGCCTTGCTGGGTCGGGTATCTCCACGCTTTTCAACGAAGCAGCCCTGCACGCCGTCATGTGCAATCGCGGAGTCATCCTCCCGGAGGACATTGACGCCGCTTTAACCCAGATTGTAACAAACGGAGTGGAGGCCAAAACTGCCAATCCTGAGGAGCTGCGAACAAATGCCTATCATGAGGCCGGGCACACCGTTATCCTGCGACTGCTGGCCGGAATCGCCGTCTCCAAAGTTTCCATTGTCGGAAGCACCTCCGGAGCCGCTGGAACCACCTTCTTTGCGGAGGACGAATCTACTACGCATTACACCACCAAGTACCTGCAGAACCGAATCGTTGCCGTCTACGGCGGCCGGGCCGCTGAGGAGTTGGTTTTCGGCAGGGAACAGGTGACTGCCGGGGCCCGCGACGACCTCAAAACGGCGACCCGCTGGATTAAGGAATACCTGCAGGGAGGCCTGGGTAGTAGCCTCCTGGACCCCGAGGTATTCGGCAGCATCCGCGGCTCGCAGGCCGAGGAGGCGAGAGCCCTGTCTGAAGAATTGTATCAGGAGGCCATGGACTTCCTGACCCGGCATCGGGACACCCTTGATAAGGTGGCAAATGCACTTCTCGAAAAGGAAACCGTTACCGAAGCAGAGCTTGAAGCGCTTCTATAAAACAGACCGCCTTTCCCAGCAGGGGAGGGCGGTCTTTCATTGATTCCAGACACTTTGCATACCACATGCTTAACCCTATTTTTGGAAAATCACTAACGAAAAGGAGAGACATGTGGAAGCTGCAAGAAAAATATTTGAACCGGCCATACGCCCTTTGCCGAAGGGATGCGAGGTTGTGGATGTTTCCGACAAGATGCCTTCACTGGCGAGCTGCGACATGGGGCTGGGCATAACCCTGTTTCATCTTATCCGCACCGCTTTTGACAAAACCCGTTTTGCTGAATGTATTGAGATGATTAACCGGCAGAAAGTTTCGGGTCTTGACGGTAAGCGGGGCAAACAGGATTTTCGGCAAATGATTCGGGACATGGGATTTGAATTCACAGGTGGCGAGCTAAACGAAGTTTTATCGTCCTTTGGCAACCCGCAGAGTAAAAATGCCCGCGTCTTTGCCGCCAAAGGCAGAAATGGAGACACTTGGATTGCTATCCACGATGGATACCCGCTGGTTTCGTCAATCGTTACTTGTTACGAGAATAGGTATCCTTCGAGAAGAAACCACCTCCAGGCGCTGGAGGGCGTCTCTGAACTGGGCTCCCGGAACCGAATGCTGTACGCCTCACGCCTGTTCAGTCTGTACTATGACACCAGGAAAGTGGAGGAGGTGGCCTGGCAGACAATTGATACCCCGTATAACCAGACCCAGGCGGAGACCGGAATCATTACACTCGGGCTTGCTGCGACGGAGCCTGGGCAGACGTTTGGAATCTGGCTCAATGACCAGATTCTGGTGTTGAGGAACAATTCCAAGAGCATGGGGCTTGCACCCGCTAAGCTGCGAGTTGGCAAGCTGAATCAGCCGCAGCTGACAGCGACGGCGCTGTCCCGGAAATTTGACATGGATATTTCTATATTGCAGGAGCTGCGGCCCATTTTTCGCTGGCCGTAAGCCGCACGAGAAATCCCCCAGACTGTATAGCCTGGGGGATTCTGCATACAGGGGTCAATTGGTTTGGGGCTTTTGCTCTTCGACACCCATTAGTTCTTCTGGCGACATGCCAGTATATAAGGAAATGAGTCCCAGCGTGCTAACCTTCGGATTCGAACAACCTTTTTCGATGGTCTTTACTGTTGAGACGCTAATCCCACAATTTTCTGCAAACTGTCTCTGGGTTTGCCCGGTCTTGGCCCTAAACGCCTTGAGATTCTTGGCCATTGAGCGCGACATGATTATATCTTGTTCATTGTGCCTCATTTTCCGTCCTCCAAATACTTGTCTCAGGATGTATTGCTCTCATGCCTATTATACCGAAGTAAGCCTGAAAAGTCCAGCCTATACATATGTGTTATGAAATCTATCTGCAGAGGGGGGGAATTCCAGGATATATCTAATTGAACAAAATAAAGATTTTGTTTAATTTAGGGGGGAGGAAATTCCAAACCGACAGTATCGGGCCTCACGGAGACCGCCAGCCGGGCCGCCGTAATTCTTTTCTGCCAACCCGCATATTATCCCACAAACATCTTTCAGGAGAATTTTACAGGAGGCAGTTTATGAAGTTTTATCCCTACAGCGACAACCGGCAGCACCGTATTGTGGCCCGTGGTGATAACGTCTCGGATGTCATTGACAGGATGATTCGCGTCACGGCCAAGGTTACGGAACACTATGCCAGCGACATCGTGTATACCATCAACGACCTGCTGGCCGCCATTGACAACAAGAAGGACCTAGCGGTTGTGCTCAACTTCCGCGAGTGCGGCGTAACCACGTACAGCAAGGCTCAGCTTGAGTCGCCGGAGGTTCTCCGGTCCATGCTCTCTGGCGGTATCCAGCAGTGGTTGCTGACAGTCGGCTGGGATGGTGACATCCCCGAAACGTCTTTTCTTCGGATTAACATTTCCAGTAGCAACTAAAAACAGGAGGTATCAATATGTATCATCTCGAACTGGTCTATGGGTACGTCGAGGACGACGACTGCGGCATTTACCACGCTTTTGAGGCTCTCGACCCGAACAGCAAAGACACTGACTACGAGGAGGTTGCCAAAGAGCTTGCCGAGATGCTGGATACGACCCCGGATGACTCGTGCTTCAGCTGGGATATCATGGATATCGCGCTGCCTGACTCCCTGGTTAAGGCGATTCAGGCCGATGCGGTAAACCCCAAGGAGTAAGCAAGCAGCAAAAATTGAACAAAATTTTCAGGAGGATTTTATCATGGATAGACCCAGCAGCTCCTATTTCGTGACCATCACTGGCAACGAGAACGACCTCGTTCTTGCCAACCTCTATATGCAGGATTCCGGCATCGTCCCGGACTACCTTTCCCTCTCTGAGGACCAGGAGCCTGGCTCCCTCACCTATGAGGTTGAGGACGGAGCCATGCCGCAGTGGGGCGGCGTGGACGAGGTGTTTAGTGCCATGTCGCAGGAGTTCCCCTCCCTGCTCATTGAAATTAGCGAGCAGTGTGAGGAGCCCTACTTCCCTGCCCGGCTGCTCCGCTTTACCGGCGGTGCCCAGGAAACCCACCATGGGCGCGTTCTCGCGCCGGAAGACGTGGACCTTGAAACCGCGAGGTTCCTTGCCGGCATGCTGCAGGCAAATGGGATGGACGACGCGGCAGCCTTCATCCTGAAGGAGACGCCCGAGTACATGTTCTAAGTCAAATCAGGCGGGCCCTTTGGGGCCCGCCCTTTCGAAAGGAGGTGTTACTTTTGACAAGTACGCCAATTGTGTCAAAACACGCCGAAAAACGCACTAAAACGCGCCTCGGCATCAGCAAAAAGCTGGCAGACAAGAATGCCAAAAAGGCCATGGAGTTCGGCCTCACCCATGCTGAGACAAAGAACGGGCTGAAACGGTATCTGGATTCTTTGTATCTCTCATATGGCATAGCCAACAACATGCGAGTGTACCATCACCACGTCTACATTTTCAAAGGGGTGAAGTTGATTACTATCCTTCCTCTGCCCCAGAAGTTTGAGAAACTGGCGGATGAGCTCCAGAGGAACAAGAAAGCCGCTATGGAAGGAGTCTGCAATGAAGCATAAGATTGGAATCACTGAGGCCGGAGATGCCGGTCTCGACAGGTCCTGGGCAAGCAAGCTGGACACGGTAGATGGCGCCATCGCCATCACCAAGAATGCTGCCCTGGATTTCCGAGCCATAGCCGCAACAAACAGGGATAAGCTGATTGTCCATATCACCTGTACGGGCTACGGCGGGACCATTGTGGAGCCGTATGTGCCTCCCATGCAGGAGCAGCTGTCCAACGCCCTGGACCTGGTAAGGCGCGGGTTCCCGATGCCCAAAATGGTCATCCGGGTGGACCCCATCATCCCTACCGCCAAAGGCCTTGCCACGGCGGCAAAGGTCATTGAGGTGTTCATGTGTGAGGGGTTTTCACGGTTCCGTGTCAGCATTCTGGATATGTACCCTCATGTCCAGGAGCGGTTCCGGTCGGCTGGCTTACCTATCCCCTATTCTTGGGCCCCTTCCAAGGAGCAGCTGGCCGCAACTGACAAGATGCTTGCCAACATGAAGGAGAAGTGGGTCAGTCTGGGGCATCCGGCAGACATCCTCCGCGTCGAGTCCTGCGCGGAGCCTGGCCTCAAGGAGACTATCCAATGCGGCTGTATCTCGGCCTATGACCTAGAACTTCTTGGGTTGGACCCGTCGGCTGTGGATTCCACCGGCCCCCAACGGACGCATTGCATGTGCTACTCCGGGAAAACCGAATTGTTGGGCAAAAAGAAACGCTGTCCCCATGGGTGCCTGTACTGCTATTGGAAGAACTGATTCGCAAACCGCCTCTCTTTGGAGGGGCGGTTTTGCCTGTTTACAATTCATCCTTTCGCATAACATATAACTGAGAATGAAAGGATTTTTGTTTTCAGGTTATATTTCCAAAGAAGGAGGCAATTCATGGGTTACAAAATCGGAATCGCGGATTTGTCCGGCAAGCAAGGCGACCTGTCCTGGACGGACAAAATCGACAATGCCGATGGCGTTATTGTGGTTACGGAAGAAGTTCCCTCTCCCCTTTGCGCCAAAGTGGTTGAACATAAAGGGAAGCTGATTGTCCATATCCTCTGTCCCATCAACGGGGCCGGGCCGGTAGATGTGCGTACGCTATATAAGCAGACCGCAGACTTAGTGGCAGCCGGATTCCCAAAATCTCAGGTAGTTGTCCGGGTCGATGTCACTCTGCCAGCCACAGAGAAGCTGGACCGGATTTACTCTACCATTGAAGCGTTCGTGGCAGGCGGCTATTCCAGATACCGCGTCAACATCCTTAATATGCAGACTCTCGGACAGGAGGGACTGGTCCCCGTTGGCATGTCCCTGCCTGCTCAGCTGGCCGAGGTGGATAACATGCTGTCGGACGTGCGGAAGAGCTGGGCCTACCTGGGCCGCCCCGCCGGAGACCTTCGCATTGAGTCCGGTGCGGATTCCGGACTGAGGGGCGTTACCAAGTGCGGCAGCCCGTCCCGGTACGATTTGATGCTCCTGGGTCTTTCCACAGACGACGCCGCTACTCCCCTTTCCTGGCGGAGCGAAGTCTCTTCCGGCACGAAGAAGGCGGCGAAGAAAGCGTCCGCGGCGGCAAAGAAGGCTGGCATCAAGGCAAAGGCTGGCGGTAGGGCAGTTGGAACCTTCCTGGGCCGTCAGGTAACCAAGGCCTGCCGGGGTAGTAAGACAGCGCTTCTGGGCCTCGTTGGCTTGATTGCCGCCGGAATCCGGGGCCTGGGGCGGCTGGGACGTCGTTTCCTTAACGGGTGCCGTCGGTGCGCCGTTGCCGTGCTACGGAAATGGAAGTGGATTGCGGGAGTATTTGCTGCGCTGATAGTTCTCTACTGCATCGCCATCTACTCCAGCATCCCCTTCATCCAGCACTACCGGACACTGTATATCGAAACAGCTATGTCCACTATGAACCACCAGTGGGTGGCCACATCCTTCATCCCCCAATCGGTCATTGATGAGGTGATGGAGAACGCACGGAAACAGATGGAGGAAAGCGTTGTTCCTTCCTCCACCCCGCCGGAAACAAAGCGGGAGAAGCCGGAAGAGGAAGTGGTTTCTCCTCAAGAGGCCGCAAAGCTGGCATTTGCTGAGAAGTACTCGGAAATCAACATGGACACCATGCCGGAAGATACGGATTATCTGACCGGCTTCCAGATGGCGGATGTTGTGGATAAGGGTATCAAGACGACGGCTGGCGACAGCATCTGGGCCATTGACACGATAAATAATCTGCTGATTGTTCAGGTGTCTGGCGATGGATATAGCGGAAAACTGGCAATTATCAAGGACAGTTCCCAGGTGAAGCTGGCGGTGAATACCCGCCGGGACCGCGGTATGACGGTTACGGAGTTGTGTGACACCTCCGGGGCGGTCCTGGGCATCAACGGCAACGCCTTTGAGGACCCCAGCGGCAGGGGCAGCGGAGTAACCCCTGTGGGGCTCATTATCTCTGATGGGCAGAAGCTGCACGACGCCTACGGGGCCTATAACTATCAGGTTGCTGGGTTTGACAATAACAACGTTTTCCGCGTGGGTAAAGATGTGGATGCCAGCATTTTGCGGGATGCTCTCCAGTTCTACCCCATCACAGTACTGGACGGCGAGAAGCACGTTGACGGCTCACTTGGCATGGGTATCCAGCCCCGGTCCTCCATCGGACAGACAAAGGACGGCTCTACCCTGCTTCTGATTATTGACGGCCGTCAGGTCCATAGCCTGGGCATCACGGTTTCCGGGTGCGCCGATATTCTATTGCGCTACGGCTGCCAGAATGCCATGAACCTGGACGGTGGCTCCAGCGCCTCTATGTCCTATATGGGCGAAATGATTACCAAGACCAGCAGCCCGCAGGCTGGCGGACGGTGGCTCCCCTCTGCTTGGGTGGTCATGTCTCCGGTTGACAAGGGAGAAACAGCTGATTGATTATCCAAAGACTCATGAGGTCCGATACAGAAAACAGCCCCACCCTTTCGGGTGGGGCTGTTGCTTAGATTTCGATGAGTCGGATGTTGTAGGGGTCTGTCTCGGCGTCGGCAGCCGCCTGGGCCAAGACATCCATCCTTTCGCCCTCATAAACGCCGAGATAAATCTCAGCATTGGGATAGTCCTCCCAACCCTCGTCGCACATCGGGTCCGCGATGATGTTGTTACAGAATTGTACGTCTCGGACCGCACGGGATTCAATCACAGCTACAAACTTCTTCATAGGAATCTCCTTTCTCGGGGCCGTTACTTAGATTTCGATGAGCCGGATGTTGTAGATGTCCGTTCGGGCATCGGCGGCAGCCTGAGCCAACACCTCCTTCCTCTCCCCCTCATAAACGCCAATGAAAATCTCCGCTTCGGGAAGGTCTTCCCAATATTCATTATGCATCGGGTCCGTGTACACATTGTTACAGAACCGCACATCCCGGACAGCGCAGGACTCAATCACAGCAACATACTTTTTCATGGAATCCTCCTTCCTCTCAGCCCGCGAACATTGCCGCTGGCATGATATCCACATTGGCCCTGTGTACATAGACCAGCTTCCCATCGATGCTGACAAGCGTGGTCTTGGGCAGGTTCGCCGGAATTTTCACACTGCAGTCATTTCCCTGAAACAGCCCAATCGGGGTTCCCGTCTGCGAGGAAACCAGCACGACCTGGCTCTTTCCGAACAGGTTCTTGTAGTGGTTTATGAATCTGTCGGCGGCAATCAGTCCCAGACTCCCATCTCCGTCCGTCTCAATGGACTTCGGTATCTGGAAATCGGTGACCATATCCACACCGTTCTGGGCGAACACCAGGGTACTGCCCACATGCTTCCAGTCATAACCGTCGATGGTGATGTCAATGTAGGACGTAGGCTCTCCCGCAGAATCGACCTCGGCACCCAGGGCAATCTTGTCACCGGACACCTGCAGAACCTGATTCCCGAAGTTGTCGTACTGGGAAATGATGTAGTCGTTGCCCAGGAGCTCGCCCTTGAGCTCGCTGATAGCCATCTCAATAACCGCCATGCCGCAGCCGGAAAGGGCCATGACCATACACAAAGCAACGCTAATCAGTGCAAATTTCTTTTTCACAATTTCTACTCCTCCTCAAAATTCAAAAGAGCCCTCGTAGGGAGCTTTCGTGATACGGCCTTCGATGCCTGACTCCTCCACAAACTGTGAAAGGGCGCTGGAAATCATCTCGCTGGTATCCACATCTTCCCCTGTGTTTTCTTTTGCATCTCTCAGGCAGTGGGCGAAAAGAGCAGACAGCACTCGGTCAAGCGGCTTGTGGAACAAAACAAACTCTGTGGCATCACCACCACAGCCGTCCACATTGCGCTCTGTTACCCGATAGATGTAATTGTACATTTTCCTTCCTCCTTAAAATCGTCCAAACTTCTCAATCTGGTCCGCCACATCTTTGGCGAACTCCTCCTCGGTCTTGCCCAGGTAAGCGAGCATCTTGCGGATGCATTCCTGCTTCTCGGGCTTGATGTCCTCCGGCCAGTATCCAGCCGAGGAAACATGCGCTAGGATGACCCAATACGGCTCAGCGCCTGCATTGAGACAGTCTTTGCAATAGGACAGGCTCATGGGGCCCATGGATGCGGCAGCAGTAACCACCTGGGTTTCTTTGCCGCAGACCTCACACTTGCCGGGATGCGCGAACTCGTCAAATTTAGCCACAATCTTTTTCTCCTTTCTTTCTTAAACCGCTTCGGCGAGTTCCTCTTTCAGAAGCCCTGTCAGGAAGGGCAGCGCGTTTTCGATGGGGACCTGCTCATAGTCGGACTCCATGTCATCATAGGACAGGTTGCAGTCAGGATAGATGCTCCCATCCGCGCTAACATACAACTCCTCCACCATGACGCCATCGCCTCCGTCACCTTCAACTTGGAACTCTTTGGTGACACCGGCTGTCCCGATGCCGCTTTCATAAGCCCGGCCTCTCCGCAGGACCCATCTCTCATCAAAATCCTGATGCTCCTTTTGCGGGTCGTAGAAGACAAGCCCCTTTACCAGCGGAGATGTATCCAGTTCCTCATGGTACTGGTCAACAGACAGAGAGATGCCGCAGGCTTCAGGTTCCTCCATCTCTGGGTAAACTTCCAGAAGCACCGCTGCCAGGTCTAGCTGGTTCGCTTTGCCGTTTGTCACGACGTAAAACGAGTATGGCATGACACCGCATTCACGGGCCTTCTTGAAGAAATACCGGATAAGTGGAACATTCAGACTCGGCTCACCACCGGAAAAGGTAACGGTCGCAATAGAGCCCACCTGCTCCAGCAGCTTGTCAACGGTTTCCTCCGCCATGTCCAAGTTCTGGGCGTCGCCACGCAGACAGTGCTCACAGCACATATTACACCTGCGGGTAACCTCCAGAATCAAAGAAGAGACTCCTATCACATGAATTCTCCTTTCGCATATGTATTTCCTGTGGTCTTGTGATTGGGGGAATACTATGCAGGACACTCGAATTCCATAACGAAAAAAGGCCCCGCGTTAGCGGAGCCTCCTGTCTGAGATTCAATAACAAGCCGCAATGAATTCAATGTCATCCGGCGTAACCTGATTCTCCGCGAGATACGGTAACCACTCCTCGGACAATAGCTGTTTGCCTCCCACGGCATACGATGCCAGCATAGAGGACATGAGGTCCGCTTCAACCACAACTCCGGCCCGCTCCATGGCGGCCGACGTGTTTTCAGTCGTAAGGTGGGCTTTCTTGTAAGAAACCGCCTCCTTGTTGTGGATTATTTCTTCAACGTCTTTGGCCAGAAACAGCGCCATCTCCATGGCGGTATGTCCCTTATAGCCAGGGTCAGAAAACAACTCCCTTTTGAATTGCTCCAGCCGGATACCCAAACTGATGACATCAAGACATGCTTGACGTGCGGTTTCAACCGAAACGGCAATATCCTCTCGCTCCAGCGCCTCCATCATAATGTCCCAGGTCATTCTTTCCCTCGTGACCATCTTCGCGTTATACTTCGGCAACATTCTCTTTCTCCTTTTCTCTTTTAAGATACCCCCAGTTCTATGAAGAAACTTTTCCTCTAACTATCTCTTCCCTATTTTTAGCAGACTCCTTTCTTTCTCTCTGTATCCAAATTTTGGCTTTGTGAATCATATGCAGTCAGGGCAAAACTCATTCTGGGCAAAGAAAAGAGCCCCGCTTTTGCGGGGCTCCCTGCTCAGGAGGCTTCGGCGACTTCGCCTGCCTCTTCCTCGTCGCTTGCCTTAGCTGCCTGGAACTTCTTGCGCACCTCCTCCCGGGCGGCCTCGCCCGCCCGAATCAAATCGGCGCCCATGGCCACTTCCCAGGCGTGGATGAAGCTCGTGACCCGGCTCATCATACGGAACATATCCGCATCCGACACCTGGATAAACACCTCCTTGACGTCTCTCATGGTAGAGGCATCATAGGTGGTGGCACCGGTGGCCTGCACCCGAACCTTCGCGTAGGCGTTCGTGATTTTGATGGTCCAGGGGTAGTTGCCCAGCTGCCCATCCTTCCGGTAGGTCGTGTGGAAGATGTTCAGCCGCTGGAGAGGCGCATAGCCCTCGCTGTTCGTCTTCTGAGCGTGGACCCGGTCCTGCACATGGTTGAAATCCGCATGACTAGCCATCGTCATACTGGGCGGCAGGCCAGGCTCATCAGCAGATGCCATGACCTTCTCCTTGGTCTTCCCCAGCCGCTTACTCAGAGCACCGGCAATAACGGGAAGAGCAGGCACAGACTCCGCCTTCTCCAGCCGCTCCAGGACCCCCAGTACGTTGTTGAGGATGTTGAAGTTCATGTCAGCGGTCTTCAGCAACTTCTTGTTCGCTGCCCGAATCTCCTGAAAAATGAGCATCTGGTTGTCCACAACGGTGGTACCCACATTCCGCTTGCAGACCTCGAAAATCTGCTCACAAACATCCGGGGTGATGTTGGCGAACAGCGTGGTGGACTTGTCCCCGGTGCCGGAGCTGTAATCGCAGATGGCGATTTTGATGACGCTGGTGGGCGCATGGTTCTTCCCGCCCTTGCCATGAATCATGGCGTAGTCGTCAGGATAAGCCAGGACCAGGCCGTCCCGGAAGTCAAGGACCTTGTTCCGACCATTGGTCTTGGCAATGATGCCGTAGGATGACATATATCTGATACCTCCTCGAAAGTTTGTGAACTCATTAGGGTTATGTTATTGTATGCAGTTTCAGAAAATCCGATTTTGTTGCAACAAGGCGCAAAAAGAGGCCGGCTTATTTCAGCCGGCCTCGGTTTGGGGTATCAGTCGCAGAGATAAATGGCGTCTCCCGGGCGAATGATTCTCCCGAAGATGCCAGCGAATTCCTGCGGGCGCCGCGTGATACTCTCTCCGCTCTCCAAAAATTCCCTCAGCTCCCGTTTAAACTGAGCCAGAGTTTTCCTGTCCTGTACTCTTTTGGCAACAACGAACCCGAATACGGACTTGCGGCCCACCCGGGAAGCGGATATTGATACAGGGACCAAATCCGCATTTCCCCCATAGTATTCGGCGATGTTCTGGAGGTCCCTGGCAGGGATGCTTTTTCCGGAGCTCGTATCGATGAGGATGGCCCAGAAATAGTTCCTGAAGAAACCATCCTCCACCTCAACGGTATTCCCAGTGAGGGTCTCATCCGTCTTGGGCCCGCACATCATCCAGTGCTGACCTATGTCCAGCTCTGCGTGAATGCTTTCCATGTAGGCGCGATATGCCTCATAGATGGCCTTAGACACCTTGAGTCGGCGGCAGTCATATTGCGTGTTCTCCGGGTCCCGGCCAGCGGCCACTGCCGTGGCGGCATAGATAGTGCTGATATTGCACTCCTTGGGGATTTCGATGCTCAGAATCTTTCCCATTTGCTGCAGTTCCTCCTCGTTAGAATTGCCGAATTGTATGCCGCTTCCAGAATTGCAATTCCAAGTATCGGGCCTCAAGTGCCCCGCCAGCCTGCCAGCCGCCGTTCTTCTTTTGCCAACCCGGAATCCCTTTCCCAGCCTTTGCATAAAATATTTCCAAACACCATTCAGCAAATTTAGATGAAAGGAGAAAGCAATGTCTATTAACGCAACAGGGGCCCAATATCCCATCAAGCCTGCGGAAGAAGTCCTCCCCCTTGTATTACAGGAGAAGGAAATCATCTTTGCCGACTTGGAAACAACGGGCTTTGGGCCGTATGATGACATCACGGAGATTGGCGCTGTCCGGGCAAACGTGGAGACGGGGAAGGTCATTGACAGGTTCAGCACCTTCGTGCATTTGAAAATCCATAAGAAGGTCCCTGCCAAAATCACCGAGTTGACAACCATCACCACGGAGATGCTGGTGGACGCCCCTTCTATGGAGGTTGCCCTTACTGCCTTCCACCGCTATATTGGCAACTCTGTCCTGTCCTTCCATAACGCCGCCTTTGACTGGCGGATGCTGCAGACGAAGTACGCCCTCCTTGGAAAAACTCTCTCCAACGAGGTCATTTGCTCCGTGAAGCTCTTCAAGTATCTGCACCCCGGTCTGCCGGCCAATCTTGACGCGGTTTGTGAATATTACGGGAAGCCCATTGAGGGCCACCACCGCGCCGTTGTGGACTGCGCATGGACTGCAGCCTGCTACTGCAAAATGCGGCGGGAACTGCTGGAAATGCAGGAGAACGGGCAAATTTCTCTGATAGAAGGTGCCGTCAAAAAGCGCCAGGCCAGCGTGGTTTCTCTGGCGCAGCTACAGGAAAGCTGCCAGATTTACCGGATTTCCGGCTGGAAGAAAGGTAACAAGCGCCGGATTTACGTCTCCACGAACTTCGCCGATATCTACTATGACCTCAATGACAACGTCTGGAATGTCTCGCAGCGCAAGGTAAAGGACGACCTGAACCTGGACGTGATGGTCAAGTACCTTTTGGCGGCCATGGGGCTGTCGTTACCGGATTTCGCCCAGAAATACTGTCCGGCGGCCTGAAAGGAGATTTGCATGAGCAAAAATTGGCACACAATATTGTATAATGATAAGCGTAGAACGGAGCCCTCAATCAAATGCCTGTATATGCCGGATGGTGGCATCTTGGAGCTTGATACTCCGTCCAGTCACTCCAACGAATATACAGCCATCTGGGGCCACGCAGAGGTCAAAATCTCCGGAGACCTAACCTGGGAGGAAGCGCAGGATGAGGCCATACGACTCATTACAGATGTTATCTAGGAGCGCATTAACAGACTTCAGGCAGACCTTGCCTTCCTGGATGGGCCCTGACAAAAAACAAACGCCCCCTCAAGCGAGGGGGCGTTACGTTATGCCTTTTTCTGTCGGTACAGCTTTGACAGAGCTTCGATTTCCTCCAGAGTTCGCGGCGTATAGTCCATCCAGGGCATCATGGCGCCCACGTTGAACATGTTGCAGTCACGGAGGTACAAGTTTTCCAGCAACATCCTGGTGTGCTCCATCATGTTCCACTCAAAAGAACTGTGGACATGCCCATACAGGTGATACCATCCGTGGAAGTGATTCTTGAAACATGGTATTGGGTAGTGGCAGAGAACCACATGTTTCCCACCGTCAACAATCTCCAGGTAGTTTGCAATTTGGGCGAAGCGCTGCCGGAATTCGGCGTTCTTGCACTTATCGTGGTTCCCGACAATAAGAACCTTTTGACCCTTGAGGCTATCGAGGACCGGGATGGCCTTCGTCACACCGCCCCAGAACATATCCCCCAGCACATAAACCGTGTCCGCCGGAGTAGTGGCAACATTCCAGCGTTCCACCAGGGCTTCGTTCATCTCCTCAACAGTTTTGAAGGGCCTGTTGTCATAGTCCAGCATATTGGCATGGTTGTAATGCCAATCAGCGATGTAAAGATTTCTTCCCATCAAACCCTCCTCAGTCAGCCTCCCGCTGGGCTTCATCACTCCGCAAAACCACAGAGACATTGTGAACATGCATCAACTGGTCCAGTTCCTTCCAAAGGGCAGCGTTTCCATACGTCGTGAAGCATTTTTCCCAGTTCTTACTCCACTTTTTCAGCCACCCCTGCTTGATGACCTCGGAAATGTAGAAAGAGGTCACGCTCAATTCCACATTGCACGGAGCCTTGAGCGCGGACAAACCGGCAATCACTGCCATCAACTCCAGATTTTCAATGGAATCTGTGTTTTCGGACCCCGTGATGGTCTTGGAGCTGCTCTTTCTGTTTGACAACTTAGCTGCCCACCCGTTTGGCCCACTGTCCTTTGTGATGGTCCCCGCCACAATAATGGAAACAGAGGGGCGGGAAGAGTCAATAGTAGGCTGCTTGGGCTCCTCCACTGCCTTTGCAGGCTCTACCGGCTTTTCTTTCTTTGCGGTTTTTTCCTTTTGGGCCGCGGCAGGCTCCTCCGCGGAGATATGGTTCACAATTTGGCAGTTGAACATCTTTGCCCCAAAATAAGACTGGATGAGGGTGTGGATGTTGTCCCACTCTCCCTCCTGCTGCCCCAAGTCCTTCGGAATACCCAAAGACGCGCCGGTTTTGGCCGCAAAGATGCAGAGCCTGTCAAGGCAGTCCTCCAGGGCGCCCGTATCCAGCACAGAAAGGTTCCCGGAGTCGCTTTCCCGCACATACATGTTGGCGATGATGGCTCCATCATGGCAAGGGACGAACTGAACCTCGCCCAGCAGCTTGGTCCCAAACATCTTGCACATCTCTGCGTGAATCTGGGCCGCCTCAGGGTATTTCTCTTTCACTTGGGCATTCAGGCCTGTATCCATTGTACCACAGCAGTTGACGGCTTGGCAACGGACCATGCAGTTGGTACTCAACAGGTCCCCGGCAATCTCGGGGAAATCACAAATAGCCATATGTAAATCCTCCTTCAAAGCAATTCTCCAACTGTTTTTCTATCATATGATATGCGCGAAGCAGGAAAATCATTTTGGAGAGAATGTTGGCAAAAGAAGAATCTGTTGGCGGCAGCGAAAAGGGTCCTAAAGTCCGATACTGCTGACCAGGAATCCATTTTGCTGGCCTTGCATAGGATAATGGCAAATATCATTTAAGGAAGGAATTATATCATGGACAAATTCATTTCCCTGGAGAAGAAAAGCAAGAAGGCTCAGCGTGAACACTACCAGTCTCAGCGCGGCTCCTGGGGCGGTCTGAATCCCGTCACCCGTGTCGTGCCCGATAAAAAGAAGTATTCGCGTGCCGCTACCCACCAGGATGCCCGCAAGATAATTGCGGAGATGTGAAAGGAGAAACGCCATGGAAGACAAGAAGAACCCGCTGACCACAGAGGAGATGGAGACCTTCCGCAACCTTTTCGACAAATATTGTGCGCAGGAGGTCCAGAAGGGCCACTGCGAACCGGACTCCTGCGAGTTTTGTCCTATCGACAATGCCCGTGCGAAAATTTTCGACGAACTTGCCGATGACGGCGAGGAGGAGTAAGGAGAGACACATGAAAAAGCAACTGTTTGTTGTCTCGATGAGATACGCGGCCACCGTTGACAGGCTGGATGGAACCTTCGCCTCCAGCCTCATTGTCGACCCTGATGACATCCCCTTCGACGAGGCGGTCAATTATGTGGCACCCGTCATCTCGAAGGTCTTGCGACACAAGGCCGTGGAAATCGTCATCAGCAACCTGGATGCGACCCTCCACGGTCCTGTCTCTCAGGAAAGAATCAATCGCGGATTCTATGTGAATCCGGACGGGAAAATCGGACACATCGTCAAACGAGATGGGCGTACTACCGCCGCCATGGTCAGAAACCTCGATGAGGTCATGTGGGCCCTGATTCGGGGTTGGCCTCCCTATCCCAAGTGTGTACATGGGGAGCCGCAGGAGATTTCAGGCGACTGCAATTTCCTGCAGCTGCTCATTGCCGGTTGGTATGGCACCTGGCTCGACAGCAGAGCCAGGGTCATGGCCGGAGACGCGGCAACCGTTCGCATTTCGGCTCGCCTTCCCTTCTGCAGAGAGTGGGGTGCCTTGATGGACGTTGTTCATGGGTCCGATAGGCGGTCCCATTGGAGGTATATGTATTCGTGGTGCCTGAACAAGGAAGCAGATTGGAAGGTAGACCCAGTTCGGAGATTTCAAGTCTGTGGGGGCCGCGAGGCTTTTTATTACGGCCACTGCCATGCGGAGTTCCGGATGGCACATGTCGGGTTTCGCCCTGTATTTGATGTCACGGGCATTGACACGCTAATTCCCAATGGGGCTTTGGTTGCGGCCGCAACGCTTTACATGAATGGGGTGCCCGTGAAAGTACCCCAGAACCCCACGGAAGACGGTGATGTCCAGGACTACATTCCCGGTGCCAGGCTGGAATTCCGGCCCGCGCTGAAGGACCCCGCCTACATGGTGCAGACCATCAAGGTTGGCGACATCCTGATTGCCGACAGGGCTTTGCTCAAGAACATCTCCTGGGATGACCTCCAGAGACAAGGCTTTTGCAGCTAAAAAAACCGGGGCAGCACATTTGTGCTGTCCCGGTTCTCTTTGTCCTACGGGCAGAAAATACAGGGCGCATAAGGTTCCTTGAATGGGTCCCGCCTGGGTGATTTCTTGTCGCGGCCCGGCATAACCCTGGGCGGAACGGTGCTGATGTTCGGAATGGGCTTCTTTCCCATGCTATCTTGTCTTGTGAAATCTTTCACGGATGTCACCTCCTATATGGGCGTTTCGTCGAATGAGTAGTTGAATGGGTCCGTTTTGGACTCTGGACACGGCCCCTTCTGTTGAAAGACAAAGGGCCGCCTGGGTTCCGGTTTGGGCAGCGGCGTTTGGATGATGCCTTTCTCCAGCCGCCTCACCGCAGTAAAAGTCAGGTTGTGCATTGTCCCTCCTTCTCCGCCGGGCCTCCGTAAATATAGCCGGCATCCTCATCTTTCGGGGTGGGTGCGGCATCGCCTCCAATTCTGCCGGACCGCCACAGGCCATAGTTATTCAGGCGCAACAGCTGGATGCTACAATTCCCGGGATTCGGCTCTGCTTCGTACCACTCATGGGAATAGCCAAAAACGGCCTTTCGGAGGATGTTAAGCGCGGCGCCGTGGCCCACGATGATGATGTGGTCCGGACAGCCGTGGGCAAAATCCCGCCGCAGAGAATCCAGGAAAAGCCTCTGGCGAATCTCGCAGTCAAGAGGGCTCTCCCCTCCTGGCCGCCGGGCATAGAACTTGCCATTATACCGGCGGCTGGCCTGGAACTGGGCCCATTCAGCCGGGAACCTCTCCTCGGCTTGGGCCTTGGAAAGACCATCGAAGACACCGAATTGCAATTCTGTCAACATTTCGTCCTCTTTGACACTGGACACGGTAAGATGGTCCAGGATAGCTTTGGCTGTCTGGCGGGTTCTCTCGTAGGGAGAGACGTACACTGCGATGTAGTCGGGCGGCTCATCCTTTAGCGCCTTGGCCAAGAATTCCCCTGCCGCATGAGCCTGGTACATCCCGCGCTCCGTCAGGTATGCCGCATGGTCCGGAATGTGGAGAGCGTCACTGAGTCCAACGTTCTGAATGGATTCGCCATGCCGGACGAGATACAGATTTTTCACTTGGTCCTTCCTCCTCCTCGGATTTTTGGAAAACAAAGGCGGGGCGAGGCCGCCCCGCCAGCAGATGGCCCGTAGTATTGCGCCGAAAAGGCTCACGGGAGCTGTTGTGGTATTATATGCACTTTGCCAGAAACTGATTATGAAAAACCGCACCCTGGAAATTCCAAGGTGCGGAATGGTACTGCCAGTGGGACTCGAACCCAACTTCTCCGGCTTGAGAGGCCGGCGACGCAACCGATTTGTCTTTGGCAGCATATGGAGATGAGGGCCGGATTCGAACCGGCGAATAACAGGGTTGCAGCCTGCCCCCTTGAGCCACTCGGGCACCTCATCGAATTTGGAACCCCAGACAGGACTCGAACCTGCGGCAGACGGATTAGAAGTCCGGTGCTCTATCCTACTGAGCTACTGGGGCGTATGGTGCGGGCGGCGGGAATTGAACCCGCACGGATTGCTCCACCGGGGTTTAAGCCCGGCGCGTCTGCCAGTTCCACCACGCCCGCAGCTTCTCAAACCCCAGAGGATAGCCTGCACCCGGATAGTGGGTCGGCGGGATACTATGGGGTGATTCAGATGGGGCAACAGTCCCTGGTGCCGGCGGTGGGAATCGAACCCACACATCCTGGAGGATACGGGTTTTTGAGACCCGCGCGTCTGCCAGTTCCGCCACACCGGCATATGGCGGCCTTTGCAGGGCTCGAACCTGCGACATGCTGGTTAACAGCCAGCCGCTCTTCCCACTGAGCTAAAAGGCCAAAATTTCATCACAGAGGGTAAGGAGTTGGACTTTTCTCTGAGCCAATTCCTCCTCGGAGAGGTGCTCGTAATCGAGCCACCGTGTCCACGCCCCAATGTCCCGGCGGACATCACCGGCCAACTCGTTTGCAAGGGCCTCGTAGTCCACCTCCAGGGATGTCAGGGTATAACCGTCATCAGCCTCACTTTCGGTGATAACATGCACCACACCGACATCGAAGAGGATGATGTACTCATAGCCCTCCGCGTCGAATTTCACAGGTGTCGGGAGGTGCGTCGTCCGGAACTGCTTCATGGCCTTCAGCAACTCCATGGGAACGTCGTCCAGGTAGCTGCAGCGGTCACTCCAGGAACCAATGGAGACGTGGCTCCAGCCGTATTTCGGGGTATCAAGCATCCTTACTCTCCTTTCTGAAAATCGAAGAGTCTGCCGGACTCGGCCGGTTCACCCCATACACCGTAAGGTCTCGAGATACCGGGGCTTTTACCCCGGCGCGGACATACCGCACACTTTCGCCTCGGGCTCCTACCCCTTGAAGCGCCCGGCAGACTTGGCGACTCCGACGGGACTCGAACCCGCGACCTCCGGCGTGACAGGCCGGCGCTCTAACCAGAACTGAGCTACGGAGCCAAATTGCAATGGTGCCTCAAGCTGGATTTGAACCAGCAGCCTTTTCCGTATGAAGGAGCCGCTCTACCATTTGAGCTATTGAGGCATTTGGGGTGTGCAGCGGAACTCGAATCCGCGACCTTCGGAGCCACAATCCGACGCTCTAACCAACTGAGCTATGCACACATGGTACTGCCGGCGGGAGTCGAACACAGCTTGACCGGCTTGAAAGGTCGGTGACGCAGCCGTTTGTCTTCTGGAGCATATGGCATACGGGTGGAGTAGCTTGAACACGCATTGATACCGCAGAGCAGGCAAAGTGGCCTTCCACTGAAGATAATATTATTTGGCCGGGAAGTGTAACTATTAGAATTTTTGAAATATTTTGTAAAAATATGAAATATTTCTGGAGCCTTATTCAATATATTTCATAGAAGCAAGAGCACATATCACTGGCTTTCTTGAGTTTCGCAATCGGATACTAAGTTTGATAAGGGGGTGGTTCCCATGGGTATGTTTTCGTAGGCATATTCTTAGTATAAAGAAATGAAAGGGACCTTAAACACGGTAAAATAGTAGTATTGGCGTTGAAACACATATTTCTGACTATCAAAGGAGTTGTTGATATGAAAAAGCGAATTTTTTCATTGCTTTTGGCAATCACTTGCTTGCTCGGAGTTATGCCTGTGTCGGCATATGCTGCAAATGATGGTTCTGAAACTTACTTGGATGAAACCGCAGATGGTAATATTTTTGTTCAAAAAAACCAAGACAAAATTGTTACTATTGCTACCACTGATGTTGAGCATATTGTCAGCATTTCAATCTTATACTCCAAAGACATACGCTCCAAGGAGTCATGCATCGTGTATCAATGGGTTCTTAATGATTACCCCGACCCGTTTTCTCCAAATATCCCTTCTTTCTGGGAGGATGTGATTGAATATGCTGAAGCTAGGAAAAGTGAGGCATCTTTAATTACCTTCGCTCTTGAAGAAACAGAGCCTGATGAGCCGATGGCTCTGAGTTCGGCGGGTGCTGATTTAGCATCAGATTTGCAAAGTATCGTTGGGCGAGAGTACTCTAACAAGTATATTGAAATGAGACGAATGGGTGGGCATGATTACCGCCTCTATGAAACATTGGAATATAACATTCGAAAAGTCCATACATTGAGTTGGAGAGATGGTGCCACCGCAGTTAGTATTGTCACGAGTACTTTGGGTCTGGTAGCAACGAACGGAACGGTGACTTTGATTTGTGGTGTTTTGGGAATTCTTTCTACAGCATCTCAAGATTATCTTCCCGCTGGAAAAATGAATCAGTACGAATGTATGGCACTTTATACTCGGTATGTGACTGTTGATTACGGCACACGTCAGTATGGGCATGCATATAAGATTAGAAACTTTGAGGGCTATGAAGAGGCGAGTAATAACAGTACGGGACGAGCTCATATTATTCCTGACACTGAGTTGTTATATTATGATTCTAACCAATCAGCAGAGTATTTCTATGGGGGCATATTTGATGAGGCATATAATGCATACAATAATATACTCTAAGGCGGGAATTTAGTAAATGAAAAGCCCTCTTTTCAGTTGTTCTTGCTTTCTTATTGCCTTCATTTTGATGTTTTTTGTTGCCCTGAATGGGGAATCAACCTCATTTTTCCCATCTCTATGTTTTCTTATTGCCGCAATCGCAGAACTGTATAGATGGTATAAGCAGCGATAATAATCAGGACGGGCACATCTATGACGGGTGTGCCCGTTTTGGTTTATTTTTCTGTGCTCTAATTTTGGGAATTGCCGTGTATACTTTGGTGTCCCTTCGGAGATTCGAATCCGGGACCGGCCGATTATGAGCCAGCTACTCTACCTGCTGAGCTACTGACGCATATGGCGACTCCGGCGGAACTTGAATCCGCGGCCTCTGGCATGACAGGCCAGCGCTCTAACCAACTAAGCTATGGAGCCAGATTTGCGGCAATATGCCGCTGGTACCTCAAACTGGACTCGAACCAATAACCTTCTCCGTATGAAGGAGCCGCTCTACCATTTGAGCTATTGAGGCATTTGGGGTGTGCAGCGGAACTCGAATCCGCGACCTTCGGAGCCACAATCCGACGCTCTAACCAACTGAGCTATGCACACATGGTACTGCCGGCGGGAGTCGAACACAGCTTGACCGGCTTGAAAGGCCGGGGACGCAACCGTTTGTCTTCGGCAGCATATAAAGGTCCCGCAACACCGCAGCTGCCATACTGCGGGACAATGGCAAGGGCGAAGCGATTCGAACACTCATCTGGCGGTTTTGGAGACCGCTGTTTTGCCAGTTAAACTACGCCCCTATATGGTGCCTCAGGGTAGTTTCGGGCTACCGACACCCTGGGCTTCAACCAGGTGCTCTGCCGTCTGAGCTACTGAGGCATATGAAACATGCTCTTTTTGAGCATATCTGGTACCCCCTCGGGGAATCGAACCCGGGACCGGCCGGTTATGAGCCAGCTGCTCTACCAACTGAGCTAAGGGGGCAAATCGGTGCCAGTGGCCGGACTCGAACCGGCAACGCAACACAACCACTGAATCTCCTGGACGAATCTTTCGATTTTCTGTGCCTCATTACCTTTGTGATACACTGGCATATGGTGCGCCGGAAGGGCGCAATATTTAGGTCCGATAATCACGAGAAGTCCATTTAATTTCTCTTGCGCCCTTGCCTTTGTTTGCGCCTCTGTAAGTAGCAGTTAAAGAGTGGCAATTGGGACACAACAAAATCAAATTTTCTTCCTCATTATTACTTGCGTCTCCATCGATATGCTCAATTTCCAGCGGCAAAGTTCCTGTATAAGGGTTGAGTTCTGACCATCCACACCTCGCACATTTATTTCCGTATTTTTCAAACAAATAACGCCTAACCATACCGGATACATCTTTCCATCTGTCCCCTATGGTTCCATCAACAATTCCGGCTTTCCATTTCTTAATATACTCCACATATTCAAAATCTTTATGACATTTGCATGAGCAAAATTTATTTTGCAAGGGAATTTCTTTTCCGCACATTAAACAATAATTCTTCTTTTTCCCTCTCAGCCTGTTGTTGTATGATGCGGCACATGAATTATTGCAAAATTTTTTTCGGTTATAATCCGAAATGGACAAAGAGTTCATCGGAATTATTTTCCCGCAGTATAAACATTTCTTCAAATCCACAAATCACCTCCAATTTGATTCCTCCCTATTCCCCCACCGCCGCCAAGGGCGGCTTCGTGACAACATTGATGGAATCGTGCAGTATGATTTATTTTATGCGGATTGAAAGAATCGTATTTGGTAAAGCAGCGTAAGTATCTCCCCCCTGTTAGCCCCCCCTTCGTATTTTATATCTGATGATTCTGGTGCATCCTCGGGGGCTCGAACCCCGGACCCGTTGATTAAAAATCAACTGCTTCTTCCAACTGAGCTAAGGATGCATATGGCGACCCTGACGGGACTCGAACCCGCGACCTCCAGCGTGACAGGCTGGCGCTCTACGCGACTGAGCTACAGGGCCAAACCGCTGCGGCGTTTAGCTTAACCACAGTGTTCGGACCCGATTGCGCCACAGCGCTATGGCACAACCGGGCGGCGGGCTCTAACCGAAAACCCACCCAACTCCCCTGTCTGATATCCGGCTTCGCTACTCTTTGAGCAAGGCGTGGGGCAACGCGCTTCTGGTGCGTCCTCAGGGGCTCGAACCCTGGACCTGATGATTAAGAATCAACTGCTCTACCAGCTGAGCTAAGGGCGCATATCGTGGGTATCAGCCCACGGTGTGTTTTGCAATGCATCTCTTTCCCGCCTCGGTGGGGAAATAGGTGGTGTTTTTGCCATATCTGGAGGATTCCGCGGCATGAATGCGCAGAAGCTCTGCCATAACGGGAATCAAATCCTTTTGAGTCATCCCAAGCGAATTTGCGAGGGCTGGGTGTTTTACACCGTCTGGCGAATTACATAGAGCCATGAGGGCGTTCTTCACTTCATCAGGCTGTTTTGCAAGCTCCTCATTCAGCCGCCGGTCAGCCTCTTCCGCCTTGAGCAGTTCCCGGAGGGAGTAGATGGTCCCCTGCAGCATCCCCAGGTGGTACAGGCAGGCTTCCTTCTCTGTTTCCGGTTTGAGTTCCCGGAATGCGCGGGTTTGCTTTTGCTGGAGTAGGCGCAAGGCATCTTCGGCGCCTTCGTGGGACCCGCTGACCCACTGCTTGAACATCGGAATCAAGACGCTAAGGGCCTCTCGCTCCATGACTTCCGGGCTTGTTGTCTCATCGAACTTGGCGCTATTGACTATATCTTTGAACATGGTATTCCCTCCGTGTAGGGTTAATGAAAATGGTACTCCCGGCCGGGTTCGAACCGGCATCTCCGCCTTGAGAGGGCGGCCACCGAACCAATTAGTATGACGGGAGCATGTGGTGTTCCGAGATGGGCTTGAACCATCGACCTTGCGATTATCAATCGCATGCTCTGCCAACTGAGCTACCGGAACAAATGGCGGAGGGGGTGGGGTTCGAACCCACGGCAGCTTGTGGTCTGCTCCGGGTTTCAAATCCGGCGCCTTCGGCCTCTCGGCCACCCCTCCGTATGGCAGCCATGACTGGAATCGAACCAATCTCTCCAGAGTCAGAATCTGGCATTCTACCGATAAACTACATGGCTATATGGAAGCGGCAGAGGGAATCGAACCCCCATCCCCCGGGTCAAAGCCGGATGCACAACCCGCTGTGCTGTACCGCTATTTGGTGAGTCAGGTTGGATTCGGACCAACAGTGTTTCTAATGTCACGGTTTTACAGACCGCTTCCTTCACCAATTTGGATACTGACCCATGTGGTTGCGGGTGCTGGATTCGAACCAGCGTCTTCGGCTCATGAGGCCGTTAAGGAAACCACTCCTCTAACCCGCAATATGGTGCGACTGACGGGACTCGAACCCGCACTCGTTTCCTGAGCATATCAATGAGGACAACCCGCTTCCCTACACATTTCAGTGAACCGGAATCCCACCAGTTCTCGGCATCTCTGCCTTTCGGTGCCTCTGGAACCTCTGATTGCGACCGGCATCCGTTTTGCCGCGCTCTCTCCATTTTAGCTACAGCCGCATATTGGCGGAGCAAGCAGGACTCGAACCTGCAACCCTTTTGGGGCACCCGCTTTCGAGACGGGCTGACTACCAATTATCGCATTGCTCCATATGAAACACCGCTCCTCTGCCCTTATTCCTCAAAGCTCAGGGAGATGTATTAGCCTGCTGAGCAGAAGAGCGGTATTTTGATGGCGGAACAGACAGGGCTCGAACCTGCAACCCGGGTTTCCCCAAGCACCTGCTTTCCAGGCAGGCTGGCTACCAGTTACCAAAACTGTTCCGTATACGATTCCCACCAAGTCCATGCTCCCGGCGGACTCGGCGCCACGCAAGCACCTCCGAGCCTTCCTCCACGCAAAGCACCGGAGGACGCATCCATCCCGGGCCCTATACATCGCCGGCAGGACGCATCCTACGGCATGGACTTGGCAGGCGTTATTTAATGTGGGGCATCCGCCACACCCACACTGCCGGAATATCCGGCGCTGGCGATTCCTGCAGGGCTCGAACCTGCGACCCCCTGGCTAACAGCCAGGCGCTCTGCCAACTGAGCTAAGGAACCGTACACAGCGAGTTTTGCTTCTTATGCAGCTGCCAGACTCGCCGGTCCTGGCAGCCGCATGTGGCGGCGAGGGCGGGACTCGAACCCGCACATCCGGGTGTTAACCGGATGACCTGATTAGCAGTCAGGGGCCTTACCAAATTGGGCTCCACCTCGTCATATTGATTACAAATAGTATAGTTTGCCAGACCCATTTGACAATGGGCCCCTTTCAGGGGATTCTTAAAAAAGCATGCAAAAACACCAGCGGCGGCATCTCTGCCACGGCTGGTGTAAAATCCGCTATGTGTCCTTCTGGAGCTAAATTGTACCTCTAACTCCTGCAATGACAGCCATACGGCTTTGCACCAGCAAAAATAGGCGCATCAAACTTAGACTCGCTATTTTCGCAATAGCAGTCCAACATTGAACTATGATTCTGTTTCCATTGAAATATAGCAGCCATGGCTGTCTCCCTTCTGGCGCGATGGCACAACGCCGAATGATGTGCTTATTATACATAGTGTTATCTCCCCTGTCAAGGGGTTTCGCAAAATTTTTCTTTCGCTTTCACGAATATGGTATGCAAGGGTTGAAAATCTTATTCGCCAGATAGGCCCCGGGCCCGAAGGACACCGGAGGACAAACTGGAACCCAGCTTATACCCATATAGTATGCATGCCCACAAAATCCTATTCGCCAGAATCGGGACAACGGGCCGGTTCGCAAGGTTAAGCTCTTTGGATGGTTTTCGTGAATATTATATGCAGAACAACAAAAGCTTATTCGCCAAGGCTGATTCGTGGACCTTAGCCCACCTCTACTCTGCTCCCTTTTTCCTAAAAAGCTTCTTGAGTGCATCACCCAGCTTCTTGAGCGTTTTGCCATCCAGTTTGCTTAGTTTCTCTACCATTTCCCGGCGCATTTCATTCGCCCGGTCGATAGTAGCCTCCTGTTCCTCTGCGGTCATGGTAGCCAACAATGACGCACAAATGCCCCTGACACTCTCCATCTTATCCTTGGCGCCCAGGCCAGATAAGCACATTGTCATCTCCTCCAGGGCAATGAATTCCGCCGCTTCTTGCTCCTCTGGTGCAAGCTGCATGACCAGCCTGTCAACAACTTCGCCCATTGTCCTTCCCATCTCTTCTGATGCGTCTTTCAGGGCCTGAGCTGTTTTCTTCGCCACAGTCACGGTGATGTCTGCTAACACGGCAGATTTATCTATGGGCTCTTCATCGTCTTGCCCATACAGGTTTGCCGCCGCATAGAATTGGTCTACCAGCTCAGGACTGCATACAAGGATATTCAGGAAATCAGCCAGGTGGGTCAGGTCAAACTCGCCCTGCCCCAAAATGGCATACACAAGCGGCTTCATTTCAGAAACGGGCAGTGAATTGTCTGTCCCTTCCTTCTCAGGCGTCTCCCAGATAATTTGCTCATTCTGAAAATCAAAGGTGATTTTATCTGGCTCTTCCTGAGGAAGTATCCGCCGGATATCCACCAGCTTGCTTCCGTCTGAAAACTCAAAGGATTTTCCCGACAGAGCCATCTGCATCTTAGCGTACGTGTTTTTAGCGCTCTGAATTGCGTCCTCAAAAGAGAATTTTGTATTGGGGTTTTCCTCCCTATAGTCCGAATATACCTCCTCCATTTCAATGAGACGTTTGTCGGATTCTCCAATGATGGCGTCAATCTCTTCCTTTAGCTTCTCCCTCTTTGCCGGGTCGCGTTCTTCGCGTAGCTGCCCCGCCAGCTTCCGTTGCCTGGTCTCAGCCTCGTCTTGCTCAAGGCACTGCTTCGCAAAGCTGATGAACTGCTCCTTCTTAGCAAGATATTGGTGGAACAAATCCAGACCACCCTTCGGTGCAGCAAATTGTGACAACCACTTTTCTGCAAGGGATTTGCTACTGCCACCAGCAACCAAATCCATAGCAAACAACTCCAGAAGCATCTCTGGAGGCATGGCGACCTGATATGCTTTCAGGTGAAGCGCCTCATATTCCTCATCAGTCAGCCGGAGTTGAATGGTCCGGTCCCTCTTAATCCCCATAATGAACCCCCTCCTTCTGTTAACCATGCCCAATATTTTATCATACTAATCATATCAAGTCCAGTGAAATCACCAGTGATATGGACATAATATGATTAGTTTGGCAATATTAGGGCCAGAACAGCCAAAAGAGGTGGTGGTAATATGGATTTCAAACAGGGTGGGAAAGCCTTGCAGCGAATCAGAAAGGAACGTGGGTTAACTCAGGAAACCCTCGGCGAAATGGCCGGAGCCTCCGCCGTCACAGTCTCCAGGATTGAGCGGGGCGTTTTCACCCCATCTCTGCCAACACTTATCAGCCTTTGCAACGCCCTCAGCGTAGGAACGGACACTGTGCTGGCTGCGTATGTTCACGCCGCCTCCCCTACCCGATGGACACCGCTCGTTCAACGGTTGGAAGGGTTAGATTCCGAAAAGAAGGTCAAGGCGGAGGCGATGATTGAGAGCATTCTGGATAACATCTAGCCCATATTCCCACGAGAAAACCCCACCTGGATGAATCCAGGTGGGGTTTGTGCTTAGTCGGAGCCGTCCTCCCGCTGGGCATCCGTAGCCTCGAACCAGTCGGCCCAGACAACATCATCGTTGCCGTAGCCTTCCGAAAGTCGCATAGCCTCCTCAGCAGTATCGGCTTCAATGCTCAAACTGCCAATGCGAACTACCGTTACATCAAATTTTGCCATATTTATCTCCTTTCAGTTCTCCTTGGTAACGCAATCTCTTATGATGCGGTGGTACAGTGATGAATCATACTCCTCCATGCTATCCCAGGGAATAATCTGAGAGCCCGTATATTGGGCAGTGACATCCCCCGAGACATCATAAAGCAGCCCGCCGATTTCCTGAATAAAATGGTTTTCCACCGGCAGGTACATGGTAACGCCGCCGAACCGCTTGCTCAGAATAAAGGCGAACCAGTAGCAGCAGCCAAACAGGAAGGTGTTTTGGGCATCCTTGAAATTCCCGATGAAACCCAGGATTTCCTGTCCGTTTGCCCGTTTCCTCACTGTCCGCCCTCCTGTTTTTCAGGCCTCGGCAGACACTCGCCGAACACGAATGTGCCGGCCCGAATCGGGTCGATGAACTCTCTCTGGATGATGCCCGCCGCCTCGATGGCGATTCCGAGTTCCTTGTGGAGCCCTTTCATCTCGTCCATGGTCAGTGCGCCGTAGGATGTAGTCTGGATGTCCAAACTCACGGGGCTATAGTTGGAATCTTCCCGGATGTAGATGTTGGGCCGGAACCGGGGCGCATCATCCCGCTTGCGGATATCCAGCTTGTTCCAGGTTGGGAACGCCGACAGAAGAACGGTATAATGGGGACCGTCATAGCGGATGAACCGCTCCGCCGCCTGACTGTCGCGGAAGAAGTCCAGGACCTTGGTGTAAGGGCCATGCCGCATGCCGGGTTCCGCTGCAGCTTCCTCAATGGTTAGTTCGTCCTCGAAGGCATCCGTCTCGGTGCCGTCCTCGAAGCGAATGCGGAACATCCTTCCGACGTCGAAGATATCCGCCTCCTCTTCGGTCAGTTCCCTCAGAATCTCTGCCCGCTGTCCACTGCGATGATTCCACTCGCTGTCACCGTTGTGGGTATCAAAAATTGCGTAGCTCATGTGACCTTCTCCTTATTATATATAGTAGCACTCCTTGGTCATGCTTATGTGGGTATTATGCAGGTTAGCAAAAAAGAATTTCGGATGGTGGCTGGTTTAGACCGTCTGAGGTCCGATACTGCTGGGGAATCGGTGTCGGGCCTCATGGCTCCCCAAATCTCATACCGCCACCTTTTCTTTTGCCAACCACTCCCTATATCGCAAAAGCCCATCGCCTCCACACAAAGGAGACGGTGGGCTTTTGTCATTTGAAAACATCCCCATGCTTGACACGGGCAAGGGCCTTGTCCAACTCACCGGAAAACAGGGATGGATTGGCAGCAGCCCAGGTCCGGAGCTTCGTGGTCCCGGGAATCCTGTCCAGTTCCTCTTCATCAAGAGCCCTGCCCCGTGCTGCCGCGTCAATAAAGCGCCTCATTAGCGTACTCACCAAGCGCACCTCCCTTCTTGAGATATCTCATCTTATGCCCACTCTCCGAAAATCATTTTCCAGCAACCGGCATAGCATACCCCAGAATAAACTTGGCAAATATCTATTCCCAAGGAGGTACATATGACCATCTCTGAAATGAAGGAAGTTTTGGACGAATATCCAGCGGATTCGCTTCTCGAAGTTGGGATGCCGGACGTTAAGTTCTATGCCCGGGGCTCGCAGCTGGAGGCTCTCTGCCCCTTCCACGGTGACCACAAGCTGGGGAACTTCGGCTACAGTCTGGCCAAGGACTGCTGGCGCTGTTTTGTCTGCGGGAAAAGTGGTTCCGGCCCCTATTCCCTGATTATGGCGCACAGAAATTGGTCCTTTGCGGAAACCGTTCGCTATCTCTATGACCGGCGGAGCAGCTGCGTTGGCAGGATTACCGAGGCTCCTCCTGCCACCCTTCTCCAGAAGAGCAAGAAGGTGAGACTCGTCACACCGAAGCCGTCTCCCATCCTTGTCAACGATGAGTTCGTCTTCGACCCGAGCCCTACGGCTGAGGACAAAAGCACGGTCTACTCCTGCTTTGCCGCCGCCTCTCCCCTGTCCCCTTCCTGGACAAAGCACCTGCAGGAGATACGCGGCGTCAGTCCCCTGGAAATCCCGTACTTTTTCCGTTTCCCCTCCAGTAAAGATGAGGAATTCATGAGTCGGTTCCGCAAGGGGCTCGAAAAGCGGGGTGCGGGGAACCTGTACCACCGCCTCCTCGGAATCCCCGGCTTTTTCTGGAATATCAAAGAGAACCGCATCTCCTTTATTGGATATTCCGGCGCTCTAGGGATTTTGAATCATGACGAACAGGGGCTCGTCAGCAGCATCGAGATGAGACTGCCTGATTCCGCCGTAAGAAGCACCCGGTACATCCCCTTTTCGTCAGAGGGCATCTGCCTGAACCACCCGGACGACTACAAGTACGGAGCAAACGTCGGCTCCGTGATAGACGTCGTGACCCCACCCTTTGACAATTCCTCCATCCAGGGAGTCGCCGTGACGGAGGGAAAGTTCAAGGCGCTGCACCTCTCCCGCATGGAGTTCCTGGCACTGAACATCCGCGGAGTCGGCAACTGGCGGTCTGTGCTCCCGGTCTTGGAGAACCTGGAAAACAAGGGAGTCAACACATCCAGAGTATTCATCGCATTCGATGCAGATTCCAGAAGAAACCCCGCAGTTGCGGAGAACTCCGCAAACTTCGGGAAGGCTTTGCTGGACGAAGGATACGAGGTATACTACCTGACTTGGCCAAACAACTGCGGCAAAGGTGTTGACGATGTTGTCAATGCCGGCCAGCGGGGCAAAATCCGCACTGTCGAGGGCAACCGCTTCCTGCAAACCACCCTTCTTCCTTTTATCGAAAGAGCAAAAAAGAAAAAGCTGGCAGAAGCAGCTGGCGCCTGAATCACGACGCGCTCCCATCCGGGGGCGCGTTTTTTTGACGAAATAGGATTTTTCAAAGCTGCATAGAATGATAGCAACATTCATTTATGGGGGCAAATTTTGAACTAGGAGGATAACACAGAATCAGTTTTTGGAGAAATACATATTATTCAGGCACCCATACATAAGGAGGACGCACATCATGAAAAAGCTCATTACCTTCATGGCAAATCTCACCCTCATCCTGGCGCTGACCCTTTCTCTGGCAGTTTCCGCCTTCGCGCTTACCCCGGCGGACAGTGCTGAGACATCCGTCATCACCTACTCGGATGAGCAGCTTCTCAATCCCCTGGCCGGTGAGCTGCCGCAGAATCCCCTCACCGCAGAAGCGTTCCACCAGGTGTTCAATTATGCCGCCCGGAACAACCTCTCCACTATCACTATCTCCTACACCATCCCCTACCAGAGCAATTATCAGGCACTTATCACAAACTTCCTGTCCGAGACTGTGAACACCTACACCTACCGGTACCCGGAGTACTTCAACTACCTCCGGAAGGTTTCCTTCTCTACCATCAAGGAAGCTGGTGGTTGGTCCATCAAACTCAACTTCAATTCCAAAAATGGAACTGGGGATACGGAGGCCATGCAGCTGAAGCGCACCGAGGCCGACGCAAAGGCCAAAGAGGTCTATCAGGGCCTCATCGATAACGGTTCCCTGCATGATGGCATGACGGAAAAGGAAAGAGCGAAAGTCATCCTCAACTGGGTCCTGGACAACGTGTCCTACCTGGACGACAACTCCGCCCTGAGCCACACTGCTTGGAACGCCTTCTTCAACGGCACCGCTGTCTGTGACGGCTATTCCTCTACCTACCAGCTCCTGCTGCGCCTGGACGGAATCAAGTGCTGGGGCCAGAAGGGTATGGCTGCCGGCGAGAATCACCACTGGACCGTCGCTGTCCTGGATGGGAAGACCGTGAACATCGACTCTTCCTGGTGTGACACCGCCAAGAGGGACCGGTTTTTCGCCGTCTCTGATTTGGAATTTGCCCTGACGCACTCCTGGTAACAAGAACCCCCGTAAGCAACTACTGCTTACGGGGGTTTCCGTATATCTTCCGTAATTATTCCCTCCTGATTCGCATATCATACCGCACTAATCGAAAAAGGAGGGCATAATTATGCCGTACAAAACCAACGACTTCCAAAGCGACCTGTCCATCTCTGAACTGTTCGCCAACTTCATGGACAAGGCCTTCTACCGGCCCATGGAGAAGCTGATTCAGGCGCCCGCCGAGGCGACGCCCACGTCCTTCGAACGGGTCTGGGCAAAGGGGCCTCAAATGCGGGGCATTGACGTGATTCTGCACGAGGGGCCCTGGCAGACCACCATTGACGAGAAGGCCCAGCAGACCTACAAAGATAAGCCCCTGGAGACCTTCGCCCTGGAGCTGTCTTATCTCAAGGGCGGCGTCGTCCATGTCGGATGGCTGATTGACCAGAAGAAAACCACGGCGGCCTACCTGTTCTGCTGGCCGGAGGGGCCCAAGGACCAGCCGGGGGTATTTACCAGGGTGCGGATGGCCCTCGTCTATAGCGACGATGTGAAGGTCTTCCTGGCCAACCTTGGCTACACCCGCGAAGTCCTGTGCAAGCGGGATGAGGTAATCCGGGAGGATGGCCTTCGTGGCCGCCGGGATTCCGGGGACCCGGATTTCTGGTTCGTGTTCTCTCCCCATCTGAAAGAGCAGCCCATCAATGTTGTCGTCAAGTCCTCCCGGCTGGAAAAGTTGGCCCGGGCCGTTATGACAGTCGAGTACGATGAAGCCGCCGGCACGAGCCATGTTTTCGGCAATTGGCTCGGCCAGGAAATCGACGTCACCGTTGCCATCTAAAAATTTTTCTCCCGGACCGTAATCATTTTTCGAGGGTTTGCATACAACCCAATCAGCATACGATTTGGATGCTGAAAAATTGAAATTTTTTGAAAAGGAGACATATCATTATGGCTACTGCTACTACTAAGCGCCCCTTCCTGAACACCGAGGTCGGCAAGAACGTTGAGGGTGACCCCTTTGCTTTCCACCTGGAGGGCTTCACCGCCTCCAAGACCCCCCACTTCAGCGAGGCGTCGGAGGGCAAGGACGCTTTCCTGGGCATCTCCATCGGTGTCGGCATGGCCGCTGACGCTCTGCTGGCCCGCGCCAAGGGCGAGTACAACAAGGAGGACAAGGGCAAGTACACGATGAGCGAGTTCGTGTCCCTGCGCATCTACGGCAAGCAGGCCGAGGAGCTCTCCGCCATCTACACCACCGGCATCAAGATTGCCGTGTCCGGCAAGCTGAGTCTGCGGGATTACCAGAAGAACGACGGCACTCCCGCTCAGGAGGTGACCTGCGACGTCAAGAAGCTGGTCGTCATGGGCGGCAAGACCACCGAGCCCAAGCTGACCGACAGCATCGGCACCGCCACTTACGTCTACAAGGACAAGAGCGGCACCGACAGAAGCATCCGCATGGCGCAGCTTCTGACCGGCACCGTCGTGGGTGAGCCCAAGCTCCGGAACTCCAACGGCAAGACGTTCTTCAACTTCGGCATCAAGACCGCCTTGCCCGCCGCCAAGGTCTACGACCTGGCCAACGGCCTGGAGGCTCGCGCGGAGTATGGCAACAAGACCATCACCAACATCACGGTCTTCGATAAGCAGGCCGAGGCCCTGAGCCGGATTATCAGCGCCGGCGCCCAGGTGGTTGCTTCCGGCCCCGTCCAGGAGCGCGAGTACAACGGCAACGTGAGCTACAGCATGAACGCCCGCGCCTTGGGCATCATGAAACTGGCTCCCCTGCCCGCTAACGAGACCAACGCTGCTGCGGGTCCCGCCCCCGTCGGCACCGCTGCTGCCGCCGCCGAGGCTGCCGCTGCTGCTGCCGCCGCTGTTCCCAATAGCAGCTTCGTCGACCTGGGCACTGACGACGAGGAGGGTGAGCTGCCCTTCTAATCCCTAACTTCTCGGGATAACTTCATACGTATACATCGGAGCTCCCTGGTGGGAGTTCTAGGTGGGGCCCCAATAGGGGCCCCAAATTTTTTGTCTGATAGTTTCTCCTGGGTTCGCATATAATATCCACACAGGCGGGAAAACTGGTTCTTCCCGCCGTGTTAAAAGAAAATTGTTTGCATAGAATATGTTTTAGATGACAACACGCTTGACGCTGCAA